>Ga0209025_1005585_pt1 | contig 10177 bp, 13 predicted proteins | sample AraplaMF_Col_mLB_FD_184256 | JGI IMG/M metagenome (GOLD analysis project Ga0209025, IMG submission 184256) | Arabidopsis root microbial communities from the University of North Carolina, USA - plate scrape MF_Col_mLB (SPAdes) (version 2) | ecosystem: Host-associated > Plants > Roots > Endosphere...
CATCTGGAACTCCTTCATGCGTTGTTGACGAGTCCATTGTGGGTTGCGCTTGTGTCTGTTTCGGGCACGTCGGGTCGCGGTCAGGTGAAATCAGGTAAGCGCTGGTATCCGCGTGGCGCGTTGTCCTGCATGGCCTTCCGACCAACGCCGGGCGCACGCATTCAATAGACGCCGATGGCCAGCGCGAAGATGGCCAGGCCATGCGCCAGCGCCGCGGCGGGCAGACCGGCACGCCCGTACACGAGCCCCGCCACCACGCCTTCGATCAGCGTGAACACCAGCACCGGCAGGCCCGTCCGCGTGACGAACATCGCGAGCCACGCATGGCACAGGCTGAACAGCGCCCCCGACACGATGGCCGCGCGCCCCGCCGTCATGCGGGCCATCAGCCGCTGCTGAAGCATGCCGCGGAACAGGAGCTCTTCATACGCATTGCCAAGCAAGGCGAAGACGAGCACCGGCACGAGCGTCGAGGCATCCGGCACCGGCAACGAAGGCAGCCCCGCCGCAGCCTTCAGCGCAGCGGCCACGACGGTGATGACGGCCGCGCCCGCAGTGCCCCACAGCAATGCCGCGCCGATCCGCATGCGCTTCCACCACGTCGCGCGCTCGAGCCACGCCACGCCCACGAAGAGCGCGGCCGACATGCCTGCCAGCGCAAGCAGTATGGGCGCAGGCGCCGTGAGCCGCATCGACCCGGCACCCAGCTGCCAGAAGCCCGCGGGGCTCATCGCGTCGCGCGCGAAGATGAAGAACAGGATGTGCACCCCGAGGCGCGCGCCCGCGAGCGCGCGCGGGAGGGCCACCAACAGAACCAGGACGAGCAGGCCCGCTGGCAGAATGAAAAGGAGGTAGCCGAGCAGCAACGAAGCAGAAGAAACCATCGCAAGAACACACGCACATGACCGAACAGAAAGCACCCGTGGCAGCGGCCGTCATCTACGCGAAGGACGTCTCGCGCCTGAGCGCGTTCTATGCGCGTGTCGCAAACCTCGCCATCGCACACGAAGAGGCCGGCCACGCCAGCCTCGAGTCGGCGGCGCTGCAGCTCTTCATTGTCGCGATGAATCCGCACGTCGCGGCCAGGGTGCAGATCGCGCAGCCACCGGTGCCTCGGGAGAACACGGCGCTGAAGTTCATCTTTCCGGTGACCAGCCTCTCCGCTGCGCGCGAATTCGCTGCAGAGACAAACGGCGCGCTGAAGCCGGCCGAGTCCGAATGGACCTTCGACGGCCACCGGCATTGCGATGGGCTCGATCCCGAAGGCAATGTGTTCCAGCTGCGCGAGCGCGCCTGAGCATGGACCGGCCCGGCATCGGTGCAGCGCCTGGGCTGAGCGCCACATGAAGCGACGACACCTTCTCCATCTGCTGGCCGGCGTGCCCGCCATGGCCCTTCTGCCTGCCTGCGGCAAGCGCAAGCCATCGGCCAACGCCCTTGGACCCGAAGCCCGCGTGCTGGCACTGGGCGACAGCCTGACCTTCGGCTACGGCGCGCCGCCTGAAGCCTCGTGGCCGGTGAAGCTCGCTGCGCTCACGGGTTGGCAGGTCGAGAACGCGGGCGTGAACGGCGACACGTCCGAGGGCGCGCTGCAGCGCCTGCCGGGCCTGCTGGCTGCGAGCAGCTACGACGCGATCCTGATCGGCATCGGCGGCAACGACATGCTGCGCGGCGTACCGGCCTCGGCCACGCGCGCCAACCTCGCCGCGCTGATCGAACAGGCGCGCGCGCACACAACGCATGTCGCGGTGCTGGCCACGCCCGCGCCCGATGCGATGCGTGCAGCCGTCGGCTCGCTCAGCGACGCGCCGTTCTATGAAGAGGTGGCGAAGGCGGGACAAGCGCTCTTGGTGGCCGACGTCTACTCGAGCGTGCTGTCGGACGCATCGCTGCGCTCCGACCGCATCCATGCCAATGCACGAGGCTATGAAAAGGTCGCGCAGCTGCTGGCGGACCGGTTCGAGTCCGCCGGCTGGCGCTGATCAGCCGTTGAGCAGATCGACGTAGGCGCCCTGCACCAGTTGCCCGGCGTCCACGCCGAGCCTTGCCATGAGCGCATGCGCCTCGGCAATGCCTGCCTCGGCCGAGGCGCCCTCTTCGAGCACCACCTCGAGTTCGAGGAATTCGCCGAGGCCCTCCACGCGATCGAGGTGCACGCGCGTGCGGCCCACCAGAAACAGCCGCCGCTGCTTGCGGACGCGGCCCGCCTGGCCCCATGCGAGCGTGAGCGACTCGCGCAGCACGTCGGGCGTGCTGCAGGGCGTGATCAGGTAGAACGATTCCTTCGGGCCGCTGCCGTTGGCGCGGCGATAGAAGATGAGCTCGGCGCGGTCCGGTGCGAAGGTGCGCAGCTTGAGGCGGTCGGCGCGGTCTGCGCAACGGAAGAAGGTGTCGTCCTGCGCGATGTCGATGGGCCCCTTGTCGGCGAGCGCCGCGGCGATGAGCGCGACGCAATCGACACTGTCGATACGGGCCTTGATCTCGATGTTTCTTGCCATGCGGCGTGTCTGTCGTGTGGATGTGGATGCGTGCAGCAACCGGCTCGGGCAACGAGCACGTCGATGCAGATCGTGTTTCACGGAGCAGCGAGCGCCGCCGGAACGGCACGCCCTGCATCGGACCGGACCGGCAGCGAAGCCGGACTACGGCGCGTTGCCCTGCGGCCCCGTCGCTGGCGGCGCGGTGCGTCCGCTGGACCCCGGCGAGAGGCGGCGGCCGATCGCCTCGCCCACGTTGCGCACAGGCCGGCTCGCCTTCTCCGACACGTTGTTGACGCCGCGCCGCGTGGCGGCGTCCGCGCGGTTCACGCTGCGGCCCGCGGCATCGGTGCCGCGCTCCACGCTGCCCACCACCGTGCCCTTGCGCGAAGGCGACTTGAGCGTGTGCGCGCGCTGCGCCTTCGGCGGATTGTCGGCACTCTGGGCCTGTGCCCCTGCCGGGAGCCACAGTGCGGCGGCCATCGCCACAGCGAGCGAGGTATGAAGGGTGCTCGGGAAATTCATGGTGCCTCCTTGGTGTCTGCCTGTGCGTCTGCCGCCGCGCGCGCCATGCGCTCGCTCTTCCAGTACACGTCGTCCCCGCCGTTCATGCGGTTGAGCACGCGCGCCAGCACGAAGAGCAGGTCGCTCAGGCGGTTGAGGTATTGCCGCAGCGCATCGTTGAGCGGCGCGTCGGCGCCCAGCGCCACCACCGCGCGTTCGGCCCTGCGGGCCACGGTGCGGCACACGTGCGCCAGCGAAGCGGCGCGCGTGCCGGCAGGCAGGATGAACTCCGCCAGCCGCGGCAGCGTGGCGTTGTGCTCGGCGAGCGCGTTGTCGAGCTGCAGCAGCGCATCGGCCTTCAGCAGCGTGAAGCCCGGCATCGACAGTTCGCCGCCGAGGTTGAACAGCTGGTGCTGCACATCGACCAGCAGCTCGCGAACGGGCTCCGGCATGGGCTCGCACAGCAGCACGCCGATCTGCGAATTGAGTTCGTCCACGTCGCCCATGGCATGCACGCGCAAGTGGTCCTTGGGCACGCGCGTGTTGTCGCCGAGGCCGGTGGTGCCGTCGTCGCCGGTGCGCGTGGCGATCTGGGAAAGTCGGTTGCCCATCGGTTTGGCTCCTGGGTCTACGGCGCGACCGTCGACGCGTCGATCTTGCCGGCCAGCCACTGGAGGCCTGCGAGATGCTGCTGGTCGTGGCTGCAGAGGTAATGAACGAGGCTGCGCATCGTGAGCGGGCCGTAGCCCTCGAAGACCGCCGTGCGCGCGAGTTGCGCGTCGCTCAGGCTGGAGACGATCTCCATCGTCTGGATGCGCGCCATGCGGAAGTCGGCCAGCACCTTCGAGGCGTCGGCCGCGCCGTAGTTGCGTTCGGCGGCGATCGGCTCGCTGTCGATCGACGCCAGCATCGGATGGGCCTCGGCCAGGGTGCGGCGAAAGCGCACGTGGTAGCCCTCGATCTCGATGTCGCGCACGTGGCAGAGCTGCTCGACGGCGGTGAAGGGCTCGCTCGGCACGCCCTCCCACGAAGGCGGCGCCCAGTGCCTGAATGCCGCGGGGATGGCCGCGAAATGAGCCTCCAGTTGCGACGGGAAAGCCGCCAGTGCGGTGAGGGTCGTGGGGTTCATGTCGTTTTCCGAAGCGCATTATGGTGCGCCCTTCGTAAAATGACCGGCTCCCCCGATCCCACTCACACAGCCAGGAGACGCCCGATGAACGCCCCGACCCAAACCTCGCACCTGATGCCGGAGCTTCATCTGCGCGACGTGCCCGCCGCACTGATCGACGCCCTCAAGGCGCGCTTCGGCGACAACTGTTCCACGGCCATGGCGGTGCGCACGCAGCACGGGCGGGACGAGTCGTCGTTCGATGCACCGCCGCCTTCCGCCGTGGTGTTCGCCGAGAGCACGCAGGACGTGGCCGACGCGGTGAAGCTGGCGAGCGAGCACAGCGTGCCGGTCATTCCCTTCGGCGTGGGCTCCTCGCTCGAAGGCCACCTGCTCGCGGTGCAGGGCGGCATCAGCATCGACGTGTCTCGCATGAACAAGGTGCTGTCGGTCAACGCCGACGACCTCACGGTGACGGTGCAGCCCGGCGTGACGCGCAAGCAGCTCAACGAGGACATCAAGAGCACCGGCCTGTTCTTCCCCATCGACCCGGGCGCGGACGCCTCCATCGGCGGCATGACGGCCACGCGCGCCAGCGGTACGAATGCGGTGCGCTACGGCACGATGCGCGAGAACGTGCTGGCGCTCGAAGTGGTCACCGCTGCGGGCGACGTGATCCGCACCGGCACGCGCGCGAAGAAGTCGTCGGCCGGCTACGACCTCACGCGCCTGATGGTGGGCAGCGAAGGCACGCTGGGCGTGGTCACCGAAGTCACGCTGCGCATCTATCCGCTGCCCGAGGCGGTGTCGGCCGCGATCTGCTCGTTCCCGAGCATCGAGGCCGCGGTGCGGACCACCATCGAGACCATCCAGCTGGGCGTGCCCATTGCGCGCGTGGAACTCATCGACGTCAACACGGTGCGCATGGTGAATGCCTATGCCAAGCTGAACCTGCGCGAAGAGCCCATGCTGCTGATGGAATTCCATGGCTCGCCCGCCGGCGTGAAGGAGCAGGCCGAGACGGTCCAGGAGCTCGCGAGCGGCCACGGCGGCAACGCCTTCGAGTGGGCCAGCACGCCTGAAGAGCGCACGCGCCTGTGGACCGCGCGGCACAACAGCTACTTTGCGGCCGTGCAGTCGCGCCCGGGCTGCCGCGTGATTTCCACCGACACCTGCGTGCCGATCTCGCGCCTGGCCGACTGCCTGCTCGATTCGGTGGCCGAGGCCGATGCCAGCGGCATCCCCTACTTCCTCGTCGGCCACGTGGGCGACGGCAACTTCCATTTCGGCTACCTGCTCGACCCGAACATCCCCGAGGAGCGCGTGAAGGCCGAGGAGCTCAATCATGCGCTGGTGAGCCGCGCGCTCGCGCTGGAAGGCACCTGCACCGGCGAGCACGGCGTGGGACTGCACAAGATGGGCTTCCTGGTGGACGAGGCCGGTGTGGGCGCCATCGACATGATGCGCACGATCAAGCGCGCGCTCGACCCGAAGAACATCATGAACCCCGGCAAGATCTTCAACCTCTGACGCTTCGGCGCGCGTCCGGCGTGCCCATTAAAAAAAGCCCGGCGGCTCGCAAGAGTCGCCGGGCTTTCTGCTTTGCAGTTGCCGTGCTTTGCTGATCTCAGTTGTTGTTGCTGCGCCGACGTGCCGGCGGTGCCTTCTCTGCAGGCACATAGGTCTGCGACGGTGCTGCGCCGCCGTCCACGCCCAGGCGGCCGCCGCCGCCGAGGCCTTGGCCGCGCACCGTCTGCGCCTTGTAGTTGCGCAGCGAACGGACCATCTGATTGAAGGCGTCCATGAAGGCCGCCGCAATCACCTTGCCCTGTGCGGTGTTGGTGTAGCCGCCCAGGCCGCCACCGCCGCTGCGGCCGACCAGCCCGCCGAAGGCGCCGAAGTCGGTCTTGGAAGCACTGCCTTCCGAAGCCGCCACCTGCACGCCCGAGCGGTTGTCGATGAGGGTCAGCAGTGCGCTGGCTTCCTTGGTCTGCATGCTGCCGCCGACGGCCGCCAGGGCACGGCCGCGGCCGCCACCCACCAGGCCGCCGAGCGCGCCACCGATGCCGCCTGCGTCGCTGTTGCTGAACACGATCTCGGGCGACAGGCCGTAGTCGGAAGCGACCATCTGGCCGCGGCCGAAGTTGCTGCCGCCGCGCATCTCGCCCGACTGCTGCAGTGCACGCTCGCGCGTCATGGCGTTCATGCCGGCAGCGCCGCGTTCCACGACGATGAAGCAGTTCGACTGCTGCACCAGCAGGCGCAGCAGGTTGGCGGTGGGCGGCAGGCGGTATTCGCCGGTCAGGATGGTGTACCACCCTGCGCTCTGGTTCTCGATCAGCGACACGGTGCCCAGCGGCGACTCGCAACGCTCGAGCTGGCTGCTCTCGCCGGAAGTGGCGCCGCCTGCGGCGCTGCCGGTGGCCATGGTCTTGGCCGACTGGCTGCCCATCTGCATGTCGGTGGTGGCGCAACCGGTGAGAAAGAAGGCGCCCGCGGCAATGGCCGCAAGCGGGAACCTGGTGAGCTGCATGGGTGGACTCCCTCTGTGTTCAGAGATTTGGGTTGGAAAGCCAGCGGTCGAGGATAAGCGCAAAGGATTGCAGGAATCAATCAAACGAATGCCCGACACGGCGTTCACAACCCGGCCCCCGGGCACCGGCGATCTATGCCGTTCGGCGGATGCGCTCGATCAGCCCGTTGAGGGCATCGATCGAGCCGAAGTGGATGGCCAGCTCGCCGCTCTCCTCCACCTTGCCGCCGCGCTTGGTGCGCTTCTTGATGCGGACCTCGACCTCGGCCGTGAGCAGGTCGGCGAGCTCTTCCTCGACGCGTTGCAGGTCGCGCGATTTCTCGCCGTCATTGCTGCGCCGCGAGGGCGTGAGCGTGAACTCGGCGGCGAGCTTCTTCACCAGCGCCTCGGCCTCGCGCACCGACATCTTCTTGGCGGCGATCTGGTTGGCCGCGGTGATCTGCGTGCCGCGGTCGAGCGCCAGCAATGCACGCGCGTGGCCCATGTCGATGTCGCCGGCCATCAGCATCTGCTGCGCGGGCTCGGCAAGGTTCAGCAGGCGCAGCAGGTTGCTGGCGGCGCTGCGCGAACGCCCCACGGCCTGCGCCGCCTGCTCGTGGGTAAGGCCGAACTCGTTGACCAGGCGCTGCAGGCCCTGCGCCTCTTCCAGCGGGTTGAGGTCTTCGCGCTGGATATTCTCGATGAGCGACATCGCCGCCGCGGCTTCGTTGGGCACGTCGCGCACCAGCACCGGCACGCTGTCAAGGCCTGCGAGCTTTGCGGCACGGAAACGCCGTTCGCCCGCGATGATTTCGTACTCGGCGTTCTTGGCGGCGGCCGATTCGGGGTCGAGCCGGCGCACCAGGATCGGCTGCATGATGCCCTGCACCTTGATGCTCTCGGCCAGTTCGTACAGCGCGCCTTCGTCCATTCGCGTGCGCGGCTGGTACACGCCGGCCACCATCTGGTCGAGCATCAGCGTGTTGGGCTCCCTCGGTGCACCGCGATCTTCCGGGCCCGCGCTGCCGGTGTTGTCACGGTCGGCGGAAGGCGCAGCGGTGGGGCCGAGCAGCGCTTCGAGGCCGCGGCCGAGGCCCTTGGGTTTCTTGGTCGCCATCAGTGCGTGTCTTTCGAGATTTCGTTCAGTAGTTGCCGGCCTTCGGGCCAGTCGCCCAGGCCGGATTCGGCATTCAGGTGGCCGCGCGCGCCAGCATCGACAAAGCGCGCGCCCCAGTCGGCCGCAAGCTGGCGCGAACGCGCAGCGTCGCAGTACGGGTCGTCGTTGGCGGCGATCAGCACTGCCGGGAACGGCAGCGGCTCGCGCACGATCGGCGCCCAGCCGGGAATCAGCTGGCGCATGTCGTCGCGTTCGAGATCGCCAGGCGCCACCAGCAGCGCGTCGCGCACCTTGTGCGTGTTGCGCGAGTGGGCGGCCCAGGCCGCGACGAGGATGCAACCGAGGCTGTGCGCCGCGAAGACCACCTGGCCCGGCGCTGCCAGCACCGCCTCCTCCAGCTGGATCGACCAGTCGCCACGCAGCGGCCGCATCCATTCATGCTGGTCGACGCGAAGATCACCGTGCACGGCTTCCCAGCGGGTCTGCCAATGTCCGGGGCCACTGTTCTGCCAACCGGGCAGCAACAGGATGCGGGGCGCGGTCATCGATGCTTTTTGCTATTATTTTGATAGCAAAATATCAAGTGCAGATGCGGGTCAGGCATTGTTTTCGCTGGTGGTAGCGTCCGGCGAAGAAGCCGGGGCCAGTACGTCTTGCGGGATCGACAGATCCGGCGCGATGCGGTCGACCGGCGAAACAGCTGGCGCCACGGCGCCCGGCGCGAATGCGCTGGCGGGAGGCATCTTCTCGACCAGTTCCTGAGCGAATGCAATGAACGCCTGGCTGCCGCGCGCGGCCGGGTCGAACACCACGCCGGGAAGCCCGTAGCTCGGGGCTTCCGCCAGACGGACATTGCGCGGGATCACGGTGTCGAACACCTTGTCGCCGAAATGGGACTTGAGTTGCTCGCTCACCTGTTGCTGCAGCGTGATGCGCGGATCGAACATCACACGCAGCAAGCCGATGATCTGCAGGTTCTTGTTGAGGTTGGCGTGCACCTGCTTGATGGTGTTGACCAGATCGGTCAGCCCTTCGAGCGCGAAGTACTCGCACTGCATCGGCACGATCACGCCGTGCGCGGCGCACAGCCCGTTCAGCGTCAACAGGCTCAGCGACGGCGGGCAGTCGATCAGCACGAAGTCGTACTCGGCCCCGACTGCGGCCAGCGCGGTCCGCAGGCGCTTCTCGCGGCGGTCGAGCGCGACCATTTCCACCTCGGCGCCGGCCAATTCCCGGTTGGCGCCCAGCACGTCGTAGCCGCAACCGCCCTCCACCAGCTTGTCGGCCTTGACGCGCGCCTCGGCCACCGACGCCGATTCGAGCAGCACGTCGTACACCGTCTGCTCGAGCTGCCGCTTGTCGATGCCCGAACCCATGGTGGCATTGCCCTGCGGGTCGAGGTCGATCATCAGCACGCGCTGGCCGACCTTGGCCAGACCGGCCGCGAGATTGACGGTGGTGGTGGTCTTGCCGACGCCGCCCTTTTGGTTGGCGATGCAGAAAATCTTGGCCATGTCAGTACGGGAGGTCGGTCAGCGGGAAATTGCGAGCTTGACGCCGAAGGCGATCAAAAACGTACCGGCCAGCTTTTCGAGCGTGGTCGAGATGCGGGGATTGGCACGGATGCGTTCGGCCAGGAAGTGCGTCAGCAGCGTCGAAGTCAGGCCGTACAGAAAAGTCAGCACGGCAATGGTGATCGCCATGGCACCGAAGGTGATCAGGCCCTGGTGGCGGGCCGGATCGACGAACAGCGGAAAGAAGGCCATGTAGAACACGATCGCCTTCGGGTTCAGCAGGGTGATCGCAAAAGCCTGGCGCAGGAAATGGCTGGGCTTGATGTTCAGGATCGGTGCCGAGCCCGGCTTGGCCAGCAGCATCTTGACGCCGAGCCACGCCAGATAGCCCGCGCCCAGCCATTGCACGGCCTTGAACGCCGCCGGGTATGCGGCCAGCACGGCGGACACGCCGGCTACCGCGGCCCACATCAGGCACTGATCACCCAGGATGACGCCGGACGTTGCAGCCAGCCCGCCCCGAATCCCGCCCTTGCTGGTCGAGGTGATCAGCGCCAGATTGCCCGGACCGGGAATCAGGAGAAACAGGATGATGGCGGCGACGAATGCGCCGTAGTCAGCGATGCCGAACATGGGAATGCCTCAGAAAGAGAGCTGGTGAACAGACGAGAGGGAGGCATCGAGTCTAAGCGAGCATGGCGTCCGGAGGGCTGTTCAGGCAACCGCATTTGCCGGTGCCGACGCCTCTTTTACCGAATCGAACCGTATCGTGCGTGCGGGCGGAGCCGAGCAAGCGACCGTCTCACGCGCCTTTCAGGTTGCTTCTTTGCGCGCCCAGACAATGCAACGCTCGGCATCGAGGCCCGGTACCGACAGTTGTTCCACGTGAAACACCGACACGCCTGAAGGCAACGCAGCGAGTTCGTCGCCGGGCACTTTGCCCTT
>Ga0209025_1005589_pt1 | contig 10172 bp, 6 predicted proteins | sample AraplaMF_Col_mLB_FD_184256 | JGI IMG/M metagenome (GOLD analysis project Ga0209025, IMG submission 184256) | Arabidopsis root microbial communities from the University of North Carolina, USA - plate scrape MF_Col_mLB (SPAdes) (version 2) | ecosystem: Host-associated > Plants > Roots > Endosphere ...
GCAGCTGCAGGACGTCGCAGGCGCATGACCTACATCAAGGGGGATGCAAGGATGAAAGCACTCACGTTGGCCCTGCTCGCTGCCATGCCGCTGGCGTTGCAGGCGCAGGGCGCGCCGCTCGCCGCCGGGCAGCAGAAATTCCTCGGCAGTGTCCACAGCCCGACCCAGTTGGCCGGGTTCGACAGCTACTGGAACAAGGTCACGCCGGAGAACGCCGGCAAGTGGGGTTCGGTGGAAGCGGTGCGCGACCAGATGGACTGGACCGGCCTGGATGCAGCGTACAAGTTCGCCAAGAGCCACGGCTTCCCGTTCCACATGCACGTGATGGTCTGGGGCAACCAGCAGCCGGAGTGGATGGAGAAGCTTCCGCCGGCAGAGCAGCGTGAGGAGATCGAAGAGTGGTTCGCCGCCGTTGCGCAGCGCTATCCGGACCTGGACTACGTCGAAGTCGTCAACGAGGCACTGAACGACCCGCCCAGCAAGGACGACGAAGGCGGCGGCAACTACATCAACGCGCTCGGCGGCAGCGGCGCCACGGGCTGGGACTGGATCATCGAGTCGTACCGCCTCGCGCGGAAAACCTTCCCGCGCTCGAAGCTACTGATCAACGACTACAACATCACCAACAAGGACGAGAACACCCGCCGCTACCTCGAGATCATCGAGCTGCTGCGCAAGGACAATCTCGTCGACGGCATCGGCGTGCAGGGCCACGCCTTCGCCACCAAGCCCGACATTCCGATGTCGGTCCACCGCGCCAATCTCGATCGCCTCGCCGCAACCGGGCTGCCGATCTACGTGACCGAACTCGACATCGACGGCGCCACTGACACGCAGCAGCTCAAGGACTACCAGCGGATCTTCCCGGTGTTCTGGGAGCATCCGGGGGTCAAGGGCATCACCTTGTGGGGCTTCCGCCCGGGCATGTGGCGCACCAAGGAAAAGGCCTACCTGGTGCGCAGGGACGGCAGCGAGCGACCGGCGCTGTCGTGGCTGCGCGGCTATGTTCGCGGCGTGACCGGGCCTGCTTCCTCCACCGCAACCGCGAAGTGATGGCAACAAAGAGAACCGCACGATGAGCACCACGAAAGCACTGGACCTGCACCCGGACCGCCTGTTCCCGGCCGAATCCGGCGCACGCGCGATCGCGCGACGCCTGTACGGCCAGGTCGCGCAGCTGCCGATCATCAGCCCACACGGCCACACCGATCCGTCGTGGTTCGCCGGCAACGAGGCCTTCGCCAACGCCACCGAGCTGCTGCTGGTCCCGGATCACTACGTGTTCCGAATGCTCTACAGCCAGGGCATCGAACTGGACGCGCTGGGCATCCCGCGCCGCGACGGTTCGCGTTCACCGGTGGACCCACGCTCGGCCTGGCGCCTGTTCGCGTCCAACTTCCACCTGTTCCGCGGCACGCCGTCGTCGATGTGGCTCAACCACGTCTTCCACGACGTGTTCGGCCTGCGCGAGCGTCTGGATGCCGGCAGCGCCGACCGCTACTACGACCACATCACCGCCGCGCTGCAGCAGCCGGAGTTCCGGCCGCGGGCGTTGTTCGACCGCTTCCGCATCGAGCTGCTGGCGACCACCGAATCGCCGCTCGATCCGTTGCAGCACCACGCGCAGATCCGCGCCAGCGGCTGGCCGGGCCGCGTGGTCACGGCCTATCGCCCGGACCCGGTGGTCGACCCGGAGCACGAGGAGTTCGCTGCGTCGCTGGAGCGCTTCGGCGAAATCACCGGCGAGAACGTCTACACCTGGGACGGCTACCTGCGTGCGCACCGTCAGCGCCGTGCCGCGTTCGCCGCGATGGGCGCGACCTCGACCGACCACGGCCACCCGACCGCCGCCACCGCCGACCTGCCTGCCGACGAAGCGCGCCGCCTGTTCGAGAAGGTGTCACGCGGCGGTGCGAGCGCGGCCGAAGCCGAACTGTTCCGCGCCCAGGTGCTGACCGAGATGGCGGCGATGAGCCTCGACGACGGACTGGTGATGCAGATACACCCCGGCTGCTTCCGCAACCACAATGCGCGCCTGTTCGAACGCTTCGGCCGCGACAAGGGCGCGGACATGCCGATGCGCACCGACTACGTCAATGCGCTCAAGCCGCTGCTCGACCGCTTCGGCAACGATCCGCGCCTGCGCGTGATCGTGTTCACCCTCGACGAGAGCACCTACGCGCGCGAACTGGCGCCGCTGGCAGGCCACTATCCGGCGCTGTTCCTCGGCCCGGCATGGTGGTTCCACGATGCGCCCGAAGGCATGTGGCGCTTCCGCGAGCAGACGCTCAGCAGTGGCGGCTTCTACAACACGGTCGGCTTCAACGACGACACGCGGGCGTTCCTGTCGATTCCGGCACGGCACGACGTGGCGCGCCGCGTCGATTGCGCGTTCCTGGCCAAGCTGGTCAGCGAACACCGCATGGACGAGGACGAAGCGGCCGAGCTTGCCGTCGACCTGGCCTATCGCCTGCCGAAGCAGGCTTACAAGCTGTGAGGTTGTTGCGCCGCCTCCGCTTCGTGGTGGCGCCGATGCTGGTGCTGATTGCGTCCACAACCGCACATGCGGGGGACGAGTCAGCGCGCGAGCGCATCTCGATCAACGGCGGCTGGCGATTCCACCAGGGCGATCCGCCCGGCCTGTCGACGCGCCTGGACTACGACGTGCGGCCGAAGGTGACGGACAACCAGGATGGCAAGGCCGCCGATGCGCGTCCCGAGGAGGCCGAGCAGGTCGCTGCGCAGGCGAAGGGCGTGCTCAAGCCCTGGATCCTGCCCAGCGGCAACGCCTTCATCGGCGACCCGTCGCGGCGCCATGTGCGGCCGACCGGCGACCCCGGCAGCGACGTGGCGTTTGTGCAGCCGAGATTCGACGACCGCGCCTGGCAGCAGGTCACGCTGCCGCACGACTGGGCCATCGCCGGGCCGTTCCTGCGCGACGGCCCGTACGGCGGCATGGGCCGGCTGCCGAGCTGGGGCATCGGCTGGTACCGGCGCAAGCTGGACATTCCGTCGAGTGATCGTGGTCGCTCGGTCTTCCTCGATGTCGACGGTGCCATGTCGTACGCGACGGTGTGGCTCAACGGCCATCTCGTCGGCGGCTGGCCGTACGGTTACAACTCGTGGCGCGTCGACCTGACGCCGTACCTCAAGCCCGGTGGCGACAACCAACTCGCGATCCGCCTCGACAACCCGCCCGATTCGGCGCGCTGGTATCCCGGCGGCGGGTTGTACCGGAATGTCTGGCTGACCAGGGTCGACCCGCTGCACCTGGCGCACTGGGGCACGCGCGTGACGACGCCTCAGGTGTCGGCCGACGCAGCGACGATCCAGCTCGATGCGACGGTCGACAACGATTCCGGACGCAGCACTGACGTCGAAGTTGCCACCGAGATCGTGGCGCTCGACGAGTCTGGCCAGCGAACCGGTGACGTGGTTGCACGCATCGCGCCGGCGCGCACCGGTGTCGCCGCTCGTTCCAGTGCGACCGTGACCGGCGCGACCACCCTCGCCCACCCACGGCTGTGGGGCCCGCCGCCGACACAGCGGCCGAACCGCTATGTCGCCATCACCACGGTGTCGCGCGGTGGCCGCATCGTCGACCGTTACGAGACGCCGTTCGGCATCCGCTCGGTCCGCTTCGACGCCAACGAGGGGCTGATCGTAAACGGCGAGCGCATCGTCATCCGCGGCGTCAACAACCACCATGACCTCGGTGCGCTCGGTGCCGCCTTCAACGTCCGCGCGGCCGAGAGGCAACTTGAGATCATGCGCGAGATGGGCGCCAATGCCGTGCGCATGAGCCACAACCCGCCGGCGCCGGAACTGCTTGAGCTGGCCGACCGCATGGGTTTCCTGGTAGTCGACGAAGTGTTCGATTCCTGGGAACGCAAGAAGACGCCGCTCGATTTCCACCTGATCTTCAAGGACTGGCACGAGCCCGACCTGCGCGCGATGCTGCGCCGCGACCGCAACCATCCGTCGATCATTGCCTGGAGCGTCGGCAACGAGGTTGGCGAGCAGTACACCGGCGAAGCTGGCGCGGCGATCGCCAAGCGCCTGCACGAGATCGTCCGCGAGGAAGACCCGACCCGGCCGACCACCAATGCCATGAACTGGGCCAAGCCGGACATGCCGCTGCCGGCGGTGCTCGATGTGATCGGCCTGAACTACCAGGGCGAAGGCATCCGCGACACGCCCGAGTTCGAGGGTACCGAGCGCATCCGCACGCCGCCGCAGTACCCGGCGTTCCACGCGCACTTCCCCGACAAGTCGATCGTCAGCACCGAGACCGCATCGGCGCTGAGCAGCCGCGGCGTGTATCTGTTCCCGGTGACGAAGGAGACCAGCGCGCCGGTTCGCGACCGCCGCGGCGGCGATTCGAAGATCCGCCAGGTCAGCGCGTACGAACTGCATGCGGTGGATTTCGGCTCCAGCGCGGACAAGGTCTTCGCCTCGCTCGACCGCAATCCCTATGTCGCCGGTGAGTTCGTCTGGACCGGGTTCGATTACCTCGGTGAACCGACGCCCTACTACGACTCGCGCAGTTCCTACTCCGGCATCGTCGACCTCGCCGGTTTCCCGAAGGACCGCTTCTACCTGTACCAGGCGCGCTGGCGCCCGGACCTGCCGATGGCGCACCTGCTGCCGCACTGGACCTGGCCGGGACGCGAGGGCCAGGTCACGCCGGTGCATGTATTCACCTCCGGCGACGAAGCCGAGCTGTTCGTCAACGGCCAGTCGCAGGGGCGCAGGAAGAAGGGCCCGTACGAGTACCGCCTGCGCTGGGAGGACGTGGTGTACCAGCCGGGCGAACTGCGCGTACAGGCCTACCGTAACGGCAAGCCCTGGGCCGGGGCACGCACGCGCACGGCCGGCGCCGCGGCAACGCTGGACCTGCAGCCGGATCGACGGCAGATCCGGGCCGACGGCAGTGACCTGTCGTTCGTGACATTGCGCATACTCGACCGCGACGGACAGCCTGTGCCCGATGCCGCTTCGCTGGTTGAATTCAGCGTCGAAGGGCCCGCCGAGATCGTTGCGACCGACAATGGAGATCCGACCGACATGACCCCGTTCCCGTCGCACCAGCGCAACGCATTCCATGGTCTTGCACTGGTGGTCCTGCGCAGCAAGCCGGGCCAGGCCGGCACGGTGACGGTGCGTGCGAAGTCGGCGCAACTGCAGGCCGCGCAAACCACGGTACAGGTGCGCTGATGCGCCGCCTCCCGCTCCGCGCCACGCTGATCCTCACGCTGCTGGCGACAGCTGGCGCATGCACACCGGCAGTCGATACCACCGCCACGCGCACCTATCCGACCGTCGGGCACATCACCGTCTACGACGACGCGCTGCGCTCGATCGTCGCGCCGGACGCCCGCATCGAGCGGATCGCGGAGGGCTTCACATGGTCCGAAGGGCCGCTGTGGATGCGCGACGGCGGCTACCTGCTGTTCAACGACGTGCCCGGCAACACGATGTATCGCTGGTCGCCGCGCGAGGGACTGTCGGTGTTCCTCAAGCCATCGGGTTACGGCGGTGCCGACGTGGAAGGCCTGCGCGAGGCCGGCGCCAATGGGCTGGACGTCGAATCGGAAGGCACGGTGTTGCTGGCCGACTCGGGTTCGCGCCTGGTCGCGCGCCTCGACCCGGCGACAAAGCACAAGACCACGCTTGCCGCTGCTTATCAGGGCAAGCGCCTCAACAGCCCCAACGATGTCGTCCGCCACGGCAACGGCTCGGTGTACTTCACCGATCCGCCCTACGGATTGAAGGGCATCGACGAATCGCCGCTGAAGGAGCAGGGCGCGAATGGCGTGTACCGTCTCGACCTCGACGGTTCCGTGCACCTGCTGGAAGGCGGCCTGCGCTTCCCCAATGGCGTCGCGTTGTCGCCCGACCAGCGCACGCTCTACGTGGCCAACTCGGACGAGAAGCGCCCGGTGTGGATGGCGTACGGCCTGGACGATCGCGGCAACGTGCTCGACCGTCGCGTGCTGGCCGACGCATCCGACCTGGTCGCCGCAGGCGCCAGCGGCGCGCCGGACGGGCTGTGCATCTCCAGCGACGGCCACCTGTTCGCCAGCGCGCCCGGCGGGCTGCTGGTGATGGATGCCAACGGCAAGCGGCTGGGCCTGATCGAAACCGGCAGCCGCGTGTCGAACTGCGCCTTCGGCGACGACGGCCGCACGCTGTACCTGACCTCGCACACGTTTGTCGCGCGCGTGCGAGTGGCGGTCACCGGGCTGGGGTTCGGACACCGGACCGGTAACGGCAACTGACCGGAGCGACCGGCCGCGGCAGGTAGTCGCGGCTTCGTTCGCTATAATCGCGCCGTTATCCACGTCTCTCCGAGGTGTTGCGCCATGCGCCAGTGATGCCGCCGTCGTCCTGACGGCCTGACCGCCTCCATCCCATCCGGGTGGATCGGCCCATGGCATACCTGGAGTCCGCATGACCTCGCCCTTGCTCGCGCTCGAGCGCGTCGCATTTGTCCTGCCCGATGGCAGGCCGCTTTTCACCGATCTCGATGTCCAGCTCGACCAGCGCCGTACCGGCCTGGTCGGTCGCAATGGCGTGGGCAAGAGCGTGCTCGCGCGCATCCTCGCCGGCGACCTTGCGCCAACCGCCGGGCACTGCCTGCGTGCGGGATCGGTGCACTACCTGCCGCAGCAGATCGTGCCTGCCCATGGCGCCAGCGTCGCCGCCGTCGCCGGCGTGCAGCCGGTGCTGGACGCGCTTGCGCGGATCGAAGCCGGCAGCGTGGACGTGGCGGATTTCGACTTCGTCGCGGAGCGCTGGGACATGCGCGAACGCATCCAGTCCGGACTCATCGAGTGCGGCCTCGGCAAGCTGCGGGCGGACCTTCCCGCGGCCTCGCTCAGCGGCGGCGAACTGACCCGTGTCGCGCTGCTTGCAGCGCGGCTCGGCGAAGCCGATTACCTCGTCCTCGATGAGCCCAGCAACCACCTCGACCGGGAGCAGCGCAGCGCGTTGCTGCACCAGCTGGGCCAGTGGCCGCGCGGATTGCTGGTGGTGAGTCACGACCGCGAACTACTGGAATCGATGGAGCGGATCCTGGAACTGACGCCGGGCGGATTGCGCGACTATGCCGGTGGCTACTCGCTGTACGCACGGGAGCGTGCAAGCCAGCAGCAGCAAGCCGAACGTGAGCTGGCGCGGGTGAAGGTCGAGCGCCGCCGCGGCGAAGCCCGCATGCGCGAGGAGCGCGAGCGCCAGCAACGCCGCCAGTCGCGCGATTCCAGGCAGGCGCGCGACGCCAATCAGGCGAAGATCCTGCTGGGCAACCAGAAGCAGTGGAGCCAGGCCAGCGCCGGCAAGTTGCAGCACCGGCACGCCGACCTTTCCGCCAAGCTCGCCGACGACGTGCAGCAAGCGGCCCGGCACGTCGAGTCCGAGACGGGCGTGGCGTTGTTGGCTCCCATGCCGCTTGCGGCGCAGCAACGCCGCGCGGTGCGCCTGGAACATCTGCTGCTGCCGTTCGGGACCGTGGCGGCCCATCCGCTCGATCTCGATATCGGCGGTTGCCAGCGCATCGGCCTGGTGGGCGCCAACGGCAGCGGCAAATCGACGTTGCTGAAGCTGCTGGCCGGTTCGGTGGCGCCGGCAGGCGGCCGCTGCGAGGTCCATGTGCCGACTGCCTATCTGGGCCAGCAACTGGAAACGCTGGCCGCGGGTGCGACACCGCTGCAGTCGCTGGCGCAGGCCAATCCGTCCGCCGAGGAGGCCGAGCTGCGAACACGCCTCGCACTGCTGGGGTTGCCGGCCGAAGCGGTGCTGAGGCCCAACCATCGGCTCAGCGGCGGTCAGCGCCTCAAGGTCGCGCTGGCGTGCGCCGTGTATCGCACCCAGCCGGCCGAGCTGTTGTTGCTCGACGAGCCGACCAACCACCTCGACCTTGCTTCGGTCGAAGCGCTGGAGCTCATGCTCCTGCGCTATCCCGGCGCGATGGTGGTGGTGTCGCACGACGAAGCATTCCTGCAACGCCTGGCGCTGGATGCACGGCTCGAGGCGCGTCCACAGGGTTGGCAGTTGACGCTGCTCTAGGCGTCAGTCCGACAGGGCGCGCCAGACCGCGGCTGGCGTGCCGTCGCCCAGTCGGGCGTAGGCGTCACGCACCGCATCGACGAAACGCGCGTCGGCCGAGAGCGGCGCGAAGATCGGATCCAGTGCCAGGAACCTTGCGACGTCGTCGTTTGCATCGCCGGTCGTGGCGCGGCCGACTTCTGCCAGCATCTCCGCCATCGGATCCACCAGCGCCACGCCATTGCGCGCCTGTCGACGAACGAACTGCATCCACGCCGCCACCGGCAGGCACAGCAGGTCGATCGGATGGCCTGCGCCCAGCGCATCGCCGATCGTCCCCAGCAGCCGCACCGGCAGCTTCTGCGAGCCGTCCCAGGCGATCTGCAGCAAGCGGTGCTGGATCGCAGGATTGCGGAACCGCGCGAGGATCGCTTCGACGTAGGCGCCGGCATTGAAGCCTGCGGGTGCCTTCACGTTTGGCACGATGCCGTCGTGCATCAGCCGCTCGACGAAACCGGCCAGCACCGGCGTGGCCATGGCCTGCGCGACGGTTTCGATGTCCATCAGCGCGCCCAGGTAGGCCAGCGCCGAATGCGGTGCGTTGAGCAGGCGCAGCTTGGCGCGGTCGTAGCCGGCGATATCGCCGCTGAGGGTCACCCCAATCTTCTCGAACGCGGGCCTGCCGTTGCAGAAGCTGTCCTCGACCACCCACTGCGTGTAGGCCTCGCGCTGCACCGGCCAGGCGTCGCTGCAGCTCAGCTGTGCGGCGACGCGTTCGCGCAATGCGTCGTCGGTGGCCGGTGTGATGCTGTCGACCATCGAACAGGGGAAGGCCACTTCGGCCTCGATCCAGCGCGCGAGCTCGGGATCGAGCTTCCACGCGAACTGCACCACGGCGCGCGCGAGCTTGCGGCCGTTCTCGGGCAGGTTGTCGCAACTGAGCACCGTGAACGGCGGCAGGTGCAGCTTGCGCCGTGCCGAGAGTCCGGCGACGACGTAACCGATGGCGCCGTTCGGTGCATCCGGTGAAGCCAGGTCGTGGACGATCTCAGGATGGCTGAGGTCGAGGTCGCCGCCGGCCAGGCAATAGCCCTTCTCGGTAATGGTCAGCGTGACGATGCGCACCAGCGGGTCGGCCAGGCGCTTGAGCACCTGCTCGCGCTGCTCGCGCGCGAACAACAGTTCGCGGATCGAACCGATCACGCGCAGCGAAGGGTTCTGGCCGAGTAGCGCCAGTGCGTACAGGCCGTCCTGCGGCTGCAGCGCGTCGCGCACGTCGCGGCTGTTGAGGCTGACGCCGCAGATCGCCCAGTCGGGCTCGCTGGCCAGCACGTCGTCCAGGTAGACCGCCTGGTGGGCGCGATGGAACGCGCCAACGCCGATATGGACGATGCCGATACGGGTGCCGGCGCGATCGTAGGCGGGACGAATGACGTCGGGCGGCAGTGTGGCGAGTGCAGCCTGGTTCAAGCGGTGGGACATACGTTTCCTTCAAGGAGTCCAACCCCGTCATCCCCGCGAAGGCGGGGATCCATGGACGTTGCAGTTGCGTCGTTGACGTCCATGGGTTCCCGCCTTCGCGGGAACGACGGTGATGCTTACTTGGTGATGGTCAGCTTCGTCTTCGCGCGAATGTCCTCGCTCGACGCACCGACCTGCACTTCATAGTTGCCCGCGTCGACCGCGTACGCCTTCGCGCCCTCGTCGTAGTAGCGCAGGTCAATCGTCGGATCGAGCTTGAAGGTCAGCGTGCGCTCCTCGCCCGGCTGCAGGGTCACGCGCTGGAAGCCGCGCAGCTCCTTGCGCGCACGCGGCTGCTTCGGATCGAGCGCACGCACGTACAGCTGCACCACCTCGTCGCCGGCGCGCTTGCCGCTGTTGCGAACCTTGACCGTCGCCGCCACCGGCTGCTTCGCACCGGCCTTGGCGCGGTCGAGGCGCAGGTCGGAGTAGGCAAACGTGGTGTACGACAGGCCGTGGCCGAACGGATATAGCGGCTCGCCCTCGTAGTAACGGTAGGTACGGCCCTGCATCGCGTAGTCGTCGAACGCCGGCAGCTTTGCATCGGCCTTGTAGAGCGTGACCGGCAGGCGACCGGCGGGGTTGGCGTCGCCGAACAGCACGTC
>Ga0209025_1005590_pt1 | contig 10172 bp, 8 predicted proteins | sample AraplaMF_Col_mLB_FD_184256 | JGI IMG/M metagenome (GOLD analysis project Ga0209025, IMG submission 184256) | Arabidopsis root microbial communities from the University of North Carolina, USA - plate scrape MF_Col_mLB (SPAdes) (version 2) | ecosystem: Host-associated > Plants > Roots > Endosphere ...
GGCGGCACCACCTGCGCCAACGAAAACTACTTCTTCCCCGACGTGCAGGCCGCGGTCTACAAGCGCCACGGGTTCCGTGCGCGCGTCGGCTTGCCGGTGATCGATTTCCCGACCGCGTGGGCCAAGTCCTCCGACGAGTATTTCGACCGTGCCGGTGAAGTGCACGACCAGTGGCGCGACGACGCCCTCGTCAGCACCACGTTCGCGCCGCACGCGCCGTACACGGTGTCGGATGCGAACTTCGAACGCATCCGCATGCTCTCCGACCAGCTCGACGTGCCGGTGCACCTGCACACGCACGAGACCGCGCACGAAGTGGCCGAGTCGCACGAGAAGCACGGCCAGCGTCCGCTGGCGCGTCTCGATCGGCTGGGCCTGGTCAACGACCGCCTGATCGCCGTGCACATGACGCAGCTGACCGACGCCGAGATCGAGCTGTGCGCGCAGCGCGGCGTCAGCGTCGCCCATTGCCCGGAATCCAACCTCAAGCTGGCGTCCGGGTTCTGCCCGGTCGGCAAGCTGCAGAAGGCCGGCGTCAACATCGCCATCGGCACCGACGGCTGCGCCAGCAACAACGACCTGGACATGTTCGGCGAGACCCGCACGGCCGCGCTGCTGGCCAAGGCGGTCGCATCGGACGCGTCGGCGCTCGATGCGGCCAGCGCGCTGCATGCGGCCACGCTCGGCAGTGCACGCGCGCTGGGCTATGAAACCAGAGTCGGCTCGATTGAGGTCGGCAAGCAGGCCGACCTGGTCTGCATCGACCTGGACCAGATCGAGACCCAGCCGCTGCACCATGTGATCTCGCAGCTGATCTACGCGACCGGTCGCCAGCAGGTGAGCGATGTCTGGATTGCCGGGCATCCCAAGCTGCGTGGGCGCATGCTGGTCGACATGGACGAGCAGGCGCTGGTCGCCAATGCCAAGCAGTGGCGCACGCGGATCGCGGCGATCAGACTGTCGTGACGCTGCAGAATTTTTCCCGAGGTTCGAAGGCATGAGCGCTTCATCCCAATCCAGCGACAGCAACTTCAACCAGGCCGAGCTCGACAAGTTCGGCGCGCTCGCGCAGCGCTGGTGGGACCCGCAGGGGCCGCAGAAGGCGCTGCATGCGCTCAACCCGGCGCGCTTGGGCTACGTCGCCCAGCGCACGTCACTGCGCGGCGCACGCGTGCTCGACGTCGGCTGCGGCGCCGGCCTGCTCAGCGAGGCGATGGCGGGCGAGGGCGCGCAGGTCACGGCGCTCGACCTGGCCCCCGAGCTGGTCAAGGTCGCGCGCCTGCATGGGCTTGAGACCGGGGTGAAGGTCGACTACCGGCTGCAGTCGGTGGAGTCGCTGGCCGAGGAGATGCCGGGCCAGTTCGATGCCATCACCTGCATGGAGATGCTCGAGCACGTGCCCGATCCGGGTTCGATCATCCGCGCCTGCACGACATTGCTGCGTCCGGGCGGGCGCCTGTTCCTGTCCACGCTCAACCGCACGCCGGCGGCGTTCGCCCTGGCCATTGTCGGTGCCGAGTACGTGGCCCGCGTGCTGCCGCGCGGCACCCATCAGTACCGCGATTTCATCAAGCCTTCCGAACTTGGCGCGTGGCTGCGCGCGGCGGGCATGCAACTGGAAGACGTCAGCGGCCTGATGTACGAGCCGTGGCGCAACAGCGCCCGCGTGATCGGCCGCACCGACGTCAACTACCTGGCGTGCGCGCGCAAGCCGGACGCCTGAACCATGCCGGCACACGCTTTTCCCCGCGCCGTCCTGTTCGATCTCGACGGCACGCTGCTCGACAGCGCGCCGGACATGGTCGCCGCCATCGATGCCATGCGCGCCGCGCGCGGCCAGCCGCCGATGCCGCTCGACGAACTGCGCCCGCATGTCTCGAAAGGCGCACGGGCGATGGTCGCGGCGGCATTCCCGCAGGTGGACGAGCCGCAGCGCGAAAGCTGGATCCCGGAATTCCTGGGGCATTACGAGCGCGAGCTCGGTCGCCATGGCCGACTCTTCGACGGTGTCGATGCGATGCTTTCTGCGCTCGAAGCGGCCGGCAGCACCTGGGGCATCGTCACCAACAAGCCCGAATACCTGGCCCGCCAGCTGATGCCGGTGCTGGGCTGGGAGCAGCGCTGTGCGGTGCTGATCGGTGGCGACACCCTGGCAAGGCGCAAGCCTGACCCGTTGCCGCTGACCGTTGCTGCCGAGCGCATCGGCATCGAGCCGTCGCAGTGCATCTATGTCGGCGACGACGAACGCGACATCCAGGCGGCTCGCGCCGCGGGCATGCCGTCGGTGGTCGCGCTGTGGGGCTATCGCCTCGACGGCGACGATCCGGTGGCATGGCAGGGCGACGTCATGATCGAAACTGCGGGCGAGCTGGTCGACGCTGCCACCTGGCCGGTGCCGCGATGAGCGAGCCGATGCCCGCGGCGGGCGACGGTGCAAGCCTCGACGCGCTCGACAGCTTCCTCGACAAGTTCCGCGCGCGCTGGCCCGAGTGGGCGGTGGTACAGGTGTTCGTGCCGCAGGCGCAACGCGAGGTCGCCCTGGCCTGGGCGACGCTGTTGCAGGAGCTGACCGACGCGGCGTGGGGCGGCAGCGATGCGCGCCCGGGCGAGGCCAAGCTGGCGTGGTGGGCCGAAGAGCTGCGCGGCTGGACACTGGGCGCAAGGCGTCATCCGCTCGGCATCGCCCTGCAGAAGCTGCCAGCACCCTGGCTGACGCTGGCCACCGCGCTGCCGTATCTGCGCGAAAGTCGTGAGCGTCCGCGCGATCGCGATGACGCCTTTGCTTCGCTGCGACCGTTCGCGCATGCCGTCGCGGTCATCGAGTCGTCGCTGTTCGCCGGCGTGGCCGAATCGTCCGACCGTGTCGAGCAGGCCGAAGTGACCGTCGCCGCCGGCCTGTTGTATTCGCGACTGGCGCACGTCGGCGAAGCCGCCGCGCCGCTGGCGACGCTGGCCCGTGCCGGCAGTCAGCCGGTGGCCAGTGCCTGGGCGGCCGAGCTGCTGCAGGGCTGGCCCGCGGCGCGGGCTGCCACCCTGCCGCGCCGGGTGTGGTCGGCGCTTGCCCGGCAGCGCCTGCGCCGGGGTGATGCGGCGCTGCCGCTGCCGCCCTGGAGCGCCGTCCTTGGCGCCTGGCGTGGCGCTCGAGGCTGAAGAACGTGGCCCGCAGTTGAGGCCGGCAGCGGCCCATCCCAGCGGCGGCCCCGCAACTGACTGTTGCAGGGCACCGCGGCGAGGCGGTCACGGCTGGCCGCTACAATGGCCCGGCTTGCGCTCCCCCGCGCCAACCCCATATCCCTTGCCGTGACCACGATCCCGCAAACCCCGCGCCGTCTGCCCGATGTCGCCTTCGACGCCGCCGCCGCGGCGCGACCGCTCGACTGGGTCGGCATGTCCAACATCGCCCTGCCGCTGCGCGTGGCCTCGGCCAATGGCGAGACCATGACCGTCGCCGCCTCGGTCGACGTCTCGGTCGACCTCAAGGACGCCAACGCCCGCGGCATCCATATGTCGAGGATGTACCTGCAGCTGCAGAACGCTTTCGCCAGCGAGACGGTCACGCCGGCCGGCCTGCGCCGCGTGCTGCAGACGCTGATCGACAACCAGGGCGGCATTTCCAGTGCCGCACGGCTGGTGGTCCGCTACGAGCAGCTGCTGTTGCGCCAGGCCCTGGCCAGCGACAACGCCGGCTGGAAGCGCTATCCGGTCGAGATCGACGCCAGCCTGCGCGAAGGCCATCTGCACCTGGCACTGCGCTTCGCGGTCGAATACTCCAGTACCTGCCCGGCCTCGGCGGCGCTGTCGCGCCAGCTCAATGCCGACCGCTTCGCCGAGGATTTCGCCGGCGCCCGGCCGCTGTCGAACGCCGTCGTCGGCGAGTGGCTGGCATCCGAGCGTGGCCTGGCCGCAACCCCGCATGCGCAGCGCAGCAGCGCCGACGTGCGCGTCGAGCTGCGCCCGGCGTTCGACGAACTGCCGCTGGCGGCGCTGATCGACGCCCTCGAGCAGGCGCTCGGCACGCCCGTGCAGACCGCGGTCAAGCGCGAGGACGAGCAGGCCTTTGCCCGCCTCAATGCCGAAAACCTGATGTTCTGCGAGGACGCCGCCCGCCGCGTCGCCGCCGCCCTGTCGGCCGATCCGCGGATCGAGCGTTTCGACGCCGAAGTGGCCCATTTCGAAAGCCTGCACGCGCACGACGCCGTGGCGCGGGTCAGCGGCCAGGGCGCGCAGGCGTAACGCCAGCCCCCTGTGACGGGCCGCAGAGCGGTCCTTATTCGACGATAGGCACGCCCGCTCCGCCGGGCGGTTTCGCGACGGCCGTCTCAGTTGGGCTATGCTGACTGCGAAACCAGGGGCCGGTCCGGATCATGGGGAAACCCGCGCGTCGGTGGTGGCAAGCCGCAGTTGCCGTGTTGGGAATGCTGGTGGCGACCTCAGTGTCGGCGCAGCCTTTCGACGTGGCGCGCATGGAAGGCGATCCGCTCCCGGTGCAGGTGCTGGCAGGCGAACTTGACGGCGAATTCGCCCAGGTCGAAGGCCAGTCCGTATACGAGACCTCGTCGCAACCGCGCTGGTGGCGACTGACCGCGCGCGAAGCAGTGGCACCGGCCCACGCGCCCAACCTCGTGCTGCGCTTTCCCCATCTCAATCAGGTCGAAGTCTGGCGACCCGGCGAGGCCATGCCGGTGCGCCGTGGCCTGATCGGTGATGTCGCCGATCGCACCGTCTCGACGCGCGCGCTGGTGGTTCCGCTGCCGCAGGGCTTGGCGACGGGCGAGCAGATCTACCTTCGGGTGCACATGCTGAGCCCGACGCCGATGCCGGTGGACGTCGAATCGCTGGCAGACGTCCATCGCCACGACCTGCGCCACGTCGCCCTGCGCACGCTGGTGCTGGGCACGCTGCTGGTGCTGGCCATGCTCGCCTTCGGTTTCTGGATCGGCATCGGCGAACGCAGCTACGCCTATCTGTGCATGGCGATGCTCGCCCAGGCGCTGTACCAGGCCTGCATTGGCGGCGAACTGCGGATCTTGCCCTGGCTGGCCGACCTGATCGGCTACGACCCGCGCGTGGGTCGCATGTTCGGCATGCTGACCGTGCTGGCGAGCAACAGCTTCCTGGCCTTCTACCTGAGCCTGCCGGAACGGCAACCGCGACTGATGCGGGCGCTGCATTGCTGTAACGGCGTGCTGCTGGTCCTGATGCTGGCGACGGTTGCCAGCGCCGCCAGCGCGATTGCACTCACCGCCAACCTGGTGCTGCTGGCGTCGGCGGCGATCATGTTCGTGGCCAGCGTCGTCGGCAGCTTCCAGCGCCAGCGCGAAGCCTATTTCATGCTGCTGTCGTGGTCGCCGATGGTGGTGCTGGTGATCCTGCGCATGGGCGAACTGCTCGGCGGCTGGCGCAACCCGGAATGGCTGGAATACGCGCTGCCGATAGGCTTTGCCCTGGGCGGACTGGTGCTGACGATCGGCCTGACCGACCACATGCACCAGCTGCGTCGCGACCGCGACCACGCCAGCCGCCTGGCGACCTACGACGTGCTCACCGGCGCACTGACGCGATCGGCGATCGAAGAGCGGCTCGAGGCGCTGGTCGAGTCGGCGCAGCGTGGCCGTCGACCGTTGTCGGTGGTGTTCTTCGACGTCGACCATTTCAAGAAGATCAACGACGAGCACGGCCACCGCATCGGCGACCAGACCCTGCGCATCATCTCGTTGCGCACGCGCAACCGCCTGCGCACCTACGACATGGTCGGCCGCTTCGGCGGCGACGAAATCCTGGTGGTGCTGCCCGATACGCAACTGCGCGAAGCGCTTGGCGTCGCCGAGAACCTTCGCGTGTCGGTCAATTGCCGGCCGCTGTCGATCGACGGCCGCCTGTTCCCGGCCACGCTCAGCCTGGGTGTCGCCGAGCTGCATCACGGCGAGAGCGTCGAGAAGCTGCTCGAGCGTGCCGATGCGGCGCTTTACGCGAGCAAGGAGACGGGGCGCGATCGCGTCACCGGCTACACCGCCTCGCGGTTGCGCGCGACTGCTGCGACGGTCTGACGCCGCGGCGGCGCTGGTTTGTCACTTCGCCGCGGAGGACGAGCCGCTGTCGTGCTCGAGCACCAGCAACGGATCCATCCGCACGTCGAACCAGTTCATGCCCCAGTGCAGGTGCGGCCCGGTGGCGCGGCCGGTGGCGCCGACCTTGCCGATCACCTGGCCCTGCTCGACGCGGTCGCCGACCTTCACGTCGATCCGCGACAGGTGCAGGAAATTCGAACTGACGCCATGGCCGTGGTCGATCAGCAGCGTGCCGCCCGTGAGGTAGAGGTCCGGTGCGGCAAATGTCACCACGCCCGCCGCAGGTGCCTTGATCGGCGTGCCGGTCGGCGCGGCGATGTCCATGCCCGAGTGCGGTGACTTGGGCGTGCCGTTGTAGACGCGCTGGTTGCCGAAGCGCCCGCTGATGCGGCCCTGCACCGGCCAGATGAACGATTGCGCGTAGTCGTCGCGGTCGTCGTCGCGCACGCGCGCGGCGGTGACCTGCGCCTGCTCCCGTTCGATTCGCGCGGCAATCTCCGGCGGCGGGTCGACGGTCTTTGGCGGCACGCCGTTGATGTTCTCCACCGGCCAGTCGCGCGCGGACACGGCGATGGTGTTGACCACCGCGTCGCCGTTGCCGTCGGTGATCTTCACCTGGAGCGGGCCGGTGGCATCACGGCCAACGCCGAACGCGAAGGTTCCATCCGGCGAAACGCGCAGTCGACGACCGTCGTATTCGACGATGGCGTCCGGCGCGGCGAGGCCGATCACCAGCGAGCCTTGCGGCACGCTGGTGGGCAGGAACGCGGCATGGAACTTCTGCGACTGCTGCGCCGTCGCGGCACCGGACAAGGCCAGCAACGCCAGCACCGCCGCGACGCGCAATCTCATCGATCGAAGGCCAGGCGCTGGCCCTGCGGTGTGCCGACCAGGCGCCGGCCATCCCACACCAGCTCGCCATTGACCCAGGTCGAGGCGATGCGCGAACGGAACGTGGTGCCCTCGAACGGCGACCAGCCGCACTTCGACAGCACGTCCTCGCGCTGCACGGTGAACGGCGTGTCGTCGATCAGCACCAGGTCGGCGGCGTAGCCCTCGCGCAGGAAGCCGCGGCCCTGGACATCGAACAGCTGCGCCGGCGCATGGGCGAACTTCTGCACGACCTGGGCGGTGCTCAGGCGGCCTTCGTGGACCAGCTCCAGCGCAGCATTGAGGGCGTACTGCACCAGCGGCAGGCCGCTCGGCGCGGACGGGTAGGGACGTGCCTTTTCTTCCAGCGTGTGCGGTGCGTGGTCGGTGGCAAGCACGTCGATCACGTCATCGGCCAGCGCCTGGATGATCGCCTCGCGGTCGCTGGCATCCTTGATCGCCGGGTTGCACTTGATCAGGTTGCCAAGGCGCTCGTAGTCGGCGCGGTCGAAGCGGGTGAAATGGATGCAGGTCTCGGCGGTGATGCGCTTGCGGGTGCCGTCGCCGCGCAACAGCGGGCCGCGTTCGAACAGCGCCAGCTCGTCGGCCGTGCTGATGTGCAGCACGTGCAGGCGCGAGTTGTGCTTCTTCGCCAGCGACAGCGCCAGACGGGTCGACTTGATGCACGCTTCGCGCGAGCGGATGTCGGGGTGGCATGCAGGCGGGATGTCGTCGCCGTACTTGGCCTTGTAGCGGGCCATTTCGGCATCGATCATCGGCGTGTCTTCGCAGTGCGTGATGATCGGCGTCGGCGCGTCGCGGAAGATGCCGTCGAGGATGTCCGGGTTGTCGACCAGCATGTTGCCGGTGGACGCACCCATGAACACCTTGATGCCCGGCGCGGTGCGCGGGTCGAGCGACTGGATCGCGGCGAGGTTGTCGTTGCTCGCGCCCATGTAGAAGCCGAAGTTGCCCCAGGCGCGGCCGGTGGCGCGCTGGTACTTGTTCTCCAATGCCGCCGCGTCGAGCGTGGGCGGGTTGGTGTTGGGCATGTCCATGAAGGTGGTCAGGCCACCGGCCACGGCCGCGGCCGACTCGGTCGCGATGTCGGCCTTGTACTCCATGCCCGGTTCGCGGAAATGCACCTGGTCATCGATCATGCCAGGCAGCAGTCGGCGACCGCCGGCGTCGACCACGGTTTCGCCATCGCGGGCGGACAGTCCGCTGCCGATCTGGGCGATGCGGCCGGCTTCAATGCGCAGGTCGCCATCGAATTCGCGACCTTCGTTGACCAGGCGGGCGTTGACGATCAGTGTCGACATGAGTGTTTTCCGTGGAGGGGCTCAGGCACCGGATCGTGCCCGCCGGGATGCAGGGGATGGCAGCGCAGGATCCGCCGGACGGCCAGCCAGCTGCCCTTGAGGGCGCCGAAGCGGGCGACCGCCTGCATGGCGTATTCCGAGCAGGTGGGATGGAAGCGACAACGCGGCCCGAGCAGTGGACTGATCCAGCGCTTGTAGCCGCGGAGCATGGCAATGAGGAGGCGGTCGATCACGATTCCTTAATGCGGTCAAGCACTTGAATATGCGGTTGCCGCAGGTGCCGGGGCAGGGTATAACAGCGCGCTTTCCCGTCACAAGGCTTCAGGTTCGAACGGCCCGTCGTGGCTCGCTTGAACCGTGCGGAACCGGCACGATGTATGGCTCCGTACCGGCATTCCGGCAGTTGTACGCCGCGATGCAAAGTGGGGCATGCTGTGGCCTTAGCACGCTGGCCTTAATTCAGCCTTCGAACCCAGGTTCGGAGGTCCTCAGGGGAACAGAAGGACAAGTCGCTCGTGGCAGTGAAAAAAACCGCGAAGAAGGCCGCCAAGGCCGTCAAGAAGACCGTCAAGCCGGCCGCAAAGAAGGCTGTGTCCAGCAAACCCGCAGCGAAAAAGGCGGTCGCCAAGAAGCCGGCCGCCAAGAAGGTCGCCAGCAAGAAGCCGGTCGCCAAGAAGGCGGCTCCGGCCAAGGCTCCAGCGAAGAAGCCGGCTGCCAAGAAGGCCGCGGTCGCCAAGAAGGCGCCGGTCAAGAAGGCGGCCGTCGCCAAGAAACCCGTCGCCAGGAAGGCGGTACCGGCCAAGAAGCCGGTCGCCAAGAAGGCGGCGCCCGTGAAGCCGGCCGCCAAGCCGGCAGCCGTCAAGACGGCAGTAGCAAAGCAAGCTCCCGCGAAGCAGGCCGTCCAGGCCAAGCCCGCGCCGAGCAAGGCCCTCCCCCGTAACGAGGGCAAGCCCGCCGCCAAGCCGGAGAGCAAGCCCGTCGTCGTCAAGAAACCCGCACCGCGTCCGGCCACCAAGTCTGCATCGGTGGAACCGGTCGTAAGCAAGCCTCAAGTTGCCAAGAATCCAGTGACGCAATCCGCATCCAACAAGGCGCCTGCGAAAGCGGCGGCCGCCAGTATCCCAGCGACCAAAACCGCTCCACGTCCGACGGGCAAGGTTGCCGTCGCCGTCGTCGCCAAGCCGCAGGCCCCTGCGCCGAAAGGCAAGGTCAAGGTCGTGCCGTACACCACCGATGAATCCAGCGGACGCCCCATCGTTCCGGCGGGCTATCGCCCGGCGACGGACGAGGAGTACATGAATCCGCTTCAGCTCGAGTATTTCCGTCAGCGCCTGCTGCGTTGGCGCACGGATCTGGTCGAGGAGTCCAAGCAGACGATCGAGAACCTCAAGGACGAAGTCCGCGATGTCGGCGATGAAGCCGAGCGTGCGACCCGCGAGACGGAGAACTCGCTGGAGCTGCGTACCCGCGATCGTTACCGAAAGCTGATCAGCAAGATCGACAGCACGCTCAAGCGTGTTGATTCGGGCGATTACGGTTACTGCGTCGACACCGGCGAGGAAATCGGCCTGGAGCGTCTCGAGGCGCGCCTCACCGCCGAGCGCACGATCGATGCGCAGGAGCGTTGGGAGCACTTGCAGAAGCAGATGGGCGACTGAGCCTGGGCTCATTGACCTGTCGAAAAGGCCCCGCTTCGGCGGGGCTTTTTTGTTGCCAACGTCATCCCGGCGAACGCCGGGACCCATTTTGACGTTCGCCTTTGCTCAGGAGCTGCGTCGCTTTCGCGTCGGAGCGGCGTCGTCCGACGGGCTGGGGATTGCTCCGCCCCTTAGTTCGGACATCCTGTCCGAATGCGGGGCGCGGGACATCCATGTCCCGCTGCGGATCAATCCCCAGCCCGCCGGACGACGCT
>Ga0209025_1005611_pt1 | contig 10135 bp, 13 predicted proteins | sample AraplaMF_Col_mLB_FD_184256 | JGI IMG/M metagenome (GOLD analysis project Ga0209025, IMG submission 184256) | Arabidopsis root microbial communities from the University of North Carolina, USA - plate scrape MF_Col_mLB (SPAdes) (version 2) | ecosystem: Host-associated > Plants > Roots > Endosphere...
ACGGCTTCATGTCGGGGCTGCTGGGGGCCAGCTAGGGGGTAGCCTGCGGGGGAAGGCGGGAAGGGGTTTAGTGGGGTTGGCCTAGGGTGGGACTGCAAGGCTGATACCTTGAGCACAAACCTAAGGGTAGGATGGTGATGGGAGGGAAAGGGAACCATCCCTCACCCATGGCTGTGTGCCGCGGGGCTGTGAGTTGCCTCTATGTGTAGGGCTATAGGCACCGGCCGCACGGTATATACGGTACCCTATTAATCACAATGCCGCCGCAATGTTATCTCACCAAATCAAGGGCTTGCGGCAGTGCCTCATTGTTTCCTTATTCGTTTCCGAGGCCCAGAATGCAGCCTCCTCAAGGCCATAGCCCCGCCGATGACCCGCTCAGGGTACCGGATGTGGAACCCGGCTTGAGCAGGGTGGGGTCTATAGGCCCTTTGTGGGCGTGCTGGAGGCCGTCCCAGCTCTTGGCCAGCATACCCACCCGGAAGTCTAACTCCTCGTCTGTGAGCAGCGGGTCGCCCTCCGCGTAGTACTGGTAGCACGCCATGAGGTAGTGGGGGATGAGCAGGTTTGGATCAGCGCTAAGCTCCATCTAAAACCTACACTAATTCTGCCGGGGAGCCGCCGGGGCCGATTCGGGGTGCTTAGCCGCCAGCCGCTCAATCACCCGAGCTACTTGCACTGGAGCCCATTGCGATTTGCCCCGAGAGGTGGGGATGCCTCGTCTGGTCAGGGCGTCGGCAAGGCCAGCCAATGAGCTTATGCCGGCTCTGCGCAGCTCCTCGATGACCGGCGCGAGGTCTTGGCTCCGGGCGGTGGCGCGGGCCGCCTGTGTGCCCCTCCCAGCCTCCTGGGCGGCCTGAGTAAGCTTGGCGCCCCGGTTTCCCCCGAGCTTCCTGCCACGCTGCTTGGCGGCCTCCAGAGCGGCTTTGGTGCGCGTCGAGATGAGCCCGGCTTCCAGCTCTGCCACTGCCGCCATCTGCTGGAGGATGAAGCGGCCGGTTGCCCCTTCGATCTTGGGGAGGTCGCAGAAGCGCACGTCCACGCCGCTCTCCAGAATGCGCTCCAGGAAGCCCTTGGATCGAGCGAGGCGGTCCACCTTGGCAACGACGAGCGGAACTCGATGGAGCCGGGCCTTGTGCAGGGCCTTGTGAAGTTCAGGACGCTCTGACTTGCGGCCGCTCTCAACCTCCGTGAACTCCGCGAGGATGCGCCAAGCGCCGCCGTTCAGGTAGGCCTCCACGGCTGCACGCTGGGCCTCAAGGCCAAGGCCGGACGCTCCCTGCCGAGCGGTGGAGACCCGATAGTAGGCCACGTAGTCGCCGCCTGCCATGTTCGCCCCTCTTTACATTTCAGTCTACGGTCGTTGACACGGATGTAAATGCGGGAAGAGTAGCGGTCAAGCAAGTTGATGAGCTGGCCGGGCGGTGCGGCGTTGGGCAAGGCATCGCGGGCCTGTGGTCCCCAGGCGGCCTAGCCTTTCGCGAAAAGCGAGGGTTGGCACGGGGGGAAAGTTGGCCACTGCCGCGTAGAGGAGGCCACTTACATGGGGGACCCCTTGGCTAGTTCGGGCGAAGCGGGGACCGTGACAGGCGTCAAAGGCAGCGGTGTCAGGTTAGTGAGCTCTGAAGCATATCGGCTGATATTTCTGCCCCTATTCGACGTCGCTCATGGTAATTGGGCCTCCTGCGCCCGATCTTGCCCAGTCATCCCAGTATGAAAACCGCTTCTTCAGGAACGCTTTTCGATCATCGCTCATAAAAGGGCTCAAATCGACCACATCTTCTTTTCCTTGGATATAGGACCGGTAGGTGGCAGCGGACGGCCGATTCTCGAATGTTGCTGGTATCGAGACCGCTCGGTATCCATTTTTTTTGCTCTTGACGGTTATATACTGGCTAGAGGTCGCAATTGGGCCGAGGCGATCAAAGCTAATGAGGAACTCCCCGGGCCTCATTAAATTGCCGCGCAGTTTGGATAATTCCTTGTCTGCTTCAAATTCTGATCGCCTTCCAAAAATTAGAACAAACTGCGGTACAACTTTTCTGAAGGCTCGATGAGGTGGATCGTAATGCGACATGAACTGTTGCTGATTGATGGGGTCGTCAAACCAGGTCTTCCAGTCAAGAAGTTGCTTGTGGGCTTGAGTAAAAGCTGCTGTTTGCTGCCCATATTCTGTAAAAAGTTTTTTTCTTGGCGCTTCAATTTCGATTAAAACAGGATATATCGATGCGCTATCCGCTGCTAGCCACATAAAGTCCGGTATCTTGTGGCTAAAGCCCGGCAATTTAGGTTGAGTTATAAGAGCGGCTGGAAACGGCAAATGGCCGCAGGACTCGGAGGCCGATCGCGCTCCGGGAACCATGCAGGGGTGAGTTTCCAAGAATTTTTGTATTGGCGCTTCATCTAGCCCCTCTGCCGAATTCAGCAAAGTGGTCCATTGTTGATCAACAAGCGCGGCGTACTTCGGCCACTCCATCGCGGGAGGGGGCGTATCCACAATCTGATATGACTTGGTCGATAGAAAATTCATCCTCGCCGTCCCGCCCTGAGTGTTGCCGACCTCAACTTAGATCGCTAATCAGCCTACTCCTACAAGCTCTACGCGCATGTGCTAGCCGTCCGAGATTGCGCCCTAGGTTGATCCCTTTTGTTTCAGCCCAGAAAGGGAAATCGAGAGCCGCCATGGTCGCCATCCACCTACTATGTGGCGCCGCCTATGGTCCGCACATAAGAAGGTCACCTCCGCCGCAGCAAGGGCGTCGAGGTGCTCAACGCTTGGCAGGCCCAAAGCTGAGCTCGCGGCCTCTCGCAGTGCCATCCTAGCGCCATCGCTTCCCGCGAACTGAAGATTCGGCCTAATGCGTTGCAAAGAGGGGGTGGATAGCGATGGCCATCTGTATGGAAAGCAAATTGCCGGGCCGTAGTATTGCCGATTGGGCAGGAGACGCAGGGCTTTACCACCGCCTCCGCGATAGCGTGCTGGAACTAACGCGAGGAGCCGGCACCTTCGGTGACAGAGCAAACTACGTTATCGAGCGACTTAGGCCCATTCGGCCGGCAGACTTTCCAAATGAGATGCAAGCCCTCTTTCTGCAATTCCAAGCCTTGGACCAAGAGGCGGTTCTCCATTTTCCAGCCGGTACCTTGCTGCGCTCCTCCAGGCTTTCGCCTCGAAAGCGCAGAGCCTTCGCTGACGTCATCTTCAACCTTTACGAAGAGATGCTGAAAGCTCGCGTGCGGGGCGGCATGGAGGATTGAACGGCTAGGCTCACCAGAACCCCAACGCCCGCCCGAGCCCAAAGCCCACCACCACGAAGACGATGGCCAGCACGCCACCTCCTGTGCCGTGAGCTTCAAACCACGGGCCGAGCTTAAGGCTCAGCCTATGCGGGCTTGCGGGTTTGCGCGGGGCGGGCATCTCGGCGGTCCTCTCAGCAAGAAAAGGCGAAGAGGAAACCGAAGGCAGCAATCTAAGCAGGCTCGGGACGCATAGAGGTGTCAATACCACTACAGCCCACGAATAGGGTAAGAATGCCGCCAGCAATTCGGCGCAACGCTTTGGTTTTGCTAAAGTGCGCTTAATCGCATTTTCTTGGGCCGAGCCGCACTTATCCACAGGTCAGCGTCAGCCCATCAGCGGTGCAAGGGCTTGGAGCAGCACCGCGGTGCCGGCGAAGATGGCGCCTCCCGCATTCCATCGGGACTGAGCGGCGAAGGTTGCCGACATATCCCAACCATCTAGCACCACCCCGGCAAGGTTTGGCGCCGTGCCGGCCCTCGCGGCTTCGGACTTCCGACGTTCCACCTCCTGCTCTCGCGTCACCTTCACGGTTGCGCTGCGGAGCCAGCAGCCCGCAGAGATGGCAGCGCAGACGATAGAGGCCCATTGCAGCACTGCGACCATCAGGCGGCCCTCTTCAAGATGCGGTGGCCTTGCATGTGTTACTCCCACACGGGCGATCTCAGAGAGCCTCACCGGCCCGCTCCAAGTCACTACTTCGAGCGCCGTCATCGCCACCGACAATGCCTCAACCTCGCGCAACCTCTCGGCCTTCATCATCTCGTTTCCGGCTTTGGCGGCATCCATCTGCTTGCTGCTCCAGAGGTCCATGAAACTGTTGCGGGCTTCCTCGTTGCTCATACATTTGGCGGCTGGGGCGGCGGAGGAGACCTGAGGCTTGCAGCTGGGCATCGTGCGGGCTCCAGGTAGCAGACCAAACGTTATACCGAGAGCCGGCCGGCTCCGCGCCGATAGCGGACGGGTTCCAGGCTCTTCGCGGCATCGGTGGGGGCAATCGCGGGCGCTGTAGGAATTCTCAGACCCCAACGATCAATGCGAGCCGCTGACTGGCTAATATTCGGTTATGCAACCTTCTTGCACAGATGAAGCACGATAAATGGCGGTATTATCGAAACGGGATCAGGAGTGGGCTTGCCCCAAAAGCTCGTCATGCCGACAGGATAGGGGGCTGTAGTCGTCCCCCAAACGGCGTTCCGTGACGGGCCGTTGCCGAAGGGCATAGCCTGGCTTACGGCCGATACTGTTTCGTGCTGATGCGCAGGCACGTTGGCTTCTGTGAGACGAAACGACTCGTTGTGCCCACGGTCGCGGTAAGTTCGTGCCGTCAGACTGTCACCGCCCGCGCCTTCACCTAAAATGAATCGTCCAGCACCAGCCGAGAATTTCTCCCAGCCAATCGATGGGCAGCCCGTCGGCAGGTCGACAGCCACCACCGATCCAACAGGGATGCCTCCAGCTCGCGCCACAATGTATTCGTCGATCTTTGCTTGGATATAGAATAGCCAGCCAGATAAGGCTAAGCCAAATAGTGCGATAATTACAACGATAGTCCATTTTGCGACTTGGCTTACAACTTCTTTTTTTATCTCGGCTAAAACATCGTCTGAAATTGTATTCCGTGATTCTGCTGTCTCAGGCATTGAAAGCCCCCAGTCTTACCAAGCCTCTATAATGAAACGCTTCGGCAACGTAGCGCAACTATTAAGGCCGCAGAAAACGAAACAGCCTGCCACTTGCCCCGGCGAGGGCGTGGAGGATGCCGCCTCAGCGGGACTGAAAGGACCGCGTGGCCATCCTCGGGAGGCCATCCGCGTTCTGTTCCTGGACTTGGCCGCAATGGCGCTCAATGCCGAAAGCGGCGTCTCGGGGCTTTCTTCGGGGCTGGTTCTCGGCGGAGCGAGAGGCCTAGCCGTGGTACAGCGCACAAGACTGAGCCTCGGGTCGGAATTCGCAGCGGAGATGCAGTCAGCTGTCAAGGAGCTTCATCATCCGGTGGTGCAGGCAGATTCCTGTGGGTGGGCACGTGTATACGGCGTTCAATATGCTTAACTTCGTGCCGCACCTGACGAATAGTCAGCTCAACTGTGAGTTGGAAAGCCGAGGGGATGACCCTTTCGGCGCGGCTCGCACGTGGACGCTGAGGAATGATATGAAGTGCCCGCACTGCTCGGTAGGCATCCACGCTGATTGGAAATTTGAACGCATCCTCCAAAACGTCACTGAGGCGCACTGGTACCTCCAGGGGACCCTTTGCCCTGAGTGCGGCGGCGAAACAATTGATATCCAGAAGGGATTGATCCCCACTGACGGCGGGTGGCAGCGCGTGTATCCCCAGGGGGCCACAAGGCGGAGGTCTCCGCCTTCCGAGGTGCCGGCAGCTCTCGCCAGTGACTACTCAGAAGCCGCCGCTGTTCTGCACATCAGTTCGAAGGCGTCCGCCGCGCTTTCGAGGCGCTGCCTGCAAGCTATCCTTCGTGCGCAGGGCTACAGGGCTCGCGATTTGGCCGCCGAAATCGACCTATTCCTGAACGAACCCGACCCGGCCAAGGGTATTCCCACCGGCCTCCGGGATACAGTGGATGCCATACGGAATTTCGGAAACTTCTCAGCCCATCCGATTACCGATGTGACCCAGCTCCAGGTTATCGATGTAGAGCCCCATGAGGCTGAGTGGTGCCTTGAGATCATCGAGGAGCTTTTCCAGCACTTCTATGTAAGGCCCGCCGAGGCAGCGGCCCGGAAGGCAGCTCTCAACGTGAAGCTCGCGGCAGCCGGGAAGCCGCCAGCGAAGTAGCGGTTTAGAATTTTATCTCCGGGGTGGGTGACGGCTTGCCGTACTAGAGGTAGAGCGGAGGAAATATTGGATCTTTTGCGGCGATATACAAATCTCGCTTCGTTCATCCACATGGCAAAAACTAATAGCATTACACTTCTCAACCCAGCCACATGGGATGATAGGAATGATGCCTACTTCATGGCCGAATATAAGCGGCTGCTAGCGGCGGAGACCGTTTTGGCTCTTTGCTTCACTTCTCGTGCAGAAACGTATCATCACTGGCATGTTTTCTCACATGGCAGCGATGGCGTCTGCATCGAGTTCGTTCGCGAAAAGCTTCTTTGGACGTTTGAGGACGAAGCAAATATCCGCAAAGGAAGGGTCAATTACCGCAAGATGCTCGATATGACGTCACGCAAATCGATCGATGCGGAAGAACTAGCATTCTTGAAGAGGCACCCGTACCTAGACGAGGGCGAGTATCGGATCGTCTATGTAGATCGGGAACAGGCGATGCCGAGCAAAAGCTTCGACATAGATAAAGACTGCATTCATAGGGTGGTCTTAAGCCCATGGATGCCAAAGCCCGTCGCCCAAGTGGTGCGCCAAGCCATTCGGGAGCTGCCCGGCTGCGAGAACCTCTCCATATCGATCTCGACGCTGGTCGATAACGAAGCGTGGAAACAGTTGACTTCTCGCGTTCCCGCGCCTTCCCACCGACCGTAACTGCAGGACCACAATTTGATTCCCAAAGCCGGAATCCAACCGTGAGCCTCGACCGTGTAACAATGTCGCTTGATCGCGCCGAATTTCCCTTTAGTTTCAACAAAAGTTGGTTGCGAAAGCGCAGTCCGCCCCTGGGCACCATTTTTCATTCTGCCCCGTCTATCACCAATTCAGATGCAGGGCTCGATTGCGCTCTGCTTCGTCTGACCTCGCAAGCTTGATGCGTGGCGGCACCACCCCTCAGCGCCCACTCGCCGGGCGCGCCGGATCGGTCGCGAGCGGCGCAATGTGGTGGCCGGTCAGCACGACGGTGTTGCCGGCGGCGTAGAGGAGGCAGGTGCCGGTCGCTCCGTCGCGGGCCGGGTCGTCGTTGCAGACTTTCAGGGCCTCGGTCTCGGCCGCGAAGGCGCTGGCCGCCCCGGTCTTGACGAAGATGCGACCGAGCGGGTGGATCGCCATTGCCTTCGGCTCGCGCGCCCGGCCATAGCCGGCGATGTCCGCTTCCTTGCGCCGCTCCGCCGTGATCGCCGGCACCTTGTCGGGGCGATAGGGACCAGCATAGCCCAGCCGCTCCATGTCCCGGCGCGGCCACTCGCCGCCTTGCTGCGGCGTGCGGAACGCCTCGTTCACGGCGAACAGGATGCAGGGCTCGTCATTGCGCAGCTGGCAGCGCTCCAGGACCAGCTCCTCGGCCGCCGCGGCAGAAGGGGTGTCTGAGACGCGAAAGCTCCGCTGCTGCTTCGGCGAGATGGCGATGGCGCGGTGCTGCTTGCTCTCCTGATAGGCCTGCAAGGCGCGTCCTTGCGCTTCGAGGCGCCCGCGGGTGGCCGAATGGTCGAGGCTCAGCACGCTCAATAGCAGTGCCTCCCGCCCTTCCGGCGTCGCCGGATCGAGCGCCGTCGCGCTGCTCGCGTCGGGGCGGGGCAGCTCCGGCGAGCGATTGCGCTCCATCTCCTCCAGCCGGTTGCGCGCCAGCGAGGCGAAGACGCCGTTCGGGAAGCGCGTGAGATAAGCGCGCAGATCGGCCGGGTTGCGGCTGCCGCGCACGCTCTCCCAGAACACCGTCTCGGCGCCGGGCGTCGATGCGCCCGGGGCAGGGGCGCCGGCAGCCGATGCGGCGGTCGCAGCCGGAGGGGCCGCTGCCGCGGGAGGCGGCGCGGAGGCGGCTGCGGCGCGGAAATAGAAGCTGCCCTCCAGGGCCGAGTTCTCCCAGGGCACCTGGCGTCCTTGCGTCGCCTCGCGGACCTCGCGCCTGACCTCGGCCATCAACTGGCGGATTTCCAGCCCCGGCGTCTCGATGCGCTTCAGCAGCGCGGTGGTGAACGGGCTGTTCCGGCCACGGCCGTCATCTGCCACCGTGCCGGGCGCGGTGGCGAAGGCGAGCAACGTCCCGACCGTGGCGCTCGCCTGGCCGAGCCCGGATGCCGCCGACGCGCCGCGGCCCGAGGCCTGCAGGCGCTTGCGGAAGGGGTTGTCGCGGCAGGCGTCGAGCACGAGGATCGAGAGCCGCGCGGCGCCGTCGAGCTGTTCGAGCACGCTGTCGAGGTCGAGCGCCTCGAAGCGCAGGTCGCGGTCGCTGCGGATCTCCGCCGGCGCCGGCAGCAGCCAGTTGCGCCCGGCCGCCTCCAACCCGTGGCCGGCGAAGAAGAAGAATGCCGCATCGGCGCCGCGGGCGCGCTGGCCGAGGCGCCTGACCCCGGCTTCCAGCGCCAGCCGATCGGGGTCGACCAGCGTTTCCGTCTCGAAGCCGAGGCGGTCGAGGACCGCGGCGAGGTCGCGGGCGTCGTTGGGCGGGTTGGCGAGTGCGGGCACGTTGCGATAGCCGCCGACGCCGACGATCAGGGCGACACGGCGGTCTTGCGCGAGGGCAGGGGCGGCCGCGAGAAGCAATCCCAGGACGAGCAGGAGCAGCCGGTGCCCCGCCCTTTGGCGGCGCCACAGTCCCGTCCGCTCATTGCCGAACCGCATGGCGCGACCCCAGCTCGCAACCTCGCTGCCAGAAATCGCATTTCGGCGGGCAGGCCGCAACACGCCATGTCCTGATCGGCACGGTCAGGAGAGCCGCCGGTCCTGGAGCTCGACGATCCGCGCGACCATGTCGCGATGTTCGGCGAGCAGCTCCTGCAGCGGCCCGATCGGCCGGAAGGCCCGCTCATCCTGCTCTTCCTCGCCTTGCTCCTCCCAGGCGGCTATCGCCTCGTCGGCGGCCGCGAGCTGGTCGGCCGACAGGGAAGGGGGCGGCGGGGCGCCGGCCTCCTCGACGAGGCGCCGTGCGATCTGCCGGCGCAGCTCCTCTGCGCGTTCCAGCATCGGCTCGAGCGGGTCGGTCTAGGGCATCTGTCGAACCTTGCTTCGAGACGGTGATCTGGCTGCATAAACCACATGCGGCAACAGCCCGCTTCCTCGCGCGTTCACGCCCCATGGGCAATCGTCCGTGGGCCGCACGAGATCGATGCCGCAAGACAGCAGCGACGGAACCGCCCGTTCCGGCTGAAAATCGTCATGCCCGCGGATGGATCACACGTCCTGAGAGCCAGTCGCTTTCGCGGGCGAAATCAGCATGTTGATGCAAAGATTTCACCTGACGCGCGATGGTGCGTGCCGTGAAAGCTGTTGATGGCGCGCTTTCAGCCTTGCCCCGGCCGCCCGAATCTCCCGTCAATTCTCATCACAGAATTGCCTTCTTTCTTAAGCAAAGGCGCCCATCCTTCAGTAGCCTTCCCGCGATCTACCAACCCGCAAGGCGGACCATGACCATGTGGTTTCGGCTATGACGACCTTTGGCTCTATCGCGACATGGGCTTTCGGTGCCGCTCTGTTCGCCGGGATCCTGCCAGGTTCTGCCCAGGCCCAGCAGCTCGCGGCCAGGACCCGCGGGCCGGCCTCGCCACCGCCGGCATTCCTGACGTTCTGCACCAAGAACCCGGCGGAATGCCGCCGCTCCGGCGCCCTGACGCGGCAGGTCCTGATGACGCCGGAACACCAGCGCGACCTTCAGGAGATCAATGCGCGGGTGAACTCCACCATATCCGAGATATCCGACCGGGATCATCATGGCCGCGAGGATGTCTGGAGCATCCCGACCGATGGGATGGGTGATTGCGAGGATTTCGCGCTCCTGAAGCGCAAGCTCTTGATCGAGCGTGGCTGGCCATCCTCGGCCCTTCTGATCGCGGTCGTCGGCACGCCTGCCGGCGAGGGGCACGCGGTGCTGATGGCGACGACCTCGGAGGGAGATCTCGTTCTCGACAACAAGACTTCCCGCGTCCTGCCCTGGACCCAAACCGGATACCTGTTCTTCACCCGCATGTCGCAGGCCAATCCGCGCGCCT
>Ga0209025_1005614_pt1 | contig 10134 bp, 8 predicted proteins | sample AraplaMF_Col_mLB_FD_184256 | JGI IMG/M metagenome (GOLD analysis project Ga0209025, IMG submission 184256) | Arabidopsis root microbial communities from the University of North Carolina, USA - plate scrape MF_Col_mLB (SPAdes) (version 2) | ecosystem: Host-associated > Plants > Roots > Endosphere ...
AGAAGCGAAGCCAGCTTCCAAAACGTTTTCTTTAGTTGCACGATTGAAAATCTCCTTTCTCCTTGGATTGAAACTATGCCAATAAAACAATATAAACCTATTAATTTATAGATGGCAATAGTTTTTGCGATATTGTTAAAAAATAGACACAAATGCACACTTTTTAAGGTGAATATCATTTGTAACTTGATAACATTGTAAACTATTTTCCAATGAAAAACGTGATTGTGAAAATTTTAAGATAAATAAAGTTATACCAAGATATCCAATAAATAGAAAAAAGCTATCTTATTATAAGGAAGATAGCTGAATATTTTGTATATTTAGTTTATTTCTTGTTTTATATTTATTTGTTGTTCAAGTGTGACAATTTTTTTATATTTAACTTGATATAAAATGTAACAAATGATCATAAATGGAATACCGCAATAAAGAGCGATTCTCTGATCTGGAATGAAAGCTAAACTAACAAATGTAATGAAATTGAGTGAGAATGCTACGATTGGAACTATTGGATAAAGTGGTGTGCGATATTTTAAATCATTAATGTCCCCACCGTTTTTTAAGAAGTTTCTACGGAAGAAAAACTGCGAAGCTGCGATTGACATCCAAACTACGACAGCGGCCATAGCTGCAATAGATGTTAAAACTAAAAAGACAGTATCTGCCGCAAATATACTTGTTAATAGAGACAAACTTGCAAAGATCAGACTGAAAATTAATGCGTTTAGTGGCACACCTTTTTTAGTTAACTTCGTAAAAGCTGGACTTGCCATTCCTTGTTTTGCCATCGCCCAAAGCATACGAGAATTTGCATATAGGCCAGAGTTGGCTACGGATAATACCGCTGTAATAATAACAAAGTTCATAATGTCTGCTGCATATGGAACACCAGCCACATCAAATACAAGTACAAATGGACTTTCGACTAGATTAGCTTCTTGCCACGGGAGTAAACCTACAACAACTGATATTGCTAGGACGAAGAAGAAGAGAGTTCGCCAAATGGTATTTTTGATTGCTTTAGGGATTGTTTTTTCGGGATTTTCACTTTCTCCCGAAGCAATTCCGATTAATTCTGTTCCTTGGAAGGAGTAATTTACTGTAATCATCGTAAGAAGAACAGCTAATGCACCATTTGGAAATAATCCGCCATTTTCAGTGAAATTGTGAAGCATTGGAGCTGGTTTTCCGTTAAAGTCTAGTAGACCGAACATAACTGCACCACCGAGTACGATGAAAACAACAATAGTTGCGACTTTTACACTTGCGAACCAAAATTCTGCTTCTGCATATGCTTTTGCTGATAAAGCGTTTACAAGGAAGAGTGCTGCTGCAAATGTAACACACCAAATCCACGAAGAAACGTCTGGAAACCAGCGTTTCATTAAAATACTTACAGTTGTTAACTCTACTCCAACTGTAACCGCCCAATTTAACCAATACATCCAACCGACAACAAACCCAAAACCAGGTGAAATAAATTTGCTTGCATAGCTTTGGAATGAACCTGCTTCTGGCATAGCAACAGATAATTCACCAAGACATAACATCGTTAAATACATAACAAATCCACCGACTAAAAATGCAAGAATAGCACCACCAGGACCAGCGTTATGGACGATTTGACCAGAGCCCATAAATAGGCCGGTTCCGATAACACCACCAAGTGCAATCATAAATAAGTGTCTACTTTTCATTGTTCGTTTTAAATCTGTTTGTTCTACTTGTTGATTCATATGCCCTCACCCCGTTATTTTCTTGTATGTATAGACAGCTTTTCATTCCGAGTTTTTAATCATTAGTGGGGGATGTGACACATACTCGGCTTATTTATTATGAAACGAATGGAGTATGTAAAAATACGAACTATGACTAAATACTATAAGAATGTTTATTAACAAGGTAATATCTTCACCATGTTAATTATTTTGATTTTAGCAAAATAATTCAGAAAAGTATATTGTTTTTTCTTTTTATTAAAAATAATTAGAATTTTAAAACGATAAAAGTGTGAACAATAATTCACAGAATCTTTCTAGCAAACTAGTAAGAAGAAAGGTACAATGATAGGAGGTATGTCTGTAAAATAATAATTAATGGAGTTTTGTTTAAAATGAAAAAGTTAAAATATCTTTTTGTTTTTGGAATTATATTTGCTGCCGCGTTTTTTATAGGGAAAGATAAGATTATACAAAAGGCACAAGTGCTACGCTTAGACTTTCTATCTGAAATGAAAGAAGCGGCTATGATTGAAAATGTTCCGTTTATAAATCAGTTACCAGAATTACCTCGTGGATGTGAAGTGACAAGCTTAGCTATGTTGTTACAATATAAAGGTGTGCAAGTAGATAAGATGCAACTTGCTAGTGAAATTCATCGTGTTCCATTTGAACAAAATGGTTTGCGTGGAAATCCTTATGAGGGATTCGTTGGAAATATTTATACGAAAGCTGAACCAGGATATGGTGTATACAATAAACCAATCTTTAATTTAGCAGAAAAATATGTTCCTGAAAAAGTAATTAATTTAACAGATAGAGACGTGAAAGATCTATATAAGGTAATTAGTTCTGGTTCTCCAGTATGGGTTATTATTAATACAACGTTTAAGCCGCTAGCTGAAAGTAGTTTTGAAACATGGAATACAAGTTCTGGTGAAGTGAAAATTACATATTTTGAGCATAGTGTAGTAGTGGTTGGATACGATCAAAACTTTGTATATGTAAATGATCCTCTAAAAAATAATCCACGTTTCGCTGTTCCACGAGCAGAGTTTGAGAAGGCGTGGGAGCAAATGGGGAAACAAGCGATTACTATTTTATAATAATGAAAAAGCCATCTTTTTGATGGCTTTTTATTTTTAAGTTAATATAACGGAAAATTCAGAAGATTCTTTTAAAAGTTAACGATTCACGTTATAATAACATTTAACTTGGTGAAGAAGGGGAGAAGAGAAATGGATGTTGCGAAGGAACTGGTTTTATCGAAAAATCAATTAATTGAGTGGAGAAGGCATTTTCATAAATATCCAGAGTTATCTTTTCAAGAAGAAAAAACATCACAGTTTGTATTCGATATACTTCGGAAAATCCCATGTTTAGAAGTATCAAGACCTACTAAATATAGTGTAATGGCAAGGTTGATTGGTAAGCAACCTGGTAAAATAGTTGCGGTTCGAGCTGATATGGATGCTCTTCCTATTCATGAAGAAAATGAGTTTGATTTTATTTCTACATACCCAGGTGTGATGCATGCATGTGGTCATGATGGACATATAGCGATATTACTTGGAGTTGTACATAAGTTAGTAGAAGAAAGAGAAAAGATTAAAGGGGAGATTCGTTTTCTATTCCAACATGCTGAAGAAAACTTTCCTGGTGGTGCAGAGGAAATGGTCGCAGCAGGTGTAATGGAAGGTGTGGATTATATTATTGGTGCTCACCTTTGGGCGTCGTTAGAGGTTGGGAAAGTAGGTGTAATTTATGGTCCTGCAATGGCTGCCCCAGATGTTTTTAAAATTACGATAGAAGGAAAAGGTGGACATGCTGGAATCCCTCATGAAACGGTTGATAGTATTGCAATCGGCACACAAGTTGTTGCACAAATGCAGCAAATTGTATCTCGCCTCACGAATCCGTTGGACTCCCTTGTAGTATCTGTTACGCAATTTCATGCTGGGACAACCCATAATGTGATTCCAGAACAAGCGGAGATTGAAGGGACAGTGCGGAGTTTAAGACATGAGTTGCGAGAAGAAACAGTGAAAAGGATTGAACAGATTGTAAAGCACGTGACAGAAGCTTACGGAGCGAAATATACGTTTTCTTATGAATATGGATATCGTCCAGTAGTAAATGATTATGAAGTTACAGAGATTATTGAGCAAACAGCATTACAGCTTTATGGAAGGGAACGAGTTACTCGTTTACAGCCGACGATGGCTGGAGAAGATTTTTCAGCGTTTTTACAAAAGGCGCCAGGGACATTCTTTTTTATCGGAGCAGGAAATAAAGAGAAAGGAATTATATATCCTCACCATCATCCTCGTTTTACGATTGATGAAGATGCATTACCGATTGGCGTGGAAGTCTTTGTATCATCGATTATGAATTTCATAAGTAAAGGAGAATGAGATGAAGAAAATACACGTATTAGCGCTTATTCCAGTTTTTTGTTTAGTTGTTGGACCCGTATTTGCTAATTCAGTTACTCCTTACATATTAGGGATGCCATTTTTATTATTTTGGGTATTATTATCAGTGCTCATTACGTCTCTTTGTATGGGGATTGTGTACGTATTTGATCCTGCTAATAAGGGGGATGTAAAATGACCGCATTACTTATCATTATTTTATTTTTGTTTCTCGCACTATTTTTAGGAATTCGAGCACAACATGGAAAAGATATGAATTTAGAGCAATGGTCAGTTGGAGGAAGAGGATTTGGCACTATTTTTGTTTTTCTTCTTATGGCAGGTGAAATTTATACGACGTTTACATTTTTAGGTGGAAGTGGATGGGCGTATAGTAAAGGAGCACCTACTTTCTATATTTTAGGTTATGGTGCATTAGCTTATATTTTATCTTACTTTTTATTGCCGCCAATTTGGAAGTATGCGAAAGAGCATAATCTTGTTTCGCAGCCAGATTTTTTTGTGAAGAAATATAGGAGTCAGACACTTGGCATTATCGTTTCTATCATTGGAGTTATTTCGATTATCCCCTACCTCGTTTTACAGTTAAAAGGATTAGGAATTATCGTTTCGGAAGCGTCGTACGGAAGGGTGTCACCAGTTATCGCAGTGTGGATTGGCGCAATTGTTATAACGATATATGTAATGGTTTCAGGTATACACGGCTCTGCTTGGACGGCCGCTTTGAAGGATATTATGATACTGTTTATCGTTATGTTTTTGGGTATATATTTACCGTACCATTATTACGGAGGATTTCAGCCGATGTTTGAAGCTGTAGAAGCAGCAAAACCAGGATTTTTATCTTTACCTGATGAAGGAATGAGCATTTCTTGGTTTGTTTCTACTATTGTATTAACAGCTCTCGGTTTCTATATGTGGCCCCATACATTCGCTTCTGCTTTCTCGGCAAAAAATGAAAAAGTATTTCGTAAAAATGCGGCCATTATGCCACTGTATTCTTTAGTTTTACTTTTCGTGTTCTTTGCAGGGTTTGCAGCTATACTGCAAGTTCCTGGATTAAAGGGAGGGGATGTAGACCTTTCGTTATTCCGTCTGGCTCTTCAAACTTTTGATCCTTGGTTTATTGGTATTATTGGTAGTGCGGGAGTATTAACAGCATTAGTTCCAGGTTCCATGCTTGTTATGGCGGCATCTACGTTGTTAGCGAAAAATATTTACCGAACAATGGTCCCGTCTGCTTCAGATAGACAAGTTGCTAAAGCAGCAAAATTATTTGTGCCTGTAGTAACACTTGTTGCAGTATTGTTTACATTTAAAGGAGGAGAAACAATAGGAGCTCTTCTTTTAATGGGATACAGTATAGTGACACAACTTTTCCCTGCACTTGTATGTAGTTTGTTTCCACGTCAAGTTATTACGAAGCAAGGTGCAATTGCAGGAATGGGGATTGGGTTGTTAGTGGTCGCATATATTACTTTATCTGGTTCAACTATAGCTACGATGTTTCCTGATTTCCCTCAATATATAAAAGATTTAAATGTAGGAATAGTCGCATTGTTAATGAATATGATTGTGATGTTTATCGTTAGTGGATTTACGAAAAATGTGTCTATAAAAGCAGACAATATAATAGTAGAAAAGTAATCCGTGTGCTAGAGCTATCTTTAAAAAGAGATAGCTCTTTTTTTGTATATATTTTCTTCTATTAGCGAAATCTAACTAAAAACTTGTTGAAAAGGAAGTTAGGTGGGGGACTTGTTAGAGTTAAAAGGTAACTTATTTGAAGTTATGAAAGAAATTAGGGATGAGTTAGGTTCGCCTAATGATTTAACAATTAGGGAAGTTGCCCTCGCTGGTAGTTTTACACGCTGTGCTGTTATTTTTTTATGTGGGTTAACAGATAAGGATAATGTTTATAAATATGTAGTTCATACACTTCAATATGAAGAAGTACAAAAAGAAGAGGCTGTTGTTCAAACGTTATTGGATCGTTTTATTTCTATTGCAGAAGTTGGTAAGAAGACGACGTTTCCGGATATTATAAATGCGATTTTAGCAGGAGATACAGTTATATTAATTGATAATATTCAAACCGCTATCGTGATTAATAGTAGAGCTTGGGAAAAAAGAAGTTTAGAACCGCCAGTAACAGAAGACTTAATACGTGGACCGAGGATTGGATTAAATGAAGATATTAATGTGAATAAAATGTTAATCCGACGTGGTTTGCGCGATCCAAAGTTGAGGTTCCAATCTTATATTATGGGGAAGCGATCGCAGAAAGAAGTAACCTTAGTATATATAGAAGATATTATTAACCCTTATATTGTGAAAGAGCTAGATCGGCGTCTTCAATCAATAGAGACAGATGTCGTTTTTGAGACGGGTACGATTGAGCAATTAATTCAAGATAATAATTTGTCACCGTTTCCGCAGTTTTTGAATACAGAAAGGCCTGATAATATTGTGGCCTCGTTAGCGAAAGGAAAGGCAGCTATTTTGGTGGACGGATCACCGTTTGCCCTTATAGCTCCGCTAGTATTTGTTGATATTTTTCAATCTGTAGAGGATCATTACGAGCGCTGGGTGATTGGGACGTTATTGAGGATTTTGCGAATGGTCTCTGGTATTATGGCGGTTTTATTACCAGCGACGTATGTAGCGCTAGTTTCATACCACCAAGGGCTTATTCCATCTAAACTAGCTTATTCTATTGCGGGAGCGAGAGAAGGGGTACCGTTTCCTGCATATATAGAAACGTTAATGATGGCATTAACGATGGAGTTAATACGAGAAGCGGGAATTAGGTTGCCAAAACCGATGGGGCAAACAATTGGGATTGTAGGTGGTCTTGTAATTGGAGAAGCTGCGGTGAACGCAGGGATTGTAAATCCGTTTTTAGTAATTATTATTGCAGTTACTGCAATTGCTACATTTTCACTTCCTGTATATAGCATAACAATTACGTTTCGAATTTTACTTTTTGTCTTTGTATTAGCAGCGACTGCTTTTGGGTTGTACGGAATCATTTTAGCTCTTATTGCACTTGCGATTCATATTACGAATTTAAAGAGTGTTGGGGTGCCATATACAACGCCTATTGCTCCTGCATTTTATAAAGATTGGGAAGAAGAAATGATCCGCTTGCCAAAATCAATGTTGAAAGAAAGACCAGAGTACTTACAAACGAAAGATTCTACAATACGTCCAAAGGAGCGAGAGTAATTGAAACCATTTGAATATGGGGATGAAGAAATTGGATCTCGGGAACTTGGTTTTGCGGTATCGTCAACAATTATCGGTATAGGTGCATTATCTATGCCGCGAGATATTGCTACGCAAACTTTATTTTCGGACGGTTGGATTATTTTGCTTTTGGGTGGATTAGTCTGTGCGGTTTTAGGGTGGTTTGTAACGAGGGTAGCTATTTTATTCCCAAAACAAAACTTTGTTCAATATACGAGTGCACATTTGACGAAGCCTGTTGCATACACAATTAGTAGCATTTTAGTATTAACGTTTGCTGCTTTGACAGCATATGAATCGCGAATGATTGCAATTATTTCACAAACGTATTTGTTTAGTGATACACCAGTGCAACTATTGTCTTTCTTTTTCCTATTAGTTGTTATTTATGGAATAGCAGGATCGAGAGCAGCTTTAGTAAGGCTAAACGTTTTGTTTTTACCTATAGTTTTAATTGCGATAGTGCTGCTTTCTTTATTGAATATAAATTTAATGGAGATAAATAATTTACTACCAGCTTTTCAAACGGACGTCAGTCAATATGCTGTAGGAGTTAAAAACTCTATTTTCACATTTATCGGATTTGAGGTAGCTCTGTTTTATGCTGTGATGTTGAACGATAAGTCAGTGAAAAAGGCACCGATGGCAGTTGCAAAAGCGGTGATGGTAAACGTGTTGTCATACATTTTAATTTATGTAACTTGTATTAGTGTTTTTACTTATATGACAACCCGTGGATTGACGTATCCAACAATTGAATTAGGGAAAGAAATTGAAATTGGAGGAGGGTTTTTAGAAAGATTTGATGCAATTTTTTTCACTACTTGGATTATTACTATTTATAACACGACAGCAATGTATTATGACGTCGCATCTTTATTGTTTTGTGCTATGTTTCCGAAAGTGAAGAAACATATTTTTATTTTCGTAAGTGCCCCGATTATTTTTATGCTGAATATGATACCTAGTAGTTTGAAGGACTTGTCAAATTACGGAACTTATTTAGCTTGGATAGATATGGGCTTTGTCGTGTTAGCACCTTTGTTAGTTTTTATTGTATATAAAATAAAAAGAAGGAATGGTAGAAATGAAACACCTTCTTAAAATCATAATGCTTATAGTTTTAGTTGGATCTATAAGTGGGTGCTCTGAGTTAGAAGAAATAGAAGAAAGAGGATTTGTAGTAGGTGCAGCCTATGATATTGTGAAAAAAAAGAAAGCGAATCCAATTATGAAAGGGACGTATCAGATGGTACTCCCCAGTAAATTGTCGCAACAAGGTGGACAAGGTGGTGGAGATAGCGAAAATTATATTAATGTGAGTGCGAAGGCAGATAGTGTCTTTGAGCAAATACGAATTATTGCCAAAAAAATTAGTCGCTCACTATTCTTTCCGCACATACAAGTGATAATTTTCTCTAAAGATTTATTGTCGAATCCATATGTTTTACAAAATACGTTAGATGTATATATTCGTGATCATGAGATGAGAAGAAATATACGTTTGTTCGTTTCTAAGAAAAATGCAGAAGCTATTTTGAAGCAGAGCGCTAAACCTGAAAATTTACCGGCGCAGTATATTGATATGTTAGCTGAACATCCTCCGAAAAATGCTCAAATGATTGAGGCTGCAAGAATTGGTGAAGTTCAGGAAAAGATGATTTCCAACCGAAGCTTCGTATTACCTATTCTTGAATTAACAAAGCAAGGGGTACAAATGAACGGGGCAGCGTTGTTTCGCGGGAAGGATAATAAGTGTGTAGGTAGTTTGAATGGAGAAGAAACATTTGGAATAAATTATATAATAGGTAAGAAAATTGGAGGATTCTTTACCATTCGTAAAAAAGACCAGCTTACTACATATGAAATTCATAAAATGCGTCGAAAGATTAAAGTATCTACAGAAAATGCTACAAAACCGAAGTTCGATATTCACTTGTTTTTGGAAGGAACATTGGCTGAGTTGCATTTTAGTGATCATAAACAAATTATGAACGAAAAGCGATTAAAGAAAAACATCACGGAGGAAATGGAGAAGCGCATTCAAAAATCGATTAAGCTTGTTCAAAAAAAATATAAGGTAGATGTATTAGAGTTAGGGGAAGTATATAAGCGGCATAATTATAAAGAATGGAAGAAGATAGATAAGAATTGGGATCAAGGTGAAAATTACTTTAGTAATGCTGAGATTACTGTTCATGTTCATCCGACAATTGAGCATTCAGGTTCAGCTTTACCAAAAAGAGTAAAGTAAGGTGATGGAAGGTGTTTACTGGATTAGGAATTAGTTGCACAATATTAATGGCAATTCTTCCGGGGGCCATATACTACATACATAAAAAAATCACAACGTATGGAGCACAACCTTGGAATACTGATATACAAAAAAAGAAACCTGAATAAATTCAGGTTTCTTTCGTGCAAAGCAAATGAAGGGGGATACCTTCTATGTATGCTTTGCTTTTATACAAGCCCTAACCAATGTACCAATTGTGTAGAGAGGAATGTCACAACAATAGCGATAACGGTAGGGATTGCAAACGATAAGAATGTCCATTTTGCACTTTTTGTTTCTTTATATATGTTAACCAGTGTTGTTCCACATGGGAAATGAAGAAGTGAGAACAACATTGTGTTTAACGCTGTTAACCAAGTCCAACCATTTTCTAAGAATAGATTTTTAATTTGATTAAAATCATCTATTTCAGTTAAAGCTCCAGTTGATAAAT
>Ga0209025_1005616_pt1 | contig 10127 bp, 6 predicted proteins | sample AraplaMF_Col_mLB_FD_184256 | JGI IMG/M metagenome (GOLD analysis project Ga0209025, IMG submission 184256) | Arabidopsis root microbial communities from the University of North Carolina, USA - plate scrape MF_Col_mLB (SPAdes) (version 2) | ecosystem: Host-associated > Plants > Roots > Endosphere ...
GGAATCCTCGATTCACGGCATGCGGGCTTCGGCTCGCGAAAATCCATTTTAACAACGTCATGACGACATAACCAATGGCAAAACCGATAATCGGTGACAAGATAAGCCCTTTAACAATGCCAATAAATCCGCTCCAATTCACGTGATCGGAACCTGCTCCCATGAACACAGCACCAGCCAAGGAACCAATGAGCGCATGCGATGAGGATGATGGAATGCCGAACCACCAAGTTACTAAATTCCAGGTGATCGCCGCGATTAACGTCGCAATCACAATCTGAACGCCGTTATCGAGTGTTGCAGGGTCCGCCACACTGCCGCCAATCGTCTTCGCGACACCCGAGAACATGAGTGCCCCGATGAAGTTCATGACAGCAGCGAGCAGAATGGCAGCTCTGGGTGTTAATGCTCTTGTCGAGATCGATGTAGCAATCGCATTCGCCGTATCATGGAACCCATTAATAAAATCAAAAGCAACGGCAAGAATGATAACAATACCTAATATCCATAAACTATCCATGTTGTTCCCTCCAATGATGAAACCGATCCAATGAATCCCAGTTTGTGTTAATTTTGCTCGAATCGGACTTGAATATACACGCCAAAAAGATCGCCTCACCTCAAACCAATTAATTTAAGGTTTGTGGTAAAGCGATCCTATGACCTACCGTCGTGCTCGAATCTCTTCCTGCAGCTTGATGATCATCTCATCGATTTGCTTAACACCTAAATCTCCTTCATCTCTTTTCCGAACAGATAAGGAATTTGCAAGCCGTTCTTGGGCGCCAAGGATGAACATATACGGCGTTTTCTCGAGCTGGGCCTCACGAATCTTATACCCGAGCTTCTCTTCCCGACTATCAACTTCAACGCGAATCTGTGCGGCTTCCAGCGCTTCCTTCACCTGCATGGCGTAATCCATCTCATTCGCTGAGACAGGCAGCAGCTTCACCTGCACGGGTGCCAACCATAACGGGAAGGCTCCGGCGAAATGTTCCGTAATAATGCCGATAAATCGATCAATCGAGCCATATACTGCCCGATGAATGACAACCGGACGATGTTTCTGATTATCTTCACCAATGTATGAAAGGTCGAATTTATCAGGCATCTGGAAGTCCAGTTGGATCGTTCCGCATTGCCAGCTGCGCTTCAGCGCATCAAGAATATGGAAGTCAATCTTCGGACCATAGAACGCACCATCACCCTCGTTGATCCGATATTCGATGCCTCGCTCATCTAACACACGTTGGAGCGACTTCTCCGCCATGTCCCATAGTTCTTCCGAACCCATCGAATCTTCTGGTCGAGTAGATAACTCGATCTTATAAGAGAATCCGAATACATCATAGATGAGATCAATCAACGAGATGATCCGACCGATTTCTTCCTCGATCTGATCAGGGCGTACGAACATATGCGCATCATCTTGACAGAAGGAGCGTACCCGCATCATCCCATTTAATGCACCAGAGAACTCGTGCCGATGCACATGACCAAATTCTGAAATCCGAAGCGGTAGATCACGATAAGAACGCAACTTGTTCTTGAACACGAGCATATGCCCTGGACAATTCATCGGCTTAAGCGCATATTTCGTCGCATCGACTTCAGTAAAATACATGTTCTCTTGATAATGATCCCAGTGCCCAGACTGCTCCCATAGACGTTGATTCATCATAAGCGGCGTGCGCACCTCTTGATATCCACGCGGTACCTGAAGCTCGCGAGCAAAGTGTTCCAGTTCGTTGCGTATTGTCATTCCCTTCGGTAGATAGAACGGCATGCCGGGTGCCTCTTCGGAGAACATGAATAACTCAAGTTCTTTTCCTAATTTGCGATGATCCCGCTTCTTCGCTTCCTCCAACATATGCAAATGCTCATCGAGATCCGCTTTCTTCGGAAATGCCGTTCCATAGATCCGCTGCAGCATTTTATTGTTCGAATCACCGCGCCAGTACGCACCCGCGACGTGCATCAGCTTAAATGCCTTAATTCGTCCAGTCGATGGCAAGTGTGGTCCACGGCAGAGATCTGAGAACTCTCCTTGGTCATAGATGGATATGACAGCATCCGCTGGTAGTCCTGCAATGAGTTCTAGCTTCAGTGGCTCAGATAGCGCTTCGTACATTCGAACTGCCTCTTCACGCTGAACCTCGCGTCTGACAATCGGAAGATTCTCTTGCACGATTTTACTCATTTCCTTCTCAATTGCCTCTAGATCACGCGTTGACAGTGGGTGTTCGATATCAATGTCATAATAGAATCCATCTTCGACGACAGGTCCAATCCCGAGTTGAACGGCATCTTGGCCAAATATCCGTTTGATCGCCTGAGCCATCACATGAGCTGTACTATGCCGATAAATGTCAAGTCCAACCTTACTATTCAGTGTAACAATTTCAAGACGGCAATCTTCCACTAGCGAGTGACTCAGATCATAGGGATTCCCATGGATTAACCCAGCAATCGCCTGCTTCTTAAGGCCTTGGCTTATGGATTCCGCCACTTGCGCAATGGTCGTGCCTTGTGCATACCTCCTTACTGTTTCATCTGGCAAAGTTACTTGAATTTCCATGTGAATTCCTCCATTTCTTCGTTATCGCAATCTATCATTGAACGCAAAAAAACGCATCTCTCCCGACAAGGGACGAGTGCGTTCAGCTCGTGGTTCCACCCTAATTCAATCCCCTTCCAGCCATGCTAGACTCTTGGTCCATGGTGGCAGAAGGAAAATCCTTATTGGTATCCATTATCGTGGATAAGCCGGTGACGCTTACCGCCGCAATATCATGCAGGTTCAACGTCACAGCTACAAAGGGGTAATCTACAATCGTTAACTGAGGAAGCTCACACCACACACTTCCCTCTCTGACAGCACGTATTGAAGATCATGTCTTTGATCATCGCCGAAATATTAACTTGGATTAATCATACCTAACATCATAAGCAAAAGTCAATAACTTGTTATATGAAAGTATTATTCACACGATTGACCCGTATCCTCTCATCTTATGCGTTAACCCTATATTTGTGCGGTAATTTGCCCAATCATTCCTTGTCCTTTTATCATACAATACCATGTAGTACAAAGTCTTCTTGGAGAGGGGGAGGAACATGGGAGAAGTAGGTGGATTTGGCTTGTTTACTAGCACTGGAACAATCCTCGTATTGTTCATTCTGCTCGTAATCGTTACCCGCGCGTGCATATAAGAATGTCTGGATAGCCCTCTTCACGCAAGAAGACCATGCAGCGCCGAATGAGGCTCTCATGGTCTTCTTGTCATGTTTATGCTGTTGCGATCACCCAGTTGCCTTGCCGGAAAAGAGGTTCCGTGGTCCCATCTGCAAGTTCGCCATCGATATCGAGTGATGCGGATCCGATCATGAAGTCAACATGTGTCATACTCATATTCGCACCGCGTGCTTCGAGTTCCTCTTTGGACAATTGTGTCCCTTCTTGAACATTAAATGGATATGCACTACCAATGGCCAAGTGACATGATGCATTCTCATCAAGGCCTGTATCGTAGAAAACGCGATTCAAGTTCGAAATTGGCGAGTCCTGTGGAACAAGTGCGACTTCTCCCAAGTATTTAGCACCTTCATCGTTCTCAAGCAATTCTTTCAAAGATTCATAGCCGACTTTGGCTGTATAATCAACCACTTGGCCATCTTTGAAGGTTAATGTAAATCCGTCAATAAGTCCTCCGTTATAATTGAGTAAAATCGTGCTGGATACATAGCCGTTCGTACCTGATCTGTGCGGCATCGTGAATACTTCTTCCGTCGGCATATTCGCGACAAAATAGACACCACCCTGATTCCATCCACCGCCTCCAACCCATACATGATCCTGTACGAGCTCTACCGTTAACGCCGTCCCCGGACCTTTGTAATGGAGTTCTTATAACGTTTCTCGTTCAATAACCCCGATAAATTCTGAAGGGATTGAATATGATTCTGCCAGGAAGCAACGGGATCATCGTGATCAATCCGATTGATCTTAAAAAGTATATCCCATAACGCCTGCACACGATCTGATTCCGGAAGATCAGCGAACACTTTGTCAGCCCATGCCCGCGTTGGAACATTGGCCAGGCACCAGCTTATTTTGTTCGTACGAATATAGCTGCGGAATTTCTGTCTTGCCATCGATGCTGCCTTGGCAGCCGTTGAGATTTTACCAGAATCGATCCCATTCAGCAGGTCAGGATCGTCTGCCAACAAGCTAAGCAGCGCACCTCCTGATTCACATAACTGCTCCATCGTCGAAGCAGTCCACTGCGGGTAGTATGTAAACGAATCGTCTGGCGCAGACTCGAACCGAATTCTGGATATCGCCTCATCGACCCAAACGACTTGTACGAACTTCGCCCCAGCCTCATAAGCTTTACGGACGACAATGCGTGTAAATTCAGGGGTCTCAATAGGAGATTCTAAGTACAACACTTGAGCTGGTTGTAAGTTTACGCCGACTTTAATCAGTAGGTCTGCGTATTTGTATAATTGCTGCTCAAATCGATCCAATGGTACCTTTCCCCTCAACATCATTCTCATCACGCATTATATCAATGCATTAAGAATTCTGTCATTAAAAATAATCAGCGAACCAAGGCTGCGCATCAGGGATAATCTGTTCCAATTGGTCAATCCATTGTAGTGACGCATGAATTCTGTCGATACTATGAAGATACGCGGGACTCCGATAACTGAACATCATCGTTGTGAACGTCTGAATATCCATCTCCACATCTGCATCGCGATTATCATCCCGTTGAATTGAAATTACTCGCCCCGCCTCAATACGTACGAAGAAGGTTCCTTGATTCCAATCTGCCATCGGATCTTGTATCCGGAGGACGAGCTCACAATGAGCCGTTTGATGAAATGCGTACTTCATAAGGAATTGTTCAACATCCACGATTCGCGCCATATAATTCGGGCTGATCCACTGCTCGATCTCTCCATCATGAAAGTAAAAAGCAAGCTGCTCATTGGTATAGATTGTGCCTTTCACATGATAAACCATGGAAAAATGCGCATGGATGAAATTCCATAATCCTTGATGCGCCTCGTTGTCAAGATAGACCATCTCTCGTACATGGAACATTTCTTCTTCCACTTTGTAACAGAGGTATCCCGAAGGCAGCTTGTCCTCGTTATAATAAATCGCGAGCGATAGTTCATGTCGTTCCCAACGGAAGCGTTCATCCCAAGCGAGATGCCCGCGGATCATCGCGGCATGGGTTCGTGCGGAGAATAACTCATAGATGCGCTCTTTGTCAGGATGATCCCAATCCACTCGTGCTGTTCGTCCTGGGACGTCAAATAGCTTCGGAAGCTGCGTGTCTCGTATTTTATATTTGATGCGATCGGAAATAATCTCCCACCCTTGTTTCCGGTAGAACGGAATAGAGTAAGGATAGAGATAGGAGACGCACTGTCTCATCTCCTTCATCCGACGCAGCGCTTCTCTCATCAGCGTATGGATTAATCCGTGACCTGCATATTCTGGATACGTCCCTACCCCTGTAATGCCTCCCATCGCGTAGATCACCCCGTGTATATTCACGTGGAATGGATAGATCATTAATTGGGAGACCAGCTTATCTTGATCGAACCATCCGATGACCTCGCATAAGCTTAACAACGGTCTCTTCTGTTCTTTCAAGAACTCGCTTCCGATTTCTTGGATATCATGATTCGTGATCTGAAACACATAATTTAACAAGTCATAGAATTGCTCCATCTCTGATACATCCACTTGACGCATCACCAATTGATCTTGTAAGTCGGATTTCTTCATGGCTAGCCCCTTTAACCATAGCATGGATACATTTATTTCCTACCTAGTGTGTCACAGGGCATCACTTTTATGCTCATTGCCCACCAAATTGAACAAGAAAAAAGCCGGGCGAATGAATCGCTCCGGCATCCTGTTGTTTATGGATAGAATGTGCTCGCAGGTGTCGTGGAGGGGCACCAGCGTGCAATTTTGAGGAAATGGATCAGCGCACGTTCAGCCTTCTCCGTTCCTATATAGTATAACGCTTCTGCAGCATGCGCTCTGACATACCGATTCTCATCATCCAGCGCCTCGATAAGTGATGGCACGGCCTCCTCAGCCGATTTTCCCAATTTTGCAAGAGAAAGACCTGTCATAAATCGCACTTGCGTATCAGAATCTTTGAGGCAACGCGCTAGAGCTTGAACAATAATGTCATGCGGCTGTCCAATATTCCCTAATGCTTCAACCACACTAATGCGAACATTCGCGGACGGATGACGAAGCTGTCCGATCAAGAGTGGCACGCTGTCCGATGCAAGCTCCCGCAGTTCACCTAGAGCAAATATCGCACGAGTCACGGTCTCCTCACGATCACTGTCTAGAGCTTCGGTTAATCCTTCAACTGCACCCGCTCCAGCGACGGAAAGACCATAGGCAGCAGACAAAGATACGATACGATCCTCATGACGCAACCCTTCGAGCAGCGCTTGGATGCCATGATCTCCATACCGTGCCAATGCATAACCTGCATTCAATGCAACGGGTTCGTAAGCATCTTCCAACGCCTTTGCCAAAGCTGTCACCACTTCATCTGCTGAGCTATTGCTCCGTAAAAGCCCAAGCTGATCTGCTGCTGTAACCCGCTCCTCGTTCGAGCTGCTGTTCAATTGTTCGAGCAGGCTGGACACTTCGCCAACCTGGGATGCAGCTGCCGATGCACTGCTTCCAACTTCACCACGCATCCAGTTCCAAGTCTCCTGCCAGATGCACTCATGCGAGTGAATCGGTGCAGAGAAAGCTGCTGGTGTATCCCATTCAGGTTGTTGATGATTCCAGCTTGGTACAGTTGGAATCTGCGTACGCATAAATTCGAACTTCAGCATATAACGCTCTTTACCTAAGATGTTCGCCGTTGAACGATGCCAGATATCATAAGCAATCAGTGCAAAGGTACCTGCGCCTCCACTTGCCTTTGCCTCAGATTCGCTCTCATCTTGCTCGAACACTCTCGTAGCGTAGTTCTGAGTTCCCGGCATGATGCCTGTAGGTCCCAGCTCTACTGGTGTATCTTGTGGGAAGTACATGATCATCGCCCACCATGGGTGGTGATTGCGAATACGTCCATAGCCGAAATAACTGTCTTTGTGCCATCCGCCAGGTTGCGGCGAATTATTGAAATGACCGTGATGATGTGCATGAAGCATATAATCCGGTCCTAGTACACTCGTGAGGGCTCCCGTAATGATCGGGTGATCAATCACTTTCTGTAACTCGCGAACACGAGGCAGCAGGTTATTACCGGGGTTTCCTTCATGGTTATACACGTAATTCAATTGCTCAAGCAACTGTTGGTGGAACTCGGACGAGAAATCCGTCTGAAGCAGTAAATACCCTTCTGTAATAAACTGTCTCATCTGTTCATCGGTTAATAAACGTGGTTCGTTCATGCTCATGTGTAGACCTCCTCATTTCTCCTGGTCAGGATTGGGACTCTTCGAAAAATCTACCCTTATTCTAAACATGAACGACATCGGATAACATAGCTAATGTTCACATGAATTTGAACAATATTAACCTATTTTTCGTCAAATCAATTCAAAACATTTTACGATAACCCGAGGGAGGAAGACCGGTATGTTTCTTGAATACCCGTGAGAAGAAGCATAGCTCCATACCTAGTGCCCGAGAGATTTCGGAGACCGAATCATCGGTTGCCGTTAGCATATATTTCGCCTTCTCCATCTTCATCTGGTGAACATACTGAATCGGCGTAACCCCCATCATTTCATTGAAATAGCGGATAAAATAATTCGGGTGGAAATGCACCACTTCCGCCATCTCCTGTACGGTTATGTTCTGATCCAGATGCTGATCGATATACTTCAGGACGGTTTGGATTTTGTGCATCCGATGATTCGCATCATAATGCAATTGATGTTCATATTGACCTTGTAAGGACCCCTCGAGGAAGACGCTTACAATCTCCAGTAGGACAGAACGCTGCATAATAATCGCCGTGAAATCCTTACTCTCTTGATAATGAATCAACCGTTGGAAGAGCTGTATAAGATGGTCGTGATTCGACACATCGATAAAATGCGGCAGCTTGAGCAGTTTGAATAAGTCCATATCTCCGATTTGGGCGGTAAAATGACACCAATATTTACTGAATGTATTCTCGTTCACGACGCTATACGATTGCCGAACCCCTGCGGGCATAACGAATAATTGACCGGGCTTCGGTCGGTACGTAATTCCGTCTATCGTCAGCTGACCTTCCCCTTCGAGTATGTAATAGAAGCGGTTAAAGTCAGGTACGTAGTTGATAGATCGCCATCCGTGATCTACCTTCGTATGCGCTGCGACGGACAGATGAACTTGCACATTCGCAATCACATTGCGAAGTCGCGACAATTGTTTGGTTGATTTCACGATCCTCGCTCCCATGTCGAGGATTCGGTTGCTAACAGGTGACACTGCGTCTTTTCTAAATTCCAGGTCGTCAATGGGTTCATCTCCCCTAAGTCATTATCATTCCTAAGAAGGCAGCAGTCATGATGACTCCTGCCTATATCAACCTATTGTTCAATTCGAACATTTTTGACTCGCACGCTGCGTTCAATGACACCAAGTCGCCAGAATAATGCAATCGCCCCGACAGCAAGACCCGTGATCAGGCCAACCCAGTATCCATAAGCCTCAAGTGTTGTCAGCTTCGCAAGCGCCATTCCGACGGGAAGGCCAATAACCCAATAGGATACTAGAGCAATCATAAATACACTATTCACATCCTTGTATCCGCGCAGCGCCCCCTGAATCGGTGCTGCAATCGCATCCGATAGTTGGAAGAACAGAGCATAAACTAAGAAGGACTCCGTCATTGCAATCACGACCGGATCATGGGAATATAGCCCTGCAATTTTCACGCGGAAGATGACTAGGAACACGGCACATATCACAGCAAGCGATACGGCAGAGACCATTCCAATTCTTGCATATTGCTTGGCATCCTTGTACCGCTTCGCACCAACTTCATATCCGACAAGGATGGTTAGTGACATCGCAATGCTCAGCGGAAGCATATACAAGAGTGAAGCAAAATTAAGTGCGGATTGATGGGAAGCAATCGTAACCGTATCATAACCGCTCATAAGCAGCGTCACCATCGAGAATACGCCCACTTCTAGAAAAATCGATAATCCAATCGGCACGCCAATGCGAAGGATTTCTAGCCACTCTGCGAATCGAACGCGTTCCCACCGTGAGAATAAAGCCAGCTCTCGCATGGCAGCATTCCGTTTCACAAAGAATAGAGCAACGATCAAGAGGACAATATAAGTGATTGCGGTTGCCACGCCGGATCCAACACCCCCTAGACGAGGAAAACCGAAATTACCGAAGATGAACAAGTAATTTAGCAGCACGTTCACCGGGAATGACAACAACGTAATAAACATGGTCACTCGAGTCATGCCAAGGCCATCGATGGTTGCACGGATAACGGTGTACACGAATAATGGGACAACCCCAATCCCAATCGCCTTGAGAAATGATTTCGCGACACGATCCACTTCGGAATCCAAGTGCATCATGTTAATCAACGGGTCCACAGCAAAAATACCTAAGATGATTACAGCAACCCCGAAAACAACCGATAAATACGCAGCTTGTGTCACACTTGAGGCGATTCTAGATCGATTCCCTGCGCCCATATTCTGAGCAACAATGGGTGTTACCGCAAGGAATATCCCCGTCAACCCCGTATATACAGGCACCCAATAACTTACGGCGACGGCCACCCCAGCCAAATTTTCCTTATTGAAATTACCTGACATGACCGTATCGAAGAAACTCATACATTGCAGGGCAACCTGTGTCACTAGGATTGGAAGCAGAATCATAACGACCTGCTTTAATTTCTGATTCATTGTAAATGTCTGTATCATGATGTGCTGATCAACCTTTCTCTCTTTCTCCTTACCCAGTGTAATAGCTATATATCTAAAAAGAAACTAGTAATTAGAAAAAGCCTGAACCACGCAGGATTGCGGGCCCAGACTTTATCGTATTAATATACTCTTCTTACTCTGACGATTCTCCATAATGCGCCTGACAG
>Ga0209025_1005620_pt1 | contig 10121 bp, 9 predicted proteins | sample AraplaMF_Col_mLB_FD_184256 | JGI IMG/M metagenome (GOLD analysis project Ga0209025, IMG submission 184256) | Arabidopsis root microbial communities from the University of North Carolina, USA - plate scrape MF_Col_mLB (SPAdes) (version 2) | ecosystem: Host-associated > Plants > Roots > Endosphere ...
AAGGTATATTTGCCGCTTCTGTCTGTACATAAAGATGTTGAGATTGCAGGTGTGATGAGCACGACGCAAGCGACGGTGGATCGGATGATGCGCCAGTACCGGCTGCCCTTCGGCACAACACGCTTCGAGGAATTAATAGATCGCGGTTTGGATGCTGTATTCATCCATAGTCCAACGGAATCGCATTATGAACTTGTTACAGCGTGCTTGAATCGAGGGATCCCCGTATATGTCGATAAGCCGCTGTCGTACCATCTAGCAGAATCCATTGCGATGGCTTCACGAGCCGAGGAGAAGGGAGTATTACTTGCAGTGGGCTTCAATCGAAGATTCGCGCCGCAGTATGTACAGGCCAAGCAGTGGCTTGAAGAACAAGGCGGCATCGAGTACCTTGCAGTACAGAAGCATCGGACACGATTACAGTCTCACAACGCCAAAATGACGATATACGATGATCTCATTCATATGTTAGATATGATGATCTGGCTTGGCGGAGCGAACTATGAGGTGGGTACCAAATCACTTCGTATCAATGAAGAAGGAAAGATGCTGAGCGCATCGGGCATGCTTCATTTTGATCATTCGAATGCTTCCTACAGCATGGTGCGGCTTGCAGGGGCTGATCTGGAGAAGCTGGAGCTGCATGGGCATGGACGTTCCGCGGAAGTGACGAATATGGAACAAGCTATTATGGTTGAGGAAGGCAACGCGCCAACCTACCACACCTTCGGTAGTTGGGATACGGTACTACGACGTCGTGGGTTCGAAGGTGCTGTGCATCATTTCCTATCGACATTGAAAACACCGGAGCAATGCAGCATTCGCGTAGATCAGGTCTTGGAAAGTCATCAATTAGCCGAACAGATAAGCATCATTTGAACATGTATCAATGATTCATTCTAATGTATCTCCGGAAGAATCTTAGTATGTTGGAAGAGCTCTCCACATATGATGTTTTATTGACATCATGAAAGGGTGAGTAGTTCCATGAAGAAAGAAAGGATGTGGGGAGTGATCGTGCTCAGCAGCATGATGGTTCTCTCCGCATGCGGACGTTCAGAGTCAACGACAATCAAGACGGATCAGGGCACGATGACAGTCACAGGCGATCAGAACGGGGATAGCGTGTCCATTACCGGCAAGACTAGTGATGGGGAAGAAATCAAGTCTGAATACTCTACGACTGAAATGCCCAAGGATTTCCCACAAGATGCTCCGATTCCGAAAGGGTTTCAATTGAAGGGCTCGGCCAGGTCGGAACAAAATGGCGATATCTCTGTGATGGTCACCTACAGCGGCGAAGCGAAGGTCGATGCGGTGGTTCAGCAGATTACAGATTATTTGAACGCTGGTGGATTTAAAGACATTAGCAGCTTTGCTGTGGATGCATCAGCAACGCTTGGTGGTAAGAAAGACGGAACGGATTTCTCAGCCATTATCGCAAGAGATGAGAGCACGGGAACAGTGGATCTCATCATCACGTACGTATTGAAAAGCACCCCATAATCTAGACGATGAGCCGCCTTCAAGCAGAAGGTGGCTTTTTAATTATACAATTTTACCCATTTGTGATGCGATTTTATCCGTTGACAGTCCTAGATTAGCTATCTATAGTACTAGTTATGATGACAACAAATATTTCCAAAAAATCCAACCGTCAGAAAGCAGTGGAAGCTGCAGCCGAATTGTTCTTGCACAAAGGGTATCATGATTCGAGTATGGATGAGGTCGTGGCGATAAGCGGCGTGTCCAAGTCTAATATCTACTATCACTTCAAGAGCAAGGAGGAATTGACGTTAGAGGTTATTGCGTGGCGCATTGCAAGATATGAACTGCTGATCAATGAATTAATTGAGCTGCAGCTGGGCGTTGCGAATAAGATTGATATCTTATTCGAGATGTTGTATCGCGAAATCAACGAACGGAATTGTGTTGGGGGGAACCCGTTCATTTCGCTATGGAATCAAGTATCGATAGATGCACGATTAATTCGAACACAAATTCATGATTTTTTTGAACGGAAATCACTGGTATTTCGATCCTTGATCATGCAAGGGACGGAAGAAGGGACATGGTCGGCCCATCTTCCGATTGAATCGACGACGGTGCTGCTGGTCTCATCCCTTGAAGGAGCGCTCGTCCTTGCAGAAGTCCATCAAAATGCGGCTGTGCTGCTTGAAGTGAAAAGCGCTTTTTTACAGATCACGCACGGATATAACCGGAAGGTTGATGGGGCATAGGTCTTATCAAGAACGACGCGTGTTTTTTTCCTTATCATCACCTTGATCATCCTGATCTTCGTGTTCTTCCTTCTCGACGTCCTTAGAAACTCCTTTGCAAATTGAGATTATAATACATACGGTCGAGATAGAGAGTCGTTTCATTGTGTTGACATCAAACAGGTGGCTTCGCTATAGTGAAGGAACGATTAGTCCAGGAAAAGGAGGAATCAGGGTGACTTCGATCTATGATTATTCTGCAGCACGTATTACGGGTGAAGAGAAAGCGCTTGTCGATTATACAGGGAAGGTACTGCTCATTGTGAATACAGCGAGCAAATGTGGGTTTACGCCGCAATATGAAGGGCTTGAGTTATTGTATCGTACCTACCGGGATCAAGGGTTTGAAGTGTTAGGCTTTCCAACGAACCAATTCATGTCGCAAGAGCCAGGCACAAATGAGGAAATCGAATCGTTCTGTCAATTGAATTATGGTGTTACATTTCCCATGTTCGCCAAGATTCATGTCAATGGAAGCTCGGCACATCCGCTGTACAAGTTCTTGAAGAAGGAAGCAAAGGGTGTGCTCATTAACGATATCAAATGGAATTTCACGAAATTCCTTGTTGATCGGAGTGGGCAGGTTGTTCGTCGATATGCTCCAACGGTTGAGCCGAAAAATATCGAAGATGATATTCGGGCATTATTATCACAATAGAATGTTATCGGAAGCGGGTTATTCATGAACCATGAGTAATCCGCTTTTTTTGTTGACTAAAAATCCTAAATACATTGAAAAAATACCATATAAATAATTGTGAATCGAATAAGATGAGAGCTATAACATTATTGTAAGCGCTCTATCGATTGGAATTAATAACAATGAAAGGGTGATTGTGATGCGTAGAGAGATCACTGCACTAATCGAACAAATGACATTGGAAGAAAAAGCGGGGTTATGCTCGGGACTTAATTTCTGGCATACAAAACCTGTTGAACGTCTTGGCATTCCATCCATTATGGTAACGGACGGGCCGCATGGCCTACGCAAACAGGATGGGAATAGCGATCATTTGGGGCTGCTGAATAGCGTTCCTGCAACATGCTTCCCTTCAGCTGCAGGTATGGCCTGTTCTTGGGATCGCGATTTGATGTATCAAGTCGGTGTTGCGCTCGGTGAGGAGTGTCAGGCTGAGAACGTTGGGGTACTGCTCGGTCCGGGTGTGAACTTAAAGCGCTCACCACTCTGTGGACGAAATTTTGAATATTTCTCGGAAGATCCATACCTCACATCAGAAATGGCAACGCAGCACATTCTTGGGGTACAGAGCCAAGGCGTGGGGACGTCGTTGAAACATTTTGCTGTGAATAATCAAGAGCATCGACGCATGTCGGTCAATGCCGTCGTCGATGAGCGCACGATGCGTGAATTGTATCTGACTTGTTTCGAGACCCCTGTGAAGCAAGGTAAGCCGTGGACCGTCATGTGTTCTTACAACCAAGTGAACGGTGAGTTTGCATCGCAGAATGAATACTTGCTTACAGAAATTCTGAAGAAAGAATGGGGTCATGATGGTTTCGTCGTCTCGGACTGGGGGGCGGTTGTAGACCGTGTGAAAGGGTTAGCAGCAGGTCTTGAACTTGAAATGCCGTCGACGAACGGATTCTCAGACCGCAAGATCGTGCAAGCCGTACAAAATGGGGAACTTGCTGAAGAGGTCTTGAATGATGCGGTAGCAAGATTGTTAGAAATTATATTCAGAGCAGCAGACAACGCGAAACCGGATGCGACTGTTGATCTGGAAGCCCATCATCGACTTGCGATGGAGGTGGCACAAGAAAGTATGGTGCTGCTGAAGAACGAGGATGCGATTCTACCGCTTCATGCAGATGGCAAACTAGCTATTATTGGGGCCTTCGCACAAAATCCACGTTATCAAGGTGGAGGCAGCTCGCATATCAATCCAACGAAACTGGATAACGTCTATGATGAGATTTGCAATATTGCTGGCACAAGTGCGCAGATCACCTATGCTCCAGGCTATAACTTAGACAACGATGATATCGATGCTACGGCCGTGCAACAAGCGAAAGAAGCGGCCATGGCGGGCGATGTTGCTGTGGTATTCGCAGGATTGCCTGATCGTTATGAGTCGGAAGGCTATGATCGCAAACATCTTAATATCCCAGCTAACCAACGGCAGCTCATCGAAGCAATTGCTGAGGTGCAGCCGAATATCGTAGTGGTGCTCATGAACGGATCAGCGATTGAGATGCCATGGATCCAATCCGTGAAAGCTGTGCTTGAAGGACATTTGGGCGGGCAAGCGTTAGGTGGTGCCATCGCGAACATACTCTTCGGGCTTGTGAATCCATCCGGCAAACTCACGGAGACTTTCCCGCTGCAGTTGGAGCATAACCCTTCCTATTTGAACTTCCCAGGGGTTGGCGATATCGTTGAATATAAAGAAGGGCTCTTCGTCGGCTACCGCTATTATGATGCGAAGCATATTGAGCCGTTGTTCGCGTTCGGATATGGTCTTAGCTATACGACCTTCGAATATTCGAACTTGGTTATGGATCGAACGTCGATGACGGATCAAGATACGGTTAGGGTTCAAGTGAATGTGAAGAATACGGGCAGTATCGCAGGGAAGGAAATCGTTCAGCTCTATGTTCACGATGTCGAATCGAAGGTGATTCGTCCAGAGAAAGAACTGAAAGGATTTGTTAAGGTTGATCTCGGGCCTGGGGAAGAGAAAGTCGTAAGCTTCTCACTCGACCGCAGAGCCTTTGCATATTATAACGTTGAGCTAAAAGATTGGCATGTTGAGACCGGTGAATTCGATATCTTGATTGGCAAGTCGTCGCAGCAAATCGAGCTTCAGCAGCGGGTTCATGTGGAATCTACTGTAGAACTGAAGCGCAGCTTCACCCGGAACTCGACGTTCGGTGATATTATGAGAGATCCATTTGGAGCGCAGATTGCAGAACCATTGCTTCGGAAGTTCCGAGAGCAATCAGGGCTTGGTGAGGGTCTCGAAAATGAGGCGCCAGAAATGATGCTGGCGATGATGAATGATATGCCAATTCGTGCATTGCTCGCTTTTGCACAAGGGGCGTTTACAGATGAAATGCTCGATGGTCTGCTTATGCAGCTAAATGGAGCAAATGCTTAAATAACAGATTACTCGATGAGCAGAACCGGGGTCTTGCCTGAATGGCGGATACCCCGGTTTTTTTCGCATGTACAGTCTGTATGATCGCTGATAGGGTGTTGGGGTGATGGAAATACTGGGGAGAGGATCTTGCTACGGCTGTGCTAAATTAAATGTGGAATGTGGTTGTTCATTAAGGCGGTTCGGGCTACAATGGAGCATGCATAATAAATAGCAAACGGAGGCGAACAAATTGTCCATGATGGTGATCGAAATTTTCGGCATTGCCATATTAGCAGGTATTGTCGGATCCGTCCTTGGGCTTGGAGGCGGGATCGTCGTAACACCAGCACTGACGATGCTATTCGGGGTCGATATTAAGTTTGCCATCGGTGCGAGCATTATATCTGTCATTGCGACTTCAAGCGGTTCAGCGATTGCGTACATAAGAGATCGGATTACAAATTTACGCGTAGGGATGTTCCTGGAGGTTGCAACGACGGTCGGTGCGATTACAGGTGCATTTATCGGAGGATTGATGGCTCCGAGTGTCCTTTATATTATTTTCGGTGTATTACTGATGTATTCTGCGTACGTGATGGTGAGGAAGACGAAGCAGGAGCTGCCCCAGGAGGTACCGCTGCATCCAGCAGCTACCCGATTAAATTTGCAAGGGGAGTATTATGATAAGGCGCTTCAGAAGTCCGTATCGTATAATGTGGATCGCGTATACAGTGGATTTGGTGTCATGTATGGAGCTGGCGTCATTTCTGGACTGCTCGGCATTGGAAGCGGGAGCTTCAAGGTAATGGCGATGGATGTGTTTATGAAGCTGCCGCTCAAAGTATCCAGTGCAACGAGCAACTTCATGATGGGCGTGACCGGAGCGGCTAGTGCGGGGGTGTACCTGTTCCGAGGCGAAATCAATCCATTCTACGCCGCGCCGGTAGCGCTCGGTGTCTTAATTGGAGCAACGGTCGGTGCAAGAATTATGCAGCGAATGAAAAGTCGTACGATTCGCAAAATCTTCATCCCGGTGATGGCCTACGTTGCGATTCAAATGATACTGCAAGGATTGGGGATCAAATTATTATGAGTGAAGAACAAGTGGAAAATCAAATGAATGAAGAGAAAATCATCTCAGCCGAAATTGTGGTCAGCAAAGTGCTGCGTATTGGTGTACTCGTAAGCGGCTTCGTCATCCTGCTGGGCCTCATCTTATATCTTGCTGCTGGAGATAGCGGCTATCCTGCAGATACGTATCCAACGACGCTAATTGGAATCTTGCAAGGGACAGGAAGCTTGAAACCTGCCGCTGTGATCCTATTCGGGTTGTTCCTTCTTATTTTGACCCCTGTGCTTCGCGTAGGTATTACGATTCTTGTATTTGTAAAGGCGAAGGATTATCTGTATGTCGGCATTACAAGTCTTGTCTTTATTATTCTGATTATCAGTCTGCTCCTCGGCAAAGCCGGTTAATAGCAGCTTAAATGGTAAAAAATATCACTAATTCGTTTAGGTATATAAAAAGACCGCAAAATGTGGTCTTTTTATGCTTATTATCTGTTGTAAAGCTGTCCTATCTAACTTAAGAATTCTACTACTACTTTTTTGAATTTGTCTGGTTCTTCATAATGTGGAGTATGTCCACTATGTTCAAAAACATGAATTTCTCCATTGAGAGCGTCATTTTTAAAGACTTCAATGTGTTTCTCACACGTTACAGCGTCATATTTTCCGATAGCTAACAACATAGGGTTAGCAACATTTTTGATTTTTGGTAGTAATGATTCAAAAATCTTTCCTTCTTCTCTCAAAAGGTTATAGTGGAGGTCTGATCTTTCATAAAAATCATCCCATTCTTCAGCTGAATAATAACCATTATAATCTGTTGGATTATTATGGTTATGTCTATAAATTTCCATTCTATTTTCTCCTAGCTCGTCACTCAGATCCATATATTTCTCTGTCAATTCACGGATAGGTATATTACTTTCTGCTAGAAGTAAACCTTTATCGTGTAATTCAGGTTTACCGTGGTTCTTTAGTAACTTAGCTGTTTTTCTAATTAGACTTCTCGAAGTTAGTTCGAAATCAAAGGTGGGACCTTCAAAAATAACTTTGTCAATGGAGTTAGGATATTGTGAAACATATAAAAGTGAAAGAAATCCACCAAAAGAATGTCCAATAACAGACCATTTTTCAATATGAAAATGAATTCTTAATGCTTCACAATCTTCAATTAGATCTTTTAATCCAAATTCTTCGTTTACGTGAATAACATCGGAGCGACAAACGCCTCTTTGATCAATTGCAATCAACCTAAAGTGCTCACCTAATCTTATGGATTGATGATATGAAAAATCGTGACAACTTTCTCCAGGACCGCCGTGAAGATAAAGAACAGGTGGTTTATCTTTCGATCCATAACATTCTACATAAAGTTTTTTGCCTCTGATTTCTATTAATTCTCCATTTATCTCGGTTAATTTTCCATTCACTAGTTATATTCTCCTTTTTTATTTGTATAGTTTCCAACTACTTCTAATTATACAAAAATTCCCTTTTGTGTGTACATAAAGAAGGGAATTCTTCAGACCGTATGAGCATCAAAGGGGTATATTATTATCGCAAGCTGACGATCTAACATTCATGTGATAGAATATTCACTAGCTTGCCCCTAAGGTAAGTTGAAACTATCGTTCTAGGAAGTGAAACCAAAATGATTGATATACATACGCACATACTCCCTGGAGTAGATGATGGGGCAGCGAATTGGAACGATGCGATGAATATGGCTAGAGCGGCTGTAGCAGAAGGTATAACGACGATCATTGCAACGCCACATCATGCAAATGGAAGATACACGAATACCGCATCGGGAGTCGTAGAGCACGTAAGTCATATGAACGAGCAGTTCAAAGTAATGGGCGTGCCTCTAACGATTCGCTCAGGACAAGAAATTCGGTTACATAGGGATCTATTAGATGCTTGGTTAAGAAAAGAATTACTTCCATTGGCCGAATCACGTTATGTGCTGATTGAGTTGCCTTCCTCAAGCATTCCGAAGGAGATGGTTGAGTTGATCCATGAGCTTAACATCATGCAGCTAAAACCCATTATTGCTCATCCTGAACGAAATGCGGAAATTGTGAGGTATCCAGATCGACTGGCGCAGCTGATTGAAGTAGGCGCTTACGCACAGGTGACAACACATTCATTACTTGGTGGCTTTGGAAGACAAATTGAGAAAACGGCTTGGCTGCTTTGCAGAAGAGGCCTTATTCATATCGTATCTTCGGATGCCCATCATGTGGATCGTAGAGGATTTCGATTGCGTGAAGCCTATGAAGTTATTCGCGAGCGTATGGGGCAGCCATGGGAGAAGTATTTTCTAAATAATGCGCAATGTATTATTGAAGATTTGCCTTTTGAGAACAAGCCAGAGGAAGAACCTTTTTCGGAAGGTATCATGCAACGAATACGTTCCTATTTTCGATAGGTATAGGACGGCTGCACTGCTTTAAATGGATAAATTGGGAATAGAGTAACGATAGGATAGCCGTTTTTTATTACTGAAGTTGCGAATTTATCCTGGTTTTTGCGCAATTATCCTGAATCGTGATCCATTGGTAAGGAAGTGTGACTAAGAAAACAGAAATTACAGGATTTTAATGAAAATTTGTAACCCAAGCACCTCCATGATCTCATGGAAAAGCTTGGTTTTTTTATTTTTCTGAAAAAGTTAAGCGTTTTCATAAAGTTTTTTTAATCAATATGTTGTTGCAAAACTTGTCGAAATTTACTTTTTGTCCTGTTTTTATAGGACGGTGACCAATAGTCCCTAGTTCCGAACAAAATGAGAGGAATTTTTCTGTACATATTCAAAAATATTCTATCTGATTCATAGACGAAATCCCTTATCTCATAAGGGAAAGATGTGGTAATTCGCTACCCACGAATAAATCCCAAAACAGCAATAATCATTCATCTTAAAAACCGGATTTTTATGACAAAATTCTAAGTTTTGGTACTGGGTTGGTGAAAATAATGTTAGTTTTTAAAATAAATTAGGAGCGCTTAACCATGTCTTTATCCCCTCAAGAAAAGTTATTATTTGTGGCATACTATTAATCAAAGGATATTCAATCTTGGCATCATCCTAACTAAAGTTGTTTACAAAATTGTAATAATTAAAGGTTTGCTACTATCTAGTGTGGTAGAACTGAATAGTGAATCTCCATTATTCAATGTAAATGAACGTATAACTGGATGAATGGAGGAAGTAAAGCGATGAATGGTTCGGATCGGGAGCAGAAGCGAGTAAGGCTGAAGCAATTTTTGAAGATACTATCCGAAGATCCTTCTCTACGAAATCAAAATGGACAAAAAGATATGAGACCGTTATCAGAGCTTCTAATGGTCTCAGGCTATCGGCAATGCGATGATTCGATTGATATGGCTCAATTGTTATCCTTGCTGCTAAGAAAGATAGGACATGCATCCGGATCAGAAGATATGATGGAGTACATCATGCGTGGTGGAAAGGTCGAAGACTTCATGAGTAATGATACATCGTCACGATTTCAGGGATAGCTTGTGCCAATAGATTTGAATCATCCGGTGTAACTATGCCTGAAAGTACGCGAAATGAATAAAGTTGTGCACTTGCAATTCAAAACGAATGATTATCATGAAGTCGTTCGTTCTAACGGATAAATCACACACAAAAGGTCGCGTTTTG
>Ga0209025_1005625_pt1 | contig 10119 bp, 7 predicted proteins | sample AraplaMF_Col_mLB_FD_184256 | JGI IMG/M metagenome (GOLD analysis project Ga0209025, IMG submission 184256) | Arabidopsis root microbial communities from the University of North Carolina, USA - plate scrape MF_Col_mLB (SPAdes) (version 2) | ecosystem: Host-associated > Plants > Roots > Endosphere ...
TGTACAATGGCGCTTTTCTTTTGGCAATTTTCCATCTTTTTGCCGCCGCGCCGATAGCCGAATATGCAACTCGAAACTCGGAAACGGAGCCCGGAATGGACGTTCAGTCGCGCGCAGTCACCCTCATTGGTGTTCCCCTCGAAGAAGGCTCCGGCCGCAGAGGCGCGGCCATGGGCCCGGCAGCGCTGCGCATCGCCGGTATCGACCAGACGCTGATCGAGCTTGGCCACGACGTGAAGGATGAAGGCGACCTGCAGATCGTCCCCGCCCGCGATCTGCCGAACCATCCGAACGCCCATAACCTGCGTATCGTCGGCGCCTTCACCCGCGCTCTGGAAGCAAGCACCTACGAGGCCGCAGCCGCCGGCCGCTTCCCGCTGATCCTGGGCGGCGATCATGCTCTGTCCATGGGCAGTGTTTCCGGCATGGCGCGCTATGCCGCCGAAAAGGACCGTCCGCTCTTCGTCATCTGGCTCGATGCCCATTCCGATTTCAACACGCCGGAAACCTCGCCCTCCGGCAACATCCACGGCATGCCTGTGGCTTTCTTCAGCGGCAACGCAGAATTTGCCGAAATCCTGCCGAAGAACCGCCCCTTCGTCGATCCCCGCCATGTCTTCCAGGTCGGCATCCGCTCCGTCGACGCGCCTGAGCGCGTGCTGATCAAGCAGCACGGCGTCAACGTCTTCGACATGCGCTCTATCGACGAGCAGGGCATTGCCGCGATCATGAAGCAGATCCTGGCCGCCGTCGAAGCGGCGAACGGCCTTCTCCATGTCAGCCTCGACGTCGACTTCCTCGATCCCGATATCGCGCCCGGTGTCGGCACGACGGTTCCGGGCGGCGCCACCTTCCGCGAAGCCCACCTGGTCATGGAGATGCTCTCCGACAGCGGCCTCGTCTCCTCGCTCGATCTCGTCGAGCTCAATCCATTCCTCGACGACCGCGGCAAGAGTGCCCGCGTTCTCGTCGAGTTGACGGCAAGCCTCTTCGGCCGCCGTATCTTCGACCGTCCGACACGCGCCGCATAATCTGAGGGAACACGGCCATGAACGCATCTGAAAGCCTGATCGCCACCGAACAGCGGCTCGGCGCCCATAACTACAAGCCGCTCGACGTCGTCCTGACCCGTGGCGAAGGCGTTTACGTCTGGGACACCGACGGCAAGCGCTATCTCGACTGCCTCTCGGCATACTCGGCGGTCAACCAGGGCCACTGCCATCCGAAGATCCTCGCCGCCATGGTCGAGCAGGCCGGGCGCCTGACGCTGACGTCGCGCGCCTTCCGCAACGACCAGCTGGCCTATCTCTACGAAGAGCTTGCAGCCCTCACCGGCTCGCACAAGATCCTGCCGATGAACTCCGGTGCCGAAGCCGTCGAAACCGCCATCAAGGCGGTCCGCAAATGGGGCTACGAAGTGAAGGGCGTGCCGGAGGGCAAGGCCGAGATCATCGTCTGCTCGGACAACTTCCACGGCCGCACACTGAGCATCATCAGCTTCTCGACCGATCCCGATGCGCGCACCGGCTTTGGACCCTTCACCCCGGGCTTCCGCACCATTGCCTTCGGCGATGCCGAAGCCTTTACCGCCGCCATCAACGAGAACACCGTTGCCGCCCTCATCGAGCCGATCCAGGGCGAAGCCGGCGTCAAGATCCCGCCGGCCGGCTATTTCAAGCGCGTCCGCGAGCTCTGCACCCAGCATAACGTCACATTGATCCTCGACGAGATCCAGACCGGCCTCGGCCGCACCGGCAAGCTGCTTGCCGAAGAGCATGAAGGCATCGAAGCCGACGTGACGCTGATCGGCAAGGCGCTCTCCGGCGGCTTCTATCCGGTTTCCGCAGTTCTCTCGAACAGCGAAGTGCTCGGCGTCCTGAAGCCCGGCCAGCACGGCTCGACCTTCGGTGGCAACCCGCTCGCCTGCGCCGTCGCCCGCACCGCGCTCAAGGTCTTGACCGAAGAAGGCATGATCGAGAATGCCGAGAAGATGGGTGACTACTTCCTCGAAGGCCTGCGCTCGATCCGCTCCAACATCGTCAAGGATGTTCGCGGCCGCGGCCTGATGCTGGCCGTCGAGCTGGAGCCGGAAGCAGGTGGCGCCCGCCAATATTGCTACGGTCTCAAGGAGCGCGGCCTGCTCGCAAAGGATACCCACGAGAACACGATTCGCCTCGCCCCTCCGCTGGTCGTCACCAAGGAGCAGGTCGAGTGGGCTGTCGAGCAGATCGAAAAGACGATTACCTGAAGTCTGCAGCCACTTCCCCGGCCGCAACTCCGGGGAAGTATTTTCGGCCATCCTCAGGAAAACATTACTAATATGCGGCAGTAAAATGCCGCAGTTACTCATTCTTAATCTAAATAATTATATTACTTTAGTAGAAACACCAGGGCGTATTTGCGGGGGCAGGAGCCGGGTTTTCAGGATTTATTTGAGCTCAGACCTGCCGCACCGGATGCGATGCAGGTGCGGACACCTGTTGCCCTGTTCCGGCAAGAGAGCCGCCCCCGTATCGCCTGAGGCGCAGTCTCCATAAGGGACGACGATGCCGTTATTTTCAATAGTTTCAGGAACCGACGCCAAGGCGATGTTCTCGGCGCTCAACAGATCGCAGGCCGTCATTGAATTCGACCTGCAGGGCAATATCCTCACCGCCAACGAAAACTTCTGCCGCACGGTCGGCTACGAGCTTTCCGAAATTGTCGGCAAGCACCACCGCATCTTCTGCGAGCCGGAATACGTCGCCTCGCAGGCCTATAAGGATTTCTGGGCAAAGCTCGGCCGCGGCGAATTTGACGCCGGCGAATACCGCCGCATCGGCAAGGGCGGCCGCGACGTCTGGATCCAGGCGACCTACAACCCGCTTCTGTCCAACGGCAAGCCCTACAAGGTCGTCAAGTTTGCGACCGATGTCACTGCGACCAAGCTCGAGTCAGCGAATGCCATCGGCAAGATCGAAGCGATCTCCCGCGCCCAGGCCGTGATCGAATTCACCCCGGCCGGCGAGATTCTCACCGCCAACGGCAACTTCCTTGACGTCGTGGGCTACAGGCTCGACGAGATCCGCGGCAAGCACCACAGCATGTTCTGCGAAGCGGCCTATACCGGCTCGCCCGCCTACCGCGAATTCTGGGCCAAGCTCGCGTCCGGCCAGTTCGTCGCCGAAGAGTTTAAGCGCATCGGCAAGGGCGGCAAGGTCGTCTGGATCCAGGCATCCTACAACCCGATCTTCGACATGAACGGCCGCGTCTTCAAGGTCGTCAAGTTCGCGACCGACATCACCAGCCGCGTCCACGCCGTCGACGAGCTCGGCCAGGGCCTGACGAAACTCGCCGCCGGCGATCTCACCGGCTTGATCGACACGCCCTTCCTCCCCGCCCTCGACAAGGTTCGCCTCGACTTCAACAGCGCCGTCGAGCGACTGGGCGATGCCATGCGCACCGTTGCCGAAAATACCGACGCAATCGCCCACGGCTCCCGCGAGATGAGCATCGCAGCCGATGAGCTCTCCCGCCGCACCGAGCGCCAGGCCGCGACCGTCGAGGAGACTGCGGCTGCTCTCGAGGAGATCACCCAGACGGTCGCCGACAGCGCCAAGCGCGCAGGCGAGGCTGGCGAACTGGTGGCCAAGACCAAGCTAGGCGCTGGGCACTCCGGCAGCATCGTCCGCAAGGCCATCGGCGCCATGGATCAGATCGCCAACTCGTCGCGCGAGATCAGCAACATCATCAGCGTCATCGACGAGATCGCCTTCCAGACCAATCTTCTGGCTCTCAACGCCGGTGTCGAGGCTGCCCGCGCCGGAGAGGCCGGCAAGGGCTTCGCCGTCGTGGCCCAGGAAGTCCGCGAACTCGCCCAGCGCTCCGCCAACGCGGCCAAGGAAATCAAGACGCTGATCACCGCATCGACCGAGCATGTGAAGAGCGGCGTCACCCTGGTCGGCGAAACCGGTAACGCGCTGGAAGAGATCGTCTCGCAGGTGACCGAGATCGACAGCAACGTCGTCGCCATCGTTACCGCGCCCGCGAGCAGTCGACAGGGCTGAACGAGATCAACAAGGCGGTCAACGCCATGGATCAGGTGACACAGGACAATGCCTCGATGGTCGAGGAGACGACTGCGGCGAGCGGCAAGCTCTCCAAAGAGGCCGAAAACCTCAGAGTTCTGCTGTCACAGTTTAGATTTGCGCAACACTCTTTGGCTAAGCTCAACAACAAAGCCACAAACGCGCCAGCCGCCTACGGAACGCCGCGTGGTCAACGGGTAAGTACTGTCCGCGCCAATGGCGGCGCAGCCGCTCTGGCTTACGAGAACTGGGAAGATTTCTAATGAGCACCATTAATTCCAATAGTTTCAGTGGCGACACGCTCGAGATCATTGCCTTCCGGCTGCACGATCAGGAATTCTGCGTGAAGACGACGACCATCCGCGAAATCCGTGGCTGGGCCCCTTCGACGCCGATCCCGCATGCTCCGACCGATGTCATCGGCGTCATGAACCTGCGCGGCTCGGTCATCCCGATCATCGACCTCGCCTACAAGCTCGGCATGAAGAGCACCGTCGCCAACGAACGCAGCGCCATCGTCGTTGCTGAAGTTCATAGCATGGTCATCGGCATGCTGGTCGACCGCGTCTCCGACATCCTGACGATCTCGTCCAGCCAGGTCCAGCCGGTGCCGGAAGTGACCGCTTCCTTCGACCGCGCTTATTGCGAAGGCATCATCGCTTCGGAAAACGGCATGATCTGCTTCCTGAACCTCGCCAAGATGTTCAAGGAAAACGAAGCCGAAGAGCTGGCCGCCTGATCACTGAGCGCCACAACGAAGCTCGAATAAAAGGCCGCCCTCTGAGGCGGCCTTTTTCGTGCCCGGTGGAATTTCATGCCCAGCAGAAATCACCGATGAAAACTTGTGGCCAAAACAAACCTTATTAGCAATCTCTTTTATACGCTAAATTAACCTTCCCGTTAGCATCATTGGTTGTGACAAAAGCAGCCTATGTTTTCCGATAGTTGAAGTTATCCCGTTTAGCGAGAATAGCCTCCGTCAAAATCCATAGATTGCATTTTGGGCATTTTCTGCCGTGGCGCAGGGCGCGCCGGCCACAAATGGGGAACGGGGATGCTTGGTTTATCTTCCGATGCAAAATACATTCTTGATGCCATTTCGAAATCGCAAGCCGTCATCGAATTCGACCTGAAGGGCAATGTCCTCAAGGCCAACGACAACTTCTGCCGGGCCATTGGCTACGGTCTGGATGAGATCACCGGCAAGCACCATAGCATGTTCTGCGACCCCGCCTACGCGGCAACCGCCGAGTATCGCGAATTCTGGGCGCGGCTCGGCCGCGGCGAGTATGACAGCGGCGCCTACAAGCGCCTCGCAAAGGGCGGGCGCGAAATCTGGATCCAGGCGACCTACAATCCCGTCTTCAAGAACGGCAAGCCCTATAAGGTCGTCAAGTTCGCCTCTGACATCACCGAGACCAAGCGCCAGTCGATCGACGACGCCGGCAAGCTGAACGCCATCTCGCGTTCGCAGGCCGTTATCGAGTTCAAGCCGAACGGCGAGATCCTGACGGCCAACGAGAATTTCTGCAAAGGCCTCGGCTACAGCCTCTCCGAAATCACCGGCAAGCATCACAGCATGTTCTGCGATCCGGCCTATGCGCGCACCGAGGAATACGCCAATTTCTGGCGCCGCCTCGCGGGCGGCGAGTTCATCGCCAATGAATTCGTCCGCTACGGCAAGGGCGGCAAGGAAATCTGGATCCAGGCCGCCTATAACCCGATCATCGATGCCGATGGCCGAGTCTATAAGGTGGTGAAATTCGCCACCGATGTCACCGAACGCATGAGCGCCATCAGCCGCCTCGGCGCCGCGCTGAAGCTGCTCTCGGAGGGCGATCTCACACAAACCGTCGACACCGCCTTCGTGCCGTCGATGGAGCAATTGCGCCATGATTTCAACGCCGCAATCGAAAAGCTGCGCGATACCTTGACGACGATCGGCGAAAATACCGTGGCAATCGCGGCAGGCTCGCAGGAAATCGGCGGCGCGGCGGACTCCTTCTCCAAGCGCACCGAACAGCAGGCCGCCTCCGTCGAGCAGACGGCAGCGGCCCTGGAAGAGATCACCACGACCGTGAACGACTCCAGCCACCGCGCCGCCGAGGCAGGCTCTCTCGTCGCCAAGACCAAGCAGGGCGCTGAACAGTCCGGCGTCGTCGTGCGCAACGCGGTCGCCGCCATGGGCCAGATCGAGCAATCCTCGCGCGAGATCACCAACATCATCGGCGTTATCGACGACATCGCCTTCCAGACCAATCTTCTGGCGCTGAATGCCGGCGTCGAAGCCGCCCGCGCCGGCGAGGCCGGCAAGGGGTTCGCGGTCGTCGCACAGGAAGTCCGCGAACTGGCGCAGCGATCCGCGAGTGCTGCAAAGGAGATCAAGGCGCTGATCAACCAGTCGAGCGAGCTGGTGAAGAACGGCGTCAGCCTCGTCGGCCGCACCGGCGAGGCGCTCGAGGAAATTCTCGGGCAGGTCGCCGCGATCAATACCAACGTCTCGGCGATCGTCGAAGGCTCACGCGAACAGGCAACGGGTCTGAAGGAAATCAACCAGGCCATCAACACCATGGACCAGGCGACGCAGCAGAACGCAGCCATGGTCGAGGAGAGCACGGCGGCAAGCCACAAGCTTGCGGCGGAGGCAGAGATCCTGAGATCGCTTCTCAGCCAGTTCCGTCTCGGCAATGAAATGCAACAGCGCACTGCCACACGGCAGATGCACAATTCCCCGGCCCTGCATCTGGTCGCCCGCGTTGCCAAGGCGCATGGCGCAGCCGCTCCGGCGGCCGATAGTTGGGAAGAATTCTAAGCTCCAGGCAAGCACGACTGTTACTCCGGCCCCGCTCTGCGGGGCCTTTTTCATTCCATCATTGCAAGCAAAGCGTGCCGATCAACAGCCACCAGATGCGTAATCCTTGATTGAATTAGAATATTACGATTGACCCAATCCAAATTCAGAGCGGCACAAGCGCGATTTTGCAATACGACAATGCGAACAATGCTTGCCTGCAGCTAATTTCCGGAAATCCTAATAAAAACAATCGCTATAGATCCCAGAACTTTCCAATTATTGAGCAATGGAAAATGATCTATACAGATTGCGATCTTTTTCGTTTAGATCTCTTTAGCTGTACAAATAAGCAAAACCAACCTTAGCGCGAAACAGCTACACAACATTAGAACTTACGTATATTCTTATATTGTATCAACGGGAGACCAGGCAGCCACTCTTGGTTGCTGACATCCCGAGACGGAAAGCGCGCGCTTCCAATTTTGATTTCCAAGCCTGGGCATGGGGTCCTGGCAGAATCGTTTTGGAGGTTGGAAATGCAGTATCATAAATCGGCGATCGCCATAGTCGCAATCAGCTGTGCATCGCTCATCATTCCGGCACAGGCTTCTGCTGAAGGCCTGCTCGGCGGCCTGGGGAGCGCCCTTGGCGGCGGCTCCAAGAGCAGCGGCGGCAGCAGCGGTGGCGGCGGCCTCAGCATTGGCGGCAGCAACGGCGTCAGCGTCGGCAACAATGGCGGCCGCGGGCTAAGCGCCTCGATCGGCGGCTCCAGCGGCATCAACGCCAGCGTCGGCGGCACCTCCAAGGGCGGCCTCGGCGTCAACGCATCGGTCGGCGGCACCAACGGCATCAACAGCAAGACGACGCTCGGCGGCGCAACCAAGGGCCTCGGCGTCGGCACCACGGCCAGCGTCGGCGGCACGAAGGGGCTCAATGCGGATGTGAACGCCACTGTCGGCGGTCCGGGCCTCGTCAGCGCCAAGGCCAAGGCTGGTCTCGGCGGCAACACGCTCGTCGATATCGCTCTCGGCCTGCCGGGCATCGACCCGAACGATCCGGACGGCCCCGGCGGTCCTGATGGTCCGAATGGTCCGCGCGGCCCCAACGGCCCGACCTACTCCTATAATGACATGTCGGCTGCAGAAAAGGCCAAGGTCAAGCTGCGCTGCCGCGACATCCTCGGCTCCGGCGGCTACGAGGCGAGCCTCGTCAAGCTCTGCCGCATGGTCATCGCAATGCGGTGACCGCCTCCCCCGGCAGTACCCGGCGCCTCGGCGCCGGGTATTCCTGGACAACAGCTCAACTCCAGAATTTTCGCGCCTCGCCCCGGAGGCGCCTTTTTATGCGAAAAAGGGCACGCGCAAAGCGCATGCCCCTCTCTCGAGTCATCAGCTCCGATCAGCCGAACAGCGCAAGCGTCGCCTTCAGCGTCACCCAGACACCCCACAGCAACGGAATGCCGACGACGGCCCAGGCAAGAGCCGCCTTGGCGTCGAAGCCACCCCGGCCGATGCCGAACGAGCCGCTCGGCCCGGCGCTTGCGGCCGCCGATTTCGCCTGCAGCGATGCCACTTCTGCGTCCGACATGAACCACTTGTCGGCAAGCGGCCGCACGAAGAGGTTGGCGATCAATCCAAGCGCCAGCATGCCGGCGAGGATATACATCGTGCCGGTATAGAGCGCCGGTCCGGGTGCGACTCCGGCCGAAATCTGCGCCTCGCGGATATAGTTGACGACGACGGGGCCGACGATGCCGGCGGTCGCCCATGCCGTCAGCAGACGGCCATGGATGGCGCCAACGAACTGCGTGCCGAAGATATCGGCGAGATAGGCCGGGATCGTTGCAAAGCCACCGCCATACATCGACAGGATGATGCCGAAGGCGAGAACGAAGAGCGCCTTGTTGCCCATGTCGGCAAGCGTCGGTGCCGCCGCATAGAGAACGATGCCGAGGATGAAGAACGTGAAGTAGGTGTTCTTGCGGCCGATCTTGTCGGAGAGCGACGCCCAGAAGAAGCGCCCGCCGATATTGAAGAGCGACAACAGACCGGCGAAGCCCGCCGCAATCGTTGCGATCGATGCCTTCTGCCCTGCATCGAGCTGCGCGAAGCCGACATCCGGCAGGCCGATCAGCGAACCGGCGAAGATTTCCTGCAGCATCGGCGATGCCATGCCGAGAACGCCGATACCGGCGGAAACGTTGAGGCAGAGCACCGCCCAGATCAGCCAGAACTGCTTGGTCTTGTGCGCATCGCGCAGATGCACATGCTTGGTGGTGATCATGCTGCTTTTGGCGGCGGGCGCCGTCCAGCCTTCCGGACGCCAGCCGGCCGGCGGGATGCGGTAGCCGAAGGCACCGCCCATCATGAAGACGAAGTAGATGACGGCCATGACCACGAAAGTCTGCCAGACGCCGACCGACGTATCGGTCTTGAAATAGTTCATCAGCAGGTTCGCGAGCGGAGCGCCGATCATCGCGCCACCGCCGAAGCCCATGATCGCCATGCCGGTCGCCATGCCGCGGCGGTCCGGGAACCACTTGATCAGCGTCGAGACCGGCGAGATATAGCCGAGACCGAGGCCGATACCGCCGATCACGCCCGCGCCCAGCCACATCAGCCACAGCTGGTGGGTCATGACGCCGACAGCGGCGACGAGAATGCCACCGCACCAGCAGCAGGCGGAAACGAAACCGGCCTTGCGCGGACCGACCCGCTCAAGCCAGCCGCCCCAGATCGCTGCCGAGCAGCCGAGGAGCACGAAGAACAGCGTATAGATCCAGCCGAGATCGGCAACGCGCCAGTCGCAGCTGGTGGTGAACAGGGCCGAAGCCAGTGTCAGATCCGGGCAGGCCGTCGAAGCGCTGATGCCGAGAGATTTCGACAGCGGCAGCCAGAACACGCTGAAGCCGTATGCCATGCCGATGCACAGATGAATGGCGAGTGCGGCCGGCGGTACGAGCCAGCGGTTGAACCCCGGTTGCGCAATTATTCGCTCACGATCAAGCAGGCCAGCCCCCGCTACTACCCCTGCTCCTGATGTATCCGCTGCGGTCATGAATAAGTTCCTCCTGGATCTGACCTTGCTGACATGAATCGCGCTCGAACAGGCAATGACAACCTGCGTCCCCCGTTGCGCGAAACGATGTTTACTGCCGGATAGGCTCCGCCGGCTCGGGCTTGCGGATCAGGGAAGACGCCTCGATCACCAAGGGATCGAAACCGTTATTCTCCTGCTCCAGAATCTCGAAAAATTGGC
>Ga0209025_1005629_pt1 | contig 10110 bp, 8 predicted proteins | sample AraplaMF_Col_mLB_FD_184256 | JGI IMG/M metagenome (GOLD analysis project Ga0209025, IMG submission 184256) | Arabidopsis root microbial communities from the University of North Carolina, USA - plate scrape MF_Col_mLB (SPAdes) (version 2) | ecosystem: Host-associated > Plants > Roots > Endosphere ...
TTTGCAAACAAATCATCATCATCATATCAGGGACAGCTTCTAATATGAACACAATTCGGTTTATCCATTTTTTTATATAATCTTTTGCTAAAAAATAAAAAAATGCCATGCTAGATGATAAAAAGAGCGCAAGCAAAAAGGCTAAAAATAATACAGTAAATGAATATAGATAAGGTTCTAAAACAGTTGGAAATAATGGTGTTGTTTTTAAGTGACCAAACTTTGGGTCTGATCCTATAACCAACAATGATTCAGGTGAGAAAACCTGTTTTAACATAGTAACGATCTGGTTAAAAAAATAAATTGGTTGAAAGGTGAATCCTTGTTGAGTGATAAATAAATAAGGTAAATTTAATAATAGTAAGAGTGATAAAAGAATTGATGAAAGCTTAATTGTGAATTGAGATATTTTATGTAACATTAAATCCCTCCGACATCTTTTTACAACATTATACAATAAAGTCTAAAATTTTGTTTTATTTTTCTGAAAAATATAAATACTATTAGATTTTATAGTATGGAACATATATTTACAAGTTAATAAACTGATATTAGGGACCTGTGCTCTATGTCCATCAAGATAAAAGAACGAGTGAACCTAAAACAATAGAAAAAGAGCAAAATGTACAGATTCCCATTGTGGAGGTAGTTATTTTTCTTAGCTTGATAGTGATGTTAAGTGCTCTTTCATGCAAATGAGTAGAACGTATGGAAGGACTAGGTATGTATTGTTAATGGAAGAAAAAGAGTATGTTGCGTAACGAATATAACGCAACTTTACCACACGGAAAAGTTAAATGTAGTATGTAAGTGAAATGGAATGAGGGTATATATTTTTTGTTATGAAAAAAATTTTCTTTTTAAAACTTGATTAAAGAAAAAATATTTTATATACTAATTCATGTAAACGGTTTACTAGATCATATTTTGCTAGAAACGAAGGGAAGATTCGCATGGAAACAAGGGGGAGAGTAATCGGGATTGATATCGGTACCACAAGTACAAAAACGGTTGTGTTCACAGAAAAAGGAAAAGTCGTTGCGTCACATGCAGTTGATTATCCAATTATTCAACCGAATGTCGGATGGGCTGAGCAAGATCCTGATGTAATATGTGCTGCTGTATATAAAACTGTAAGCGTTGCCATGAAAAAGGGTAATGTGTCACCTGAAGATATTTCTTCAATCGGTATTAGTACTGCAATGCACGCATTAATTGCTGTAGATGAAAATGGTGCACCATTAACGCGTTCTATCATTTGGGCAGATAATCGAAGTACGAAACAATCAGAAAAATTATTACAACATATGAATGGGCATGAAATATATAGACGAACGGGTACACCAATTCATCCGATGTCGCCGCTTTCTAAATTATTGTGGATGAAAGAGGAAGAGCCAGAATTATATGCGAGCGCTTATAAATTTATTTCCATTAAAGAGTATGTTATTTATCAATTGTTTTCACGTTACGTAGTGGATTATTCGATAGCATCTGCAACTGGGTTATTTAATTTAGAAACATTAAACTGGGATGAAGATGTTTTAACGATGTTACATATGTCACCAGAACAATTATCAACACCTGTGCCAACTACATATATTTTATCGGGTATGAAGTCGGAATTAGCACAAAATATGGGTATTTGTGAAGATACGCCAGTTGTTATTGGTGCAAGTGATGGTGTTCTTGCAAATGTAGGCGTTGGTGCAATATCGCCTGGCTCAGCTGCAATTACGATTGGAACAAGTGGTGCAGTTCGAACAATTTCATCAAGTGTTAATACGGATGAAAAAGGAAGAACATTTTGTTATGCATTAACAGACGAGCACTGGGTGATCGGCGGACCAACGAATAACGGCGGAATTTTACTGAGATGGTTACGTGATGAATTTGGTAGTCCAGAGCAAGAAGTAGCAAGGAAGCTTGGAATTGATCCGTATGATTTATTAATTAAGTATGCGGAAAGTGTACCGGCTGGAGCGGGTGGATTGCTATTTTTACCGTTTCTATCTGGAGAACGCGCACCTTACTGGAATGCAAATGCTCGTGGTACATTCTTCGGAATAAACCTTCAGCATAAACGAGAACATTTTATACGTGCAGTCATGGAAGGTGTTTGTATGAGTGTATATTCAGTAGCGCTCGCAATCAGAGATTGTACAGGACCACTTACTGAAATACGTGTTTCAGGAGGGTTTGCGAAATCTGCATTTTGGAGACAAATGTTATCCGATATGATGGGTAAAGAATTGCTTGTTCCTGAAAGCCATGAAGCATCTGCGCTTGGGGCAGCGGCAGTTGCTTTATATGCTGTAGGAAAAATTGATTCTCTTGAAGAGGTAAAGGATTGGATTGATATTGTTCATCATCATGTACCGAATAAAGAAAATACGGCTATATATTTAGAAATGTTTTATATGTATGAACGACTTTACAATCGCTTGAAAGAAGAATTTGATTGTATAGCTGCTTTCCAACGTAAACAATAGGGGGATTGGGAGAAATGGTAGTTGGAATCGTACTAGCGGCAGTTGTCATACTACTTTTACTTATTACGGTAGTAAAATGGCATCCATTTGTCGCGTTAATTTTAACAGCAATTGGTGTAGGGTTAGCAATGGGAATGCCATTGATTGGAACTTCACCAAAAGATCCAGGGATTATCGATTCTATTAAATTAGGGCTTGGTAATACGTTGGGGTTTTTAGCGATAGTTTTAGCATTAGGAACGATGCTTGGAAAAATGATGGCCGAATCTGGCGGTGCTGAACGAATTGCTAACACATTAATTGGTCGTTTTGGGAAGAAACGTGTTCACTGGGCAATGATGTTCGTTGCATTTTTAGTAGGAATTCCGGTGTTTTTCCAAGTTGGATTTGTACTACTAATTCCATTAGTATTTACAATTGCGTTAGAAACTGGGGTATCACTTATTACAATCGGTATTCCGCTAGTAGCAGGACTATCCGTTGTACACGGACTCGTGCCACCGCATCCAGCAGCGATGGCAGCGGTAGGTATTTTTAAAGCAGATGTAGGGAAGACAATTTTATACGCATTAATTGTCGGACTTCCAACTGCAATCATTTCAGGTCCGCTTTATGGGAAATGGATCGGTGCTCGTATACATAAAGAAGTACCGTTAGATATAGCAGAACAATTTATTGAAAGAGATAAGAAGAAGGAACTGCCTAGTTTCGGAAATACATTGTTTACTATTTTACTTCCAGTATTTCTTATGCTAGGTGCATCGATTGCGGAAGTAGCGTTAAGCAAAACGAGTCAACTTGCACAAGTATTGCACTTTATTGGAGATCCAATAGTCGCATTATTAATTGCAACGATATATTCTTTCTTTAGTCTTGGTTATGCAAAAGGTTTTTCAAAAGATAAAGTATTACAATTTACAAATGATTGCTTAGGACCTATTGCGAACATACTGTTAGTTATTGGTGCAGGCGGCGCATTCAATAAAGTATTGTTAGATTCTGGAATTGGAACGACAATCGCAGAAATGGCGAAAGAATCTCATATTTCACCGATATTATTAGGTTGGGGAATTGCGGCACTTATCCGAGTCGCGACTGGATCTGCTACAGTTTCTATGATGACAGCAGCTGGTATTGTAGCACCAATTGCAGCAAGTACACCAGGTGTAAACGTTGAACTATTAGCACTTGCAACAGGTGCAGGGTCATTAATTTTATCACATGTAAACGATTCTGGATTTTGGATGATTAAAGAATATTTCGGAATGACTGTGAAAGAAACATTATTAACATGGACTGCAATGGAGACAATATTATCTGTTGTAGCACTTGGACTAATTTCGTTATTAAATATATTTGTATAGAATGGGAGATTGATTAATATGAAACTAGGTTTAATTGGATTAGGAAAAATGGGATTCCCGTTAGCAGAACATTTACATGAGGACAAGCATGAAGTAGTTGTATATGACGTAAATAAAGAACTTGTTGAAAAAGCAGGGGCTTTAGGGATTACTGCTCGTCACACATTAAAAGAAATGATTGCTGCACTAGAAGCTCCTCGTACAATTTGGGTAATGGTACCTGCGGGAGAAGTTGTTGAGTCAGTATTAAAAGATGTATATCCATTATTAGAGGAAGGCGATATCGTTATTGAAGGCGGAAATTCATTCTATAAAGATACGTTACGTCGTGCTGAAGAAGCGAAAAGCTTTGGTTTACATTACGTAGATATCGGTACATCAGGCGGTGTAGAAGGAGCTAGATACGGTGCTTGCTTAATGGTTGGTGGAGAAAAAGAAATTTATGATCAATTAGAACCTTTATTTAAAGATTTAGCAGTAGAGAATGGATATTCTTATGCAGGCCGCGTCGGAAGTGGTCATTTCTTAAAAATGGTTCATAACGGTATTGAATACGGTATGATGCAAGCAATCGCTGAAGGTTTTGAAGTGTTAGATAAAAGTGATTTTGACTTCAATTATGAAGATGTTGCAAAAGTATGGGCAAACGGATCGGTTATCCGCGGTTGGTTAATGGACTTAACTGAAAAGGCATTTGCAGATGATCCAAAACTAGATGGCATTAAAGGGGTAATGAACTCTTCAGGAGAAGGGAAATGGACTGTTGAAACGGCACTTGAACTTCAAGCGGCGGCACCAGTAATCGCGATGTCATTATTTATGCGTTACCGTTCTCAAGAAGATGATACATTCCACGGAAAAGTAGTTTCAGCTCTTCGTAATCAGTTCGGTGGACATGAAGTTGTGAAAAAATAGGAAATGATTTTTGAAAAGAAACTTGTGTATAAACGCAAGTTTCTTTTTTTTTTATAGTGTAAAAATAGCAATCAATCATTTTTTATTTGTGCTGATTGTATCAAATATAAAGGGAGGCATGAAAGATGTCCCAACATAAAAATAAGAATAAATAAAATGAAGTTTTCATAAATAGTAAAAGGATGATTATGTCATCAATGTAGCTAAGAAAAGATGTTACATATGAAAAGAGCGTGTTAATAAAATATGAGGTGGTTAAATGGGAAATGAGCAAGTGAAGAATGTAGGGAAAGAAAAAAAGTTATGTCTTTGTATGATTGTTAAAAACGAGTCTAGAATTATGGAAAGGTGTTTAAATGCTACAAAATCAATTGTAGATTTTGTTTCTATTTGTGATACTGGATCAACTGATAATACACCTGAAATTATTGAAAATTGGTGTAAAGAAAATGAAATCCCTGGAACAGTTCATCATGAACCATTTCAAAACTTTGGTTATAACAGAAGTTTAGCTGTTTCATTGGCACAAAAAACATATCCAGAAGCAGATTATTTATTAATATTAGATGCGGATATGATATTAGAAGTTGATCCTGATTTTGATAAGAGTAGTTTAACGGAAGACCATTATCTTACATTGCAATATGATATTCATATTAAGTATTGGCTTACACGCCTTTTAAAAGCTTCTTTACCATGGAAATCAGTAGGTGTTACTCATGAGTATTGGGATATAGATCGTTCCAAAGTTGATGCGAACTACATTGCAAGAGTAGCAAGGCTAGAGACGCTTGTCGTTAACGATCCTGGGGATGGTGGTAGTAAAGCTGATAAGTTTGAGAGAGATGAGAGGCTGTTGTTACAAGGATTAAATGATCCAGAAACAACGCCAGATTTGCATATAAGATATTTATTTTATTTAGCCCAAACTTATTTTCATTTAAGTCAATTTGAAGATTCTATTAAATGGTATAAAAAACGAGTGGAAGCAGGGGGATGGGTTGAAGAGGTGTTCTATTCGTTATTGCGAATAGGATTTTGTTATGAACAATTAGCAAACCGTTCAGCAAATAAACAATATGAAGTAACAGAAGCGGATGAAAAAGAAAATGCTAAGAAACAAGAAGAGGAATATACAGCATTAGCTGTTCTTTATTTTCAAAAAGCGTGGGAGTATAGACCAACTAGGGCTGAGCCATTATACCAACTTGCAAGAATGTATCGATTAAAATCCGAAAATAATATTGCTTTGATGTATGCCTTGCAGGGGAAGGAAGTTCCTTTTCCAAAAGATGATCTTCTATTTGTAGATTATCATGTGTATGATTACTTATTTGACTATGAGATTTCTATAAGTGCTTTTTATATACCGCATAAAAAACATTTAGGTGCAGTGTCACAAAAATATTTGGAATCGAAAAAAGAAGAGTTACCGTTTCATATAGCAAATATGGTAGAAAGTAATGCGAAATTTTATTAAATACAATTTCGGCTAAAGGAGTAGTGGAGTAATCATGGAATTAATACGATGGGCGCTTGAACTAGGTGAATCTGTGCATGGAAATACGTATGAAGAATTGATGCCACTACTAGATTACTATTATGATCGTGATCATTTAAAAGCGTATTGTATCGCAAATCTTCTTTTAGACATGGACGTAGCAGATGAGCATCGGCAAAAAATTGAATTAAGAAGGTGCATTGCTGCTTATTATGCTGGATTATATAAAGTAGCAAAAAAACATGCAAATGAGCTTTTACTTAAATATCCGGATGTGGATTTATATAAAAATAATTTAAGATTAATGGAAGCATATTTGAATAAAGAATATGATTATTGTCTGTTTATATGCCCAAAGACGTATGGGAGTTTCATAGATGTCGCGCGAGCTTTGAAATGGCGATTAGAGCAGGAGGGAAATACAGCAATCATATCAGAAACAGTACTAGAAAATGTAAAAAATACAATTGTTTTTGGAGCGCATACGTATGCACATAACCCGAATCTACTTCCGAAAAATGCAATTATTTATAACTTAGAACAGCTATATGAAGGAAGCCCTTATGTGCACCCACTTTATTTAATATTATTAAAAGATAAGGAAATTTGGGATTATAGTAAACAAAATATAGAATGGTTAAAACAAAAAGGAGTAGGAAAAGAAATAAAACATGTAGGAATGAACTATGCACCAACTTTAGAAATAAAAAAAGATGCATTTGAAGATGAGATTACTGAAGACATTGATATACTGTTTATAGGTGCTCTTAATCCGAGGCGGCAAGCTATTTTGGATCAATTAAAAGCAGTTGCACCCAATTTAAATATTGTTTTTAAAAATAATGCTTGGGGAATTGCTAGAAATGAGCTAATTGCTAGGTCTAAAATTATTTTAAATATTCATTTTTACTTATCAGGAATTCTTGAAACACCTCGTGTTTCTTATGCAGTGGCAAATAAGAAGTTTATTATTTCGGAAAATAGTAATCCCGAAGACGAGATAGAGTGGCCAGGAATTGTATTTACTTCGTACGAAAAAATAATAGACAATATAATGAAATATGTAGCCTTACCCGAAGAACGTATCAAATTAGCAGAAAAAGCGTATACCCATTTTGAAGCTAAAGGTAGTATAGGCATACTGAGTCCAAAAGGAGAGAAAAAGTAATTGTGAAGAACTCATACTTTCGTATGAGTTCTTTTTTTCGTCTATCATACTATTTTATCAAGCTAGTTCCCTCTTTATATCGTGTTTTGTATAGAAATTTCTGATAATATATAAATGTAACTTGAAAACAAAGGGGAGAAATAATAATGAAACTAGTTGTTATTAACGGTACACCAAGAAAATTCGGTAGAACTCGCGTAGTGGCAAAATATATTGCAGATCAATTTGAAGGGGAATTATATGATTTAGCGATAGAAGAGTTACCATTATATAACGGAGAAGAATCACAACGTGAATTAGAAGCGGTAAAAAAATTAAAGGCGTTAGTGAAAGCTGCTGATGGGGTAGTATTATGTACACCTGAATATCATAATGCAATGAGTGGGGCATTGAAAAATTCGTTAGATTACTTAAGTAGCAGTGAATTTGTTCATAAACCGGTCGCATTACTTGCGGTTGCTGGTGGCGGTAAAGGCGGAATTAACGCATTAAACAGTATGCGCACTGTTGCTAGAGGGGTATATGCAAATGCAATCCCAAAACAAGTTGTGCTTGATGGACTTCATGTACAAGACGGTGAACTGGGAGAAGATGCAAAACCATTAATTCATGATTTAGTTAAAGAATTAAAAGCATATATGAGCGTATATAAAGAGGTGAAAAAACAACTAGGAGTTGAGTGATATGCCATCTCTGTATAGAGATTCACGCTTGTATTTCATTCTGGGAGCCAATAGTCTATCAGCTATTGGTTCCGGAATTGTAATGATAACGATTCCATGGTTGTTAATTAAAGAAAGTGGAGGGGAGACAACGTTTGGCTATGTTTCCATCATCTCAACTCTAATTATGTTTTTATTAACGCCGTTTATCGGGCAAAGTATTGATCGCTTCTCAAGAAAATCTTTATTGTTATGTAACGAAGGAATTGGGATAGCCGTAATTGGAATAATGGTTATATGGGGATTTGCTGGGCAATCCTATCATTCTATTCACTATATTCTTATTTATATAGCAGGATCTTTTTACTATCTGTTATTTTATCCTACAATTTTTGCATTTAACCAAGAAATTTTTCAAGCTGAACATTATAAAAGTTTAAGTGGGACAATGGAAATACAAGGACAGTTAACACAAGTTATTTCAGGAGCAGCAGCGAGCTTCCTAATTGAAATTGTGTCTTTGAAGTGGATTTTGTTAGTAGATATGTTAACTTTTGTAGGAGCATTTTTCCTGTTCTTATGTATACCATACGTAAAGAAAAAGGAAGTAAAAAAGAAAGTAGCATTTAAGAAGCAATTGTTCGAAGGAATTCACTTTATGAAAAAACGTTCTAAGCTCTTTTGGTTCTTACTTGCTACTTATATGCCGTTTATCGGTGTCATGATGGCAAATTATTTAATACCAGTTTATATTTCGGATATACTCAAAGCCAATGCCTCTGTATATGCAATAGAGGGCATGATGTACGGTGTCGGAGCGGTTGTTGCAGGGATCTGTATTCCACTCATAATGAAATATGTGAAAACAGAAGTTTCAATTGTTATGACGATGTTCATTTATGTAATTTCAATTACCGTAATGATTATTGAACCTTCCGTAATGTTGTTATATGGACTTGCGATTTTTCATGCGATTGGAAATGCGGGTACAAGAGTGGCGAGAAATGTATTGATGATGGAGGAAATTCCAAACGAAGTAATGGGACGTGTAGACAGCTTATTTCGATTAATTGGTACAGGAATACGAATTGTATTATTAATGCTGTTTACAGCTGGTGTATCTAAAGCTGGGGTAATGCTTCCTTTATACGTATTAAGCTGTATATTGATCTTTTCATTAGGAATCGCTATTTATTATGTACTTTCACAACGTAAAGTAGGGACGAACGTTTCTAATAAATCAATCGTTTAAAAAACACTTCTGTCTCCCTTTATTTTTCTATATAATAAAAAGAAAGGGAGTGCAAATTTATTTATGAACAAATGGATCTTGCTTATAATCTTATTATTACCACCACTATACATTCTTTATATGACGTTTCGAATGAAGAAAGTTGCTCGTGAAAAATTGAGTAATCACTCTCCATACGTTCTTATATTAGGCGCAAAGTTATTTGGAGATAGACCGTCGTTATCTCTTCAAAACCGTTTGGATGTAGCGTTGGAATATTTAGTTTCCCATCCTGAAGCGAAAGTAATTGTTTCAGGTGGCCAAGGAGAAGATGAAGATATACCGGAAGCTCATAGTATGAGAAACTATTTAATGGTACATGGTATAGATGAGAGTCGTATTTTAATAGAAGATCGATCTACAAATACGTATGAAAATTTAAAGTTTAGTAAGGATTTATATGATGTGAAACATGCGGTAATTGTAAGTAATACGTATCATTTATATAGAACGAAAATAATTGCAAAGCGTTTAGGAATAAAGATGGAGGCACTAGCTGCTGAAACACCAATGCGCTCTAAGAGAAAAATGTATGTGCGTGAATATGCCGCTATAATGAAAACAATATTGTTAGACCGTTAGAGCTCAAATTTGAGCTCTTTTTTAATTATAAAGCGTATCATTTGAAATGAATGCCGTATTCCATCAAAATAAAGGAAACTATGATAAAGGAGTTGTATTTGTGATTCAGTTTAATCAAGTGTCAAAATCATATGA
>Ga0209025_1005630_pt1 | contig 10109 bp, 9 predicted proteins | sample AraplaMF_Col_mLB_FD_184256 | JGI IMG/M metagenome (GOLD analysis project Ga0209025, IMG submission 184256) | Arabidopsis root microbial communities from the University of North Carolina, USA - plate scrape MF_Col_mLB (SPAdes) (version 2) | ecosystem: Host-associated > Plants > Roots > Endosphere ...
ACCACTTCAAATATTCATAACGCAGTCGTTCGATCTTCGCTACGATACGCTTCACGGTGCTTTTCTGATCTGCTGCATTCTTGAATTGTATTGTACTGCGTTCCACAGCCTCAGCAACCTTCTTATGCAACGATTCACGCTGGCTTTGCATTTGTAATGTGATCTCGCGCTCGATCTTCAGCCCCTCATCCGATTTAATCTGTTCCTGTGCATCTACACGTCCTAACATCATAGCTGGATTGTTCGTCACATTAAGAATCTGTTGACTTCCGACGATGTGCAGATATAGGCAAAGAATCAACACAAGAATTCCGCTTCCAACCGCATAGACCAATCGATGCAAATACAACCATTCCATTGGGAGGGGAGAATTACCGTCTTTGAGAAGATTTTTAATACGTTCATAAGTCTTCGAGAATAGTGGGGGGACAAGCCGATCGACGAGTATCCGAATCCAAGGAAGCTCATACAGCACCTTCTCCCATTTTCTCTTCCGCTTGGATCTAGCAAATTTCCCTTCATCATTCTCCTGAATTTTACGCAGCAGGACGTACGCGACGATAATCGTAAGATAGACAACGGCCTTCATCATCAGCCCGAACTTCGAATCATAGAATTGTCCCATAACGGCAAAATGATCTCTTGCCCAACGCTCGATAGGATCGGTAAATAATACGGGTGCCACAGCAATGATTGTCAAGCTTCGTAGCAGATAACTCAGCTTCTCCCTTCGAAGCAGCTCCATCTGGACTTCTTGGGTCAATTGCGAAAGTGCATTCAGATAAAGTGAACCCGATTTCAGAACCTTGTCTCCATACTCTGAAATGAGATGTGAAATCCCTGCGAACCCTTTTAGGAAGCGATTCGGTGCGACTTCATAATATTGTTCCAATAGAACTTCTGCTTCAGCAGAGGTTAGAATGTCGTAAATCTTCTTGCCATGCTGTTCTGCCTCATGTGTCGCATGCTCGGATGCGTCCCAGATTGCTTCTTCGATCATTCCATGTGCATGATAGTAATGCCTGACATCCCCAAGAAAATGGACAAATCGCTTTAATAGTCGGTTCTCTACCCGATGAACGAACATATCAATCATCATATTGTTGAGTATTAAGAAAGTTAGCCCCACCACGACCAATGAAGTTAAGCTCTGATGCATCATGATGAGTAATCCAAACGTAACCATCACTAACAAAAGTGTAATCAGTACGATATGGACCGTCTCACGCCGCATCGTCAGTTCATCATAAGCATGAATACTTGCTATTCGCCGACGGATTTTGTGTACATACTGACGCAACACAGGGATTCGACCGAAAATGAAGTAACAACGCTGGTAAAGTTGACTCAGCCGCTCCCCCCATTTCTTCGTATGCAGCCGCTCCCATAATTGCCTAGATCGAAGTTGCCCATGGATCGTACTTCGCTGCCTACGCTCGACAATACGGTAGACAATAAAAAGGAAAGAGGCCAGCAATATGGAACACCCTACGACAAGAAGAAGGATCGATTTAAGCTCCACAACGTTCCCCCCAATGTTTCTCCACGAAAGCAGCAAGTTCTACAGCATCCTGTTCTGACATCTGTTCTGACATCTCTGTTATACTCCGGGCGGAAAGCCGATTTACGGCAACATAAGCACCTTCTCGGTACTCCACAATATTGAATGCTTCGTATGTGTTCTCACACGCTAAGTCTCCTGAAGGAACACATTCTGTAATCCGCTCAATATACCGATGACCATTTCGATCCATCCGAAGATGCACATCGAACCCAATAACACGAACCACTTGCTGCTCCGCAATCCGTTCATTGGAGAAGACCCCGATTTTAAGCAATGAATTTCGCAGTGAGAAGATAAGATCATTAAAGGTCTTCGCATGGTGTGTGAACAAGGTGAACAAACTCGCCACTTGGGAAGATTGAATCACCCACGCTGCTACGGGGTCGGTCGCTGCTTCGCCAATAATATTAACCGCGCCGTCCGTCTTTTTCTGCACATCTAACCCATCCTGTCCTCGTATATGATCTGTCTCACGGAAGCTGAGTATATTACGATACGGATAAATTTTCCGAAGATGCAGCTCGAAAGCCATTTCCTGAACACGAAGCGTCAACGTCCCATAGATATGGCGGACAAGCGCCATGAGCAGCGTTGTTTTGCCACTCCCCTGTTGCCCAGTAACCGCGGTGATCCTTGCCCCTTTCATCAAATATTTGAGCAAATTGATCACAATCTCCGCATTCTGATCCTGAATTAAGGATTCAAGGGATGCATTCGGAATATCGAACTTCCTGACGAAGAATGCCCATGATTCTGCGAAGTGCGGGCGAACGACCACGATACGTGACCCGTCTTTCATTTCGTTCACTTTATAACCAACAGTCTCTGATAACTGCCCCGGATTGTTGTACTTATAGATGTTCTGACATACCCGTTTCAACTCGATTTCTGATCCAAAGCTGAGAAAGGACATATGAATCGATTTCCCACGGTAGAAAATCCATACACTATCATAGGATTTAGGTGCATCAATTGAAGATAATCCCGACCCTCTACCCGTCATTTGTTCTTGTAAATGCATGAATGAAATAGATCCCGGGACCCCAGATACCCCTCCAGACACGCCATCAATCCGCATATCCCGAATTTCATCAACGACACTGAACCCTTTGTAAGATTGATAAATGCGTTGGACGATAATATGTAACTTCTGTTCGAACGTTAACGGCCGATACTCATTGATATAAATGAATCGTATATCTTCTGCCGTAATCCGATATCCTTCCGTACCTTGTTCTTCATTCAGCAATCTCAGCTCATCCAATTGATAGGTCTGAATTAGCGTAGATAGTGCATTAAGACCATAATTTCCTTTATACCAATATAGAATAATTTCGAATAAGTCCTGATCCGTACAACGTTCTATTTCTTCAAAAGGGATCACCTGGTTAATATTGCGTTCATTCAGTCCATAAGTTGTCACGAGCAAATCATAGATCAAATCCTTCACGAACTGCTTATCTTGAAGATCCCCATATACACAGCCTTTCAGTGCCCGGCGCAGCTCCAGACGCTTATTGTTCCGGCGCCTGAGCTCCTCACCCGATAATCCTAATGCATAAATATTTTCATTTACATGTTCATGAAGATACGCTCGAACATAAGCAGTCATCTGAACGATCGTAAATTGTTGATCCTGCATCGTCTGGACAGATTGCTGCTGCGAGAGCTGCTTGACATCAGGGCTCGACAGCTTCAAATACAGCAATACACCTACGATTGCGATGATGAGCAGCATCAGCCCAAGATTCATCACATACGATACATCCATGCATCAAGCCCCTTTCTCGCAAAAGAACTCCGAGTCCACCCCAGCGTGCTTCAGAATGGTATTCGCAAACCGCCGGGTTTCTTGAATAAATGTATAATTCGGGTGTCGTGACCCGACATTACGATGACGAAGCACGAATTCAAGTACACTGTGATCATTACATGCATCCATAAAATCCACACAGCGTGGTATAGTACATAATTCTTCAACAAACTTATATTTTCGCGCGATATTACGTACCGTATATTTTGATCCTGGCTCGTATTGGCCCAGGACAAAGACACAGGATTTCGTCTGAAGGAGCTCTATTAGCTCCTGATTTGCACTGAATTGCTCCAGAATGGCTGCATTCTGGTTCAAATTAATCACAATCACATCTGATCCTTGGAGCATTTGCATCGTTCCAGTCTGGCGAATACCACTGTTCTCATCAAGCATGATCAGATCATAGGCTTGCTTCGCATGTCCCAGAATCATTTCCCACAACTCAACATCAATAAGTCCCTCCTGAGAATTCTTGCGCTGTGAACCTCGAAGGATGTCCAATCTTTCATACAATAGTGGAATCGTGTAATCGGATAAATTCATCGCGGTTAACCGTTGATTAAGGGCCAGTCGCTCGAGCGCATCCAATCCTGACCGTTGAAAAGGTTCTCTTCCAAGACGTTCCGAGGGCTTCAACACAACCGATTCTATCGTCGAGAAGGCTCCCTGCGTACTTCCAATCAGTGTTCGGATCGGTGATTCGAAACCGATCATGCAGGCTGCCGAAATACAATTTGAAGTCGTTCCCATCTGTCCATGAACTGGCCCCCAAAAGACTACTTGTTTGCCCACTCCATCATCTCCTCCTTGCTATGCGAAAAGCTCGTTTCACTTGATTCATCTCTAGCATGGAAATACGCTGCACAAATGCAATGATTTGGCGTCTGTAACTCCTTGATAGTCGTTTCAGGTTCAATCGCTCAGCGAACTGTCCATCAATGAACCGCTCATACAAGCGCTCATCGTAATGAATTCGAAGCTTATCATCTGACCATTGAACAGCGAGCTTATTGTATCGTTCTTCGATGTACTCTTCATGAATACTGCACACCACATACGGCACGTACAACCCGACAAAAGGAACCCCTGCTCTCTCTGTAAGACGTAAATCTGTAAGAATCTGCTCATTTCGCTGAATGCTTCCTTTATCGAATTGCGTCAGAATAACATGGGCGTCCATCACCTCTAGAGAACTTCGATCATAAAAATTTCGATCATCTGATTGAACAATAACGAAATCATAAACACCTTGATCTTGGTCCTCCAACCATTTCAACACATCAACATAGCTCGAGAAATGAACTCCGATATCAAAACCTTCAAATTCGACGATCTCCCCAACATGGAGGAGGGATGAAATATAATGCGTCGTGCTTCGAGATCTCGATCCATCGACGAAGAGTACGCGCCCATCTGCATGGGATAGCACCTTGCACACGAGCAAAAGGAAGTCACTCTGTTCACAGCTGCCGATGACCATAATTTTGCGCATCACTGACCACTCCCTGCATCATCACTAGATATCGGTGATTGCTCGAATAGGCTTGTCTGCTCTTCATTGGTCAGTGCTCCATCTTCCATTTTGTCGATGGTTGGTGCCCCCGGTGATGCTGGTTGCGGATTGCCCACCGCCGGTTGTGGCGTCGCAGAAGATCTAATGGCAACATCCCCATAGAGCACTTGTTTCTCGGCTAGCGCCGCCTCCAGCTTCTTACGAGCCACCTTCGCGAGTGCGGTCTTCGCTACCTCCACAATATTGGGGTTGGTCTCGATCAACTCTAGCACTTCGGCATTCGACGGATAATTTACAATCGCGCCGGACTGCATACCTGGATCAACATATGTCAAGCTGTAAATTGAACCGTGATGGATCAATGCATCAACCATCGCACTCGACATCATCAAGATTTCTTGTTCCGTCAATTGCATACTGATCGTATTTGCCGCGATTTGTTTCACGCGTTTCTTGGACAGTACAATATAGTCTTGGCCTGTTGGGAACTGAATTCGGACATCGACGACATCCTGGTCACGCAAATTCAAAGGTAATTGGATCTGAGCAAATTGTTCATTACGAAGATCATTCGGTGTTGCTTGTCCTTCATAGAACATGGATGGAATAAGAACGGTATTCACAGACAAGTCGATTTTAGATATTTTCCCGACGACCTTCTCTTTGCTGCCTATCAAATTCGCAGGAAGATGATTGAGGTCAATCTCTTGCGACTCAATATGCTGGGCTGCAATTTGTGTGCCAGCAGGCACGTTGGCTTTCAGAACCCACACGCTGCGCTTCTTGGCTTGCTGCTGCTGCTGAGCCGCTTGCAGCGCGGATATTTGCTGTTCATATTGCAATTCTGTTTCCCGCTTTATTTTCTGAACGTGTAATTGCCAGTAGACGGCATAACTGAGGAACATACATCCCATAATGGCAGCGCCAATGAGTCCTGCGATCCATAAGTTTTTCGTCCGTTGTCTAATTTTTGACATCCCTTCTGCTCCTTCGTGAGAATAAAAGCTTACCGATCCCTTGCCGCCACTTCGTAGGGGGCTGTTCAATCGGCAAGACGGCCTGAAATGCTAACCGCGCATCTTCATCGATGTGGAACGGATCTACATGATAGGGGATGGCATGCAGTTGAGGAATCGCTGTTGCCTGTTCCATATCACGAATCACCTGCTGCGTTGCGAGAGGAATTAGCCCCATAAAACTTGCTGCGGTGTGAGTGAATCCTGCTTGCCGAATAAATTCGGATAGATCTTCTTGCCTCCAATCCGCACCAGAAGCGACGACAAACGATAAATTCGCCCTTAGAAACTCAGCGTACATGGACGATTCTCCATAAACACCCAGATCCAGAACGATGGCATCATAATCTGCGTGGAGTAAAGGGATGAGGCTGCGTGATTCAAGAAAAGGATAATAGTCTACACCATGAATCGTGAATCGTTCTCCCGTTCTCCTCATGGGTTCCCCATCAAAGATTGACCGAATACGGTAAAATGCTTCAGACCGCATACATTCCACAAAGGCAACTCTTTGCTTGGAATGAGCTAAGTAATGCGCCATCATAATCGCCGTATGAGTCGTCCCTACCCCGGAATGAACCCCCATCAGTGCAATCGTGCCTGTCCCTCGCCATCGTAGCGTGCTTGAGGCCGGTTGGTTTCCTTTCCAGGCTTTGGCCAATTCCACATGAATCTGCTCCAGCTTCTCTCGGACTTCACTAGCCGTCTGGCTTCGTAGATTCGGATCTCGTTCTAACAACTTCTGCAACAACTGTCGGAATACCGCTGGTACCTCTTGCGGAATAGCGTCCATCCCTGACTTCCCGAATTGGCTCGTCCTCCCTCCCGTTACGAAATGCATCAATAATGCGCCAAGTCCATAGAGATCACTGCGTGTGTCGCTTTGCTTGCCTGCATACTGCTCTGGAGCTGCAAAGCCAACCGTACCTAGACAAACGGTGTCTTCCTCCTGATTCGGCTTGAAATGCCTTGCAATCCCAAAATCAATCAGCCGGATCTGACCATGCACATCCATCATGACATTCGATGGCTTCAAATCCCGATATACAATTGGCGGCTGGCATTGATGGAGATATTGGAGTACTTCGCAGAGCTGAATACCAAGTCGAAGGATATGATCGAACGTTAGCGATCGTCCGCGTCTCTCAAAGTCTGCAGCAAGCGTCTCTCCTTCGATATAATCCATAAACAAATAAATGTAACCCTCTGCGTCTGGCCCGATAAAATCAACAATTTGCGGCAAGTTTGGATGATTCAGCCGAATCAGCATAGCCGCTTCCGCCGCTACCCCCACCGCATCATCAGGCTGCAATAGCCTCGTTTCCTTTGCAGCCCAACGTTTACCGACAAGCTTCAAGTCTTCAACCAGATAGACATAACTCATCCCCCCTTCGCCAATTTGCTTGATGACCCGATAACGCCCTCCCAACACCTGATGGACGCTCACCTTAGACATCCATTTCATGAGCCCACCTCCTTTTGGAACAACAAAAAGGGAAAGCCTCTCGAAGCATGACGATCGACGCTACGGTCGAACGACATGGTTTCGGGATGCTTTCCCTATCCATTTCATATTAGATTGCATTGGTCACATTATATATCATCTATTCCAGGATTGTCCATATGCAAATTCATTTTTATGCACCTAATTAATATTTCACCATATACAGTGTGATCTCATCGCGATTATGCACCAGCTGCTTCACGCGCCGAATCTCCATATGCTCGCTGAATTTTTCCGTGATATCACGAATGGTTTGCAGCGGCTTTTTGTGCATCAGCTTCACTGTAATAATGGCTGTACCGCCCGCTCTGAGCGCATATAACAAATCCATCACGAGACGTACCATTTGCATTGGACTCCAGCTCATGTCACACACGATAAGGTCGAATTGCGATTCGTGGAATTTCACCTCAGACGCATTTTTCTTCAACACAGTCAGTCTACGATTCGCAGTCAAAGATGGATGCATCTCTGCAGGATCGATTGCGGTCACCTTCAATCCCCGCTCTAGCAGCAGCGAAGTCCAACCACCAGGAGCTGCGCCGATATCAAGCCCTTCCGAGAATGTCGCCAGATCTAGACCAAACGATCGCTCTGCTTCTAGCAACTTGAATTTGGCCCGAGAAATTTGACCTTCTTCCCGCTGGAATCGCAGCGCACCGCCGGACCAATCGCTTAGATTGGCTGCTGGCGTCGAGACGCCGACGTAGACGGAATCTTTTCCCACAAAAATCGATACAATCCAATCGGAGTCACGCGTTACCGTCTCCAAGCCAGCATCGTTAAGACCTGCCTCAATCGCAGATTTCATAAGACCTAAGTCTATAGGTCCCGCTTCATTCGAACCTTTACGGATTTGAATCGCTACCGATTGACCGCTCTGGAGTTCATGATGGGATTGAACGAAACTGACGATCGCTGTGTTCAATTCCTCCTGACCAGCTTCCGAGAGATTAAATTCTTGCTGTACCGGCTGAATATGACGTAAGAAAATAAGCGGGTCGGTCTGCAACTCACGTAAGACCTGCCCTGAATCCGCTGGCAATGTAACAAGAATGACCTCGCTAGGCATGAGAACCATCGCCTTTACTTGTCCGAAACGGCGACGAAGCTCCTCTTGTGCATAGGCAATAAAGCCATGATTGGCCGTACAAATCCATTTGGATGTGATATCGTGTTGTTGTTCTTGTTGTTCGTGTTGTTCCTTCAACGGTTATTGACCTCCAAGCCTTGCACACGAATCCATGGCCGTCCATCTACCCATTCGAGCGAGAGCGGCACTTCGTATGCTTGTTTTAATATTTCTGGGGTGAGCACCGATTCTTTCGTCCCGGCAGCCACCAGTTTTCCTTGATGGATTAATGCAACATGTGTAAATAACGGTACGATTTCTTCCAGATGATGTGTAACATAGACAAGTGCAATATCTCGATTCTTCAAAATATTAATCTGATCAAGGAATTTCTCTCGCTCATACAGATCAAGTCCTGCACAGGGCTCGTCCAAAATGAGAATTTGCGGATCAGCCATCAACGCGCGCGCCAGCATAATTTTCTTCCGCTCGCCTTGCGATAATGTGCCGAGTAGATTGTTCGCGACATGCCCAAGATTCATTTCCTCAATCAGGCTGTGCGCCTTAGCGACAACTTCTTCAGGAATCTCCTGATAGAACCGCAGAAAACCATATTCTCCTGTAGCGACCACTTCCCAGACGGGATCACGAAGGGTTAATTTCTCCATTAACGATTGACTGATATACCCGATTTTCTTACGAACCTCTCGAATATCGCATTGTCCATAACGATTGCCCAAGACATCAATTTGCCCCGAGCTTGGGAACATATAACCTGTCATCATCTCGAGCAGCGTCGTTTTCCCTGAACCATTCCGCCCAAGGATCACCCAATGCTCCCCTTCATTCATGTGAAGTGTGATATCATCTAAAATTTGCCGCTCTTCGCGTCTTAGCTTAATATGCTGCATCGAAATCATCGAATCACATCCTTAATGATGTTGAATAAATGTTCTACGGATCGCATCTCGTAGACTTGCACCGGTTCGCCTCTCCTCTTCGGGTCGAATAAGAACAGCCCAGGCACACTCCGTACTTGATACCTCGCCACAAGACGAGGGGAAAAATTCATATTGATCTGCAATAGTTCGATATCCGGCAACATAGCTTCGACCACGTGCATCATCCGCATGCCCGCCTTACATGTGCCACACAGCGGCGTATATAGATACAATCCAAACGGCCTGTACACCTCTACATGTTCGAGTCGTTCGAATAGTGCTTGCTCATTGATTTCTTTCATGGGCAGCCTCTCGAATGCGCGTCAACACCGATTGCGGCATCGGACCATTATGCAGGATGACATGATCGGGTTTGTTCTGATAGAACAATTCGTACATCGTTCTCTGACCGGATAAACTGGAGGTATGTAAATAAATTTCACGCGGATATAAGCCCCGAAGCACCATTTGCTTCACAAGCTGCGTCCCATTGGGCTGATTAATGCCTAGATCATGATCCAATGACAGTATATCTACTTCCTCTTCTTCCAGCAGCATAAGGCATTCTTCAGCCGATCGCGCATAGACGAATCCCTCCGGGCAACGGCGAATGTCATCTAAAAATACATGTATCATGCTCATTCCCCCTCAGATTCGAGTCTACTGTTCTTTTTGACAGTTCG
>Ga0209025_1005633_pt1 | contig 10106 bp, 9 predicted proteins | sample AraplaMF_Col_mLB_FD_184256 | JGI IMG/M metagenome (GOLD analysis project Ga0209025, IMG submission 184256) | Arabidopsis root microbial communities from the University of North Carolina, USA - plate scrape MF_Col_mLB (SPAdes) (version 2) | ecosystem: Host-associated > Plants > Roots > Endosphere ...
CCGCCGAGCATCTCGATCAGCTCGTCATGGACGATCTTGACGACCATCTGGCCGGGCTTGATCGACTTCAGGATTTCCGCACCGACGGCCTTTTCGCGGACGCGATCGGTGAAGGAGCGCACGACATCGAGCGCCACGTCTGCTTCAAGCAACGCACGGCGCACCTCGCGCAGCGCTGCGGAAACATCGCTTTCCGAAAGCGCGCCACGGCCTGTCAGTCCATTCAGAATGGATCCAAGACGGTCCTGGAGGTTTTCAAACATCGGCTCTTCCTTGTGATTTCCGGGATGGCGGAAACCTTGTGCTTTTCCTTGACGAAAACAAGACGCAAAGCCAAAAAGCACCCGAGGGCGCATCGCGCTGTCGGGTGTGGACCTCCGGGATCTTTTTATACCTTTGCGGGTCCCGGTCGGTGGCTCGAGTCTTGAAGCTCGTCGCAGATTGAGCGGCGGTAAACAGGAAAACGGGCCGGGAGTCAAGGGAAAGCCGAGAAAAGACGGCGTTTCAACCTTTCAAAAGCACACGCCCGATCCCAGATCTGTTTTTCCTTCAAACGGAATAGTTCTGTATGCCCACTGCCAAGCGACGCAATCCTTACTATGAAGGGCCTGTCTCCGACCATTTTGATGGCACGCATTTTTTCAATCCGGATGGTATCGAGCCTCTCGGTTTTCGAGATTTAATGCGATGGCAGTTTGGCGGCGGCCGCGATCGTTGGCCGACGTCGGTTCCGAGCCCCTTCGTACCGGCCAAGCCGGATGCGCGCGTTGATGGCGACGATCTGCGGGTGACCATGGTCGGCCACGCGACGATGCTGGTGCAGGTTGCGGGGCTCAATATCCTGACCGATCCTGTATGGTCCGACCGCGCCAGCCCGTTCGCCTTCGCCGGGCCCAAGCGCGTCGTGGCGCCCGGGATCGCGTTCGACGACCTGCCGCCGGTCGATCTCGTTCTCGTTTCGCATAACCATTACGATCACCTCGATATCGCGACACTTAAGCGGTTGCAGGCGAGACATCGGCCGCATGTCGTAACGCCGCTTGGCAACGATACGATCATTCGTCGCGCGGTTCCCACCATGCAGGTGACGGCGATGGATTGGGGCGAGTGTATCCCGTTTGCCGGCATCAGGATCGGCGCCGAGCCGGCGCATCATTGGTCGGCGCGTGGCACCGGCGATCGTCGCATGGCGCTATGGGCGGCCTTCGTCCTGTCGACACCGGCAGGGAAGATCTACCATGTCGGCGACACGGGCTTTCATGGCGGCGTCAACTACAGGGCTGCCCAGCAGAAGCATGGTGCCTTTCGCCTCGCTGTCCTGCCGTTCGGAGCCTATGAACCGCGCTGGTTCATGAAGGGACAGCATCAGAACCCTAAGGAAGCGGTGACAGGCATGCAGTTGGCCAACGCGGCCTATGTGGCAGGGCATCACTTTGCCACCTTCCAACTCACCGACGAGGCGATTGATGCGCCGATCAAGGCACTGGATGCAGCCATGACCGACCATGGGGTACCGCCAGAGCGGTTCCGGCCGCTTAGGGCAGGCGAGGTCTTTGACGTGCCGGTCGCATGAGAATCAGTGCGACTGAGCCCCTGAACCATGCGTATTGATGATGGTGTCGGCCTCCTTGCCGTAAAGCTCCTCGAAATGATCGAAGGTCTTGGAGAAATGGCCGATGCCTTGGGTCGCGGATTTCAGTGATCGTGCCAGCTCTTCCAGGACACCACCCGGTACTAATGCCCGGAATATGTCCCAGCCCTTCGCGTTCTCGTCTCGGTCGAAGCCGAGCACCTGTCCTTTGAGTGAGGAAACGAGCGTCACCATGCCGCCGGAATAGACCGAGGGGATATGGATATCGACTCGCACGACAGGCTGCATGAGCACGGCGGATGCCTGTGACAGCGCCTGCTTGACGCCCATCTTCCCGGCCGCACGGAAGGCGAAATCGGAGCTGTCGACCGAGTGATACTGGCCGTCGGTCAATGTCACATCGACGTCGATGACCTGGAAGCCGAGCGGCCCCTTTTCCATGGCTTCGCGTGCACCGGCCTCGACTGCCGGTATGTAGTTTCGCGGTACGGTACCGCCCTTGACATTTTCGCCGAAGGTAAAGCCCTGGCCGCGCTCGTTCGGCCGCACGCTGAGCTGCACATCGGCGAACTGGCCGGCGCCCCCCGTTTGCTTGCGGTGCCGGTAGCGCACGTCCGAGGGCTTGGAGATTGTTTCCCGGTAGATCGGGTTCGGTGCGCGGTCCGAAACTTCGACCCGAAAAACCTCCGACAGCGTCTTGCGTAGATCGCGCAGATGGACCGGTCCCTGAGCGCAGATCAATGCTGCGCCCGTGCCTTCTTCCTGCATCACCTTCAGGCCGCGATCGGTTTCCACCAGTTTCGCCAGTGTTGCAGAGAGCTTGGTTTCGTCACGCTCACTGCCGGGAACGAGAATTCGTTCCAGCATCGGTGTCGGCGGTGTCGTCCAGTCGGGCGGTTCGACGCTGGCCGTCTGCGTTAGCAGGGCGGGCGCGGGCAGATGCTCCGACTTCAGGGCGGCAAAAACACTGCCTGCCTGCACTGTGCCGCTGATTGGCTTTCCGCTACCGGCTTCCTGCAAGGGACCCAGAGTAGCGCCACCCAAAGAGGCGCCCTGCTTCAAGCCGTCTGCCAGCGCCCGTACGAGGACCGTCTTGCCGACATTGGCCTTGTGATAGGCGTGGAAACTAACGGCGGAAAGTTCCGCCTCTTGCGCGCCGGAACTTCCAGAGAGCCTCGTTCGCAACGCTGCTGCCGGCGGCGCTTCGTGGCGAAGAGCCTTCATCAGGCGCATGATGCCGTTGCTGTGTGAGGCGGCGCCGAACAGCACGGGGATGACTCGATTCTCCTTAAGGATGCGCGAGGAGATCGCAAAAATTGTATCACTTGCCGGTTCGCGGTCCTCGATCAGCTCCTCGAGCAGCCAGTCGTCGAACTCCGAAAGCTGCTCGAGCATCTCTGCCCGCGCCTCGTGCTCGCGCTCGACAGCATCCTGCGGCAGTTCGATGAGTGCGGAGGGCTGCCCCTCCCGGTAGCGCCAGGCGCGCTCGGAAATGAGGTCGCAGCTGCCGACAATCGTATCACCCTCGCGGATCGGGACCTGCCGCAGGACGAGGGGGTGGTTGGAATAAGTCTGAAGCGAGGCAATGACATCGCGCAGTCGACCGCGCGGCTCGTCCATCCGATTGATGAAGACGAGGCAGGGGGTGCCGGAGGCCTCGATGGCGCGCAGATAAGGTGCGGCAAGAACGGCGTCATCCGGCGTCGGCGATATGCAGAGAATGCAGGCGTCGCTGACGAGCAGCGCATCCTGCGCCAGGGCAAGCGCCTCATTTGCCCCGGGGGTGTCGATCGCACACCACGCTTCGTCCTTGAAATCGAACTCTGTAAGGCTTGATCCGTATGGAGAGGCTGACTTTCTGGGCATTCCCTCGAGCGAGGCCAGCTTTGCGACGAGTGTCGTTTTTCCCGTCTGCGAGGGCCCAAGTACCGTGAAGCAGCGCATCGGCGATCCTCCCTGCCAAAAGCACGCATCCGAGACCAAGAATGCCTCGAAGCGGTGAAAAGCGCTAGATATTTGCAGTCATTCTTAAATATGAGGTCTCGATATGGCTCTCCCATGAATGTGTCGCGGTGCTCGGGTCCGTCAAGCCACTGGTAATTCCTCGGCATTTCCGTCATATACAGCCCAAACAGAGACGGACATGACAGCTATGAGCGCAACGGTCGAATTCGCGAAGATGAACGGGCTTGGCAACAAGATCCTGGTCGTTGACATGCGCGGCCGCGCCGACAAGGTGACGCCCGCCGCAGCAATCGCGCTGAACGCCGCGTCGGACACGCAGTTCGACCAGATCATGGCGATCCACGACCCGAAAGCAGCGGGCACGGATGCCTGGATCGATATCCTGAACTCCGACGGCACGAAGGCGCAGGCCTGCGGTAATGGCACGCGCTGCGTTGTGCAGGCGCTTGCTTCGGAAACCGGCAAGAGGGTGTTCACCTTCCAGACGGTGGCAGGCATTCTCAATGCTGTTGAGCACGAGGATGGGACGATCTCCGTCGATATGGGCAAGCCGGTCTTCGACTGGGACAAGATCCCGCTCGCGGAAGAATTTCACGATACCAGCCGCATCGAACTGCAGATCGGGCCGATCGACAATCCCGTGCTGCATTCGCCCTCCGTCGCTTCGATGGGCAATCCGCATGCGATCTTCTGGGTCGACCGCGATCCGATGTCGTTCGATCTCGGCCGTTTTGGACCGCTGCTTGAAAACCATCCGATGTTCCCCGAGCGCGCCAACATCACGCTGGCGCAAGTAACTTCTCCCAGCTCGATCACGACGCGCACCTGGGAGCGGGGCGCAGGACTGACGCTGGCCTGCGGTTCTGCCGCTTGTGCGACCGCCGTTTCCGCCGCTCGCACCGGACGGACCGGGCGCGAAGTCGCGGTGAAGGTTGCAAGCAGCCCCAATCAGGGCGTGCTGACGATCGAATGGCGCGAACGCGACGGTCACGTCATCATGACGGGTCCGGCCGAATGGGAATGGTCGGGCACGCTCGATCCGTCGACGGGTGCGTGGTCGCGCGATGCGGCGCCGGGAGCGGAAGCGCGGTGAGCGGCGTCGAGGTCATCACCTTCGGCTGTCGTCTCAACACCTACGAATCCGAAGTGATGCGGGCGGAGGCCGAGAAGGCCGGGCTCAACAATGCCATCCTCGTCAATACTTGTGCGGTTACCGGCGAAGCTGTGCGCCAGGCTCGCCAGGCGATCCGACGCGCCCGGCGCGACAATCCGCATGCCCGCATCATCGTGACCGGCTGCGCGGCCCAGACGGAAAAAGAGACCTTCGCCGACATGGCCGAGGTCGATGCCGTCCTCGGCAACGAGGAGAAACTGAAGAGCGCTTCCTATCGCGCCCTGCCGGATTTTGGCGTTTCGGCGGAAGAGAAGCTGCGCGTCAACGACATCATGAGCGTGCGCCGGACGGCGCCGCAGATGGTCAAGCACATCGATGGTCATGTGCGGGCCTTCATCCAAGTCCAGAACGGCTGCGACCACCGCTGCACTTTCTGCATCATCCCCTATGGTCGTGGCAATTCGCGTTCCGTGCCGATGGGGGCGGTTGTCGATCAGGCGCGCAAGCTCGTCGAAAGCGGTTACCGGGAGATCGTGCTGACCGGGGTCGACGCGACCAGCTATGGCGCCGACCTGCCCGGCGAGCCGACGCTCGGGCTGCTTGCGAAAACGCTTCTGAAACAGGTGCCCGATATTCGCCGCCTGAGGCTTTCATCGATCGATAGCATCGAGGCGGACAAACATCTGCTCGATCTGATCGCCGATGAGGCGCGGTTCATGCCGCATCTTCATCTTTCGCTTCAGCATGGCGACGACATGATCCTGAAGCGGATGAAGCGCCGCCATTCGAGCGCGGACGCCTTGGCGTTCGTCAACGACGTGCGCCACCTGCGCCCGGACATGAGCTTCGGTGCTGATATGATTGCCGGCTTTCCGACCGAGAGCGAAGAGATGTTCGCCAATGCCGTGCGGCTGGCGGAAGAGGCCAATATCGCGCATCTCCACGTCTTTCCCTATAGCCCACGGCCGGGGACGCCCGCCGCGCGAATGCCGCAGCTTGATCGCGCTCTGGTCAAGGAGCGGGCAGCGCGGCTTCGCGCTACTGGACATCGCCTGCATCAGTCCCATCTCGACGAGATGGTCGGAACGCAGCAATGGCTGCTGGTGGAAAACAACGGTTTGGCGCATACGGAGAACTTCACGCTTGTCGCAGCGGCGGGACTTGCGGCTCGCAGCTTCGTGCAGGCTGTCATCACCGGGCACAACGGCAAACACCTCGACATGCAATTGACGGCCGCCGACGCGGCCTGAGTTTACGGAATCCTCATGGCGTTCAGTTTCATTAAAAAGGTCTTCACCTTCGGCCCGAAGCCGGAGGAAGAGCAGGCGCCGGAGCCGGTCGAGACGAAGGCGCTCGAATCCGAACTGGAGCCGCATTCGCGCGAAGAGAACCTTCCTGTTGCCGCCGATCCTGTTCTGGCGGAGGAGATGGATACGGCCGGCGGTCCCGCCGATGATGCCCCGATCGAGGAGCTTGCCGAGCGGGCAGAAGCGCTCGCGGATGAGGACGACGTTTCCGAGGCCCTGCCGTCTGAGGTGCAGGCGAGCGATATAGGCGTTGTGCCGCTCTCGCTGCTTGAAGCCGAAGCCGAGGTCGATACTCCTGCTGAGAGCACGCTGGAACCGACGGTTCCTGTTGCGTCTTCCCTGCGGCCGGAAATCGGCGACCGGGCAGAGGAAGAAGTCGCGGAAGCAGCATCCGCTGGCGAAACCGAAGAGACGTCGGCTGCAGAGCTCGCAGCGGAAGCCGATGCGGCACAGCAGCCCGTGACCGATCGGGCCTCTCCTGCCGAGCAAGAAATATCTACGCCGGCGGAGTACGACGACGCTTCCAGCGATTCCCCCGCCGCTCCCGTCCTTCCGAAGGGATTCGCCACCGGTCCCGCGGCTTCCGAAGCCACACCTCTGGTGCCTGCGCCAAAACTTTCCTGGTTTCAGCGCCTACGCGCTGGCCTCGCCCGCACCTCGTCTCAGCTCACCGGCCAGATCGCCGCCCTCTTCACCAAGCGCAAGCTCGATGACGATACGCTGCAGGATCTCGAGGATCTGCTGATCCAGGCCGATCTCGGTGTCGAGACGGCGATGCGCGTCACCGATACGCTCGCCTCCGAGCGCTACGGCAAGGACGTGACCGGCGAGGACGTCAGCCGCATCATGGCAAGCGAAATTGCCAAGGTGCTGAAGCCTGTCGCCAAGCCGCTGCAGCTCGATCTCAGCCACAAACCACACGTCATCCTCGTTGTCGGTGTCAACGGTACGGGCAAGACGACGACGATCGGCAAGCTGGCGGCAAAACTCTCGAGCGCCGGCCTCAAGGTAATGGTGGCTGCCGGCGACACGTTCCGCGCCGCTGCCATCGAGCAGCTGAAGATCTGGGCCGACCGCACCAAGTCGGAGTTCATCGGGACCAAGCTCGGCGCCGATGCGGCGGGTCTCGCCTATGATGCCTTCGAGCAGGCCAAGGCGAAGAAATGCGATGTGTTGATCATCGATACCGCCGGTCGCCTGCAGAACAAGGCGGAGCTGATGGCCGAGCTTGAGAAGATCGTTCGTGTTCTCGGCAAACTCGATCCGGATGCGCCGCATACGGTGCTGCAGACACTTGATGCAACGACAGGGCAAAACGCGCTTTCGCAGGTCGAAATCTTCCGCAACGTGGCTGGCGTCAACGGGCTGATTATGACGAAGCTCGATGGCACGGCCCGCGGCGGCATTCTCGTGGCGATCTCCGCCAAGCACAAGCTGCCGGTCTATTTCATCGGCGTTGGGGAAGGCGTCGACGATCTCGAACCTTTCGAGGCTGAGGATTTCGCGCACGCCATTGCCGGGCTCGGCCAATAATGCCACAGATATGCCGACAAACACGGGCAAGCGTCTCGTGTGGCACAAACGGATTTGAGATAGAATGACGACAGAGAGCGATATTACCCCAAGCGCGGCCGACCGGCATCACCCGATGCTGAAGCTGGCGCTGGAACTTGGCCCGCTGCTGATCTTCTTCTTCGCCAACCTGCGCGGCGCGTGGCTTGTCGAGCGGTTTCCGGCTCTCTCGGAGCTCGGCGGACCGCTGTTCGTGGCAACGGCCCTCTTCATGGGGGCGACGGTGATCTCGCTGATCGTATCGAAGGTCGTGCTCGGGCATCTGCCGATCATGCCGTTCGTGTCGGGCATCGTCGTCGTCATCTTCGGATCGTTGTCGATCTACCTGCAGAACGAGACCTTCATCAAGATGAAGCCGACCATCGTGAACGCGCTCTTCGGCGTTGCGCTGCTTGGCGGCCTGGCTTTCGGCAAGTCGTTGCTCGGCTACGTCTTCAATGCGGCCTTCCAGCTCGATGCCGAGGGATGGCGCAAGCTGACGATCCGCTGGGGCATCTTCTTCCTGTTCCTCGCGGTGCTGAACGAGGTCATTTGGCGCAATTTCTCCGATGATTTCTGGGTTGCCTTCAAGGTCTGGGGTACGATGCCAATCACCATCATCTTCACGATGGCGCAGATGCCGCTCATCATGAAGCACACGGTGACGCCGGCCGGAGAGGCTGAGAAGTGACAGTCGCAGAGGCGCAGACAAGGGTTCGCCATCAGACGTTCTGGTTTGCAGCCTGTCTGCTGGTTCTGCTGACGCAGGTGGTGGTTGAGTATCTGATGGGCCGTACGCCGATCTGCACCTGCGGCTATGTCAAACTGTGGGAAGGCGTCGTCAAATCAAGCGGCAATTCCCAGCACCTGTCGGACTGGTACACGCCGTCGCATATCATCCACGGGTTCATCTTCTACGGCGTTGCCCATCTCGTCCTGCGCGGAAAGCCGTTTGCGGCACGCCTGCTGTTGGCGTTGGTTATTGAGTCGGGCTGGGAGCTGCTGGAGAATTCGCCCATCATCATCGATCGCTACCGCTCGGCGACGATCTCGCTGGACTACTACGGCGACAGCATCATCAATTCGCTGATGGACACGGTGTTCATGATGGTCGGCTTCGTCTTCGCCTCGCGGGCTCCGGTGGCGTTGACGGTGGCGATAGCGATCCTCTTCGAGCTTTTGACCGGCTACCTTATTCGCGATAACCTGACGCTTAACGTGCTGATGCTGATCTGGCCTGTCGAGGCGATCAAGACCTGGCAAAGCGCGATCTGATCAGGAAACAGGCTTGCCCAGCGCCTTTTCCATGGCAGGGAAAAGGCCTTCCTTCAAACTGATATCGTCGAACGGGCCGACTCGCTTGTAGAGGATCGTGCCATCAGGGGCGACGAGATAGCTTTCGGGGATGCCGTAGACACCCCAATCGATGGCGGCCTGCCCCTTGGGATCGACCCCGATGGCCGCAAACGGATTGCCGAGTTCGCCGAGGAAGCGGAGCGCGTTGTCGTTCTTGTCCTTGTAGTTGATTGCAACCACGTTAAGGCGGCTGTCCTTTGCCAGTTCCATCAGGATCGGATGCTCTTCACGACAGGGGATACACCAGGAGGCGAAGACGTTGACGAGCGTCAGCTTGCCCTTGATGGCCCTGTCTGTCAGGGCCGGCCGGTTGGCGCCTTCGAGCGGCGGCAGGTTCAGCGCCGGCGCCTTCGTGCCGATCAGGGCCGAGGGTATTTCCGAGATATCCTTGCCATGGACGCCCTGATCGTAAAGCATCTTTGCCGCTGTGGCGGCGATCCCGGCAAAAACAACCAAGGGGATCAAGGCGACGGCATAGCGTCCAAATCCGCGCTTGGCGGGGCTCGTTTCAGGCGCGGGGCTCATTCGCCATCCTTTGCTCGTGCCGAACGGCGGCGGATCCCGGAAGCCTCAAGGGCTGCAAGTTCCTTGCGGCGAGCGCGGCCGTCGGCCCAGGTCCAAAGGGTCACCGCTGTTGTAACAAGCGCAGCAAAACCGTAGGAGCCGTAGACATAGAAAGCGTGTGCCATGGCTATCCCTCGCGGCTCGCCAGGCGGGCAGCCATGCGGCGTTGCGCCGCAACGCGGCGACGCCAGATTTCGTTGCGCATGGCCATGATGTGCAGGGTGAAGAAGAGCGCGGTGAATGCGACGGCCATCACCAGCAGCGGCCGCAGGAATTCCGGATCGATGGCCGGGCCGTCGAGGCGCAGGACGCTTGCGGATTGATGTAGCGTGTTCCACCAGTCAACCGAGAACTTGATGATCGGGATGTTGACGAAGCCAACAAGGATCAGGACGGCGCTGACGCGGGCGGCCTTGGACGGGTCGTCGATGGCGCGATTGAGGGCGATAAGCCCGAGATACATCAGGAACAGGATGAAGACGGATGTGAGTCTGGCATCCCAGACCCACCAGGTGCCCCACATCGGCTTGCCCCAGAGGGAGCCGGTAACGAGGGCAATCAGCGTGAAGGCGGCGCCGAGCGGGGCTGCTGCCTTTGCCGATACATCCGCCAGCGGATGGCGCCAGACGAGTGTGCCGATCGCCGAGAGGCTCATGAT
>Ga0209025_1005638_pt1 | contig 10098 bp, 7 predicted proteins | sample AraplaMF_Col_mLB_FD_184256 | JGI IMG/M metagenome (GOLD analysis project Ga0209025, IMG submission 184256) | Arabidopsis root microbial communities from the University of North Carolina, USA - plate scrape MF_Col_mLB (SPAdes) (version 2) | ecosystem: Host-associated > Plants > Roots > Endosphere ...
AATAATTGGTGCTTGTCCATTGCGAAATGAATCATAGCCAAAATGATGTTGTAGCATTTGTCTTGCTTGCTCCATCCAACTTTTCACTCCTCAGTTGTTAGACGAATAAGTTTATACTCGCCTTGTTCATTTTTATTTATTTCATATACCATCATAGAGTTCGCAAGTGCCTCTTGCCCAGCAGAATTTGTTAGAACATATTCTGATTTAGCACGAACAACAATTTTTTGTCCTTTCATGCTGATGTTTTTAATTGAAATATTGGTAAAATTAATTTTCGCTTGCTTGGAGGCATAGTATGCAACCATATTATCCAATGTGCCTTGTAAATCGTCATTACCTACGAAAGATTTCATGACACTAGCATCTTGAATCTCAACAGCTCCTTTTAAATGCTTATGAAATGTATCTAAGTACAGCTTTATTTCATCGGCATTATAAGCAAAAATGTTCTTTCCATATTGATTAATAGCTTGCTGAACCGCTTCTTTATCGCCCTGTTCTATATATGGATATAAGTTTTGGGATTGTGTTAGTCGATCACTTGTCTTCATTTTACCTGATATCCGTTCATCCAATAACTCTACAATATCTTTATATGGCAATATAAACGGCTGTGATACACCGTTTTGCTTGCGTTTAAAATAGATGCCCACAAATTCACCATTCTCTGCTTCAAGAACCGGGCTCCCTATAAGTGTTTTTTCTTTTGCATCTATGTAATAGGCTGCTACGTTGTCACTATATTTTTTAATTTTATACGGTAAACTATCGACATAAACAGCTAACTGATTTATTTCACCGTTATAGATGGTTGGCATATTAACCGATGCGTTATATGCTACTTCCAAAATGGCTATATTAAAAGCTGTAGATATATAGTGCACATCGGCTTCCATCAGTTTATCATTATTAAATTGTACGAGAGCAGCTGGCTTTGACGCTACGAGCGCACCATTTGTTAATATATAGAGCTTAGCGTCTTCTTTTTTAATAATGACACCTGCACCGATTCCGTTCTCCCCCACTACTTTTACTTCCGGTACAATTTTTTCTTGCTGCTTCGTCACATTCTTTTCCGATTTTACATCGGTCTTTTTAGTATGAAATACCTCTGCCAATGTTTCATTTCCACAGCCCGTTAATAGTAAAGCTGTTGCTCCAAGAATGAGCATCTTTTTCCGCATACATTCACCAAAACTTTCTTTAAACATCTTTCTTTAAAAAACTTTCCTCTCTATCATAAACAAGGTTTTTATACGTTTCAAGTTTACATAATAATATTATTAATAGTTACGTATTATAAAAATACTGCTCTTACCTTTTATTCGATTCGTAATACCTAGATAAATCAACTCTTTCTTAACTTTGCTATGAAAAATGCCTTATGTCTTGCGCTTAAAATATTATTTATAAAAAAAGACTGGCTTCTTTCTTTCAATAATGCAACTACTCATAAAGTGTCAATATTTAAAATTCAAGATGATGAAAAGGAAAAGGAACATTCCTCATAAGTGGGAATGTTCCTTTTCTGCATAATGGATGACATCAGCCATAATGACATACATCTCTTTTAATTTTAGTTTTTTGTTGTCAGAAATTCTTTTTCCTAATTTTTCGCTAATAATCCCTTTTTCAATCAATAAATCCCAATTGTTTGCACTTGATTTGCCTACAAATACTTCCGTCAAGAATTCTGCAACTTCATCTCTCGTAATTTTGCTTTTTTCTTCTTTAGCTACTTTATAGATAACGATATCCAGCTTGTCTCCTAGCTCTTTCATTTTCTCAGGACTAACACGTTGAATACCCTCTTTGAGCATTTTCGCAAACTTAATCTTTGTTGCTGAATCATCTACATGCAAGTCATTCGAATAACCACCAACAACGAGTCCGTAATTGATCAATGTTTGAATAGATTTATCATACCATTCACCTTTATATGGATAATCCATATTAAATGGATCTACAAAAGCCCCTTGTTTTTTTAAATCTTCCCTTAAAGTATTAATGAGTTTTTTGTTCTTACTCATTGCTCTAAAAGTTACGTCGTCTTTAATCGCTAATGCTGCCGCTACACCCGCTGCTTCTCCTGTCACCATACCCGTTGGTACGACACGTGCACTTCCCGCTGCGAGCGATGAATAGCCTGCAGAACGACCTACAACAAGCAAGCCATCGATTTCTTTAGGTACTAAAGAACGGAAAGGAATGGCATATTGATTTGGAGCAGAAATAACATATCCATAATCATGAGGTGTTTGTGCTTGTACATCAACTGGATACGCAGCTAAGCCAATGCTATCCCAATGATCACTATTCTTCCAAACATCGGACATCGGTAATTGATATTCTGCCCTTATATGTCTTGTTTCTCTAACATATAGTTCCTCCGGATAACTCACAATTTCTGCATTTTCAAAGCCAGGAAACTTCTCATGTAAATATTTTAAAATATGTTCTGTCTCTTTCTTTCCTTTTTCGATTGCTTCCTGTTTGGAAAGTTTATTCAAACCATCGATTCCAAAAATTTGTAAAGCGTTAATATAATATTCATCATCTACTTTTGCTAAATTCAAGCCTCGTAATCTTGTACCTTCTTCTACTGGCTTATAGTCATCATGAAGCTTTGTAAACCCCCACATAACTGAATCATTTAGGTGTGCACCACCGAAAGTATTTGCGTTTGCTTCTTCCTTCACCTTATCCCAATCAACATTTTTCAAATGAATCATCAAGGTAACAGCCATTCTTTTATCCTTTATGCCAATATCTTCTCCACCCATGAAAAAAGGAACTTTTGACATCGCAGCAAAATTGGCATCTTGTGTTGCATCAATGAAAGCCTTGCCTTTCACAACATACGTACCATATTTATTTTTTAATTTCACTGATGTTAGCTGATTCTTGTCAAGATTGGCATTTAAGACTTCTGTTTGTACAGAAAGCGTTAAATTTGGTTCGTCATCAACAAGCTTTTTAAAGGCAGCTTTAGCATCTAAAATTCCAAATGCATCCTTCCCTCTAACAAGATCGTGCCATTCTTTAAAAATACCCATACTGACTGGTCGCTTAGCATCATTTCGAGGAATATCAAGGAAATTTAGCATCCCATACGTAAATAACCCTCCTAATTCCTCACGATTTTCTACTAGCAGTGTTTTTGCACCATTACGAGCTGATGATACTGCAGCAGCAACTCCTTCTGGTTCTCCACCAATGACAATCACATCATATTCCTCATTTATATTTTTATCAGGAATTGGCTTTTCATAGTTTTCCACAAGTTTTTTATGAACCATTTCATTTTTAACTTCTGTTATAAAATAATAACTTACTATCCCTAGAACAACTACTACTATTAAAATGGCTGACCTTATCAAGCCCTTACCCATAATATACCTCCGTTAGATAAAATTTCCATTCGCATCTCTTCTTTTATAATCATGCTCATCTCTTGAAAGAGTTGACATGACATATTTATATAGTTATTTACGGTTTTACATTTCAACGTGAGTTCGAGTTCGTAGCAAACCTAGAGGGTCGCTTCAGTCTAGGTATTTTTCAAAATAGTTATTCATGGAGCAGGTCAAATTGAATCCTTCAAAAACGAACATAGCCTGACGAGTTCAAAGGGTTTCATTTCCTATAGCAAGTGAAACCATTTGTAAATGATGTCACATGGAAATATTATGAAAAATAGTCTTCTGCTGACGGTTACCTATACTGATATTCGTAGTGGTGAAGCGTTGGGGTTGAATTGTAGAATATCAACTTTAAGAACTACCCAAATGCATTAAGAGCACAAGAAACGATTAATATGTAAGTATAAACCAAAACAAAAAAGATACATAATCATTCTAGTCGATATAGGAGCAATGAAGCAACAAGAACCTTTAAAATTGTTGTAGGTCTTTATGATTGTTTTATTATGATGAAAAATTAACTACATATAAAAACAAGTATACCTTTCAAGAAAAACTAATGATTTCTTTCCTATAATTAATGCAAGCCATATAATCGTGATTGATAAAACCAACTTATTTTCTGATGCATTATGCAGATATTTATTAATGAACATTGTATAGAAGTGTCTAGATTTTATAAAAGTCCATAATTCTAAAGTTAAGCCTATTATTTTAATAAACAAGCTGAAATCGGCTTTCATCATGCCACATAGCTCTACCTAAAAAAAAGACATGCACGTACACTCGCGCATGTCTCGACATTATTTTTTCTTAAGCATAATTGTAGTAGCTATAATACCCATCATTAATATTAAAAAAATCATATAGGTAAATGTATGGTTTCCAGTCACGTCATAGCAATAGCCGATAAGTATAGGGATAATGGAGCTTATCATAAAGCCACCTGAAAGCACCATAGATGACCAGCTATTTGCCTCCTCATCATTTCAATGGTAACAATAAACCAATTGGAAATAAGCCGCTTAATACGATACCTATTATTAATACCGCCAACCATAATAAAGATCCTGAGCCTAGCCATAGTAACACAAAGCCAATCATACCTAAGATACTTAAGGAAAAGAGCCAACTGATTCGACTCGACCATTTTTCCATTAGTATAGGGACCGAAATATTTCCAATCATTTGTACAATAGACAAAAATGTTAGCATAGAGCTTGCAGCGACAAGGGAAAAGCCTTTCGCCTGTAATATCGGTGCTAGCCAGGTCATTATCGTGAAGAACAAAGATGTCTGTATGCCAAAGTAAATTAAGATTATCCAAGCACGGACATTTTTCCAAGGATTTCGTGCTGCATTTTTTGTTAATGCACTTGTCTCAGACAGCTCTTGATTTTGTATTGCTAGTACCCATATACAAAGTGCAATAATAGCAAGTATTGCCCAACTGCCAAGCGCCATCGTCCAACTCTCATGAAAATGACTATAAATTGGTAATGTTAGTGCTGCACTCAATGTTGCCCCTGTTCCTATTCCAAATGAATAAATACCTACCACAGTAGTAAAACGGGTAGGGAATTTTTTCTTTATATAGGCATTTAATATGGGTCCAATAAGTGCAATAGCAAATCCTGCAGTAAAGCTTGTGACTACAAGTAATACATAACTTTCTTTAAAAAAGCGTAGCCCATTTGCTAAAACCAGAATAATTATTAATAGCGTAATAGCAGTTTTTGTTCCGAGTTTTCTTTGTAATGGTACCGCGAATGGTGCAAAGAGTCCCATACAAAACACCGGAATAGATGTCAAAAAGCTCATTTTTGTATTTGATATATGAAGTGATTCCAAAAGTACATTAAATAGTGGCCCTATTCCAGTGACTGCTGGTCGCAAATTGAGCGCAACGAAGAAAATACTAGCAACTACAAGTACCATGGAAACACTCCATTGCTTGTTCTCCATACTTTCTAAAAACCTTCTCTCTATTAATACGGTTAAAAATTCAATCGACATCTTACATTATTGTCAGACTTCCGAATTCTTACTATTTCCTTTTACCATTTTTTCTAGTATCGGTCAATTTCATGGCAATTAATGAATAGTCCTTACATTTTTTTAGGCGCCGCAATTCCCAATAATGCTAGCGATTCTTTTAAAACAACAGCTACACAATGACAAAAAGCTAATCTTGATGTTCTTTGACTGTCTTCGACCAATACTTTATTTTGCGCATAATATTTATTAAATTGACGCGCTAATTGTAAGGCATATTTAGCAATTTGTGATGGGTCTGCTTGCTCAAATGCGTTTGAAATTATCTTCGGAAACTGCTCCAACAATAAAATAACTGGCCATGCTTGCTCCCCCAATGCTTCGAACGATACTTCATAACTATGTTCATTTACTTTCTCCAAAAGAGATGAGATACGCGCATACGTATATTGAATATATGGCCCTGTCTCACCTTCGAAATTCATCATGTGCTCAATGGAAAACTCAATATCATGAAGACGATCATTTTTTAAATCATTAAAAATAACGGCTCCAACACCAACCTGATATGCGACGTTCTCTTTATCCTCTAGATTAGGATTTTTCTCTTCGATATTTCGCTTCGCCGTAGCAATCGCTTCTTTTAATACATCCGCTAATAAAACGATCTTTCCTTTTCGCGTCGACATTTTTTTACCCTCTTTTAGAATCATACCAAAAGGCACATGCTGTAAATCTTTTGCCCAATCGTACCCCATCTTCTCAATGACCTTAAATAGTTGTTTAAAGTGAAGCGATTGTTCATTCCCTACAACATAAAATATTTTTTCAGGATCATATTGTTGTTTACGATAAAAAGCAGCGGCTAAATCACGTGTAGCATATAGCGTAGCACCATCTGTTTTAGTAATTAAGCATGGAGGCATATTGGCTATTTCAACAACATAGGCACCATCTGATTGCACAAGCAGCCCTTTTTCTTCCAACTCCTTAACAACAGCAGGCATTTTGTCATTGTAGTACGCTTCCCCAGCGAATGAATCAAAGTTTATCCCAAGCAGTTGATAAATGGACTTGAATTCTTCTAGTGATGCATCTCTAAACCATTGCCAAAGCGCTAAAGCCTCTTCATCCTCATCTTCTAATGCTTTAAACGCGGTACGTGCCTGTTCGTTGAGTGTATCATCCAGTTCCGCTTCTTCATGAAACTTTACATAAATTTTTAACAATTCCTCTATTGGAGCGGCTTCAATAGTTTTTTGATCTCCCCATTTTCGATAAGCAACGATTAACTTACCAAACTGTGTTCCCCAATCACCTAAATGATTAATGCGGATTGCTTGATAGCCTTTTTTCTTGGTAATGTTGGCCAAAGCATTGCCTATCACTGTAGAACGTAAATGGCCCATGGAAAAAGGCTTCGCTATATTAGGTGAAGAAAAATCCAACACTACATTACCCTGCGATTCCTGCTGAGTCCCGTATAAATTTTTTTCTTTTACTATTTGGCTAAGCACTTGATGCGTAATCGTTGACTGGTGGTAAAATAAATTGACATATCCACCTACTACTTGAACCTCTTGTATTAAGTCACAGCTTAAATTGTTTTTTATATCGGATGCGATACTGTTAGGAGATTTTCTTAATTTTTTTGCTAAAGTAAAGCACGGAAATGCCAAGTCCCCTAGGTCTAAATTTTTCGGTTTTTCTAGTAAATTTTGAATGTCATTGACAGACAGCTCGTTATTTAGTGCCACAGCGATGCTTTTTGCGATTTGTGTATTCATGTTCTTTCTCCTCTCATTTTAAAATCAACTTCGCCTTGGCGTAATTGTAGCTGTCGCATTGCTTTCGCTACAGATAAACAATGCGTCCGGATTTTGAATTGTGCCCGCACAATACATTCCTTTCAAAATCCATGACATCCGCCGGAGGCTTTATCTTCATTCAGTTTGTGTTTGTACATTCACAAAAAAGGGACCACATCTCCTTTTCGTCTCGTACCAATAGGGGTAACAGATTTCTACTGAATGAAGATAAAAAAAAAGCCCCCGTCTCTAAATATAGAGACGAGAGCATAGTTATCCCGTGGTACCACTCTAGTTGCCATATAAATATGACCACTTTCCATTGTTAACGAGGTGACTCCCCGATGTTCTCTACTACTAATTCGAGAACCTTCTCCAAAGTGCGTTTCATTTATAGCTTCTGCATTAGGCTCACACCATCCCTAATTCGCTTTCCAGTAGCTCCATAAACTACTCTCTTTCTCATTGAATTTAACTTATTTCAGCGGGCGTCCAAACATCCGCTGAAATAAGTTAAAGCCTTCGGCGGATGTCACGGAAATCGGAAAGGAGTTCAATATAGGATGTTAGCCTAAAATCATCGCATCCATGCGATAACGGCTAACTGACCTGCATCGGTGCCGCTGCCGCTACGCTTTCGCGCAATAAACATCTGCAGGCCTAAGCACAAAGCCGATTCCGGACGCAATTATGCCGAGGCATAATTGATCTGTAATTTCAAAATATTTTACACGAGCGGCCACTTTAAGTCAACACTCTTTTCAAAATTATCTAAAAATTAATTCTGCATTAAAAATGTTCCGCTGAATAATTAACAATAACACTTTTTTCAGCCCGCCAGACCGTTCTCACCTTATTTTTCTTGAAGTCATAGTATGAGAGTACGCTCTCTTTAGGTATTTCTAAAATACTATAACGTTTATTTTCATCAATCATACTAGATAAAAAATAAAACCCGTTTTTATTTTCATCATATTTAACAGCACGAATTTTTGAGTAAATACCACTACTATCTAGTAGAGGATTTACTTTTTTTGATTGGATATCTATTTCTACAACATGCGAAATAGGGCTGTCTACAGCTTCATCATAGCTGATTATTACAGAGTTCGCATCTGGTGCCAATGATGCGCCACTTATAAATCTCTCTACATTGGCTATATGTTTCTTTTTTCGTCCCTCAATATCATAAACATCTAAACTGTGTTTGTTTGGTTGTAATTTTGTTTGATTTTTATTAGCCTCGGTAATTTTCTTCTGATCTTCGTTCTCGGAGAAAGTAACTACAATTAATTGATTATTATTCGGGTTATAATTAAAATCTAAAACACTTCTATCCTTGTTTTCTTCGTCCCATATTTGTATTTTCTTTGTTTGAAGATTATACGTAGCTATATGAAAATTTCTAAATTCATCTCTTAATAGCACTCTCATCAAAATAATTTTTTGCTCTTTGTCTATTTGGATAAAATCAACGTTATTGAATACAGTGGTTAATTGTTTCATTTGATTCATGATTAAGTCATTTTCAAATAATTGTATTGTATGATCTGATATGCCATCAGCAAAGTACAATTTATTATTAAGTTCAGAATAAGCGAAAGCAGTATAATCCGCCGTTTCCTTACTTAATAATAATTTACTTTTATTCTGGATCTGGTCAAATTGATAGAAGTTAAACCTCAAACTTTTAGGGTCAAACACATTGATGTAAAGATTAGATTTAGAAACACTGTGATCAATTGAAAATATTTTTTTACTAAAGACAATACAAATAATTACGATGATTATTAAAATAAACGTAAATTTTTTCAGGATTCCCGCCCTTTCTATATAAAGTTTTGCCATTTCAACCTACGATTAAAGTCCCCCTTACTGTTACCATCTAGAACTCTTCCTACAGGTTATGTAACTAACGTGGTCTCACAACACATATTCGACGGTTTTCACTTCACATAAAAAGAAAACTATAAAAAAGTAACCCTGATACAAAGGAGAATATTCGCATCGATTTTACCCTAACCTTCTATTTAAATAAGAAAGTAAAGCTCTCCAAAGTTCAGAATAGAAATAAATTTTGCTCAGTAATATACTAATGGCTGTACCTATTGCACTTCATTTAGCTGTTGCAAACTAGACTAAAGCCGTTGGAGCAGACACGATTAACCAAATTACTTAAACAGAATCTGTATCTTTATTCAGAAATTTTTCTACAAGGAACTCGGGTTCATACAATAATTTAAATAACGCAAACGTTGATTTAATAATGTTTATAGACTATGGTACATATTTCATGATATACTAAAGCCATTGTGAAAAAAGGAGGAACTTGCATGATTCAAGTAAGTAATGTAGGTCTTCGCTATGGCGATCGTAAACTATTTGAAGACGTAAATATAAAATTCACACCGGGGAATTGCTACGGTTTAATCGGTGCAAATGGTGCTGGTAAATCAACATTTTTAAAAATTCTTTCTGGTGAAATTGAAGCGCAAGAAGGACACGTATCAATGGGTAAGGACGAACGTTTATCAGTCCTTAAACAAAACCACTTTGAATACGATGAATTCAATGTATTAGATACAGTTGTTATGGGGAACAAACGTCTTTGGGAAGTAAAATCTGAAAAAGACGCTATCTACGCTAAAGAAGACTTTTCTGATGAGGATGGCATGCGTGCTGCTGAATTAGAAGGTGAATTCGCTGACCTAAATGGTTGGGAAGCTGACTCAGAAGCAGCGACATTATTAAACGGGTTAGGAATTGGCGACGAGCTTCACTATATGCTAATGGCTGATCTTGAAGGTTCTGACAAAGTCAAAGTATTGTTAGCACAAGCTCTATTTGGTAAACCAGACGTTCTATTACTA
>Ga0209025_1005640_pt1 | contig 10097 bp, 8 predicted proteins | sample AraplaMF_Col_mLB_FD_184256 | JGI IMG/M metagenome (GOLD analysis project Ga0209025, IMG submission 184256) | Arabidopsis root microbial communities from the University of North Carolina, USA - plate scrape MF_Col_mLB (SPAdes) (version 2) | ecosystem: Host-associated > Plants > Roots > Endosphere ...
ACTCAAACATAGAAAACGCAAAACAACTCATGGAACAACTAAAACAAAACAAGAAAAACTTCAAAATCGGCGTTGCCCCAGGCCTAGGAAACGACGATCACCTATCCTTCGTACAAGTAAGCAAAGCATTCGGCATAAACCCTGCCGAACTACAATTCTTCGTCTACGAAAACAAAGAAAAAATCATAAACGCCCTAACGAACAAACAAATAGGCGCCGCAACCATGACCCTATCCGAAGCCGAAAAACAATACAAAGCCGGCAAAATAAAAATACTAGCCGTATCCGCACCAAAACGCCTAGACCGACTACCAGAAATCCCAACATGGAAAGAACGAGGAATCGACGTCATCTTCCAGCACTGGAAAGGGATCATGGGCCCGAAAGATATGACGGAGGAAGAGGTTGCTTATTGGGATGATGTGATTAAGAGGATGGTTGAGAGTGATAGTTGGAAGGGGATTTTGAGGGAGCGGGGTTGGGAGAGTTTTTATAAGGGGAGTGGGGAGAGTATAATATTTCTTGAGAAAAGTAGTCAGGAGTATGGGGAACTAGTGGGGAATAATAGAAATTATTAAATCATACGGTATGGCGTATGATTTTTCTTTTATACATAGTTTGGTAAAATAGTAGTAATTGTAATTTATTGTAACGGTGGGGATGAAAATGTTAGAGCAACTCATAAGTGAATTGGCTAAATCAACAAAGCAGGTTGAAGATATAAATAGTGATAAAACTTATTTGGTTAGAAATAAAGATAATGGAGACTTAGACGTTGAAATCAAATTTTCACGTGAGCAATACGAAAAGGAAGCATCATCTTATTTTAAAGTGAGTTCTGAGCTCCTTAAGAACGCTTGGCAAAAGTTTATTGATATACGCACAGTAAAGAGGGAGGGTTTTAGACAAGCAAGTGAAATGAATAATTTCTTGGTAGCTTTCTTTTCACAGCTTCCATTTGTGAATGTAACGGAATCAGGAATTATTACATTTAAAGAGTTCCAAACTGATAATCTACCAAGCGAAAAATATGATAAAGTCATGCTCTTTTTAGAAGAGATAATGAATGGTACATATAATCCAAGTACGTTACGTCAACAAACGGATGAAAATTTATATAGAATGAAATCTAATGCGCGCCAGGATTTAAGATTGTTGGGATTTTTGAATGAACCTCATGAAATGAATCATCTTCTATTAAATGAATATGTTCAATCAGAAGATAAAAATATCTACATTGCCCAGTTAGTTTTAAAGCAGGAATATTTCCGACATGCTTTATTTGTTCTTGGATTGTTAGAGAAGTATTCAAAGGATGAAAAGAAAGAAGCTTTAGTAGGTTTGGGAATGACGATTGTCCGAAATTCAATAGGAGATAATTTGATGGTTGAATCTGTGGCGAGGAAGCGTACGAATAACTTACTGGATTGGCTTGAGCAAGTAGGGCTAATTAATGATGAAGGGGTTCCAGCCGAACGATACATAAAAAAGAGTGAAGAAAAGGGCGGTAATATGAGTAGTAGTTTACGTGAAGGTTTTTTGAAGATAATGAAAGAATATTTGGATGCAAAAACAGAAAAATTAGCAGGACATAAATTAGGGTCAACAGTCCGAAATGATATGGCAACAGAGATCATTCGTTTACCTTTTATAAATGAGGCGCAGTACAGTGTAATAGGATCGGTTGGGAAAGGAAATTGGGCAACAGTTCCGTGGATTGCATTAATGCATAGAGATATTACAACATCGACACAGAGAGGATATTATATCGTTTATTTATTTAGTGAAGATATGCAACGACTATATTTGACCATTGGACAAGGTGTAACGGAAACCGCTAAAGAAGATATGCAAAAAATTAAAGAAGAGATTCGAGAGCAAATACATATGTCTCAAAAGGTGAAAAAAGATGATGAGATTTTCCTAGGGACAAGCCCAAAAGCGAAAGGATATGCGAATTCAACAGCGGCTTATATTGCGTATGATGCTAATAAAATGCCAAGTGAAAAAGAGTTAGTAGAGGATCTAGAAGAAATGCTTCGCTATTATGAGGGATTTATTGCTTATAAAGAGGAAGGAATAAAATATGAAGTGATTTATGGGAGGAAAGAAGTTCATTTAGATCAGCAATCCCTTATTAATCATGTGTCTTCTTATATTCAAAGTAAAGGTTTCTATTATGAGAAAAAGGATCTTATTAATTTCTTCCTTTCATTAAAGACGAAGCCATTTGTGATTTTATCGGGTATTTCAGGTACAGGGAAAACGAAAATTGTTCAGTGGTTTGCGGAGAGTTTAGGAGCAACGGAAGAGAATGGACAATTTACACTTATTCCGATTCGACCTGATTGGAGTGACAGTTCTGATTTGCTTGGGTATGTGAACCTTCAAGGGGAGTTTCAAGAAAGACCGTTAATTAAGGTGCTTGAAGCTGCAGATGCAAATCCAAATAGACCTTATTTTGTAGTATTGGACGAGATGAACTTAGCTCGAGTGGAATACTATTTTAGTGATTTCTTAAGTGTAATTGAGAGCCGTAAATGGAAAGGTGGAAAAATTGTTACGTCACCAGTACTTCCAGAATCAATTACGAATAAGCACATTACGATCCCATCAAATGTATATATTATCGGAACGGTAAACATGGACGAAACGACACATCCTTTAAGTAAGAAAGTATTAGATCGTGCGAATACAATTGAATTTAATACCGTTAACTTAGATTATTTTAATTTCTTAATGGATGTAGAAGAGAAGGAAGCTGAAATTGCTTCAAATCGCTCTTTAGAAACCGAGTATCTTCATCTAAAAGAATGTTTTAAAGAAAACGAAGATCTTGTGAGAAATATCTCAACTATTTTAATAGAAATAAATAGAATACTTGAATCAGTAGGTGCTCAAGTTGGATACCGTATACGAGATGAAATTTGTTTCTATATGGCATACAACGAACAAGGAAAGCTATTATCGTTTGATGAAGCGCTTGATTATCAAATATATCAAAAGATTTTACCGCGTCTTGCAGGAAGCGATGGAAGAACAGAAGAGGTATTAAAACAGTTGTATGTATTATGTGCAAATGAAGAATATGATAGCGGTAATAATGACGCTTCATATGCTAAATATCCTCGTTCAGCTAACAAGCTGTCTCATATGTTAAGGAGGTTCGAGTATGATGGTTTCACCTCTTTCTGGATCTAATAATGAGATAGAGCTAGTTAAGATTGAAACAGATGAACTATCATTGACGATTAAAGGAAATCCTTATCATGAAAAATATGAGAGCTTAAAAGAATATCACGCTATGAACGCGGATGAAATGATGTATTTTCATGTAGATGGGAATCCGGAATCCGTTTCTGTATTTGATGCGGGATTGCAGAGGTTGGATGAATGGAGCGAACACCCGCCAATCTTTTTTGAAAATAGAAGTTATCAGCTTGTTGTTGTTCCGAAAAATAACAAGCAGCTCTCTTTTTATCATGAACATCCGGGTTTTCGAAAACAAGTTAGTTCTATTCAAATGGGATCACTTCATGTGTTAATGGGGAATCTTTCGTTTCCGAATGAAGTAGGAAATACAACGTTTGAAATTAAAGATGATCAAGATACTTTATTAACCGTTACATTTGAAGTTTTTCCAGCAAAACTTGATTATAAGGATGATTACAGAGCCTTATTAGATGAAGTGAATGATGAAATTTATAATTTAGCGTTTCATTTATTAAAGAGAACTTACTTAGGAGCGTCTGCAATTTACGCTACAAATCCATCGAAGAGTGAGTTTTATCGTATTTTAAATGATTCCTTTGAGCGGTTTATGAAGTCGATCTCTCACATTAAAAGACAACCGCATCATACGCTTATGACTAGACATCAACTAGTACGAGGAGAAAAAATTCGTAAATTGGATTCTGTCGGAATGAACTATTTGCGAAAGCGACCACACTTGCTGCAAGGAGAAAACAGTATACCGACTAAAGGTGTTACAGCTTATAAGGAAGTGTCTTATGATACGTTAGAAAATCGATTTGTTAAATGGATGATTCAAAGAGTCGTACATAAAATCGATGATTTACTTAAGGCGCTAGAGAAAAAGTCTAGATATACACGTGGTGAAACTGATGAAGATTTGCTGAAACGTGTAAAAAATATGAAGTATCGAATGAAAAATGAATTGAACGATCCATTTTGGAGAGCAATCGGAAAATTAGATCGCTCAGTCTTTTCACTCGTTATCCAGATGGCAGCAGGCTATAGAGATGCATATCAAATCTTCTTAATGCTATCGCGCGGTTTAACATTACGAGGACAAATTTTCAAAATGTCGGTAAAAGACGTCGCAAGGTTATACGAATACTGGACGTATTTAAAACTCGGACAAATTCTATCCAAAAAATATATACCGCTCCATCAAGATGTTATTCAAGTTAAACAAGACGGTTTATACGTAACGCTTGATGAAAGTAAAACTGCAAAAAGAACGTTCAAGCATCCAGTCACTGATGAAGTAATAGAACTTTATTTCCAGAAAAGAAACGGTAGACTGCCAACAGTTACACAAAAACCAGATACGATGCTCGCTATTGAAAAAAAGGGAAAGAACTATCAATATCAATACATTTTTGATGCGAAATACCGAATTGATTTTGCTGAAAGATCTCATTATAAAAGGAAGTATGGCACCCCTGGTCCAATGGAAGAAGACATTAATACAATGCACCGTTACAGAGATGCATTAGTAGTGGAACAAGAGGGACCTTTTGAGCGGACAGCTTACGGAGCGTACGTATTATTCCCATGGAACCAAGAGGAAGCGTACGAAAACCATCCATTTTATAAAAGTATAGAAAAAGTAAATATCGGTGGATTCCCGTTTTTACCAAACGCAACAAGACTAGTCGAACAATTTTTAGACCATCTCATCGAAAAAAGCCCGGAAGAAATTATAAAAGAAGGCATCCTTCCAAGAGGAACAAAAGAAGAATGGCACTCCTCACTAGAAGAAAAAGTATTAGTGGGTAGCGTGAAAACTGAAAGTGACTATGGAACATATAGAAAGAATGGTGTATATCAGCTACCTGCCACACAATTAAAACCAGGATGGCAAGAAGTGAAGTACATAGCATTATATGCACCGAAAAAATGGCACGGAGAAAAAGGCGGTATTCAATACGTAGCTAGAATTAAGCATATTCAAATGCAACAAAACGATGAGTATGTACACTTCGAACTAGAACCATGGACAAAACTAGATCACCTCATCCGCCCAGTGGGATATGGCATTCAAACATACACAATAACAACTATGTCGTTATTAAAAGAAGTACAAGAACTCCCAGAACTATTTATGAAATCAAAAGAAGAACGAACTCTTTGGAAAACGCTGCGCCGTTTTACGAAGCAAGTTAAGGTGGAACTGGATCATAACAACTTAGATGAGGCTTCTTCTGTTAAGAGTTATTATGTGCAGGATGTTCAGATTTGGGTTGATTATGAGAATGGGGTTGTTATGGTGGGGAGAGATGGGCGAGTTAAGGAAGTTCCTTTGGAGTTGGTTGTTGGGAGGGGCTCGGTGTTGTTTAGAGAAGTTTTAGAAGTGTTAAATGTTGGAGAATAGCGCTTAGATACAAAGGGGATTAAATTAATGGATAAGAGACCGAATTTATTTTCACATGGAACAAGTGAGTTGTCGCAAGATGCTTTTATTTGTTGGTTAGCAGAGTGGGCGAAACCAATCTATAAAGAAACCAATGAATACTTACATGAAGCTGGTATAGATTTTATTAGAAGAATATATGACATACATAAAAAGAACTTGCCAGCCGCTATTAAAGAGATTAAGATTACGAAACAATTTAAAGGTTTAGATATACTCATTGAAATTAACGGTAATCAGGCTATTTTAATTGAAGATAAAACGTATACAAAAGAACATTCTAATCAACTGAAACGTTATTATGAAGATGTAATGAAATTTAAAAAATATGAAGAAAATGACTTGTTGCCTATCTATTATAAAATAGGTAATCAAAGTGATTATTCAGCAGTGATTGATGCAAAGTATATGTTGTTTACAAGAAAACAAATGCTTGAATTTTTACAAGGAAATATAGATAGAGGCGTTCAAGATCAAATATTTTTAGATTACTATTTTTATTTAAGAGAAATAGAGCGAAAATATAATTCATATAAGACACTTCCGTTAAGCGAGTGGAAAGATGAAACTTGGGAAGGATTTTATGAGGAGCTAAAGCAACGCGGGATCAAAGGTCAATATGGATATGTAGCTAATCCGAATGGTGGATTCTATGCCTTATGGTGGAATGAACAAGAAGATAATAATTGTAAGCGGTATTTGCAGTTAGAAGAAGGACGTTTATGTTTTAAAATACATGTTGCTGATAAGGATAGAAGAAAAGAACTTAGGGATAAGTGGAGTAAAGCGCTAATCGAACGAAGTCATAATTATTCTTTCAATGTGGAGAAACCTAGATTTGGTAATGGGCGATATATGACGGTTGCTGTGGTGAGGGATTATAGAGTGGGGGATGGACAAGGGAGAATTGATATTTTGGGAACGATGGGGGTTTTAGGGGGAGTGGAGAAATTTTTAAAAACGATAGATGTAATTGTGAAATAGATTAGATAAATATTAGTCGGATAAATTGTATTATTAGCTATGGGAAAAAGAGCATATGAGATATATGCTCTTCTTTCTATTTGTAAATAACATGGATGTGAAACTCTAAATGATGACCTCCAACCTGTCAAGGTAAAGGTCTTATTTTCCCTCTATATTAGTGATACCGGATTTTTTCTATACATTCCCCTTGCACCTCCCCCAACGTCACCCCCTAACCTAAAGAAGACAAAATAAAAAAGGGGGGACCAAACCACTCATGAAAACCACCACAAAAGAAAAAAGAAACACCATAATCATGCTACTACTTTCAGCTGCAATAGGAATCTTTTCACCACTACTCATGTACATCACAATGGCACGTAAAAATGAGGTGTACAAATACCATTGCCGAAAAGCGTTCAATTTTCATTTGTTAATCTTTCTTCTATTTAATATTAGTTCGCGTATTAGTGATGTTTTGTTTTGGATCGTACTTGCCTTCGAGGTCGTTCAAGTGATCATTGTTGCGTGGAAAGTAATACGCGATGAGCCATATCGTTATTTCATTCGAATTCCGTTATTTAAAGAAGATAAGTATGCGGTGGAAGGAGAATAGGTGATGAAACAAGAAGTGGAGATAAGGGGAAAGCGAATTTTTATTATGATTGCCGTGTTGTTTATTGCGATTTATATTGTTTTACGAAAAAGAAAGTATAAGTACTTTTATGATGGTATTAGTGAGTATGAAAATCTTTATAGAGGGAACGTTCCTTTTTTATTGCTTGTTGTAAGTTTGTTTCAATATTGTAGGCAGAATGAGATGAGTTTTTCTCATATGCTTCAGTATGTGAAAGAGAAGTTATCGGAGTAGGTGATAATATGGCGTGGATGATTAGTGAGTTTGCAAGTGTTGGGGATGTTACGGTGCGGACGCTTCGTTATTATGACAAGATTAATTTATTAAAGCCAAGTGATTATACTGAGGGTGGGCATCGGTTATATACGAAAGATGATTTGTATGTGCTGCAGCAAATCCAATCGTTTAAGCATCTTGGTTTTTCGCTTGGGGAAATTCAAAATATTATATTGCAGCGTGATATTGAGACAGAAGAATTTTTAAGGCAAATGCATTTTCAAAGGGAATTGCTTTTGGCGGAGCAAGAAAGAATTGCGAATGTGCTTTCGCATATGGATGAGATGACGAAGAAGTTTCAAAAAGAAGAACGAGTGGATATCGCTTTGTTTTCTTCGTTTTTGCAAACTTTTATATGGGAGAAAGAAAATAAGGAATGGTTAGAGGAACACTTTTCAACGGATAGTGTTCAATCGTTTTATAATAATAAAGAGTTAAAAGAAAAGTTTGATCGACGATTTATGGATGTGATAGGGAAGTTGAAAAAGTGTAAGAAAGAAGAGAAGGATCCGGGTCATCATGACGTTCAAGTTACATTGAAGGAATTTTTCAATGTAATAGAAGAGGTAACGAACTATCTTGATACACCTCAAAGTGATATAGAGGATATACTTAAAAAATCAAACCTCCCACTATCCGAATTCCCAACCCTTTTCACAGCTGAAGAAGAAAACTATATAAAAGAAGCAATGAATAAAATATAGCCTGTAAGTAGACAGTTTCCTTATTAGTAATAAAATGGGGAATCTGTCTTTCTATTTTATTAAGACTAAAAATTATTTTCGATATCATGTTTTCTTCTTTTTTGCATTGATTATTATTGTAATACAAATCCTTCCGTTTACTACCTTTACAAGTACTTTTACAGGTAGTTCATTTGATAAGTGTTAATTTATATTATCTGACAAATCAATCAAATAATTTTGTATTGAAAAAAATATTAAAACATGGGAATATATAGTTTGGATGAAATGAATTGTAATTAAATAAAAGAGTGAGAGGGATAAACGATTTGAATACTTTATTTGCATTATTATTTTTTGTATGCTTAATAGCATTAATTATTGGGATTATTAAACCTCAATTAGTAGTTAGATGGGGATCAGAAGAAAAAAGAAATAGAAAAAGTGTACTAAAGTTCTATGGAATAGGCGTAGTAGCAATGTTTATTTTATTTGGTGTAACTTCTGAGGATACGAAAAAGACAGAAGAAGCAAAAACTGAGGCTAAGCCAGCTAAAGCTGAACAGAAGAAAGAGTTAACAGCAGAGGAAAAAGCAGCAGCAGAACAAGCAGCGGCAGAGAAAGCAGCGGCAGAGAAAGCGGCAGCAGAGAAGGCAGCAGCAGAGAAGGCAGCAGCAGAACAAGCAGCGGCAGAGAAAGCAGCAGCGGAGAAAGCAGCAAAAGAGGAAGAAGAGCGAATTGGGTATGAAACAGGAATTACATATGATCAATTAGCTAGAACACCGGATGAGTTTAAAGGAAAGAAAGCTCAATTTACAGGGAAAGTCCTTCAAGTAATGGAAGGAGAAGGCGAGACACAATTAAGAGTAGCGGTTAATGGAAATTATGACAAAGTATTATATGTTGCTTATAAAAGTGATATTTTAAATTCAAGAGTATTAGAAAAAGATAATGTTACTGTTAAAGGGAAATCAGCAGGTATCTTTACTTATAAATCTACTATGGGTGGCGAAATTAGTATTCCGGCAATGTTAGTAGAAAAAATTGATATTAATCAATAAGAAGAAATGAAGCAGTTTAACAACTAGTTAAACTGCTTTTTCTATTATAATAGAAGAAAAACCAAACGGAGGAAAATCCCATGCCAACCTACAACAAACTAATCAGAAACAAAATCCCACAAATAATAAAATCCAACGGAAAAACACCCACAACAAGAACCCTATCCGAAGAAGAATACATAAAAGAAATCTGCAAAAAAACAGAAGAAGAACTAACCGATAACTAGCCCCTCCTAAGCCCCTTCCAAGCCCCTACCAAGTAATAAATCACTAAGGAAAAACATAACAAAACAAAAACACCAACAAACACCGTAGTAGGAGTCGAAAAAAATTTTGAAATAACACGCCAAAAACCCGGCCATCCTCCCATATATATTATGAAGAGGTTTTCACTTTTGAACGGAGACGGGAGGAATTAGGATGGCGGTATATCGTAATGTGCAGGTGAATTTTTGGCAGGATGATTTTGTTTTGGATTTGACGCCGGAGGAGCGGTATTTTTATGTGTATTTGCTGACTTGTTCGAAGACGACGCAGTGCGGGATTTTTCCTTTTCCGAAGCGGTTAGCTGAGATGGAGACTGGTTATAATCGGGAGACTGTCGATAAGCTTGTGCAGCGCTTTGTTGATTATGGAAAGATTCTTTATGATGCGGATACTCGGGAGTTATTTGTTTTAAATTGGCTTCGTTATAATCCTGTGACGAATACGAATGTGGAGAAGTGTGTGCTTCGTGAGCTTAAGGGTGTGAAGAATAAGGAGTTTGTACATATGTTTCTTCAGAAGTGCGTAGAGGAGGAGTTGAATGTTCCGAT
>Ga0209025_1005644_pt1 | contig 10089 bp, 14 predicted proteins | sample AraplaMF_Col_mLB_FD_184256 | JGI IMG/M metagenome (GOLD analysis project Ga0209025, IMG submission 184256) | Arabidopsis root microbial communities from the University of North Carolina, USA - plate scrape MF_Col_mLB (SPAdes) (version 2) | ecosystem: Host-associated > Plants > Roots > Endosphere...
CCTTCCGAATCGAAGCCGAGCCGCAGGAAGCCGCGCTCCCCGAGCTTGTCGAGCGCATCCCCCAGATTCTTCACCGCGACCAGCGGCACATGCTCGAGCGCGCCCGAGGCCGATTTCGCCAGCACGCCTGTCGCTGCCGGCGAATGCCGGATGGTGACGATCACGGCGGCCACGGCGAAGGCCGCGGCCGAGCGCAGGATCGCACCGACATTGTGCGGATCGGTGATCTGGTCGAGCGCCAGGACGATCGCATCGTCAGGCAGGCTATCGAGATCGGGCGAGGGCAGGGGATCGCAGACGAGATAGAGCCCCTGATGCACCGCATCCGGCGTCAGCAGCCGGTCGATCTGCGAGGGCCGCACCATCTCCGGCACGAGCGGCAATTCGCCGACCTCCTCGGTCAGGCGCTTCAGGGCGTTCTCGGTGGCGAGCAGCTTGCGGAAGCGCCGGCGCGGATTGCGCAGCGCCTCGATCACCGGATGGGCGCCGTAGAGGATCGCCTCGTCGATCTCGCCGGGCCGGTGCGGCGGCGGGCCGTCCCGATGCGGGCGACCGTGGCGGCTCTGGGGGCGGGGGCGGGACGGGGCGGACATCATGGCTCCGGAAAGGTGACGCCATGCCCTGCCATGGCGCGGCCGGCTTGGCCAGCCCGAAGGCGGGAAAGCGGGATTTTCAACTCACCATCGCAAGGAGAAAGAGAGATGGCGAATACAACAGATCGCCTGTTCGTGGTGACCGGTGGGCCGGGCGCCGGCAAGACGACTTTGCTCGCCGCGCTGGCGACCGCGGGCCACGCCGTCGCGCCTGAGGCGGGGCGGGCGATCATCCGCGACCAGCTCGCCATCGACGGGCCGGCCTTGCCTTGGCGCGACCGCGCGCTCTTCGCCGAGATGATGCTGAGTTTCGACCTGCGTTCGCATGGCGAAGCGCAGGCGAGCGCGTCTCCGGTCTTCTTCGATCGCGGCGTGCCCGACAGCATCGGCTATCTGAGGCTGTGCGGGCTGCCGGTGCCGGAGCATTTCGACCGGGCGGCCCGTGGCTTCCGCTATGCCCGCATCGTCTTCGCCGCGCCGCCCTGGCGCGCGATCTATGCCCGGGATGCTGAACGCAAGCAGGATTTCGCCGAGGCCGAGCGCACCTATGAGGCGGTCACCGCTGCCTATCGCGATCACGGCTACGAACTCGTCGAGCTGCCGCGCGCCGATGTCGGCACGCGGGCTGCCTTTGTGCTGGACCGCGTGCGTGGCCTTGCTTCCGGTAGGTCATGATTCGCGCTAGATTCAGCTGTTCGCCGCAGCCCGGGAGGCGTGTCATGGCGGAAAGCCCAGAGGCCGGCACGATGCGTTCGGGCCGAACGCTCAACCACCTCGTACCCGGGCGCGATTGCGGCGACTGCGTCGCCTGCTGCGAGGTCTTGCGCATCGTCGATCCGCAGGTCGGCAAGCCGGCGGGCATCATGTGCCGCCACAACACCGGCAAGGGCTGCAGCATTCATGCGACGCGGCCGGATATCTGCCGGCGCTGGTTCTGCCTGTGGCGGCGCATCGATGCGATGCCGGACGAGGCGCGGCCGGATCGGAGCGGCGTGATCTTCTGCCTTGAGGGCGAGGAGGACCATCCGAATCCGTTCGCACGCTTCTGCGTCGTGGCGCGGCCCGTCGTCAGCTCGCGGGCGTTGCGCAGCGAATTGGTCAGGCAGGTCGTCGCCATGTTCGTCCGGCAGGGGGACCTGCCAGTCTGGGTGCATCGCCACGGTGTGCGCAGCCTGGTTCACCCGCCGCCGGACCTCGCCGATGCGATCGAGCGGCCGGAAACGACGCCTTTCCAAGCCTTCGTCCCCGCCGCGCTCGCCTGGCGTGAGCGCCATCGCGCCAGCTGGCCGCAGGGTTAGACGACGGTCGGCAAGATTGCTTGTCGTTAGATGGCTTTTAGGCGTTGACAGGCGGCGGCCCTCTCCTCATAAGTCCGCCCGCGCCTGCCGCCCTTCACAAAAGTGAAACAGGCGGTTGCGGCCGATCCTTCGGGTTCGGCCTGCGGCAAGGCGGGGGAATGTCCCGAGCGGCAAAGGGGGCGGACTGTAAATCCGCTGGCTATGCCTTCGCAGGTTCGAGTCCTGCTTCCCCCACCACCTTGCTTTTTCGAGCGCCGGTTTCTCTCAACCTCCCGGCGCACAGAGCACTATCGCAGTGGCGGCGCATAAAGCACGCCGCCCATGTTCCAGAGCTGGTTGAGGCCGCGCGGAATGGCGAGCTTCGAGCCCGTACCGAGATTGCGCTCGTAGATTTCGGCATAGTTTCCGCCAGCCTTGACCGAGCGGACCGCCCAGTCGGCCTCGAGGCCGAGCGCCTTGCCGAAGCCGCCCTCGGCGCCGGTGAAGCGGCGCACATCCGGCTTCTGGGACTTGAGGGCCTCCTCGACATTGCCCGCCGAGATGCCGAGTTCTTCGGCGTTGACCAGGGCGAAGTTCACCCATTTCACCACGTTGAACCAGGCGAACTCGTCGCCGCGGACCACCGGGCCGAGCGGCTCCTTCGAGATCACGTCGGGCAGCACCACCGCATCGGTGGGCTTCGTCAGCTTGAGGCGCTCGCCGTGCAGGGCCGACTGGTCGCGGGTCAGCACATCGCATTGCCCGGACTGGAAGGCGGTGAGGGCCTCGGCCGCGCTCGGGAATGCCTTCTCCTCATAGGCCATCGAATTCGCCTTGAAGAAATCGGCCAGGTTGGCTTGCGTCGTGGTGCCGGCCTCGACGCAGATCTTGGCCTTGTCGAGCGAGAGCGCTCCGTCGACGTTGAGCGCGCGCTTGGCCAGGAAGCCCTGGCCGTCATGGAAGGTGATGCCGGCGAAGGCGAGGCCGAGCCGCGCCTCGCGTTCGAGCGTCCAGGTCGAGTTGCGCGCCAGGAGGTCGACCTTGCCGCCCTTCAGCGCCTCGAAGCGCTCGCCGGCCGAGAGCGGCGTGAAGGCGACCTTGCCGGGATCGCCGAGCACGGCGGCCGCGACGGCGCGGCAGAAATCGACGTCGAAGCCGCGCCAGCTACCCTGGGCGTCCTTCTCGGAGAAGCCGGCCACGCCTTCACTGACGCCGCATTGCAGCGTGCCGCGCTGCTTCACGGTATCGAGGGTTCCGGCCGCGGCCGACATTGAGGACAGGCTGGCCAGCGCCCCGAGGGCGGCGAAGCCGAAACTGAGCGAACGAACCCGTGAGGCCTTCGACATGGCTCTCGTCTCCTTTCGAATCTCTGCAGGGAGGGCGGAGCCGGTCACAGCGTCGCCTTGTGGCGGATGATGACCTTGGTGCCGAGCCGCACACGGTCGTAGAGGTCGACGATGTCGCCATTGGCGAGCCGGAAGCAGCCCGACGAGATCGCCTGGCCGATCGTCTCTGGCTGGTTGGTGCCGTGGACGCGGAAGACGGTCGAGCCCAGATAGAGCGCACGCGCCCCCATCGGGTTGCCCGGGCCGCCGGCCATGAAGCGCGGCAGATAGGGCTGGCGCTGCAGCATCTCCGGTGGTGGGCGCCAATCCGGCCATTCGGCTTTGCGGCTGACTTGGACCTGGCCGGACCAGGTGAAGCCCTCGCGGCCGACGCCGATGCCATAGCGCAGCGCCCGGCCGTTGCCCTGCACGACATAGAGGAAGCGCTCGGCCGAATGGATCACGACCGTGCCTGGCGCCTCGTTCGAGCGGAACAGCACCATCTGGCGGGCATAGGGCCCTTCGGTGATGCTGACCTCCTCGGTCGAGACGCGGCCCGGCTCGTCGCCGATCTCCATCGTCTCCTGCATGGCAGCGGGCGGGCGCGGCTGGGCGGCACCGGGCAGGGCGAGGAGCGGTGCGGCCAGCCCGCAGGCGAGCAGGCTACGCAGGGCAGTGCGAATGGTGCTCATAGGCGTCGTCTCCGCTTAGCCGCAACGGGCATAGATGAAGGTGCCGTAGCGCCGCTGCGCATCCGCATCGACGAAGCGCATCACCAGCATCGACTTGCTGTGCGAGAGGATCTCGCGGTCCTGCGGATCGCCGGCCGGCGCTTCGAAGCCGACATAGGTCTTGCCGCCGGCCCCGGCCTTCAGCCTGAGCTCATAAGGCTTGGGGTCATCGGCGACATGCATCATCACGCCGTCGCCGGCCCCCTGCGTGATCGTATAGGGCTGCTTGCACCCCGCCCGCGCTTCCGCCTCGGTGCGCTTGCGGTCCTTGTCGGTGTGGAAGGAGGCGATGCCCCAGCGCCCGACCAGGGCGTCGCGCGAGATGCCGGCGGGAGCCGGCGCGCTCGCCGCGCTGCTGCTTGAGCTGGACAGTCCCTCGCCACCGCCGCAACCGGCCAGGAGAAGCGGTAGCAGCAGGCCGCAGGCCGGGCCGCCGATCAGGAAGCGCTTTGCGCTCGCAAGCTCCGCAAATCTGTGTGTCATTGTCCCTCCTAGGCGTGTCATCGGGCATCGATGCGCGTGACGAAGTGGCTGGCGGTTGGGCTCTGCACTCCTGGTTCCGAGCCTTCCGGACGTGGCTCACCATGCCCGCCAGGCCGCTAGGGGACGACGGGGGTTCCGGTAGGACAGCCGCAAAACGGATTGCGATCAACCCCCTGAATGCTCGGGTGGCGATGCGGAGGGCTCCGGAGGGCTCGAACAAGCTGCTCCGATGCCAGCCTCGACGGGCCGGGCAGGGTGGGATCAGATCGCGGCCGCCATCTCCGACAATTTGGCGATGGTGTTGATGTTGCGGGCGGTGCCGCGCGCCGCGGCCGGGATCTTCAGCTTCGAATCGCCCATCCCTGTGCCATAGGCGATGTAGATCTCGCGCCTGCCGAGCCGCATCTCCTCGTCCCGGCGGCCGCGCGCCTGATCGAGCGCGTCGGCTGGTGGCGGATCGTCGAGAAAGACGGCGACGGTCCGGTTCGGTGGCTGGTCGCTGAACGGGTTGGCCTTCAGCACGGCCGCGATCTCGTCGGCTGAGCGCAGGAGCACGCCGACCGGCTTGCCGGCGTAGGCTTCGAGCCGCCGTTCCAGCGCAGCCTTGACCTGTGCCTCGCTGCCTTCGGCGCTGAAGACGACATTGCCGCTCGCGATATAGGTCGCGACGCGCTGGAAGCCCTCGGCGACGCACATCGCCTTCAGATCCGCCATGGCGAGCTTGCCGGTCCCGCCGACATTCACCGCACGCAGCAAGCCCACATAGGTCGGCATGGATTCCCGGCTCCTCGACCAGGGCAGGGTAGAGCATCGCGGCGAAAAGTGGAGCCTGCTCTCCAGCGCGAGGAATAGGGACGTCGTCTTTGCCGTGAGACCAAACCTGGCCAAGCGGCGCCATGGCTCAGGGCAGGTGGATCAGCAGGGCGAGCAGGCCGATGGCGTTGACCAGAATGAGCAGCCGCATCGGAACGGCAGCGACGACCGCGGCTTCGAACGGACAATACAGATCGTCGAACTCTGACATGTCGCTTCCCCCGGCATGGTCCTACCGGGGCTGCTGACCGGTTTCGCCCCCCATTTGGGGGGATTTTGTCGCATGGGGCTCGAATTATGTTCTGTCGCCCCCAAATGGGGGCAGCCGGGCGGCGCCGCCTCGCTAGATTGGCCGCTGGGGAGAGGGATGATGGCGATCGCGTTTTTCAGCACAGCCGTGGCCGCTGCCGGCGCGTTGGCCTTCGGCACGCTCGCCGGAGGGGCGGCGCTCGGCCTGTTCACGGGCGCCGCGATCTGGCTCGGCCAGCGCGCCTTGAGCGACAGCTGAGCCCATTCGCCTGCGCCTCAGGTGGATGAGGCCATCTTCTTCGCCGGGATGGGTTGACACTGGCCGGTCCGATGCGGAATTTGGCGGCCCGGCGCGGGTGTAGCTCAATGGTAGAGCAGCAGCCTTCCAAGCTGAATACGAGGGTTCGATTCCCTTCACCCGCTCCAGCCTTCTCTGAATGATCGTGTGATACGCGCCGGTTTCGCTGAATGCCGGTGGCTCGATTTGCCGCGCCCGAGTCACACGGCCGGGCACGATCGTCGATCTCGGTCGGTATTCCAATCATGATCAGATTGCGGCGCGATATCGATACGCAGCCGAGCGCTATTCTATTGTGGGCTCAGCGGGGAATTGCCATGATTGCTCGCCGATGACGGCGCTCCCAATGGATAGTCTCGCGGAGACGAGCGAAAAACGTACTGATCGACGCAAAGCCCCGCACGCGGTGCTGGACATGTTTCCGCCGCAAGACAGGAGAACTGCCATGCTCAAGATAGCCATCGCCGCAGTCGGCTTCGCTGCCATCAGCCTCGCGACGGCTCCGGCCTTCGCCCAGGGCGGCAAGAAGGGCCAGGACGAGTTCCTCGGCGTCGACCTCGATACCGGCCGGACCTATTACGACGGCCGCAACGACGGCAAGTACTGCCTCTACAAGACGGTGCGCGTCTTCAATCGCTATACCGGCTACTACGAGAACCGCCGCGTGCGCCGCTGCGGCCGCGGCCTCTATATGTGAGGGCTGTCATGAACCGTATCGCGAAGTTCATCGTCGGCCTCGGCCTTGCGTCCGCCGCCGCGGCCTGCGGCCCGACCGTCGTCGCCGATCCCAGTGGCCGTCTCATCAACACCGGGCTGGTGCAGGAGGGCGACTGCCTGACCCGCACGGTCATGGTCTATGACCGCGAGGTCGGCTACGAGCGCCCAGTCGAGCAGCGCTTCTGCGGCGGGCGTGCCCGCATCGCCCGCTGATCATCCCATTTGATCCTTGCGCAGGCCTCGCCACGGCAGTGGCGGGGCCTGTACCATTCTGGGCTATGCTGACTGAATCGCTCGGACCTTTCCGGAGACGTGTCACATGCCCAAGTTCTGCAAGTTCACCTCGCCCAGCGACGGCAAGCCGGTCTACGTCAATCCTGATCAGGTTTGCGTGGTCTACACCTTCAAGGGTCAGCCGCCCGACACGATCCTCGGCTTCCGTAAGGACTTCCAGCTCGGTGTGAAGGAAAGCCTGGAAGAGGCTGTCAGGATTCTCGAAAGCGCAGCCGATGATGCCGAGCGTTGAGGCCGTGAGCCGGCACAGCTCTCTCCCCATCGCCGCCGGATTGTCGCCGTAAAGCAGCCATGCGGTGTTTCCATCCTCGCCGCATGAGGATCATCGCCGCATCTGCTCTCACCCTGGCCCTCAGCGCTTGCGCGAGCACGCCGGACCCGATCGTCGAGGACCGCTCGCGCTGCGACGCCTATGGCTTCCAGCGCGGCACCGACGCCTACGCCAACTGCGTGATGACGCAGGATCGCGATCGCGAGCGCCGCTATGAGCGGCAGGGCGAGCGGCGATCCTATCGCACCGCGCGGCCCAACGGCGCTGAGGAGGAATAGCCCTCCGGCCGGGCGTATCTCCTGCCGAAGAGACGCCTCCCGCTGCTGTCCTGCAGGGCACTGCGGTTTGCGTGGCCGAGCCACCTGAAAAAGCAAGATCTTGCTCTTCCAGGCCGGAATCGCAGCTCATTCTTCTCATGCAGGCGCCTGCGATACGCGCCTGCCCTCGTGCCATGTCGGTCCCCCGGCCGTGGAAGGCGTCCGGCATGCGCCGTTCGCAGGCGCGGCCGGTGCCGTGCCGGTTGGGCTTTGCCGCGAAGACGGCTATCTGGTCGCTCGGCCGCTCTGCGGCTTCGCATTGCATCGGACCGAAAAGTGGATTCCACTTTTCGGAAAAATCCGATGCGATGACAACATGATAGATCATCGTTATCGCGTCCGTTTGGACGCGCGATGATCTAGGAGGGAGCGGCAAAGCGATGATCCTCGATGAGCGCACCTACGCCATCAAGCCCGCGCATGTGCGCGATTATCTCGACCTCTATGTCGCCGAGGGGATGGAGCTGCAGATCTCCCATCTCGGCCATCTGATCGGCTGGTTCACCACCGACACAGGCGTGGTCAACGAGGTCGTGCACATGTGGCGCTTCGAGGATGCCGGCGATCGCGAGCGCCGCCGCGCCGCGATGGAGGCCGATCCGTGCTGGCAGGTCTTCCGCGCCAAGGCCGCCCCTTACGTCCTGGAAATGCGCAGCCGGATCCTCAGGCCGACGCATTTCTCGCCCCTGCGCTGATCGACGTGCAGGGCGCCGCCATGGCCGCCGCGCCGACCCAAATTTCTCCGCGGCCTGCGGGCGGGCGCGGCCTTGCTTGCCTCGTTGCAGCGCTCGAATGGCTGGGCGCGGCGATCCTCGCCGTGCTCTTCCTTGTGGTGATGGCGGCGGTGACGCGCCGCTATCTCTTCGGCGACGGACTCGTCTGGTCGGATGAGCTCGCGATCTGGCTCAATGTCGCGCTGGTCGCGGTCGGCGCGCCGCTCGCAGCGACCAGCACGCTCGCCATGCGGCTCGATGTCGTCGTCAATCTGCTGCCGGCGCCGGCGCGCCGCCTCGCCGCCATCCTGGCCGAGGCGATCGCCGTCCATGGCGCGCTGGTGCTGGCGCTCGGCGGCGCCAGCGTCGCGGCTTTGGTCGGCGGCACCTCGACCGTGCTCGGCCTGCCGGAGAGCCTGCGCTTCGCGACCTTCGCCATCGGCGGCGGGCTGACGCTCGTCCTCGTGCTCTGGCGGGCGGCGCTCAACCTGTCCTGGCCGGCGGCGCTCGCCGCGCTCGTGCTCGGCATAAGCCTGTATGCCCTGGCGCAAACGGCGACCGGCTTCTTCGTGGAGACCCCGAGCCTGGTCGCCGGGCTCGCCGCCGGGGCAGGGCTCCTGCTCGGCGCGCCCTTGCCCTTCGCACTCATCGCCGGCGTCTCGCTCGCCGGCGCCTTCGGCGGCCTCCTGCCGGAACCGGCCATCGTCCAGAACACGGTGGCGGGCGTCTCGAAATTCCTGCTGCTGGCGATCCCGTTCTTCCTGCTCGCCGGCGAATTGCTGACGGCGGGTGGCCTCGCAGAGCGGCTGGTCCGCTTCGCCGCCGCTCTGGTCGGACATTCCCGAGCCGGACTGGCGCAGACTGCGCTGGTCGCGAGCGTCTTGTTCTCCGGCGCCTCCGGATCCTCTGTCGCCAACGCCGCCTTCGGCGCCAAGGTGATGGCGCCGGCGCTGGTCGCGCGCGGCTACCCGCCGGTCAACGCCGCCGCCATCGTTGCCGGCGTCGCCATGCTCGACAACATCATCCCGCCCTCGATCGCCTTCCTGATCCTGGCGGCGGCGACCAATCTCTCGGTCGGCTCGCTCCTGGTCGGCGGCTTCATCGCGGGGGCGGTGCTGACGGCGGCGCTCGCCATCGGCATCCATCTCAGCGTCCGCGGCGTCGTCGATTCCGCCCCGCGTGCCAGCAATGCCGAGCGAGCGCGGACCTTCGTCGGCGCGCTGCCGGCGATCGGCCTCGGCATCGTCGTGGTGGTCGGTATCCGCTTCGGTGTGGTCACGGTGACCGAGGCTTCGGCGCTCGCTGTCGCCTATGCGCTGGTCGCTTGCCTGCTGCTGCGCAGCCTGGACGGCGGCACCGTGCTGGCCTCCCTGCGCAAGGCGGCGGGAGAGGCGGCGGCGGTCGGGCTGCTGATCGGGGCGTCGGCCCCCTTCGCTTTCCTGCTCGCGGTCGATCGCGTTTCCGAGAAGATGGCCGGGCTGGTGACGGTGCTCGGCGGTGGGCCGCTCGCGGTGATGCTGCTCTCCAATGTCGTCCTGCTGGTCGCCGGCCTCTTCCTCGACATCGGCGCGGCGATCCTGCTGCTGGCGCCCTTGCTGCTGCCGGCCGCCATCGCCGCCGGGCTCGATCCGATCCAGTTCGGCGTCGTGCTGGTGGTCAACCTGATGATCCACGGGCTGACGCCGCCGCTCGGCATCCTCGTCTATGTCGCCAGCGGCATCATGCGGCTCTCGCCGGCTGCGGTCTTCCGGGCGGTACTGCCTCTGCTGGCGAGCTTGCTCGTCGCGCTCTTCGTCCTCTGCCTTGCGGTGGCGGCCTGGCCGTCGCTACCTGTCTCCATCAAGGAGTTGTTCCGATGGCTTTGACCCGCCGCGCCTTCGCCGCCGCCACGCTCGCGGCGCCCTCCCTCTTGTCGGGCCGCGCGTTTGCCGCCGGCCGGCCGGTCACGGTCGCCTCGCTGCTCGGCGAGGACAAGCCGGAGACGATGATCTGGCGCCGGGTCACGCAG
>Ga0209025_1005647_pt1 | contig 10081 bp, 8 predicted proteins | sample AraplaMF_Col_mLB_FD_184256 | JGI IMG/M metagenome (GOLD analysis project Ga0209025, IMG submission 184256) | Arabidopsis root microbial communities from the University of North Carolina, USA - plate scrape MF_Col_mLB (SPAdes) (version 2) | ecosystem: Host-associated > Plants > Roots > Endosphere ...
AAAATTGTTAAAACTAAATGATAGTTATTGTAATAAATCATACGAAACTATATGATAATATTTATGAATAAGCTAAAGGAGCGAAATTTATGTCTACTAATATTGAACAATTAGCAATTAATACGATTCGTACTTTATCAATTGATGCGATCGAAAAATCAAACTCAGGTCACCCTGGAATGCCAATGGGTGCAGCACCAATGGCGTATGCATTATTTGCAAAGTTTATGAATCACAATCCAAAAAATGCAAAATGGTTTAACAGAGACCGATTTGTGTTATCAGCAGGTCACGGTTCAATGTTACTATATAGCATGCTTCATTTATCAGGTTATGAAGTTTCAATCGAAGATATTAAAAACTTCCGCCAGTGGGGTAGTAACACGCCAGGTCATCCAGAATTTGGACATACACATGGTGTAGAAGCAACAACTGGACCATTAGGTCAAGGTATTTCAATGGCAGTTGGTATTGCATTAGCAGAACGTCATTTAGCTGGTACATATAATAAAGAAGATTTAAATGTTGTAGATCATTTTACATATACAATTTGTGGTGATGGAGATTTAATGGAAGGTGTTTCAGCTGAAGCAGCTTCATTAGCTGGTCACTTAGGATTAGGTAGATTAGTTGTTCTTTACGATTCAAACGATATTTCTTTAGATGGTGAATTAAATCGCTCTTTCTCTGAAAGTGTTGAAGATCGTTATAAAGCATATGGCTGGCAAGTTATTCGTGTAGAAGATGGAAATAATTTAGATGAAATCAATGCTGCTGTTCAAAATGCTCAACAAGATTTATCTCGCCCAACTCTAATCGAAGTTAAAACGACGATTGGTTATGGTTCTCCAAATAAATCAGGAAAATCTAAATCTCACGGTGAGCCACTAGGTAAAGAAGAAACACTTTTAACAAAAGAAGCATATGCGTGGGGATATGAAAATGCATTCCATGTACCAGAAGAAGTTTATGCTCACTTTAATAATGTAATTGTTGAAGCTGGTGCAAAAAAAGAAGCAGAATGGAACGCAACTTTTGCTAAATATGAAGAAAAATATCCAGAACTTGCAGCTCAATTAAAGAATGCAATTGAAGGTCATATTTCAACTAAATTAGAAGATGCACTTCCAAAATATGAATTAGGTAAGAAAATTGCGACTCGTTCTTCTTCAGGTGAAGCAATCAATGCAATCGCAAATGTATTACCAAGCTTCTTTGGAGGTTCAGCTGACTTAGCTGGTTCTAACAAAACTTATATGAACGGTAAAGGTGACTTTACTAGAGAAAGCTATGATGGACGTAATATTTGGTTTGGTGTACGTGAATTTGCAATGGGAGCAGCATTAAACGGAATGGCGCTTCATGGGGGACTAAATGTATTTGGTGCTACTTTCTTTGTATTCTCTGATTACTTAAAACCAGCAATTCGTCTTGCTGCTTTAATGAACTTACCTGTAACTTATGTATTTACTCATGACAGTATTGCAGTTGGTGAAGATGGACCAACTCATGAGCCAGTTGAGCAATTAGCTTCATTTAGATCAATGCCAAACATTAATGTTATTCGTCCAGCAGATGGAAACGAAAGTTCAGCTGCTTGGAAAATTGCTGTTGAGGCAAAAGACTCACCAACTATGTTAGTTTTTTCTCGTCAAGATCTACCTGTTTTAGAAGGTACGACATCTGATGTGTACGAGAAAGTATCTAAAGGTGCTTATGTAATTTCACCAGCTAAACAAGATAAAGTTGATGTAATTTTAATTGGCGCAGGTAGTGAAGTTCAACTAGCTGTAGGTGCACAAGAAAAATTAGCAGCAGAGGGAATTTCAGCTTCAGTTGTATCAATGCCTTCTATGGATTTATTTGAGAAACAATCTGAAGAATACAAGCAATCAGTTCTTCCAAAAGAAGTAACAAAACGTGTTGCTGTTGAAATGGGTTCTTCATTCGGTTGGCATAAATATGTAGGCTTAGACGGAGAAGTACTTGCAATCGATACTTTCGGTGCTTCAGCTCCAGGTGGATTATTAATGGAGAAATTTGGTTTCACTGTAGATCATGTTGTTGAAGCTGCTAAAAAAGTTTTAGGCTAATAAATTAAAAATGTAAACGAAAAAATAATATTCGACAAAACTAGTTGATATTCTATTCCTTAAAAAGACAAATATTTTAGGTGAAATTCTATATAATTTCCTTACTGATAGTTGTTAGGGGTGGACAAGTTATGCGAGAATATAAAATTTATTTAATAAGTGAACCACTTTCTATAGAATTTTATGGAAGAGAGCATAAAATATATCAACTAGTGAACGAATATTACTACTCGTCTAAAGAATTGAGAAAAATAATTGAAAAACAATTACAATATATTACAGAACCAATCCCTTTATTTGAGCTACACACATTTATTCGCAAAAATAATCCTTATCAAATCTACTTTCATGAAGAAACCGGAGAGTATCTTCTAGAACTAGCTGACGGTGCGAAAGCGCAGCTAAAAATGAATCCAGGTGAATTAATTTTGTATGCAAATGGTAGCTTAGATGCTGAAACGATCTTCTTTGAACTCTTAAGGAAATTTCGCTCTACGTTTCTCGCAATAGATGTAAAGGATGAAAGATTTGGGTGGCTAAGACCAATTGCGTACCAAAAGTATATTTAATAAGATAAAAATGCATAATGCTCTTGTATTAATAGGTTTGTTTTAGTAAAATTGTTCTAGATGATTTTAAGGAGGAAGCAATAAATATGTGGTTATATATTCTAGTCGGAGTACTAGCATTAGTTGCTGGTGTAGCGATTGGATTTTTCATAGCTCGTCAATATACAATGAACTATTTAAAGAAAAATCCACCAATTAATGAACAAATGTTAAAAGTTATGATGGCACAAATGGGTCAAAAACCTTCACAAAAGAAAATTAATCAAATGATGAAGGCTATGAACAACCAAAAGTAATTAGTCTAGATCAAGATTTTATTGCTAAAATTGAGAACATTCCGCTTGAAAGAGATGTTCAAAATTGCAATAAATGTCTTATCAATCATACAACTAATCCAAAACCACTTTTTATTGGTATTAATCCAATGGAGAGTGGTTTTTTAGTTGTTTTTTACATGACATCTTTTCACTCTATGTTCCCTGAGCACAAACATTCTTTTTCAGTTTTGAATAGGATGTTTTGAAAGGGAGTGAGTAGCTTGAATTGGAAACCAATCATTTTTATTTTCATATCAGTTGTATTATTGATTTCGATAATCTTCGGAGTATTGAGTAGTAAAGAAGATTCGTCTCTAAATCATGTAAAGCAGGAGCAACATGGTCCTTCTACTAAAACTTTTTATTGGGGAGTTGACTCTGCTTCAAGTACAACTAACCAATTTCTATCTTGTGTGAAAAAGGAGTTTGGAACTCCTGAGGTATGGGGTAGATATCTTGGCACGAAAGAAGACGTATCTAAAGGTATTACAAAAAATGAAGCAGCATTTTTGCATTCAAAGAAAATAAAAATTTTATTAATCAATAATCAATTTGTCTCAGCAACTGGGTACAAAAACGGTGTAAAGCAAGCACAGGTTGGCGTGAAGCTTGCTAGTGTTTTAGATGTACCAAAAGGAACAGCCATTTTTGCAGATATTGAACCAACTTATGAAGTCGATGCTCAGTTCATTAAAGGGTATTACGATGAAATGAAAAAGCTTGGATATGTATCAGGAATCTATGGTGTGTTTGACAATGGGCAAGATTTATCCAAAGCATATAAACAAGCAGCAAAAGATCAACCCAAATTAAGTAAAGAAACGATTTTATGGACTGCATTTCCACAAAGAGGTATAACAACAAAAACAAAAGCACCTGTATTTTCAGCTGGTGGACCAAGTGATGCTAACATTTATGGATGGCAATATGGTTTAGATGCAACTGATTGTAATATTGATACGAATTTATTTAAGGGTGAACTAATCAATTATCTATGGTAGATTATCTATCTCTTAAAAAATGCACAAGCAGTGGACTGTTTGTGCATTTTTTAAATTCTTTCTATGAACAAATTTTTTTATGTTATAATTGACCCTTAACTGTAAAGTATTCATAATATTTGTTAAAATCAAACTATGTGTTAATAACGGGGGTGAGGAAATGTCAGTCTTTAAAGATTTACTATGGTTTTTTAAACAAGAAAAAAGAAGTTATATCTGGGGTATATCTCTACTAATTATTGTTGCATTGTTAGAGCTTTTACCTCCGAAAGTCATTGGTTATGTAATTGACGAAATGATAAAAAAATCACTTAGTGGCGAGACATTATTCTTCTGGGTAGGATTAATTTTCGTAAATGGATTACTACTTTATTTATTTCGATTTTTGTGGAGAAGATTAATTTTTGGCTCTTCATTAAAATTAGCAAAACAACTTAGAGATAATTTATATCATCACTTTACTAAAATGTCGCCAACTTTTTATCAAAAAAATCGTATTGGAGATTTAATGGCCCATGCGACTAATGATGTTCAAGCTGTTCGAGAAACGGCTGGTGCTGGAATTTTAACTTTCGTTGACTCGATAATACTAGGCGGATCTGTGTTAATCATGATGGCAGTCTCAATTAGTTGGAAACTTACTTTAATTAGTTTATTACCACTACCGATTATGGCCATTTTAACGCAGTACTATGGAAAACTATTACATCAACGATTTCATTTAGCGCAAGAAGCTTTTTCTGAATTAAACAATAAAGTACAAGAAAGCATGAGTGGTTTAAAAGTAATCAGAAGTTTAGGTCAAGCAAAAGAGGATATTGGTGCTTTTAAAAATCAAGCAGACGTAGTTGTTAAAAACAATATGAAGGTTGCACGTATTGATGCCTTATTTGATCCAACCATTATGCTTGTTGTTTCAATTTCATACTTAATTTCAATTGTTTATGGCTCAAGATTAGTTATTTCAGATGATATTACAATTGGACAATTAATTACTTTTGTTACATATTTAGGAATTTTAATTTGGCCTATGCTTGCAATAGGTTGGTTGTTCAATATTGTTGAAAGAGGCAGAGCTTCTTATGATCGTATTCGCTCTTTATTAAGTATTGAAGCGGAGATTAAAGATTCTGACAAAGCGTTACAAAAACTTGAGATGGGTGAAATTCACTATGCAATTGATTCATTTACATACAATGAGGAATCCAATTTTAAGCTAAGTGATATTGATTTTCGTATAAAAGAAGGTCAAACGATTGGTATTGTTGGAAAGACAGGTCAAGGGAAGACGACATTATTAAAATTATTGTTAAGAGAGTATGATGTCAATCAAGGAAGAATTTCTGTTGGTGGTATGAATATTAAAAATGTGAGCTTACATGCATTAAGAGAACATATCGGATATGTGCCTCAGGAGCATTTTCTATTTTCAAGTACCGTGAAAGAAAATATTGCTTTTAGTTTTACGAATGCTTCAGATGAAGATGTATTTAAAGCCTCTGAAATAGCAAATATCCACAATGATATATTAGAATTTCCTGAAGGTTATCAAACAGTTGTTGGTGAACGAGGTGTTTCACTTTCTGGCGGACAGAAACAAAGGATTTCAATTGCTCGATCATTAATTAAAAATCCAAACATTTTAATTTTAGATGATTGTTTATCGGCAGTAGATGCAAAAACAGAAGAGAAAATACTTCGTTCATTAAAAAATGAGCGTGATGGGAAAACAACCTTTATTACTTCTCATCGTATGAGTGCTGTTATGCATAGTGATTTAATTATTGTATTAGATGAAGGTAAAATCATACAGCGTGGTAAACATGAAGAATTAGTTCAAATGGATGGTTGGTATAAGGAAATGTTTGAAAGACAGCAATTAGAAGAACTTGTGCAGCAAGGAGGGAGATAAATGGAACAAGAAATAGATATTTCAAGGCAAAAGAAAGACTTATTTCGTTTACTTTCATTTTTAAAAAAATATAAAGTTCTACTTTTCTTTGCATTTGTATTTTTATTCCTTGCAACTGCTTGTGAAATGTACGGACCAATATTAGTGAAGAGATTTTTAGACGATCATTTAATGAAAGAGTACTTTCCAAAAGACACAATTCTTATGTTGTTCTCTGTGTATGTAGTATTAATGATTGGAAAAATTGTTTTATCTTATCTTCAATTATTAATGTTTCAACAAATAGCCTTTAAAGTAGTTCAAGATATACGTATGAAGGTTTATGAACATGTTCATTCATTGGCTTTTTCATTCTTTGATAAAACACCAATTGGAAGCATAGTCTCTAGAATTACGAATGATACTGAAGCAATTAAGGATTTTTACGTAAGTGTTTTAGCAACATTTATTCAGCAAATCGTCTTTTTAGTCGGTATTATCATTGCGATGTATAGTTTGGATGTAAAGCTGGCTTCAATTTGTTTAGGTTTAGTGTTTATTGTTTATTTTGTCATCCTAACTTACCGTAAAAAGAGTTTTCCATTTTTTATGGAAACAAGAGGACAATTAAGTAATTTAAATGCAAAACTGAATGAGCATTTGCAAGGTATGTCTATCATTCAAGCATTTAATCAACAAAAGCGACTTCAAAGTGAATTTGAACATGTTAACGAGTCACATTATCAAGCAGGCGTTAAAACAATTAGGCTAGATTCACTATTTTTAAGACCAGCAACTGATTTAATTTACACGGTTGGTATTATGTTTGTATTAAGCTTTTTTGGGATAGCTTCATTTAGTAACCCTGTTGAAATTGGAACAGTTTATGCTTTTGTTAGTTATTTGGAAAGATTTTTTGAACCAATTACTCAAATGATGATGAAGCTTTCGTTATTGCAACAAGCAGTTGTTTCTTCTGCTAGGGTGTTTGATTTAATGGATGAAGAACAAAAAGCACCAGTTCAAGAAGGTTCGAATTCACCGAAAATAGTAGAAGGTAGTATTGATTTTAAAAATGTTTCTTTTGCATATGATGGTGTACATAATGTCATTCATGATTTATCTTTTTCTGTTTTGCCAGGGCAATCAGTTGCTTTTGTAGGGCATACTGGAAGTGGTAAGTCAACGATTATGAACTTATTATTACGCTTTTATGATGTGAAAGATGGAGAAATAAGTATTGATGATCAAAAATTATCTTCTTTCCAAGAAAGTGAATTACGTTCTAATATAGGATTAGTTTTACAAGACCCTTACTTATTCGTAGGAGACATTAAAGGGAATATTTCTATGTATAATAACACCATTAGCGAACTTGATATGAAAGAAGCAGCAGAATTAGTAAGAGCAAATGAATTTATTGAAAAATTGCCAAATGGATATGATGAGGTAGTAGTGGAACGTGGTTCAACCTTATCTAGTGGTCAGAGACAGTTAATTACTTTTGCTAGAACAATTGCAGCGAAACCAACTATTTTAATTCTTGATGAAGCAACAGCAAATATTGACAGTGAAACGGAAGAAGCAATCCAAACGGCATTAACAGCAATGAGAAAAGGAAGAACAACAGTCATAATTGCTCACCGTTTATCTACAATTCAAGATGTTGATTGTATTTATGTCCTCCATAAAGGAAGAATAGTAGAATCGGGGAACCATCAAGAACTGCTTGCTAAGCAAGGGTTATATTACAATATGTATTTACTTCAAAATAAAGGATCACTTCAATTAGCAGAGTAAAAGTAAAGTAGTTTCATATAAAATGCTATAAATGAAATTTAGTACATCACTTTTTAAAGGTGGTGTATTTTTTTTATCAGTCATTTACTTTAGGTGAATGGTCCTTGTATATGTAGTATTGTTAGTTATTTAGATTCGCTTAACGAATATCATTTAGGAAAAATTCATTTTTTTGTAATATTCTTTCTTGCATTTTTAGAAATGAAAACGATATAATTATATTATGAAACAGCGTTCCACAATACGGAACGATATTTAAACGTATTTAAGTGTGGTGATAAAAATACAAAATTATTTAATTTTCACAACATGTTAAATGCTAATAAAGATGTAAACGTTTTATTTTTGGTTTCACTTAATATTATGACCCGTTTTTAAGGGTGAAATAAAAGGAGATGTTAATTGTGGAAATAAGGTATTCAACACATCCAGATCACGCGAAAACATTTAATACGGAAGAAATTCGAAAGCATTATCTAATTGAAGAATTATTTGTCCCTGGAGAAATTAAGCTTGTTTATTCGATGGAAGACCGAACGATTACAGGTGGAATTACCCCAACAAATGAAGACATTTCACTTGAAGGCTATGAACAAATTAAAGCGGCTTACTTCTTAGAGCGAAGAGAAGTTGGCATATTCAATGTGGGTGGATCAGGGAAAGTAACGGTTGATGGTGAAATCTATGAAATGGAAAATAAGGATTGCTTATATGTGGGATTAGGAAAGAAAGAGTTATTATTCTCGAGTGACTCGAAAGATAATCCAGCAAAATATTATTTATTCTCTGCACCTGCTCATAGAGAGTATCCAACCCAGCAAGTAGCATTTAAGGATATTGAAGGTGATCGCTTAGGGTCACTTGAAAATGCAAATGACAGAGTGATTCGTCGAATGATACATAATGAAGGGATTCAAAGCTGTCAGGTTGTGATGGGAATGACACAGTTAAATACAGGAAGTGTTTGGAATTCAATGCCGACTCATACTCATGACCGCAGAATGGAAGTGTATCTATACATTGATTTAGATGAAAATGCGAGAATGTTTCATATGATGGGTGAACCAACGGAAACGCGTCATATTGTCATGAAAAATGAACAGGCCGTAATTTCGCCTCCGTGGTCCATTCATTGTGGAACTGCAACTAGCAATTATACATTTATTTGGGCGATGGCAGGAGAAAACAAAACCTATAATGACATGGATCAAGTCTCTATGGATCAGTTGAGATAGTTGAACTACTAGGTTACTAGATACATTCAAAGCTTGAGATGTTTATGAAACTTTTACAGTTCAATATAAATATAAATATAAATTCAAATCGAGACTAAGGAGTGCATTAGAAATGAGTTTGGACAATTTTTCATTGGATTTTTTTACCTTAAAAGAAAAGGTAGCGATTGTAACTGGAGGTAATACAGGTCTTGGCCAAGGTTATGCTGTAGCACTTGCCAAAGCAGGAGCAGATCTCTTTATTGTTTCACATGATACTTCTTGGGATGAAACGAGAGAGCTAATCGAAGGAACTGGTAGGAAAGTTCATTTTTTTCAAGCAGACCTTACTGTTAGAGATAATATAAAAAAAATCGTAGACGAGTGTTTAACTGTTTATGGAACAATCGATATCCTTGTAAATAACGCAGGTACAATTCGCAGAACACCATTACTTGAGTATAAAGCAGAAGATTGGGATGCAGTCATGGATATTAACTTGAATGCTGTATATTTTTTAAGTCAAGAGGTTGCTAGAGTCATGGCAAAACAAGAAAGCGGTAAAATTATAAACATCGGCTCGATGCTATCTTTCCAAGGTGGTAAATTTATCCCACCTTACACTGCTAGTAAGCATGGAGTTGCGGGCCTTACGAAAGCATTTGCTAATGAATTAGGACAATATAATATTCAAATAAATGCAATTGCGCCAGGATATATTGCAACAGCGAATACTGCACCAATTCGTGCTGATGAACAAAGGAATGCAGAAATTCTCTCTCGGATTCCAGCTGGAAGATGGGCATCACCTTCTGATTTAATGGGAGTTGTCGTTTTCTTATCTAGTAAAGCATCAGACTATATGAATGGACATATACTTGCCGTCGATGGTGGATGGTTAGCACGTTAAAATAAAAGATAATCTTGAATGAGTTAATGAGTTTAATTAATAGATTCAAAGATTAATAAGAGAAGTCGAATGCGTTAGCGATTCAAAAAGGGAAGACCATCAAGAACACTATATTTTCATAACGTTCTTTAAGGAACTACACTAGCACGTTTTATCACGAAACAAAACTCAGGTGTCAATTTCTTTTGCTTGAATTACCAAATATATAGAAAAGGTAAGGTGTGCAATGATGAAAATTTTAAAGACGATTGAAAAGATTCCAGGGGGGCTAATGCTGGTTCCTTTA
>Ga0209025_1005648_pt1 | contig 10080 bp, 10 predicted proteins | sample AraplaMF_Col_mLB_FD_184256 | JGI IMG/M metagenome (GOLD analysis project Ga0209025, IMG submission 184256) | Arabidopsis root microbial communities from the University of North Carolina, USA - plate scrape MF_Col_mLB (SPAdes) (version 2) | ecosystem: Host-associated > Plants > Roots > Endosphere...
GACGACGCATATGCGGCAGGCCTCGATGAGCCTGGCAAGCTTTTGTATCGCTCGAATCTGCTTGGAGCCGACAAGCGCATCACCAACTATGGCGGCGGCAATACCTCTGCCAAGGTGATGGAGACCGATCCGCTGACCGGCGAGAAGGTCGAGGTTCTTTGGGTCAAGGGTTCGGGTGGCGACGTCGGCACCATCAAGCTCGACGGGTTTGCGACCCTCTACCAGCACAAGCTGGTTTCGCTGAAAGGGATCTACAAGGGCGTCGAAGACGAGGACCGCATGGTCGGCTTCCTGCCGCACTGCACCTACAACCTTAACAGCCGTGCCGCTTCGATCGACACGCCGCTGCATGGTTTCGTTCCCTTCACCCATGTCGACCACATGCATCCGGACGCGATCATCGCAATTGCTGCCTCCGGGAACTCCAGGGAATTGACGAAGCAGATCTTTGGCGACGAGATCGGCTGGCTGCCGTGGCGTCGTCCTGGCTTCCAGCTCGGCCTCGACCTCGAAGCCTTCGTCAAGGCGAACCCGAATTCGAAGGGCGTTGTCCTCGAAAGCCACGGTCTCTTTACCTGGGCAAACGACGCCAAGGCCTGCTACGAGCTGACGCTTGCGATCATCAACAAGGCGATCGTCTGGTTTGCGCAAAACACCGAAGGCAAGACGATCTTCGGTGGCGCCGCTACCGACAGCCTGCCGGTTGAACAGCGCCGCGCCATTGCAGCCCGCCTGATGCCTGAAATTCGCGGCCGCATTGGCAAGGCGGAACGCAAGCTCGGTCACTTCGATGATCAGGACGCCGTGCTCGAGTTCGTCAATTCGAAGAACGTGCAGCCGCTTGGTGCGCTCGGCACCAGCTGCCCCGATCATTTCCTGCGCACCAAGATCCGCCCGCTGATCGTCGATTTCGATCCGGCAAAGCCTGACGTCGACGCAACCATCGCCGGTATCGACAAGGCACTGGAAGACTATCGCGCCGACTACGCCCGCTACTACAACGACTGCAAGCACGACAATTCGCCCGCCATGCGTGACGCGAACCCGGTCATCTTCCTCGTTCCCGGCGTCGGCATGCTGTCGTTTGCCCGTGACAAGGCGACTGCCCGCATTGCCAGCGAGTTCTATGTCAACGCCATCAATGTCATGCGCGGTGCTTCGACCGTTTCCGAATATCAGGGCCTGCCCGAGCAGGAAGCCTTCGACATCGAATACTGGCTGCTTGAGGAAGCCAAGCTCCAGCGTATGCCGAAGCCGAAGAGCCTTGCCGGCAAGGTTGCCTTTGTCACCGGCGGTGCCGGCGGCATCGGCCGGGCAACGGCTGCCCGTCTGATCGGCGAGGGGGCCTGCGTGGTTTTAGCCGACATCGACCAGGACGCGCTTGATAGCACGAAGGCCGACTTTACCAAGCAGTTCGGCGCGGATGCGGTTTTCGCCGTGAAGCTCGACGTGACCAGGGAAGACGCGGTGATTTCGTCCTTCGCTGAGGCCTGCGTCGAATTCGGTGGTGTGGATATTCTCGTGTCGAACGCTGGTATCGCGTCGTCTGCTCCGATCGAAAGCACCGAGCTTTCTATGTGGAACAAGAACATCGACATCCTGGCGACCGGCTACTTCCTGGTATCGCGGGAGGCCTTCCGCCTGTTCCGCAAGCAGAATCTGGGTGGCAACGTCGTATTCGTTGCGTCCAAGAACGGTCTTGCCTCGTCGCCGAACGCCGCCGCCTATTGCACGGCCAAGGCCGCGGAAATCCATCTTGCCCGTTGCCTGGCGCTCGAAGGCGCAGAAGCTGGCATCCGCGTCAACACCGTCAATCCGGATGCCGTCCTTCGCGGTTCGAAGATCTGGAGCGGCGAGTGGCGCGAACAGCGCGCGGCATCGTCGAAGATCGAGATCAACGAACTGGAGGAGCACTACCGCAAGCGCTCCATGCTGAAGCTGAATGTCTTCCCGGAAGATATTGCCGAAGCAATCTACTTCCTGGCATCCGATCGTTCTGCCAAATCCACCGGCAACATCATCAACGTCGATGCCGGCAACGCGCAGAGCTTCCCGCGCTAAATTGAGCTTGGCGGCGGGCGTGATGTCCGCCGCCACCCATTCCACTTTCTCGGGAGGAATTCATGGCCGAGTCCAGAATAGCGCAGGATGTCATTGCGCAGGAAAACGACAAGCGTGAAGGTGCGCTGAAGTTCGACTACGAAGCGCTTGGCGAAAATCTTGCTCGCCGCGGCATCGACATTGAAAACATCACGCGCCGGGTATCCGAGTTCTTCGTCGCCGTCCCCTCATGGGGCGTCGGTACGGGCGGTACCCGCTTTGCCCGCTTCCCCGGTGTCGGCGAACCACGCGGCATCTTCGACAAGCTGGACGACTGCTCCGTCATCAACGAACTGACGCGGGCAACGCCGACCGTTTCGCTGCACATTCCCTGGGACAAGGCCGATGCCAAGGAACTCAAGGGAAAGGGCCACGCGCTCGGCCTCGGCTTCGACGCCATGAACTCGAATACCTTCTCCGATGCGCCCGATCAGAAGTATTCCTACAAGTATGGTTCGCTCAGCCATACCGACGCTGCAACGCGTGCACAGGCGGTCGATCATAACATCGAATGTATCGAGATCGGCAAGGCGATCGGCTCCAAGGCGCTGACTGTCTGGGTTGGTGACGGCTCGAACTTCCCCGGCCAGAGCAACTTTACCAAGGCTTTCGAGCGCTATCTCGCCTCGATGGCCGACATTTACAAAGCGCTGCCGGATGACTGGAAGCTCTTTTCCGAGCATAAAATGTATGAACCGGCCTTCTATTCGACGGTCGTGCAGGACTGGGGTACCAACTTTCTGATCGCCCAGACGCTTGGTGCGAAGGCGCAGTGCCTGGTAGACCTCGGTCACCATGCGCCGAACACCAACATCGAAATGATCGTTGCCCGCCTGGTTCAGTTCGGCAAGCTCGGCGGCTTCCATTTCAACGACTCCAAGTACGGCGACGACGACCTCGATGCCGGTGCGATCGAGCCTTACCGCCTGTTTCTCGTCTTCAACGAGCTCGTCGATGCCGATGAGCGCGGCGTCAACGACTTCAACCCGGCCCACATGATCGACCAGTCGCACAATGTGACCGATCCGATCGAAAGCCTGATCAACAGCGCCAACGAAATCCGCCGCGCCTATGCGCAGGCACTGCTCATCGACCGCAAGGCGTTGGCCGGCTACCAGGATGACAACGACGCGCTGATGGCGAGCGAAACCCTGAAGCGCGCATACCGCTCTGACGTCGAGCCGATTCTCGCGGAAGCGCGCCGCCGTGCTGGTGGCGCGATTGATCCGGTCGCGACCTACCGCGCCAGCGGCTACCGCAGGAAAGTTGCCGCCGAGCGGCCGGCTTCGGTTGCCGGTGGCGGCGGCATCATCTGACGCGCAAGCCTCCCAAGGCACTTTCTGTCGGGCCGCCATCGATAAGATGGCGGCCCGATGCCGTCTTACGGCTTCCATTCGCCGGCGATCTGCCGGGTGGCGATATTCAGCCGGTTCCAGACATTGATGTTGGCGATGGCGATAACGAGGGCTGCCAGGCTCTTACCGTCGAAATGCCGCGTGGCTTCGTCCCAGATGTCGTCGGGCACGGGGTCGGCACGATCACTGATGCGGGTCACCGCCTCCGTCAACGCAAGGGCTGCCCGTTCGGCCGGGGTGAAATAGGGAGTGTCGCGCCAGGCGCTGACTGCGAAGAGCCGCTCGTCGGTTTCACCAGCCCTCTTGGCGATGCGTGGATGCCCGTCGATGCAGACGCTGCAGCCATTAATCTGGCTGGCGCGCAGATTGACGAGTTCCAAAAGGATTGGTGACAGGCCAGATTTGGCCGGTATCGTCCCCAGGGCGTGGAGCGCCTGCATCGCTTCAGGAACGACGAGGGCTGGATTTCCCATTCTTGCTTGCATCACATGTCTCCTTGAGGTTCTTTCCAAAGTGACGCCGCCGGCCGTGCTTTGTCACATCGGCCGGGTTTCGTTCGTCATGAAGTTGACGCAACAGGCTGGAGGAATGTGACAATGGATGAGAAAAATTGGCTGGCGGGAGAATTCGAGGCGAACCGGGCGCATCTCGGCGCCGTCGCCTACCGCATGCTCGGCTCCCGCGCCGAGGCCGACGACGCGGTTCAGGAAGCCTGGCTGCGGCTCGGTCGCTCCGATGCCGACGCGATCGGCAATGTCGGCGGCTGGCTCACGACAGTCGTCGCCCGCATCTGCCTGGACATGCTGCGGCAGAGGAAGACGCGGCGGGAAGAGCCCTTTGATCTACCCGTTCATCAGCGCGTCGCCGACACGTCCAAGTTGGCCGATCCGGAGCGGGAAGTGGCCTTTGCCGACTCGGTCGGCATGGCGCTGCTGGTTATCCTGGAGACATTGGCGCCGGCTGAGCGCGTCGCCTTCGTGCTGCACGATATGTTCGATCTGCCCTTCGACGACATTGCGCGGATCATTAACCGCTCATCGGCGGCAACGCGCCAGCTCGCGAGTCGCGCCCGCCGTCGGGTCCAGGGAAAGACCGATGTGCCTGAGGCGGACGCCGCGCGCAAGAAGCAGATCGTCCTTGCGTTCCTTGCGGCTTCGCGCCTCGGCGACATCAAGGCGCTGCTCTCGGTCCTTGATCCGCAGGTCGTCTTCAGCCCTGATGCTACGGCGATGCAGTATAACCCTTCCGTTCGCGAGCTTTTCGGCGCAGATGCCGTCGCCGAGACCTTCAAGGGGCGCGCCCAGGCCGCCCAGCCCGCGCTGGTCGATGGAGAGTTCGGCCTCGTGGTTGTCGTCGGGGGGCACTTGCGCGTTGTCCTGCTTCTGACTTTCGACGGGGAGAAGATCGCCGCGATCGATGCCGTCGCCGACCCCGACCATCTCGGCAACCTGAAATACGAGTTGCTCTGAGAATAGTGGCTCAAACGGAAAGAGCCGTCGCTTGGTCAGCGACGACTCTCACAGGGGGCAGGGAAGTGCCCGAAACGTCAGCAGTAGCTGCACATCGCAGCCGGATTGTTAGGGATCACGTTCAGAAATTTGCCCACTGGAGAGGCCCGCTGTTCGCGCTTCTTGGCGGCCGTCTCGAGGAGACGCTTGAAATCGTCAAGCTTCACACCGTCGGCGCGCAGCACCATGGCGATCAGGGGATCACGAAGGGCTTCGGTAATCGTCAGGTCTTCTCTGGTCTTGCTCATGGTTTGCCTCCTTTCGTGGGCAGCTGCCCGTGTTCCACTCAGGCCGCATCATTCAACCACGTTGACTTCCGCGAAGAGTGGTGTTACCGGTAAGTAACAGTGCATTTGTTACCGATCGGTCACATGGATGTCAAGGACCTTGTCCGCAAAAAGATCAGAATCATTGAGCCTGCTGTCTCCCGCAAATACTGATGAGAAAGTCCCGCCACGGGAGCGCATCGTCTCGACCGCGGCGGAGCTCTTTCGTGAGCACGGCATCCGCGGTATCGGCGTGGATGCGATTGCAGATGCCGCGCTGACCAACAAGATGACGCTCTACCGCCATTTCGGCTCCAAGGACGAGCTGGTCTGCGAGACGTTGCGGCGTGCTTCGGAAAAGGCCGAGGCGATCTGGCGTGACCTCGAGACGGCCCATCCAGGCGACGCCAAGGGGCAGCTCAGAGCGTGGGTCGAAGCGCGAACGCAAAGCCTTTGTGGCGAACACGTTGGCTGTGATCTCGCCAACGCAGCCATCGAGCTGAAGGGTGAAGGGCATCCGGCCTATGGCGTGATCGAACGCCACAAGGCAGAGCAGCGCGACAGGCTGGAAGCGCTCTGTCTTGCGGCCGGTGCACGCGAACCGAAACTATTGGCCGACACGCTGACACTTCTTCTGGAAGGCGCTCGCGTCACGCGCCAAGCCATGGGCAACGACACATGTTGCAATCATTTCTCCAAGGCCTGCAACGCTGCCATCACAGCTTTTGCGTGATGGCAACCGCCGATTGGCGGGAATAATATGCCTTTGCACTCGTTTCAAAAGATCTTTGAAACAACGGCAAGGACTACGCCTACCTTCATCGTCTTTATGCAATGCGCGCCGAAATCGAGGCCAAGCTTGAGCTCTATGACGCGCGCAGTTGCTTCGGTGACGAAGACCGACGACGGCACATATCAGGAGTTGCAAGAGCGGGGCAATGAGATCTCAACCGAGATCGAAGCGCTGGAGCTCTCGAGCGCCGGCTAGTTGCTGGCATTGAGGAGCTGGATGGTACGGTCGTCGAACTCTCCCCGATAGAGCCGATCAATCACCTTGTGAAACGGCGATCCGTGTTCGCTGATCGCCGCAAAGAGCGTCATGGAAGAGCGCAGCTTGACATCATCAGGAGAGCCAAAGACCTCGTGCGCGGATCTGCCTTCGATAGCAAGGACGGCATCGACACAGCGCAACAGCCTGCTACCTAAAACGGGGTCTGCGAGATAGGCAGCCGCCTCTTGCGCAGAGCGGATGGCGTATTTCTCGGCCATCAACGATGAGCCGAGGCCGGCGATCTGAGGAAAAATGAACCACATCCAGTGGGAACGCTTGTGTCCCGCTCTCAACTCTGAGAGCGCCTGCTCATAGGCGCCATTCTGAGCGTCTACGAAACGCTCCAGATTGTAGTTGATCTTATCGGGCATCGACGATCCTCCCCTTGCCCATAAACTATATCGCAGGGGAGGGTTGTCCATGCCCGGTGCGTGGCAGATCGTCAGCAGGATCTGTCAGGGTACGGGCTGTGCTCACGGCAATAATCGACCGCGGGCAGCGATTCTGAGATCGAACCAACCATTGCCGTGTCGAGGCCCGATACCATCGGTGCTGTAAAATGGACCGTCAGCCCGGCAACGCCCAAAAGCGCAAAGGCAGCAAGAACGATGAAGCGTTCTGATATGGAAGGTTTGTGCGCATTCACATGCTCGGCGTATTCGCGTTCACCCATGCCGTTCAACTCGTTATCCGTTGCGTGGTGGTGCACCACGTCGCCGCGCGCCGTGTTCCAACTCTCGCCGTTTGTCATTTTGTTAACTCCTACACTGATGCGTGCACCGCCCGTATCGTCCTCAAGCCGGCAAAAGGCACGCAAAGGCCATGTGTGTTTTCTCAGGCTCCGTTAGAAGACCGGATACACAAACGCAGTGTTCATAAAATCGAACCAATCGGTTTGATTTGACTTTAAGGGCTTGGCTCGCCGAGGAAATTCGGCTTAGTTCGGCGGGTCAGCCAGATTGTGGATACCCCAATGACGAAAACATTTGGCGCGATGTCGGTCGCGCAGCTTTCCGGTCTCATTCAAACGGCAGCTGTCGATCCCATCGAGGTGACGGAAGCGGTGATCGACGGCATCGAAGCATATGCCGATCGGGCGGTTTTCACGGGCATCCTCAAAGATCGCGCCAGAATAGAGGCGAAAGCCTCGTCGAAGCGACTGAAAGAGGGCCGCTCGCGTGGCATGCTGGACGGCGTGCCAATCGCCTGGAAGGACCTTTTCGATATCAAAGATCGAATTACGACGGCAGGCTCGACCGTTCTGGCAAAGGGTCCGGCAGCGCAGGCAGACGCGCCAGTCGTTGCAAGGCTGAAGCAGGCGGGTATGGTCTCGATCGGCTGTACCAATATGAGCGAGTTTGCCTTCTCCGGGCTCGGCATCAATCCGCACTATGCAACGCCACACAATCCGCTGAGCAGCGATGTTCCGCGAATACCCGGCGGCTCGTCTTCCGGCGCCGGCGTTGCGGTGGCAGCTGGCCTCGTACCGGTTGCAATGGGGACGGACACGGGAGGCTCGGTGCGCATCCCTGCCGCCTTCAATGGTATTGTCGGATACAAGGCAACCCGCGGCCGCTACCCGATGGCGGGCGTCTATCCACTGGCGAAAAGTCTGGATTCGCTCGGTCCGCTCTCAAGGACGGTTCAGGATGCGGTTTGGATCGACGCTGGAATGCGCGGCGCAGCCGTTGCCTCAATTGTCGCCTGCCCGCTCAAGGGGCTCGATATCGTAGTCCCTCAAAACGTGGTGTTTGATGGGGCAGAAGCCGGCGTTCTCGCAGCGTTCGAGACGGCGGTCGATTGGCTCGCAGCCGAGGGCGCATCGATCAGCCGGATCAAGATCCCGGCTTTCGATGACATCCTCGCGCTGATGGCGAAACATGGTGCCATGGTGACCGCAGAAGCATTCGCGCTTCACCGCGAACGGTTAGCCGGGCCGCAGGCCGCCGACATGGATCATCGCGTCGTGATGCGCATGAAGCTTGGCGAAAAGACAACGCTTTCAAATTATCTGGCGATCCTCGAGGCGCGTGAAGCCTTGATAGGTGACGTCGAGCGCCTTGTCGGCGAAAGCTTTGTTGCCTTTCCGACCGTTGTTCATGTGGCGCCGCCAATCGCGCCGCTTGAAGCCGACGACGACTTGTTTTTCGCAACCAACGGCAAGACGCTGCGCAATACGATGCTGGGCAATTTTCTCGATTGGTGCGGCGTATCGATCCCCTGTGGAACGGGAGATGCCAACATGCCGGCAGGCTTCCTGCTTTCGGCTGTGGGCAAGCGGGACGAGGCGCTCCTCAGTGCGGCGCTTTCGATCGAGGAGGTTCTCCGCGGAGAGTTCATTTGAGACGCTAGGTATTGCTCCTGGGAGGAAACATGACGGAAGGCAATCTGGAGAATGGACGTTTTGCGGTCTCGACATGGTCGCTGCATCGGCTGCTAGGGGCCGTCTATCCCTACAGCCCGGATCCGGACAAGAGTGCAGCGCGCAAGGAACCATACGGGCCGGGGCGCTCCTCGCTGACCGAGATCCCCGCGCAACTTGCCAACCGGGGCATTGGGCGGCTGGAGATATGCTCGTTCCATCTGCCAAGCCTTGATCGCGCCTATCTCGCGGAGATGCGTGCCGCGCTCCAGGATGCTGATATTCTGGCGCAGACACTGCTCGTCGAAGATGGGGATCCAAGCCGTCCAGATACCGGCGAGCGTGATATTCGGTGGATTGCCGACTGGATTGAGATCGCGCAAGCGCTTGGCGCCAAGAACATGCGAGTGATTGCCGGCAAACAGGCACCGACGGCAGGCAACCTTGAGCGCGCAGCCGACCATCTTGGCTGGCTTGCGAAGCAGGCTGACAACAGCGGCGTTCGTGTCGTCACCGAAAACTGGTTCGAGCTTCTCGCTTCTCCAAGGCAGACGAACTGGCTGCTTGATGCTTTGCAAGACAAGGTCGGTCTGAATGGCGATCTCGGCAATTGGCCTGCTCCGGAAAAATATGCAGGGCTTTGCGACATCATGCGTCGCGCGGAGCTCTGCCACGCCAAGGCCGATTTCAATGGATCGGGGCTCGACAGCGTGGACTATCGCAAATGCCTCGAAGCGTGCCGGTCGGCAGGCTACAGCGGACCATACACCCTGATTTACGATTCGCCGTTTTTTGCCGACGAGTGGGATGGCATCTTGCTTGAAAAGGCATTCATCGAGGACTTTCATCAGGAAAAGCAGCGCGCGGCTGGCTGAACTGCAAAAGGAGATCCCATGGGTGACATGAGTGGCGCAACGACGATCGACGGCTTCTCAACGCGGATCCGAAGCGGAAAGGGTGGATTGATATCCGCATGGATCGGTATCCCCGATCCGCTTTTCGTCAATCATCTGGCGCAAGAGGCTTTTGATGCCATCGTGCTGGATATGCAGCACGGTGTCTGGGATATCGGATCAGCCACCATTGGCATCGGCCAGGGCAGGCTTGCCGGCAAGCCCGTGCTCGCCAGAATTCCGGTCGGCGATTTCGCATCCGCCTCGCGGCTTCTCGATGCAGGAGCGTCGGGCATCATTGCGCCGATGATCAACTCGGCGGCGGACGCCGCAGCCCTGGCGAAAGCCACCAAGTACCCGCCGGTCGGCGAGCGCAGCTGGGGGCCGACACTGGCGATGAATCACACTGGGCTTTGCGCGGCAGAATATCTCGCGAACGCCAACGAGCGGACTGTGGCGATTGCCATGATCGAGACACGCGCCGCCCTTGACGCCGCGGATGAAATCATGCGGGTCGATGGCATCGACGGCATCTTTGTCGGGCC
>Ga0209025_1005649_pt1 | contig 10078 bp, 14 predicted proteins | sample AraplaMF_Col_mLB_FD_184256 | JGI IMG/M metagenome (GOLD analysis project Ga0209025, IMG submission 184256) | Arabidopsis root microbial communities from the University of North Carolina, USA - plate scrape MF_Col_mLB (SPAdes) (version 2) | ecosystem: Host-associated > Plants > Roots > Endosphere...
GCCTGGGGATTTCTACGGTCGCATCGACAATATCGCAATCGCATGGGACGGGAGTGCAACGGCCGCTCGCGCCGCGTCGAACGCATATCCGATGATCCAATCGGCTACGAAAGCGACTGTGATATGTGCGCGTGTTGCGGCACCGCGCAGCGACAATCTGCTTGATCGCTACGTAGAGGCGCTGAAGCATTCGGGGCTCGAAGTTGCGTTGGCGGCTGTGCACAGCGACGGGGAAGACGTTACGAGCGTCATCCAGGACGCCGCCATCGAGGGCCATGCAGATCTTCTTATCGCTGGTGCCTATGGGCACGCCAAACTGCGCGAAACCCTTTTTGGCGGAGTGACACGCGGTCTGATCGACAACCTCCTAATTCCGACCCTGCTATCCCACTAGGTGAGAGCTCGAAGCGCGTTCAAGACGACTGCGACATCAATCGCCTCCTGTATCAGAGCGCCTTGAACCGGAGGCAAAAGCCCTGCTGCGGCGAACGCCATCGCGACGGTAGAAAGGCCAATGCCAACTGCCACGCTCTGGAGTGCTATCAGCTTCGACCGGCGGGCGACTTCCAACGCGGCCACGACACCGTTCAATCCGCTTTGCAAAAGCACGACATCCGCGGCCTCAGCTGCCGCGGCCAAATTGCCGCGGGCGATCGCCAGTCCGACATTTGCCGCTGCAAGTGCCGGGGCGTCATTGACACCGTCGCCCACCATCATCACGCTTCCGAGCGCCTTCGTCCTACCAACTATTTCGACCTTGTCTGCCGCACTGAGATCTGCCTCGACAGCGTCCATTCCAAGACGGTCCGCGATTACCTTTGCGACCTCGAGCCGATCGCCGCTTGCGAGCGAAATATGTTTTACGCCCAGCTTGCGCAGATCGTCGATCGCATGAGCCGCATCCCCTCTCAGTGGGTCTTCGAAACATATTGCCCCAAAAACCTGTTCATCCACGCAGACAAGCGCACTGGCGCAGGCGTCGGCGCCCGACATCTGCGCTCTTATGCCCTTTGACCTGACGAAGGCCGGCCCTCCGACGAGAACACGACGCCCTTCGATCATCGCCTCGACACCCTCTCCCGCCACCTCGGCCGCCTGCTCCGGCTTGCAGAGCGAAAGGTGCCGGCCCTGCGCTTCCTTGACGATCGCCCGGCCCAAGGGGTGAGCCGATGCCAGCTCTGCCGATGCGGCCAGACGCAACAGCGCGTCGGGCTCGTGCGTGCCGAGAACGGCAGAAACCATCGGCTGCCCGATCGTCAAGGTTCCCGTTTTGTCGAAAACGATTATGTCGATCGTCGACAGGGCTTCGAGCACACCCGCGCCCTTGATCAGAATTCCTTTGCGGGCCGCCTTCGATATTCCCGCTACCAGCGCCACAGGAACGGCCAGGATGAGGGGACAGGGCGTCGCCACGACCAGGACCGCCAGGAGCCTGACGCTGTCTCCCGACAAAGCCACCGCAGCTGCCGCGACGAGGAGGGTGAGCCCCAGAAACCAAAGCCCCATCCGGTCCGCGAGCCTGTAAATTGGCGCCTTGGATTGCTTGGCCTGCTCGACCAGCCGCAGAACATGCGCATAAGTGCTGTCCTTGGCGGTCTTCGAGGCAATCAGGTCGAATGCGTCGCCGGCGTTGGATGCGCCACTTGAGACGACCTCGCCCTGGAAAAAGCGGACGGGCAGCGGCTCTCCCGTCAGTGCGGACTGGTCGAGAACGGCTGTGCGTCCATCCACGGTTCCGTCGACGGGCACGACATCGCCACGCCGAATGAGGAGGCGGTCACCGGGCGCGATCACATCGATCGGCACCTCTGTGAACTCGCCGTCGTTGATCCGCAGCGCGCTACGGGGCACTCGGGAAAGAAGGTCAGTCATACCGCCTTCGGCGCGCCGATGCGCGTAGAATTCGAGAAAATGGCCACCGGCATACATGACCGAAACGATCGCGCCAGCGAGGTATTGGCCGAACCACAGCGCCGTGGCCATGGCCAAGGCAGCGATGAGATCAAGTCCAAACTCGCGACGTCGAAGCTTCGAAACGATTTCAAACAGCAGGCTGCAGAGGACGATGACGTTGCTTGAAACAAGGAGACTGTTTGCGACAAAGCGAACGTCCAGCTGTTTAAGGATAAGGCCGCTCGTCAAGAATGCGAGAGCAGCGCAAAACAGCACAAGCGGCCAATAGCGCTCGACAAGGAACTTCGCGCGGACTGTGGACGCAGACCTCTTGTAGGTCGGTGCCGCTTCCAGTGATTGCATGCCGCTTCTCCTTCCTTGAAAGCAGCGCTGGTAGAAAACGTCGCATAAGCGAAGTCGTCGTCATTGATCTATGACAATGAACAGGGATGTCATCGGCGGGACAAATAGCGTTCGATTGCCCCGTATCGGGAGGACACCATGCAACACGGCTATGTCGTCGGCGAATTGCGGCGAGATAACGAGCTTGCGGCCTTCGCCCTTGTCTGCAGCGTGGCGCCGACCTTCGACGAAAAGGACTGGGCGGCCGTGTTCGACGTCAGCCGGAACTGGCGTTGCATCAGCGCTACCGATCTGGCCGGGCGCGTGAGAGGCTTGGCCGTCTTCAGGCTTCTGAGGCACCCGGAGGTGGGCTTGCTGATGGATGTGCCGATCTTCATCGCCCTTAGTGCTGCAGATCACCATGAGATCGCCGAGAGCCTGTTTTCATCGCTTGAGGCCCAGGCAACTGCATGCCAGTTCATGCGCGTCTGGAACAACCTACCCGGCAGCCTGCGAGAACTGGAAGATCCCGATCTTTTTCGCCGCTGGGATCATGGACTCATTTATCGGGTGGGTCCAAAACCGATCAGGCCGGCCTGGCGGTAAAGACGTAGCCGACCGAACGAACGGACTTGATGAGCTTCGGTCGTGCCGGATCGATTTCGATTTTTCGTCTCAACCGGGAAATCTGCGTGTCGATCGAGCGGTCGAAAGGACCACGCTGCCGGTGTCGCGTGAGATCCATCAATAGGTCTCTGCTCAGAACCCGGCCTGCGTTCCGGACAAGAACGTCCAGCATCTCGAACTCCCCGGTGGAAAGCTCCACCTCGACATTGTCAGGGTTAAGAAGCTTTCGCTTGTCACTGTCGAGGCGCCAGCCTTCGAACACCAAGACACGATCTGGGTTTGCGGCCGGTTTGTTGCGTGTCTGGTAGCGGCGCAGGATCGACTTCACTCTCGCGTGAACCTCACGCAGGTGGAAGGGCTTTACGACATAGTCGTCGGCGCCGACCTCAAGGCCGACCACGCAGTCAACGACGTCCCCGCGTCCCGTTAGTATCATGATCGGTACGTTGGAGACCCTTCGTATTTCTCGGGCCAGATCTATCCCGTCCTGGTCAGGAAGGACGAGGTCAAGAAGCACGATGTCAAAAGGTTTGGCGCTCAGCGCCGATCTCGTTTCACTGCCGTTTGCGACGCAGGTGACCTTGTAACCTTCGTGTTCGAAGTACCGCTGCAGCATCTGCCGGATGCGCGGATCGTCGTCGACAACAAGGATTTGCGTTTCTGTTGGAGAGCCCATAGTCATCACCGGTTCCGGATCATTGCCGCTGAACAGGCCGCAAACGACGGATCGGGTGCAGAATGCCTTTGCAGTCCTGCTGCGAAATTGCACCCTTGGCCGCCAGCACGGGACCGGAGAGGGGAGAGTGACGCTTCGAAAAGAGATCCGCGCGCCAACAGCTATCGGCTACAGGTCTCTGCATCCGGCCTTCCTCCAAATTCAGTCCATCTTGTCCAGTCGCGCCCAGCGCGCCATTTCTCCGAGCATAACAGATCCAGCATCCCCGCCCGATTGCAGTGTGACGGAACCGGTAAGAGCGATGGGCGTGTCAATTGTCGGGGCAGCCTCGCCGAAGATCTGCATCAGCGTGTTCATGACGAGCGCGACGCGCCCATCGCAGATAGAGTAGTAGACCTGGCGCGATTGGCGGCGGGTCTCGACCAGACCCGCCTGGCGAAGGTCGGCAAGTTGTTGCGAAAGCGCCGGCTGCTTGAAACCCAGCTCCTCCTGGATTTCACCGACGGAGCGCTCTCTTTGCGCGATGAAGCAAAGGAGCATCAGCCGACTCGGCGTGCTAAACAGCCGCATGAAATCGGCAGCCTCAACCGCCTTGTCCTGCATTTCTTCAAAAGACAGAGCGCTACTCATCCGCGCCGTTCCCGATAGTACCAGGATTGGCCTTCGTAAGGTTTACAGGCGTCCTCCATTGAAGCGGCAGCCGGCTCAAGCAGCGCATCCCCATGTGTCCACCCTTCCGGAGCGAGAGCCCCTTCCCTTTCCGACGTCTGCAACGCCTCGACAAGACGCAACAGTTCGCCAACCGATCTGCCGACGTTCATCGGATACCAAACGATTGCGCGAATGACACCTTTCGGATCGATCACGTAGGTCGCGCGCACCGTCGCGCTATTGTCGGCAGAATTGTCCAGCATCCCGTAGGCTTTGGCGATCACCATTGCCGAATCTTCGATCAGAGGGAACGCCACCTTGACGCCGAAGCTTTGTTCGATGTCACGCAGCCAGGCGACGTGCGCATAAAGGCTGTCGACCGACAGACCAAGCAGATCGCAGTTCAGTTTGGAAAAGCTCTCATGGGCGCGAGCGAGCGCGATGAACTCGCTGGTGCATACCGAGGTGAAGTCAGCCGGGTGAGAGAAGAACAAGAGCCATCGTCCTCGATAGCTCGAGAGGGACACTTCCCCGGCAGTCGAGCGGGCGGCAAAACCAGGTGCCTTGTCATTGATCCGCAAGGCCGCTGGCGCGGCCTCCAAATTTTCCGTCATCACGTTCATTCCTACCTCTGTCCACCGGCCCGAACAGCCAGGCCGGCAGACACCAAGATACACACTTGCACACTTAATGTAAATATGTATAATTGACCTCAAATGGAGAACCGTCATGCCCAGTCCGGCAATCGACACCCACCTTTCGTATGCATCCTGGATCATCCGGCAAGCGCTTCAGGATTATTCCAAGCGGCCCACAGTTCGATCGTTCTTCGATCCCGCGACATTCACCGTCAGCCATATCGTGCGCGATCCGGGTAGTAAGGCCTGTGCCATCATCGACAGCGTGCTCGACTATGACCCGGCGTCCGGGCGGACAACGAACCCATCGGCTCGCGCCCTTATTGATTACGTAAAATCTGAAAGTCTGGAAGTTCAATGGCTTCTCGAGACGCATGCGCATGCCGACCACCTGTCGGCGGCGCCGCTCCTGCAGGCCGAACTCGGCGGTCAGCTGGCGATCGGGCGTGAGATCGTTCGCGTCCAGGAGGTCTTCGGCAAGATCTTCAATGCCGGCACGGAATTTCAAAGAGACGGCAGCCAGTTCGACCAGCTCTTCCAGGACGGCGACCGCTTCAAGATCGGCAAGCTGGATGCGACGGTTCTTCACGTTCCCGGCCACACACCCGCCTGTCTGGCCTACGTCATCGGCGACGCCGTCTTTCCCGGCGACACGCTGTTCATGCCCGACTACGGTACGGCGCGCTGTGACTTTCCGGGCGGCGACGCGCGTGTGCTCTATCGCTCCATCAAGCGCCTGACCCGGCTCCCCGACGAGGCACGCATGTTCATGTGCCACGATTAAAAGGCATCGGATCGCGACGACTACGCCTGGGAGACGACCATCGGCGCCGAACGCGCAGGCAACATCCACGTGCATGAGGGAGTGACCGAAGACGAGTTCGTCAAGATGCGCAACGATCGCGATGCCACTCTGGCCATGCCGAAGCTGATCCTCCCCTCGGTGCAGGTGAACATGCGTGGGGGCAAGCTGCCGCCGGCCGAGGACAATGGCATTCACTATCTGAAGATTCCCATCAACGCACTGTAGGCACACATGGCTCACTTGAACTACATCTGGCCGCTTTCCGGCGGCCTTCTGATCGGCCTGTCAGCAGCATTTTACCTGCTACTCGACGGCCGCATCGCAGGCATATCCGGCTTGACCGCCTCTGCCTTCGGCTGGACGGGTGCGGGCGTCAGTCCTCTGGGCATCGGCTTCATTGGCGGGATCGTCGGCGGCGCCGCCATCGCATTCACATATATTCGGCATGCCGAGTTGACGATCGTATCGTCGCCGATGCTTCTGATTGCCGGCGGCTTGCTCGTCGGCTTCGGCACACGATTGGGCTCGGGCTGTACCAGCGGTCACGGCGTCTGCGGTCTGGCAAGATTGTCGCCGCGTTCGCTCGTTGCCACGGCGACTTTCATGGCTGTTGCGGCAGCGACTGTCTACCTGATGCGCCATCTGATCGGAGGGCTGTGATGACCAACCGTATCCTTGCTTCGATCTTCTGCGGCATTCTCTTCGGCATTGGCTTGGTCGTATCGGACATGATCAACCCGGCTCGCGTGCTCGCCTTCCTCGACGTCGCCGGAGACTGGGATCCGTCCCTCGCCTTCGTCATGGGCGGCGCATTGATCCCGTCGTCGTTAGCCTATGCGATCAAGCAATATCGCTCACGCCCTGTCTTCGATACGGAATTTCATGTTCCGACCAGCCGCTCCATAGACGCCAGGCTCGTTTCCGGCGCAGTTCTCTTCGGCTTGGGATGGGGCCTGGTCGGTCTCTGCCCCGGCCCAGCGATCGCATCACTCGTCATCGGCCGTTGGGAGACCGTTCTGTTCGCTGTGGCCATGATTGCCGGCATGTTCGCCTACCGCAAAGCCCAATCCGGGCAAAGCGCGCCGCTTCGCCTTAATTGAGCATGAGGAGGCCGCGCGGCGGCCCGAAACCATCGCCATGTACCTCGATCCAATGCAATATATACTTGGGGCCGTTTCCGGCGGACTTGTAGGCTTCACGCTTGGGATGTTCGGCGGGGGCGGCTCGATCCTTGCCGTTCCCCTCATGGTCTACTTCGTCGGCGTTCCGAGCGCTCACCTGGCAATCGGGACGAGCGCCTTTGCAGTGGCCGCCAATGCGTTCGCAAACCTCCTCGGGCATGCGAAGCTCGGCAATGTCAAATGGCGATGCGCGGCCCTCTACAGTGTCGCGGGCATCGCAGGCGCCTTCGTCGGATCGACGGTGGGCAAGATGATCGACGGACAGAAGCTGCTTGTATTCTTCGCATTTCTCATGCTCGTCGTCGGCTTCCTGATGCTGCGCAAGCGCACGGACGAAGGCGACGAGCAAGCGCAATGCTCACGAGACAACATTCACAAGGTCGTCGGATTTGGCGGACTGACCGGTGTGTTTTCCGGCTTCTTCGGTATTGGTGGTGGCTTCCTGATCGTTCCGGGCCTGATCGCTTCGACCGGGATGCCGATCCTTTTGGCGATCGGATCATCACTCGTCGCCGTCACGGCATTCGGATTGACGACTGCGCTCAACTATGCGCTGTCCGGTTATGTAGACTGGTTGCTCGCAGCCGTCTTCATCGCCGGCGGCGTGATCGGAGGATTGGTTGGCGCCAATCTCGCCCGCCATCTTTCGGCGCGCAAAGGGCTTTTGAACAGCCTATTTGCCATCCTGATCTTCGTTGTTGCCGCCTACATGCTTTATCGAAGCCTCAGTTATACGTTGGTGGCCTGAGATCGGCGACGAGATCGAACCTGGCCTGGCGGTCGAATTTTCAAGCTCGCCGCCCTGGCATTGCCGTTCGCGGGCTGGCGACCGCATCGCCCGCACTGGCGCAAAGGCCAATACGGTATTGGGTAGATCATCAGCATCGGACAGCAAACCGACAGCTTCGCAGCCTTATCGATGTCGCTGTCGCCCGCAACGGGTGCTAACAGAGGATATTGTTCATGACGCTGAAACTTATCGCCGCGATCGCTATTGTCTCCGCAACGCCCGCCCTGGCGCTCGCAAGCCCGAGCTGCACCGGTGAACCGAAGTCCAAATGGATGAGCGAAGAAGCCATGAAGGCGAAGATCGACGCCATGGGCTACAAGGTCAAGACGTTCGAGGTGACGGGCAATTGCTACGAAATCTACGGCAAGGACAAAGACGGCGCTCGCGCCGAGGTCTATTTCAACCCCGTTTCTGGCGCCGTTGTCCAGAAGGGAGATTGAGATGACGATGGTCTCATCGCAAAAGGAGGGCTTAGCGCCCTCCACCACTGCCCTGCGCACGATCAAGGTGTGGGATCCTGTCGTCCGGTTGTTTCACTGGACGGTGGTTATGGCATGCATGCTCAATCTCTTCGTGCTTGAGGAGGGAAAGTATTGGCACCGCGTCACAGGATACGTCGTTGTCACCGCCATCGCCGTCCGTATTGTCTGGGGATTCATCGGCACGAAACACTCCCGCTTCGATGATTTCCTGCCAACGCCTTCGAAGGTAATGGACCACATCCAGGATATCCTTGATCGCAACGAAAAGCGCTACATCGGCCACAACCCTTTGGCTTCGGTCATGATGCTCAGCCTAATGGCATTGCTGGCGGCAACGGCGCTGACGGGCTGGATGACGACGCTTGACGCCTTCTGGGGAGAAAAGTGGCTGGAAGAATTGCATGGCGCAATCGCCAACAGCATCATGGTCCTCGCTTCCATCCATGCCGGTGCCGCCGTCGTCGAAAGTTGGAGGCACAGGGAAAATCTGGTCTGGTCGATGGTTACTGGTCGGAAGAAAGCATGAGAATTCTGCTGATCGAGGACAGCTCGCGGCTTCGCGACCTGCTTTGCGAAGCCGTCAGGAGCGCCGGTTGGAAAATCGACGCCTTCGCGACCGCGCAGGAAGGACGTCTCGCGCTTAAGGGCGCAGACTACGATCTTCTCCTTCTTGATCTCGGCCTGCCCGATGAGGACGGGATCGATGTCCTAAAATCACTGCGAAGTGCAAAGGTTCAGACGCCCGTTCTCGTGCTGACGGCGCGCGGTGCGATCGATGAGCGTATCGTTGGTCTGGATGCAGGCGCAGATGACTACCTTGCCAAGCCCTTCCACAATGGCGAACTCATCGCGCGCATTCGAGCGCTGATGCGACGGGCTCCCCTCACCATGATGCCGACATTGGAGTTCGCCGACCTCCAACTTAATATCGCTTCGCGACGTGTGACGTGCGCCGGCGCCGAAATCGCGCTCGCCCCTTCGGAAAAGGACCTGCTCGAACTTCTGATGCGCAATGGCGGCAAGGTGGTCTCCAAGGTCAGGATTGAACATGCATTTTCGGAATTCGGCGACGAAAGAAGCAGCAATGCTGTCGAGCTGGCGATCTCGAGGTTACGCAAGAAGCTTGAAGGGCATCCGACCGGCTCTTCGATCGAAACCGTCCGAGGCGTCGGCTACATGATGCGAGAGGAGAGCGCGTGAGCCGCTCACATCCTACCCTCGGGAAAATCCTGACCAGACGGATTGCGTTTTTTGCGGTGCTCGCAATGGTCCTGCAACTCTTCGTGATTTTCTCCGACTACTACTGGAATGTCGGCGAGCTATCGCGTCTGTTTGTCGAGCAGGAAACCGAGCGTCTGGCCTCTGGCATAAGCGTGGATGGGAAAGGCGTCCGATACCAGCTTCCTGACAGTGTCAAGGAGCGTTATCAGCAGAAAGCGTCGGGCTACGTTGCGAGAATACGCGATGCGACTGGTGCACTTGTGTTTGAGTCCTGCGACGACGCCTGCGAAAGCCGGTTTCTCCCAGCCGATGTCAATCCGCCGGATTTTTGGCTGAGATCGCTGAAGCCCGGAAAACCGTTGACCCTGGTCGGCGGCCGCGCGTTCGCGGTTGGAAATCGACGGTTCGTCGTCGACGTCGCAACAATCGACGATCCCCAAAATGTCGTTTCCTCAGTCTTCTGGAAGGAAGTCATCGAGCATATGCTGGTGCCAATGAGCATCCTGCTTGTCCTGGTTCTCGGTGCGACCCTGCTCTCGGTGCGACAGGCACTGAAGCCGGTGCGTGCCGCAGCTGACGCGGCTGACAACATCGATCCGATGGACGCACGTTCGCACCTGAATTTCGACGAGATGCCGCGCGAGGTTGCCCATCTGGCCATTGCAATAAATCGCGCTTTCGAGCGCGTCGGTGAGCTGATGACGTCACAGAAGGTTCTTACATCAGGCATAGCTCACGAAATCCGCACGCCACTTGCGGCAATAAAGCTTGA
>Ga0209025_1005650_pt1 | contig 10076 bp, 8 predicted proteins | sample AraplaMF_Col_mLB_FD_184256 | JGI IMG/M metagenome (GOLD analysis project Ga0209025, IMG submission 184256) | Arabidopsis root microbial communities from the University of North Carolina, USA - plate scrape MF_Col_mLB (SPAdes) (version 2) | ecosystem: Host-associated > Plants > Roots > Endosphere ...
TTAAAAAAATTGGTAAATTATATTATATTTAGTTGTGATATAAAAATGGGGGAGCAGTAAATTAATGCTCTTTAGTTTTCTACCCGTTGTAATAAATATTTACCTTTCAAAAGGATACATTCCAATGTAAAAAAATTAAAGATTAGATTCACTAACTTATCCAACTAGCGAGCGCGTTAGTTCGATAACCAGTGATTTAAAGTACCTCTGAGTGCGCCCAATTAAGGGCGATTTTTTTATTTATATATTATTTATCATATATTTTGGTGATTTTTCCCAAATTTAATTTATAAAATGAAGTTGAATCAAGTGTCTAATGAATTGGAGGGGATATCAATGTATTTAGACCAAAGTGAGGTGTTTTTTATTAATATTATTTTTTTGTTCATTTTTTTATTTACTATATATTTTGTAATAAAGAAGGCTGTAAAACACGGAATCAACTCTTCTATGCTATTTACAGATGAACAAAGAGATCAACACCATGAATTAGCTGTGAAAAAAGCAAATGAAAAATGGAATAATAATAAATCCTGAAGACATAGAGCGATTCTATACTTACGCATGAGTTCTTTGAAAATCATTGAGTTGCTTTCGGCAGCTCTTTTTCTTATTCAAGTAACTGGCAGGATAGTTGAGTAAGGAAAACAAAAAAATGGAAATATATGTTAATATAATAAGTAACTAACATAAAATATTAATTTTTAAAAGAGGTGAAAAGTATTAATGTACCTTATGAAGTAGTAGACCGGAGATCAGGAGATATTGCTTTTTGTTATGCCGACGCTTCTAATGCTGAGAGAGAATTAGGTTGGAAGTCAAAACTCTTAATATTACTGATGTGTGCAGAGTTGCATGGCGGTTTGAGATTAATAATTGAACCTACGAAATAGAATAAATTTGTAATAAAAACCAATTATTATACGTTAGTATTAGCGGAAAGTTTATTATACCTTTTTATTTTACAGAGATTAATAGATAGAAATATAGAAATCCAAAAACCGTAACTCTTACATTAAATGGTATGTTAGGGCCTTTCTATGTTTTTTCAGAGATACAAGTTATAAAAAAAGTATTATTTATTATTTTACATAAATTAGAATAAAGAATAAGGTCACACAACTTCTTTGAAAAAACAGATTGGGAACTTTGTATTATGATTAAGAAAAAATAGATGAATTAGTTACAAGGTACGAATGGTCATGCTATGTCAAAACAGCTCGCTAAGAAAGGTGGAGGTATATTATCGAATGGTACTTTTTATTTATTTTAATTGTGATTACTCTTGCAATAATGTTTAGTATCTCTCTTTATAAAATAAATCAAAAAAGAAAAGATAAGAAGCATTTTAAGCTGACGAATAGGTGGAGAGTATACTTTGATTCATTTTTAACTAATGAAAACACAGAAAGTCTTACGATGCAGCAGAAGTATTATAAGAAACTTCATTCGACTGAGGAGCTAATGGCGTTTTTCGAAGCTTCATTAAAATATATTCATTCAGATCAAATCAAGGTGAGGGGAGAATTTCGACAGTTCCTTCGTGAAAATAAAAGGTTCTTTGTAAGCTTAGGATATGTATATGGGAAGAAAGGGTCGATTTCAAAGGCTTATTTTGCATTTATATGTGAACAATTATGTATAAATAATCCCGAAGAATATGATGAGATAACAAAAATCATGATGGAGTATGCTCTAGAACCTTCCATTTATTGTCGTGAAAATGCGCTAAAAGCATTATATGCCTTTGGAAATATTGATGCAGTTCTAGAAGTATTTATAAAACTGTCAAGAAATAATATCATACACCACCGTAAATTAGTAACTGATGGTTTACTTGAGTTTAAGGGGGATTCCGCTGCATTAGCCGAATCTCTATATGATCACTTTGATAAATTTAATCCTGAATACCAAGTTGCATTAATAGATTTTTTCCGATTTTCAGGTGAACGATTAAAGAACAAATTAATCAAACTATTAAAGCAGAGAGCTACAGATAAAGACATAGTTTGCGCTTTGCTCCGTTATTACCGGAAATACCCAGTACAAAAATATAAGGATACAATACTATCTTATTTAACCATTCCTAATGATGAGGAGTGGGAATGCGTATCAACAGCAGCATTAGCTCTAGGTAAATATCCTGGAGAAGATACAATTCATGCATTAAAATCTGCACTAACATCAAAATATTGGTATGTTAGGTTAAATGCTGCACGTTCGATTGCGAAGTTAGGTGTAGAAGAAGATAAACTCATGGATATATTGCAAGGACAAGATTTTTATGCAAAGGAACAATTAATCTATCACATTACAAATAGAAAAGAGAAAATGATACAAAATGTATAATATTGATTTGTTTTTATTCGTTACTGGAATCTTTTTTGCTTTTTATATGTTTGGCTATGCTACTTATATTACGCTCGGGGGAACTATTTCTATTTGGAATCTTCGTAAAAATAGACTAAAGGAAAGAATGGAAAATGAATTGGATCATGACTTCTTTTTCCCTATTTCCATTCTCGTACCAGCTTATAATGAAGCGAAAACAATATTAACAACAGTTGATCATCTGTCAGAAATGGATTATAAGCTATTTGAAATTGTGGTTATTGATGATGGTTCAACAGATACTACAGCACTTCTCATCATTGACAATTACAATTTGAAAAAAGACTACAAACCCATTCGTATTCAAGTACCATCGAAAGAAATTCTCGAAGTCTATAGTGGGGAGTTTAACAGTATACCTATTGTTTTAGTAAGAAAGAAAAATGGTGGCAATAAAGCAGATGCGATTAATGCAGGAATAAATATTTCCAGTTATCCTTATTTTGTAAGCATGGATGCCGACGAAATTTTACAAGCCGATGCTTTAAAGTATTCCGCAAGACTCTTTTTCGAGGATGATAAAGTCATCGCTGTAGGTGGTCAAATTCGCATTGCAAATGGAGTGGAATTTGAAAAAGCTATGCCGATTGACATGAGGATGAATAGAAATCCTATCGTCAGTATGCAAACACTTGAATATATCCGGGCATTTATTGCATCTCGTATTTTTCACGATACCTTTAATAGTAATTTAAATATTTCCGGTGGATTTGGATTATTTAAAAAGGATGCTGTTATTGCTGTTGGAGGATATGATTCGAACAGTGTAGGTGAAGATATGGATCTTGTATTGAGATTACATGTACATCATCGCACCCATCAAATTCCATACTCCATAAAATATACACCAGATGCAGTCTGTTGGACGCAGGCTCCTTTTAAACTGAAAGACTTGGGAAAACAAAGAGCAAGATGGCATCGGGGCTTAATTCAGTGTATGTGGAATTATCGAGTATTATTTTTAAATCCTAAGTTCAAGGCCATTAGTCTATTTTCCTATACGTATTACTTTTTATATGAATTAATGGCTCCTTTTACTGAATTATTGGGGATTATCGTAATATGTGTCGCTGTTATGACAAATAAGCTAAATATTTCCTTTGCCATTTTGATAGCTTTACTTTATTTGTGTTTTTGCGTCCTGCATACAATTTTATTATATATGAGCAAGTTTTTACAAAGAGGAGATAAGATTTATAAAGGAGATGTTGCATGGACTATTTTTATGGCCTTTGCGGAGGTACTTCTATTCAGACCTGTATTATTTATGATAAGAATATATGCTACTTTAACCTATAAGAGGAAGCTTCACAGCTGGAGTTCAATTGAAAGAGAAAACCTATAGGCGAGTTAGAATGAAATCAAAAATGAAAACTTTAATGATTATACTATTTTGTTCCATTGGACTGTTCTCTACTGTCGGTATAATATTCAATAATAAAAGTTAAACCTTTAGAATAAAAAACAACTATCAAATTTCTATGGAACCGAGGCTTTAGAGAATATATTTGAAGATAAACAAATTAATATATTTAACTAAATCGTACATACATAATTAATTTAATTCCTTCTTCAACTAACGAGCGCGTTAGTTCAACAAGATCCTAGTCGCTAAAGCGGCTTTTTTTATTGTGCTAACTGGCAGATTAGTTTAAGTACATTTTTTCACAAATAAATAAAAACACGCGTTTTATTTAAAAAGGACACGTGTTTTTATTTATTTATCATTATTTCATTATGTCATCATTGATATTGCAAATTGTCCAGACCATATTGAGTCTTTGGATTCTTTGGTTTAGACGACTATAAAACAATTATCATCATTTCTGAAGCTGGGTTAGCTCCGACCCTACTAACAATCCCACCGAAATTAGTTTAAAAATAAAAAAAGAATTTACAAAATTTTGTTTCAATGATATTCTCAAAAATGAACGGAGGTTCACGAATGCAAATCTTAAAAGAAGATATTAAGAATCGAATTATTGCTGCAGCTTTGGAGGAGTTTAAAGAACAAGGGTATCTTGGAGCTTCCATTAGAAATATCGCAAGTAATGCAGGCATTGCTTTAGGTACTATATACAAATATTTTAAGAATAAGGAAGACCTTTTTAATTCTTTAGTAGAACCAGTTTATAATGATGTGCTACTGACGCTTAAAGAATCCATTGATAGTAGTATTAAACCAATCTGTACAGTAATAGATATTAAAGATGTCATTTTAGATATTTTTAAAGTGAAAAATAAAGAACTTTTAATTCTCTTTGATAAGAGTAAAGGCTCAAAATTTGAAGATTTTAAAGAAGAGATGATCTCAGTCACACATAACATTCTTCAAAAGGAGTTAATGCAGCAGCTTAAAGAAAGGGATATTGAGGTTAAAGATCCATTTATTTGCTACGTTCTCTCGACGACCTTACTTGAAGGTGTTTATACTCTTTTAAGGACACAGGAAGACGGAGTAAGAATTAGTATCTTAGTTGACCAATTAATACATATCATTTTTACGGATATTGAAAAACGTTTTGAAGAAATGTCTCACATCTTTTGATGTGACTATTTTTTGCTCATTAGTGAACTGTTGTTCATTATTGTGTTTGTTTAGCCATTACTAAAGTAAGAATTCAAATACCTAAAATTTATAACTCATTTTTCCCACAGGTGAACGATTGATCATTTATAAAACAGAAGGCAAAATAGAAATTTATAAATTTATTAAAATAGGAGGCTTCAAATGAGAAAGATTTTAAAGTTCCGTTGGATTATATTTTCAATATGGATTGTTTCAACAGTTTTATTAACAGTTTTTCAACCAGATATAAATGAAATTCTTAGACAAAGAGGGCAAGGAGAGTTAAGTAATGACAATCCTTCCAAAATTGCGAACTCAATTTTAAATAAAATGAGTACAGTTAAGGGGAATAATGAGTTAATTGTTTTCTACGACGAGAATAAATTATCAACAGAAGACATGAATCAGATTGAATCAGGAATCAAAGCGATTCAAAACAATAAGGAAGAGCTTGGAGTCGATGAGATTATTGATCCATTTAGTATACCTGATGCGAAAAGCTCTCTTATCTCAAAAGATGGAACTACTTTATTAGTATCTTTCAAGCTTAATATAAATGGAAGAGACATCGATGAAATAAAAAAAGAATTTAATAATAAGCTAGAAAAAGTAAAAGTCACTTATTATCTAACAGGTGAAGACTTTATTAATGATGATTATACAAAAGTATCGATCCAAGGAGTAGATAAGAGTGGAGCATTAACGATTATCTTTATTCTTGTTGTATTAATCATTATGTTCCGTTCAATTGTGACTCCATTAGTATCATTACTTGCAGTTGGTATATCTTATCTGTGTTCGATGGGAATTGCTGCACAGTTGATTGAGAAGCTTCATTTCCCAATAACTAGTCTTACACAGTTACTCCTTATATTAATTTTATTTGGTGTAGGAACGGATTATAATATATTACTATTTAATCGTTTTAAAGAGGAATTAAGTAAAGGCTATTCAGTTGATGATGCCATTGTTAATACGTTTAAAACAGCAGGTAAAACGATATTTTATAGTATTCTTACAGTTTTTATTGCCTTTGTAAGTTTAAGCTTTGCAAAGTTTTCAATCTATCAATCAGGTACAGTTGTTGCAATTGGAACGGCTATTTTCCTTTTAGAAATATTAACGTTTACGCCAATTTTAATGAAAGTACTTGGTAATAAACTATTTTGGCCATCAAAAGGTGCTTCGGTTCATGGAGAAAATAAATTGTGGGCTAAACTAACGACGGTTTCAGTTAAATATCCTGTGCTTGCTACACTAGTGATTCTTGCTATTACGGTACCTTCAATACTGTTTAATTCTCAAAAACTAACATTTGATACTTTGAAGGAATTAGGTGATTCGACGCCAGCTTCAAAAGGATTTAATATTGTAGCGGAGCATTTTGATAAAGGTCAGGCAATGCCGACCACAATTGCAATTGAAAGTAAAAATCCAATGGATTCAAATGAGTATTTAGCGGTAATTGACAATCTTACAGAAGAAATTAAAGACATAAAAGGTGTTAAAAAAGTATCTAGTGTAACGCAACCAACTGGGGAGCAAATTGAAGATTTTTATATTAGTAGTCAAACAGAAGCTGTTACAAATGGAATGGATGCTACAAAAGATGGTGTGAACAAGATTAGTAATGGCTTAAACCAGATGAGCTCTAGTTTAACAACACCTGACTTCTCAAGTGTGAATGAACTTGTAAAGGGCACTGGAGGAATCCAAACAGGACTTGGTAGTATTAGCGAAGGACTGTCAAAAATTGATAATGGAATCGTACAAGGGGCAGATGGTGCTGTTGGAATCAGTGATGGCATTGGCAAAGTAAAAGTAGGCATTGATACACTTAGCAGTAAAACGAATGAGGTTGCAAATGGGCTGTCGAGTCTTCAAAGTGGTTATACAAAATTAAGAGACGGATATCAAGGCATCGAGCAACAACTACCAATGTTACAACAAAGCCTTGGAGGAATGAATCAGTTAATCGATGTACTTGGTGAAAAGTATCCAGATCAATTAGCTACTGATGATCAATATATAACACTTAAAGAATCTGGTAACTCGTTAGCCAATGGGCTTGCTCAGATTAATGGCGGAATTGTGGAGTTAGGTAAAAACTACGACACATTAAATGCTAATTTTAAGAAAGCAAATGATGGATTAAAACAACTAGCCTCAGCTCAAAAACAGATGGTAAGTGGGTTGGATGAGTTACAAAAAGGGGCAGCATCACTTTCAGATGGGTTAAAGAAAGGGAGTGCTGGACAGAAAACGATTATTTCTAGTATGGCACAATTAAATTCTGGCGTTGGTAAAATAAAAAATGGTCAGCAACAGCTTAATTACGGATTATCAAAGCTTTCTGGCGGAATGGGTCAACTTAAAGGTGGAATCGATAAAAGCGGTAACGGCCTTGATGATATTGCAGAAGGACTTGGTAAGACAAACAACTACCTGACGCAATTAACAGACTATAAAACGTTCTTTATACCGAAAGACGCATTAACAAATAGTGATTTTAAGAAATCAATGGACAATTACATGTCTCAAGGCAGAAAGATCGCAAAAATTACTGTTGTTTTAAATGACGATCCTTATTCTGCAAATGCACTTAAAACGATAGAGAAGATAAACAAGACATTATCATCTGGTCTAAAAGGAACAGTTCTATCTGATGCAAAATTTGGAACTGGAGGTCCAAGTTCGAATACAAATGATATGAATAAGGTCCTGAAGAGTGATTTAGATCGTACGAAAGTCATTATTCTAATAAGTGTATTTCTAGTACTTGTTTTAGTCATTAGAAATATTTGGATTCCACTTTATATTGTTGGATCATTAATCGGTTCTTATTATATAGGAATGAATGCAATGAACTTTGTTGTATATGATGTGCTTAAATTGGATGGCATTTCTTCCTTTGCTCCATTTTTCGCGTTTATCATTATTGTCGCAATGGGAGTAGATTATAGTATCTTCCTTATGATGAGATACCAGGAATATCCTGATCTTTCACCTAAGGACGCTATTGTCGAAGCTTCCAAACATATCGGCGGAGTAGTAATCTCTGCAGGTATTATTCTTGCGGGTACGTTTGCTACGCTTATACCTTCAGGTTTGTCACTATTAATTGAATTAGGAACAGCCGTAATCGTAGGGATTGCAGCATTGTGCTTGGTATTCTTGCCAATATTTGTACCGGCGCTGATTGCGATACCAGACTTTTTGACTAAACTACGATTGAATAAAAATAAAGATGAAGCAATACAAATGAAAGACGTTCAAAATTTGTAATCAAGATCATTTAAAAATAATGAGGAAACAGGTGTTGTTATGTGACAATGCCTGTTTCTTTTTTCTTGAAGAAAATGGGCGAAATATATAAAATTATCACACACTTTTTAATTTTGTCACCTAAGTTCGTGACAGGACTAATTCTATTTATATTTATTCCATTCTTATTGAACTATCGAGCGCGTTAGTTGACCAACGATGGACTACTTCGGTGGTCTTTTTTTGTTGTACTCTCTTGCAGTATAGATTAATTAGAAATGATAGAATTAAAGTATAAAAAGTTAACTATAAGTTAATTAAATTCAGTAATTGGGGTGAATTATATAGATGGAAAAGTACACTTGTCCTTGTTGTGGTTATAAAACACTTTCAGAAGAAGAAAATGGTAGTTACGAAATCTGTTCAATGTGTTTTTGGGAAGATGATTATGTGATGAATGAAAACCCGGATTATTGGGGTGGTGCAAATGGAGTGTGTCTAAGGCAAGCACAAAGGAACTTTCTTAGAATTGGCGTTAGTGAGAAAAAATATCTTGATAATGTAGTTAAGAATGGCTATAAAAAAGACCCTTCATGGAAACCAGTTTGGGAGAATGAAGTTAAACTTAATGAAAAGAAAATAGTAGAAATACAAATAGAAGGTAACATTTTGAAAAGTGGGTTTACGGAATCATTACATATAAACGAATTTTTAGACGAATTTACTGACTTTCTTGAAAGTAAAGGATGGGGTTTTGGTGGTGAAATTAAAGAAGTAAGCACTGAGATTGATAAAGACTAAGCATATAGAAAATATGATAAATGCTATTTAACAAACGCATGCTTTAGTTGATAATCACAAGTCGCTAGCAGCGCGTTTTTTTGTGTAATAAAATGGCAGATTAGTTAAATAAAGAAAAAAGACTTCAATTATTTTTTGTGGAATATAATTGTAATAAACATAAGCAATTAATTAATTTAATTGAATAAAAAAGTAGGTGGAATAAGAGTAAGGAAACACGTGAAACTCAGTCAACAAATAGTAAAATTACGGATGAAAACAAAATATATTCACCTATTGAAAAATTCTATCATTGGTGGTGTGATTCTTTTTGAAGAATATCCTAAAGTTATATGAGCATTTAAATTGGGCTAATCAACTTATTCTTGAAAAATTGCAAAGTATTGAAGATAAAAATCAAGAGCTGTGCCATTTGTTTTCTCATGTCCTACATGCAGAAAAAGTATGGATAACTAGATTGCGAGGATTAGACAGTTCAAGACTGCCAATCTGGTCAGAGGTCGATTTAGAAGTCTGTGCAGGTCTTATTATACAAAATAAAGAGAACTTAACAATGTTTCTTACTAATTTAACAAATACTGACCTAGATAGATTAATATCCTACACAAACAGTAAAGGAAAAGAGTTTAAGAATTCTGTACGAGATATTTTAACTCATGTAGCATTGCATGGTCAGTATCATAGAGGACAGATTAACTCACGACTTCGGGCAGTTGGTTTTGAACCAGTTAATATTGACTTTATTACATTTGTGAGATAGATGTATTCTGGATAGCTTTTGTTATTATTCACTTTTATGGTATTTAGAATATCAAGGAAGAAAGCATATAATTATGTATTATTTCTTCTTTAACTAACGAGCGCGTTAGTTAAAGAACGATAGGCTGCTACGGCAGTCTATTTTTTATTATGCTAACTGGCAGTTTAGTTGTGCGAAATGTTTCTAGCTTAAATTGAGAGTGGTCACATTTCTCAGATAAAGGTTAGACAGTTCCTTTCGGAACTGAAGGATTATATCGAAGAATCAAATGATAGGGTAACGCCTTGAAGG
>Ga0209025_1005651_pt1 | contig 10076 bp, 9 predicted proteins | sample AraplaMF_Col_mLB_FD_184256 | JGI IMG/M metagenome (GOLD analysis project Ga0209025, IMG submission 184256) | Arabidopsis root microbial communities from the University of North Carolina, USA - plate scrape MF_Col_mLB (SPAdes) (version 2) | ecosystem: Host-associated > Plants > Roots > Endosphere ...
CCTCGCAGGAGCTGCGCGCGCCCTTTAACGGCAAGGTCATCACGGTGCATGCTGCACCCGGCCAGGCCGTGCGGCGCGGCGAGACCCTCTTGGTGATCGAATCCATGAAACTCGAACATTCGATCAATGCCCCGCATGATGCGGTGCTGGCGGCCGTGATGGTGGAGTCCGGCCAGCAGGCCGCGACGGGCCAGGTCTTGCTGAGGTTTGAGACATGAGCGCGCCTTGCGCCGTCCACGGTGAAGATGATGAAGCTGTTGTCGCCATGGCCGACGCCGTACGGCGCTTTGCAGAACGCGAGATCGCGCCGCATGCCACGGCATGGGACGAAGCCGGCGAGTTTCCGCGCGCGCTTTACACACAGGCGGCCAGCCTGAGTTTGCTGGGCCTGGGTTATCCCGAGGCGCTGGGCGGCACACCGGCCTCCTGGCGGCTGCGCAATGCAGTCACGCTGGCGCTGTGCCGTTATGGTGGCAGTGGTGGCGTCATGGCCAGCCTGTTTTCCCACAACATTGCCTTGCCGCCCGTGCTGCGCCATGGCAGCCCGGCGCTGCAGCAGAAAGTCATCACACCCGTGTTGCGCGGCGAAAAAATCGCCGCCCTGGCGATTACCGAACCCGGCGGCGGCTCGGATGTGGCCGCACTGCGCACCACGGCGCGGCGGGACGGCGGCGACTATGTGATCGACGGCGAAAAAGTTTTTATCACCTCGGGCATGCGCGCCGACTTCCTGACCGTGGCCGTGCGCACCGGTGAGGTCAAAGGTCCTGCCGGCATCTCACTGCTGGTGGTGCCGGGTGATGCGGCGGGCCTGTCGCGCAGCCCTTTGCAAAAAATGGGCTGGTGGTGTTCGGACACGGCGCAGCTGCGGTTTGATAATGTGCGTGTGCCTGCCCACTACCTGATCGGCGAAGAAGGCGCGGGCTTTCGCATGGTCATGGGCAACTTCAACGGCGAACGCCTGGCGCTGGCCGTGGCCGCGCTGGGTTTTGCCGAAGCCTGTTATGACGAGGCACTGGACTGGGCGCGCCAGCGCAAGACTTTCGGCGCGGCCCTGGTCGAGCGCCAGGCGGTGCGCCACAAGCTGGTGGACATGCAGATGCGCATCGCCTCCACCCGCGCCTGGGCCGATGCGCTGGCGCTGCGAGCCGACGCCGGCGAGGAAGCTTCGGGCAACTCTGACTGGGTGGCCCAGGTCTGCCTCTTGAAGAACCACGCCACACAAACCATGCAGTTCTGCGCCGACCAGGCGGTGCAAATCCTGGGCGGCATGGGTTATATGCGCGGCACCAAAAGCGAACGCATTTACCGCGAGGTCAAGGTCATGATGATAGGCGGCGGCGCCGAGGACATCATGAAGGACCTCGCTGCACGACAATTAGGACTATGACCAAAGCACATCCTGACCCCATCGGCGCGATTGAGTTCGAGCCCGAATTCGTTGCCGGCCTTAAAGACCTATTCGAGGAAAAAATCGTTTTTAACAAGCTGCTGGGGCTCAGGATCACCTCGATGACGGCTGAAAGGGTCACGGCCCGCATAGACATGCGCAACGAGCTGATAGGCCACTACGCCCACAACCGCATCCACGGCGGCGTGATCAGCGCCGGGCTGGACGCCATGGGCGGGCTGGCCGTGATGGCCGCCATAGGCGCGCGCCACATGGACGAGCCGCCGCTGCAGCGCCTGCATCGCTTCACCAAACTGGGCACCATAGATTTGCGCATCGACTATTTGCGGCCGGGGATCAGCGAATTTTTCGAACTGCGTGCCGAGGTGATGCGGCTGGGGTCGCGGGTGGCGAGTACGAGGATGGAGTTCCTCGGTGCCGATGGGAAGCTTTTTTCGACGGGCGCTGGGGCCTATATCGTTTCTTAGCCGGGTCTTGCTCCGGCTGAGCGCGCTCTTACCTCTTCATCTTCCTCCTTCCTCTTTTTAGTTCAGCTGGCCGGGTCTCGCCCCGGCGGGCGAGGCACTTTTCTTTGGCGAAGCAAAGAAAAGTGAGTTGCCGCCGGGCAACCCCGGCCAGCAAGCCTTAGCAAGGGGCACGCCGCCGGAACAAACCCGGACATCAACTAAGCCGGCCCCTCATAACCCAAAGCATTAAGAAACTCCCTCCGCCACCAATGCACATCATGCTCACGAATGTTCTTGAGCAGTTTCTGGTGCCGCGCCTGACGTTCCTCCAGCGGCATCTGCAGCGCGCGCTGTATGGTGCCGGCCGTGCCGTCAATGTCGTAGGGGTTGACGAGCAGCGCGTCTTCGAGCTGCTCGGCCGCACCCGCGAAGCGCGAGAGCACCAGCACGCCCGGATCGGCCGGGTCCTGGGCGGCGATGAATTCCTTGGCCACCAGGTTCATGCCGTCGCGCAGCGGCGTGACCAGTGCCACCCGCGCCACGCGGTACAGGCCAGGCAGGCGTTTGCGCGCCACGTTGCGGTGGATGTAGCGTATCGGCATCCAGTCGAGTTCACCAAAATTGCCGTTGGTGGCACCGCACAGGCTTTCAAGTTCCTGCAACAGGTCGGTGTAGGTTCCCATGTCTTCACGGCTGGGCGCGGCGATCTGGATCAGGGTGGCGCTGCGGATGTTTTCGGGATACTTCGTCAGCAGGGCCTCAAAGGCCTTCAGGCGTTGCGGCAGGCCTTTGGAGTAATCGAGCCGCTCCACACCCAGCAGCAGCTTGCGGCGTGAATACTCCTCTTTCATGCGCTCGTACATGTCGCGTGCGTCCTGCGCATGGGTAAGCGCGGCGAATTCATCCACGTCTATGCCTATCGGGAAGGCGCCCGCGCGCACGGTGCGGTGAAAGGCCCTGAAGCGGTTGCCATCCAGTGCCACGGCGCCGGCCTCGGCCTGCACGTAGCGCGAGAAGTGCAGCAGGTCGTTCTCGCTCTGGAAGCCCACCAGGTCGTAGGCGAACAGCGCGCGCATCAGCCATTCATGCTGGGGAATGGCCGCCAGTATCTGCTGCGGCGGCAGCGGGATGTGCAGGAAAAAACCGATGCGGTTGTTGCAGCCCATGGCGCGCAGCTCGGCGGCCATGGGGATCAGGTGGTAGTCGTGGATCCAGATGATGTCGTCGGGCTTGAGCAGGGGCATCAGCTTGTGCGCGAACAGCCGGTTCACGCGGCGGTAGGCCTCGATAAAACCCGTGTCGAAACGCGCCAGGTCCAGCCGGTAATGGAACACCGGCCAGAGCACGCCGTTGCTGTAGCCCAGGTAATAGCCCGCATGGTCTTCGGCCGACAGGTCCACCGTGGCGAGCTTGACGTTGCCGGCCTGCTGCACATGCAGCTCGCCTTCACCCGGCGCGCCGCCTTCGACGACGTTGCCGCTCCAGCCGAACCAGAGGCCACCGGTGGCATTGAGCGAATCGCCCAGTGCGACGGCCAGGCCGCCGGCGGCGGCCTTGCGCGGATCTGCCACGCGGTTCGAGACAACAACCAAACGACTCATGACAAATAGCCCTCAGCACCAGCAGGGGCCGCGGAACCGGCTTTGCCGGGCCGCAGGCGCCAGCCCCCTGCAAGGGGGGGAGGTGCTACACGAAGTGAGCATCCGGCGGGGGTGTTCATACCTGGGATTCCCAGGGGGTTGAGAGCCTTACGGCAGCATTGATGATCCCCACCATGGAATAAGTCTGCGGAAAATTGCCCCACATCTCGCCGGTCAGGGGATGGGTGTCTTCCGACAGCAGGCCCACATGGTTGCGCGCGGCCAGCATGGTGTTGAAGATTTCGCGGGCCTGCTCCTTGCGGCCTATGCGGGCCAGCGCGTCTATGCGCCAGAAGGTGCAGATGTTGAAGGCGGTCTCGGGTTTGCCGAAATCGTCGGGTGCCTCGTAGCGGCGCATATAAGGGCCGTCGCACAAATGGGTTTCCAGCGCGTCCACCGTGGCGATGAAGCGCGGGTCCTTGGGGTCGATAAAACCGACCTCGATCATCAGCAGCACGCTGGCGTCCAGGTCGCGCCCGCCGAAGCTTTCGGCAAAGGACTGGCGCTCCTCGCTCCAGGCCTCGCGCAGTATGCGTTCCTGCATGACGGAGGCATGGCCCTGCCAGTAGGCGGCGCGCTCCGGCTGCTTGAGCACCAGCGCGATCTTGGCCAGCCGGTCGCAAGCAGCCCAGCACATCAGGGCCGACGAAGTGTGGATGCGCGCGCGCGTGCGCAGCTCCCACATGCCGGCGTCGGGCTTGTCGTAGTTGCGCACGGCCTGCTCGCCGACGTCCTCCAGCCGCTTGAACTCGGCAAGGCCCGCGCGGTGCAGCAGGCGGTGGTCGTGAAAGGACTGGGCCGCGCCCAACACCACATTGCCGTAGACGTCGTGCTGGAAGTGCTCCTGCGCCTGGTTGCCGACGCGCACCGGGCCCATGCCTCGGTAGCCGCCCAGGTGCACCATGATGGATTCGGGCAGTTCTCGCTCCAGGCCTATGCCGTAGAGCGGCTGGATATGCCCGCCCTTGGACTGCACCACCACGTTGCTGAGCCAGCGCAGGTAGTCCTCCATGGTGCCGACTTCCGAGAGGCTGTTGAGCGCGCGCACCACAAAAAAGGCGTCGCGCAGCCAGCAGTAGCGGTAGTCCCAGTTGCGCTGGCTGCCGGGCGCCTCGGGAATGCTGGTGGTCATGGCGGCGACGATGGCGCCCGTGTCTTCAAACAGCGAGAGCTTGAGCGTGATGGCCGCGCGTATCACGGCCTCCTGCCACTCCAGCGGAATGTGCAGGCGCTGGCTCCATTTCTTCCAGTAGGAGATGGTCTCCTGCTCGAACAGGCGCGCGGTGTCGGCAATGCCGTCGGTCAGCGATTCGTCGGCGCCCAGCAGGAAATTGTGCTCACGCGTCAGCACAAAAGGCTGTTTTGACAGCAGGTGGGAAAGCGAGGCGTCGGTGTTCAGGCGCAGCGTGAGTTCGTCGCCCACGTAGCGCAGGTGGTTGCTGCCCTGGGTGACCAGTGGCTTGCGCCGGCCCCAGTCGAAGCGGATGTCCAGCGCCACGCGTATGCGCGGCGCGCCGTGGATGGGCTTGACCCGGCGCACCAGCGTCATGGGCCTGAAAAAGCGCGAGCGGCTGAAAAACCGCGGCGCGAAGTCAGTGATCTCTATGCCCTGGCCGCGCTTGTCGAAGAGCTGGGTGCGCAGCACGGCGGTATTGGGCTCATACCACTGCCTGGCTTCGGCGAAGTCCTCGATCTCGATGGCGAAGGCGCTGGACTGCGAATCCTGGATGCCGGGCATGGTGGTTTCGCCTTGCTCCGGCTGGGGCTCGAGCAGCGCGTTGAAGACCGGGTCGCTGTCAAAGCGCGGCAGGCAGCACCAGACGATGCGCCCGCGCGCGTCGATCAGGGCGCTGAAGCCGCAGTTGCCGATCACACCCATGGCCAGGGACGGCTTGGCGGGCGACGTGAAATGCAGGGAATCGGCGGCGACGTTCATGGGCGGCCTCCTGGCGCGGCGGCCGGCGCCTCATCAGTCTCTCGCGACATGCCGCCAAAGGCCGCGTGCAGCCATTCGCGCAGCGCGTCGGGCGATGCGCAGCGGTGGCGCGCCACGGTCGCGCCTTCGCCGACCTTGATGCCTTCACCGCCCAGTGACTGCACGGCGGCAAAGCCGGCTTCGTCGGTGGTGTCGTCGCCGGCGAACAGCGGCAGGCGGCCCGCAAACGGGGGCTCGCGCATGAAGGCCTTGATTGCCGATCCCTTGCTGACATTCGCTGGTTTGACTTCAAACACATACTTGCCGCACAGCAATTCGACGCCGGGTGTGCGGTCGGCGGCTTGCTGCATGACCCGCAGGCACAGCGACTCCAGTTCGGGCGCATGGCGGTAGTGCAGGGCGACGGCAGCCTGCTTGATTTCAATGCGCAGTCCGTCATGGTGAGCTGCGAACTCGGCGGTGCTGCGCGCGAGCTCGCTCAAGTCAGGCTCCGCGAGGCTGACCACCCGGCCTTGTATGTCGCGGCGCTGCGCGCCGTGCTCGCTGGCCAGGGGTAGCTGCAAGGGCGCAAGAAAGCCATCCAGGTCGGCGAGCCTGCGGCCCGACACGATCGCCAGGGCGCCGCCCAGCTGGCCCGACAGTCGGAGCAGGGCCGGGATTACGCCCGAGACCAGCTGGACCGCGTCGGGTTCGGGTGCCAGGTCGGCCAGTGTTCCGTCAAAGTCCAGGAAGAGGGCGGTCCGCGCGCCTATGGCCGGCAGCTGCCCGGAAAGTGCCGAACGCGATGAAGGCAGGGCCGGCGATGGGGAAGGTGATAACTGCATCGCCATTCACCTTAGCAGGCCCCCTGTCAAAGCGCTGTAGGCCGGCTTCGCTTTTTCAGGTTCCGGGGGGCGATGGCTGCTACGTCGCGGTGCCGGCCAGGCTGTCCTGCACCGCTTTGACGCGCGCCTGGTGGATCACGTCGCCGATCTGCTTGCCGCCGCGTCCCGCTGCCTGCGCCTGGAGTGCCAACGGCTGCGTTTGCACCGCCTGGGCCGCGGCCAGGGCCGCCAGCAGGCGCGGGCGCTGCGGGTAGGGCGAATCGTGCAGGCCCAGTCGGCCGCGCGCGTCGCATTCGCAGGCCAGCAGGATGTCGGCAAAGCGCTGGGGCTTGCGAAATGCATCGCAGCGCTCCAGCAGCCGCACCAGGGCCGCGGCGCCCAGGCTTTCGCTGCGGTGCACATTGCCGTGCTCGCGCGCCACCACGTCGGCGATCTCGCGGCAGTCCACCGGCACGCGCAGGCGCTCGCACACCTCCTTCAACAGGCGTGCGCTGCGTTCTTCGTGGCCGATGTGGCGCGGCAAGGCCTCGGCCGGTGTCGTGCCCTTGCCCAGGTCGTGGCACAGGCAGGCAAAGCGCGCGGCCAGGGGCGCCTTGAGCTGCGCCGACATGTCCAGCACCATCATCAGGTGGATGCCGGTGTCGACCTCGGGATGGTGGGCGGCGGGCTGGGGCACACCCCAGAGGCGCGCCACCTCGGGCAGCAGCTTGTCCAGCGCGCCGCTGTCACGCAGCACCTCGAACAGGCGCGAGGGCTTCTCCTCCATCAGCCCGCGCGCGAGCTCCTGCCACACGCGTTCGGGCACCAGCGCATCGACCTCGCCATCGGCCACCATGTCCCGCATCAGCACCAGGGTCTCGGGTGCCACCGAAAAGCCGGAAAAACGGGCGGCAAAGCGGGCCAGCCGCAAAATGCGCACCGGGTCTTCGCGGAAGGCATCGGTGACATGGCGCAGGATTTTGGCCTGGAGGTCTTTTTGCCCGCCGAAGGGGTCTATCAGCGCGGCAAAGTTGGGCTCGAAGCGGCCAGGCGCGCTGTCGCCGCGGGCTGGGGCCGCGATGGCATTGATGGTCAGGTCGCGCCGCGCCAGGTCCTGCTCCAGCGTCACGTCGGGATCGGCATGCACCGCAAAGCCGCGGTAGCCGCGCGCCGTCTTGCGCTCGGTGCGGGCCAGCGCGTACTCCTCGCGGGTCTCGGGGTGCAGGAAGACAGGGAAGTCCTTGCCCACGGGCAGGTAGCCCTGGGCCGCCAGTTCCTCGGGTGTGGCGCCCACGACCACCCAGTCGTGGTCCTGCACGGGCAAGCCCAGCAAGGCATCGCGCACCGCGCCACCGACCATGAATATTTCCATCAAGCCAGTTTAGCGGCTAGTGGCCGGACGAAGCCGGCCCTTCTTATTCAGGAAAACACCGGCCGGAAGAAGCTGCGCTCGTAGCTGACGATGCAGCCGGTGGTTTCGGCGTACTTGAAGGCAGCCAGGCAATCCTGATCTGAAAAAGAGCGCTGGCGGTAAGTCTCGTAGGCCGCCAGGCTGTCGAAGGTGAACAGCGCCAGTGCGATGTTGTTGGCGCCTTCGCTGGGCATGAAATAGCCGTGGTGCTTGCCGCCGAATTTTTCGACCAGCGGAATCCACAGCTTGCCGTAGTGCTCGAACTCCTTGAGTTTTGCGGTGTTGAGCACGTAGCGCAGGTAAATCGTGACCATGGGAGCTCCTGCTTCAGCGTTTGACGCGGTAAGGCTCTTCAAATTCGCGGAAATCGTTTTCGGCAAGCGCGTCATTTATCCAGGCCTTGACGCCAGATAGGGCGCTGACACGCTGGATATAGGCGCTGATCTCTGCCGGCACCGGCAGCGCGTAACGGCTCAGGCGCATGCACACGGGTGCAAAAAAGGCGTCGGCAATGCTGAATTCGCCGAACAGCATGGGGCCTTTGTATTGCGCCAGCAACTCGGTCCACATGTCGACAATGCGCTGCACGTCGGCGCGCACGGCCGATTTGTCGCGCCAGATCAGCTGGCCCATGTCGGACAGGTCGGCCTCGATGTTCATGGGACAGGCCGACCGCAGCGCGCCGAAGCCGCTGTGCATCTCGGCGCAGATGCTGCGCGCCCGGGCGCGGGCCTTCACGTCCTGCGGCCAGAGTTTTTTCTCGGGAAAGCGCTCGGCCAGGTATTCGGCGATGGCCAGCGTGTCCCAGACCACAAAACCATCGTCATCCAGCGCCGGCACCCTGCCGGTCGGGTTCACGCCGCCGATTTTTTCCTTGAAGCTCGAGTTGGCGTCGAAGGAATCGAAGCGCAGCTTGATTTCCTCAAAGGGAATGCCGGCCTGCTTGAGCAGCACCCAGGGGCGCATGGACCAGGAGGAGTAGTTTTTATTGCCGATGTAGAGCTTGAGCATGGAATCCTCGTCTGCTGGTGATGAAGGCCAAAATGAAACGACTTTCGATGCTACAACCCCGCCAGCGCGCCATTGATGCAAAAAAATCGAAAAATTGATGCCGCCCGCACCGGGCGCGAGGTGAAATTCCGCCAAATCACGCTACAGTGTGCGCACTGTCAACACCGTCGGCAGCCGCTGCGGCGGTAAAAAAATGAGGTTCAACCATGATTCTGGGTGATGTACTGCGGGCGCTGCTGGGGGGCTTGTTTCGGAGCCGCCGCCGGGGTGCTTCCTCGAAGTCGGCCGCTGCGGCACGCTCGCCATTCTTCCCAAGCTTACGGCACCCGAGAAAAGCAAGGTGCCCAGCTTCTTTTTCCCCGTGTTTTGGGGGACGAAGGACGACCAGGCGGTGACCGAAAGCATGAAGTCGGTGACCCAGAAGCTGGAGGGCGGCTATTACTTCGCCGACAACCTGCTGACCTGGGTGCGCAATCTGTCCATGTTCGATGACGGCCCGTTTCTGCAGGCCTGGAAGGACAATGTCGAGAGCGACTCCGACAAAGCCATCGTGTGGCGGCGCTACGTGCTGGCCTGCGCGGCCTACCATTGCGTGCAGCTGGACGGGGATTTCGTCGAATGCGGCGCCTACACCGGGGTGGGTGTCAAAACGATCGTCGACTACCTCGGAGGTCCCGCGTTCCCGAAAACCTTCTGGTGCTACGACCTCTTTGAACACGACAGCAGCATGGCCAACCACGCCATGCCGGAGCACGGCGAAGGCCTGTATGCGCGGGTCTGCGAGAAGTTCATGCCCTATCCCCAGGTCCAGGTCATGAGAGGGAAAATCCCCGAAGTGTTCGCGAGCGGTTGCCCTGAGCGCATCGCCTACCTGCACATCGACCTGAACCAGGCACCCGCCGAGATTGCGACCCTGGAACACCTGTTTGACCGCATGGTGCCTGGCGGCATTTTGATCCTCGACGACTACGAATGGGCCGGCGCCTACCGCGGGCAGAAGATCGCCGAGGATGCCTGGTTCGATGAGCGGCAGTACCGCGTGATGCCGCTACCCACGGGCCAGGGGCTGATCATCAAGCGTTAGCCGGTGCACACCCGGCCGGGATCGCTGTTCCCGGAACCGGCTAGAACCGGCCCGCCGTCTTGCGTTTGGCCGTCAACCCGCTGCGCAGGCCCTGCTCGCCGAGGTAAGAAGGCCCGATGGCGTCCAGCGACGCCGGGTGTATACCCAGCGCCTGCAGGCCGGGCAGCTTGCCCGTGGCCACGTTGTCGCTGGCCATGGCGTCGAGGTTGTCGCGGCTGAGCATGGGTTCGCCGGGGGCCAGTTCCATGAGGCCGGCCTGCAGACGGGCCAGCGGCGCGGGTAGCGCGATCACCGGCCGGCCCTTGCCGCCGTTGACGCCGGCGTAGCGGCCCGC
>Ga0209025_1005659_pt1 | contig 10066 bp, 8 predicted proteins | sample AraplaMF_Col_mLB_FD_184256 | JGI IMG/M metagenome (GOLD analysis project Ga0209025, IMG submission 184256) | Arabidopsis root microbial communities from the University of North Carolina, USA - plate scrape MF_Col_mLB (SPAdes) (version 2) | ecosystem: Host-associated > Plants > Roots > Endosphere ...
TGAAGCGTTGAGATCAGGGCGCGATATTAATAAGATTTGGATTGCAGAAGGTGCTGCAAAAGGACAAGTGCAAATTGTACTTGCATTAGCGAAGGAAAACAAAATTTTAGTACAGAATTCACCAAAGAAAAAATTAGATCAACTTGTAGAAGGGAATCATCAAGGTGTAGTTGCGCAAGTGGCGGCATATGAATATGCGGACTTAGAGGACTTATTTGCAGTGGCTGCTAAGCGGAATGAAGATCCTTTCTTTTTAATTCTTGATGAGATTGAAGATCCGCACAACTTAGGTTCTATTATGCGTACTGCAGATGCGGTAGGAGCTCACGGTATTATTATTCCAAAACGCAGAGCGGTTGGTTTAACAGCGGCAGTTGCCAAGGCTTCGACGGGAGCGATTGAGTATGTTCCGGTAGCTCGTGTGACAAATTTATCGAGAACGATTGATGAGTTGAAAGAGCGTGGGCTTTGGATTGCAGGTACAGATGCAAAAGGAAAAGATGACTATCGTAATTTAGATGGAAAGATGCCAATTGGCTTAGTTATTGGTAGTGAGGGGAAAGGTATGAGTCGCTTAATTGGCGAGAAATGTGACTTCCTCATCCATTTGCCGATGGCAGGTAAAGTTACATCCTTAAATGCTTCAGTTGCTGCTAGTTTATTAATGTATGAAGTGTATCGGAAACGTTATCCAATCGGTAAGTAAGAATGAATGATATTTTAATCGTTGATGGCTACAACATTATTGGGGCTTGGGCAGATTTAAGAAAGCTAAGGGATGTAGATTTGCAGGCTTCACGCGACTTACTTATTGATAAAATGGCAGATTATCAAGGGTATACAGGCACGAAAGTTATGATTGTGTTTGATGCATATTCTGTTTATGGAATTGAAAAGAAGATGAAACAGGCGCGTGTTGACGTAATTTTTACAAGAAAGAACCAAACAGCTGATGAGAAAATCGAGCAACTCGCGATTGAACTACGTAATATTAATACGCGTATTTATGTTGCGACGTCTGATTACACAGAGCAGTGGGCTATTTTTGGACAAGGTGCCCTGCGTAAATCAGCGCGGGAGTTAGAGATAGAAGTTCAGGCGATGGAACGTACCGTACGTGATGAAACGAAGAAAACAAAAGAAACACAACCGGCTATGCGAACGATATTTAGTGATGAAGTTACAGAAAAATTAGAAAAGTTAAGACGAGGAGGGCGTTGAAACATTGACGCTCTCCTTGTGCTTACTGTATAATATTGTTAAATAACTAGCGGTCGGAGGGATCAGATTGGAAGTAGACTTCGTAAGCGACAACAATGTTATATTTAATGGTTTAGAGGATGAAGAGATAGTTGAATTAGTAAGGAAAGGTAATGTAGATGCGCTGGAGTATTTGATTCATAAGTACAAAAATTTTGTACGTGCCAAATCAAGATCTTATTTTTTAGTTGGAGCTGATCGTGAAGATATTATTCAAGAAGGTATGATTGGATTATTTAAGGCGATTCGTGATTATAAAGAGGACAAGCTATCTTCCTTTAAAGCCTTTGCGGAATTATGTATTACACGCCAAATTATTACCGCTATTAAAACTGCGACAAGACAGAAACATATTCCTTTAAATTCGTACGTATCTTTAGACAAACCGATTTATGATGAAGAATCTGATCGCACTTTATTAGATGTTATATCTGAAGCGAAGATGACGGATCCTGAAGAGATGATTATTAGCCAAGAAGAGTATGTTGATATAGAATCAAAAATATCTGAATTATTAAGCGATTTAGAAAGAAAAGTACTGTCTTTGTACTTAGATGGAAGGTCGTATCAAGAAATTTCAGAGCAATTGAATCGTCATGTGAAATCCATTGATAACGCTCTGCAACGAGTGAAAAGAAAACTAGAACGTTATATGGAAATGAGAGAAACGGCAACCGTTAATGCACCCTCTATTAAGCGAAATATATAAATGCCATTTAAAAAACCAAATATACATAGCGGCAGCTTATATGTTTGGGAATAAAAAACGGGTTTATATAGATGTTGCTTAAAGGTATATTAAAATAATAGATTAATATAAAAGAGGGGCTTTTCCTCTCCTTTTCTTTTTGGAGTAGGGGGAGTGTCATTGACATGGTATTTTATTGTATGATACATTTTTAAGGAAATAATGTTACGAGGCTGGTGTAACAAATGAGAAAAAAAGTTGTACTCGCATGTGAAAAGTGCAATAATCGAAACTATTCCACAATGAAAGATACAAGCTCAGTAGAGCGTCTTGAAATAAAGAAATTTTGTAAAACATGCAATGCGCATATGATTCATAAGGAAACAAAATAAACAATCGTAATTATGCACTGGAGGTTCCGGAAATGCGTTTGACGAACTTTTTTGGCGATGTAAGCCGTGAAATGAAAAAAGTAAGTTGGCCGAAAAAAGATGAATTATTCCGTTCGACACTGACTGTAATTGCAACTGTTGTGTTCTGTGCAGTTTTCTTTGCAGTGGTGGATATGGGGATTTCTTCTTTAATTCGTTTAATTCTTGAATAAGAAGCACTTATACATGATATAATGTTAATGTTATTTATACGAACTGTGTAAAAGCCCGGTGAACGGGTTTTTTCATTTGCGCGAAAAAATGTACGTCAGGGAGGGAAGGACGGTCGTCCTAAATCAATGGAAAAACGTTGGTATGTTGTCCATACTTATTCTGGATATGAAAATAAAGTAAAAACGAACCTAGAGAAACGTGTAGAATCGATGGGTATGCAAGATAAGATTTTCCGTGTTATTGTTCCAGAGGAAACAGAAGTAGAGATGAAAAACGGAAAAGAGAAAATAACGAAGAGGAAAGTATTTCCTGGCTACGTATTAGTAGAACTTATCATGACAGATGATTCTTGGTATGTTGTTCGCAATACACCAGGAGTAACAGGGTTTGTTGGTTCTTCTGGATCTGGTTCAAAACCATCTCCGTTATTGGAAGAAGAAGTAGTTGTGATCTTAAAACACATGGGAATGGAAAATGAAGTGGTTGATTTTGACTTTGAACTTCATGAGACTGTACGTGTGAATGAAGGTCCGTTTGCGAACTATACAGGTGCTATTAATGAAATTGACCTAGAAAAACAAAGGGTTACAGTGCTTGTTGATATGTTTGGTCGCGAAACTTCAGTTGAGTTAGACTTCCACCAAATTGAAAAATTATAAAATCGAACTTGAAATGAATTGTAAAAAGTGATAATATCTTTAAAGTCAATACGTCTTCGGAAACGGAGACGTTTTTTGAGAAAATTTTATCGCTAAAGATAAAATATGAAGTGGGAGGGCAAAAAATAATTGCCCATTGACCACATCACGGACTTAAGGAGGTGTGTCTCGTGGCTAAAAAGGTAATTAAAATGGTAAAACTTCAGATTCCTGCAGGTAAAGCTAACCCAGCTCCACCAGTTGGTCCAGCATTAGGACAAGCAGGTGTTAACATCATGGGCTTCTGTAAAGAGTTCAACGCTCGTACAGCAGATCAAGCTGGTCTAATCATTCCTGTTGAAATTACAGTATTTGAAGACCGTTCATTCACTTTCATTACTAAAACTCCTCCTGCTGCTGTTCTTCTTAAGAAAGTAGCTGGTATCGAGTCTGGTTCTGGTGAACCAAATCGTAATAAAGTGGCAACTGTTAAGCGTGATAAAGTTCGCGAAATCGCTGAAACTAAAATGCCTGACCTAAACGCTGCTAGCGTAGAAGCTGCAATGCGTATGGTTGAAGGTACTGCACGCAGTATGGGCATTGTTATCGAAGACTAATTCGATTTGTTTTTTTTGTAAAAGAGGTTGCGGGTCTGGTGTTCCAATTCGCAACCTTTATTATCGTAAATGAATGTCGTTTTTTAAATAAAAGGATGGGCGCGCATCCTCGATCGTATCGGAAAAAATGCGTAAAGTGGGAGGTTATTCCGCTAAAACCACATTGAGGAGGAAATAAAAATGGCTAAAAGAGGTAAAAAGTACGTAGAAGCTGCAAAGCTTGTTGATCGTGCGACTGCTTACTCTGCAACAGAGGCAGTAGAATTAGTAAAGAAAACAAACACAGCTAAATTTGATGCAAGTGTAGAAGCTGCATTCCGTTTAGGTGTTGACCCTAAGAAAGCTGACCAACAAATTCGTGGTGCAGTTGTTCTTCCACATGGTACTGGTAAAGTACAACGTGTATTAGTATTCGCTAAAGGCGAAAAACTAAAAGAAGCTGAAGCTGCTGGAGCTGACTTCGTAGGTGATGCAGACTACATCAACAAAATCCAACAAGGTTGGTTTGACTTTGACGTAGTAGTAGCAACTCCTGACATGATGGGTGAAGTTGGTAAACTTGGTCGTGTATTAGGACCTAAAGGTTTAATGCCAAACCCTAAAACTGGAACAGTTACTTTCGACGTAACAAAAGCAGTTAACGAAATCAAAGCTGGTAAAGTAGAATACCGCGTTGATAAAGCTGGTAACATCCATGTACCAATCGGTAAAGTATCTTTCGAAGATGCAAAATTAGTTGAAAACTTAGAAACAGTTGCTGATGCGCTTCTAAAAGCTAAACCAGCTGCTGCAAAAGGTACTTACATGAAGAACGTAACAGTTGCTTCTACAATGGGACCTGGCGTACGCGTTGACGTTTCAACTATTGCGTAAAAATTGGAAGTTGACTTCATGATGAAGTTCTAATATAATCATCTATGTTGTGAATTTTAATAGTGTACCGTAGACAGTAGGTGCCATTTTGGCTTAATATCCTACCGAGGTGTAAATATACGGAACGGAATTTTTCTGTGACTATATGCCTCCATGTCTATAACTGGGCACGGAGGCTTTTTAGTGCACTTTCGGTACATCTTCTATATAATCTACAGGAGGTGTAATAACATGACTAAAGCAATCGAAGCAAAACAACATGTTGTAACTGAAATCGCTGGTAAACTTAGCGAAAGTAAATCAACAATCGTTGTTGACTACCGTGGTTTAACAGTTTCTGAAGTAACAGAATTACGTAAAGCATTACGTGAAGCTGGCGTTGAGTTCAAAGTTTACAAAAACTCTTTAACTCGTCGTGCTGCAGAAGTTGCTGAACTAACTGAGTTAAATGAATTCCTAACAGGACCAAACGCTATCGCGTTCAGTAACGAAGATGTAGTTGCTCCTGCGAAGGTATTAAACGACTTTGCAAAAAATCACGAAGCTTTAGAAATTAAAGCTGGTGTAATTGAAGGTAAACTTGTAACTGTTGATGAGGTTAAAGCTATCGCTACTCTTCCATCACGTGAAGGCTTACTTTCTATGCTTCTTAGCGTTCTTCAAGCTCCAATCCGCAACCTTGCACTTGCTGCAAAAGCTGTTGCTGATCAAAAAGAAGAGCAAGGCGCTTAATTTTTTAAAAGATAATTACGTATTATCGATCAAACAATATGAACTTATTTAATAAGGGAGGATATTTACAATGACTAAAGAACAAATCATTGAAGCAGTTAAAAATATGACTGTATTAGAACTTAACGACTTAGTAAAAGCTATCGAGGAAGAATTCGGCGTAACTGCTGCTGCTCCTGTAGCTGTAATGGGTGGCGCTGCTGGTGAAGCTGCTGCTGAGAAAACTGAATTTGATGTAGTACTTGCTGAAGCAGGCGCTCAAAAAATCAAAGTTATCAAAGTTGTTCGTGAAATCACTGGTCTTGGATTAAAAGAAGCTAAAGAAGTAGCTGACAACACTCCAAAAGCAGTTAAAGAAGGCGTTTCTAAAGATGAAGCTGAAGAAATCAAAGCTAAACTTGAAGAAGTTGGCGCTGTAGTAGAAGTTAAGTAATTAACTTTTGAAGCTTTAAGAAAAGCTCGCTCTCATGCGAGCTTTTTTTTTAACTGTAAAGAAAAGAGGTGGCCGTATGGCAGACCATTATTTTTCTAACGATCCTTCTAGTAAAAGTGATCGTAAACGTTGGGAATATACGCTCAGAGGATCGCAATTTGTTTTCTTATCTGACCACGGAGTATTTTCAAAAAGTGAAGTGGACTTTGGTTCGCGTCTTTTAATTGAAGCGTTTCAGATGCCGGATGCTCAAGGTGATGTATTAGATGTCGGGTGTGGATATGGTCCGATAGGTTTATCTTTAGCGAAAGAGTTTCAAGAACGCGTAGTTCATATGGTGGATGTAAATGAAAGGGCGCTTGGGCTTGCGAAAGAAAACGCAGCTAATAACCGAATTGGAAATGTCCGGATTTATGAAAGTAGTGTATATGAAAATGTGAATGGAAAATACGCTGCTATTCTATCTAATCCGCCAATCCGAGCTGGAAAGCACGTGGTGCATGAGATTCTAGAAAAAGCAGTGGATTATCTTGTGCCGGGCGGAGAACTTTGGATTGTAATCCAGAAAAAGCAAGGTGCACCATCCGCGATGAAAAAACTAGAAGAAGTGCTCGATGTTGTGGAAGTCGTAGAAAAGAAAAAAGGCTATTATATCATAAAATCAAAAAAACGTTGACTGTTATTTTTGGTTGTGTTAACATTATAAAATGCCAATATATGATTTTCTGCGTTGAGAACAATGTATATTTTTGCTTGTCTTGGAAAAGATAGTAAAATCAGCAGATGATGAAACAGAATGATGGTTTTCTTATAGAAGCCATTTTTCTTTTTTGAGCAGTTAGAAACACTCAACGTATCTATCTTTTTTGGGAAAAAGGCTACGTAATTTGCGTCAGTCGTATTTAGTTGTGATTTTGCACATTTTTTGTGCATTTTATAATACTCTTGATTTGAGGGGTGAAGCAGTTGACAGGTCAACTAGTTCAATACGGACGACACCGCCAACGAAGAAGTTATGCCCGTATTAGTGAGGTATTAGAATTACCAAATCTTATCGAAATTCAAACCTCTTCTTATCAGTGGTTTCTTGATGAGGGTTTGCGAGAAATGTTCCAAGACATTTCTCCGATTGAAGACTTTACGGGAAATCTATCGCTTGAATTTATCGACTACAGTTTAGGTGAACCAAAATATTCTGTAGAAGAGTGTAAAGAGCGTGATGTGACGTATGCAGCACCACTTCGTGTAAAAGTGCGTCTAATCAATAAAGAAACTGGTGAAGTAAAAGAGCAAGATGTGTTCATGGGGGATTTCCCGCTCATGACAGAGACAGGAACATTTGTAATTAACGGTGCAGAACGCGTTATCGTTTCTCAGTTAGTTCGTTCACCAAGTGTATACTTCAGTGGAAAAGTGGACAAAAATGGAAAACGCGGATTTACTGCTACTGTAATTCCAAACCGCGGAGCTTGGTTGGAGTATGAAACAGATGCTAAGGATGTTGTTTATGTACGTATCGATCGTACGCGCAAACTGCCTGTAACTGTTTTGTTACGCGCATTAGGGTTTGGCTCTGATCAAGAAATCACCGAATTGATTGGTGATAACGAATACTTAAGCAATACGTTAGAAAAAGATAACACGGATAGCACAGAAAAAGCGTTGCTTGAAATTTACGAGCGTCTACGTCCAGGTGAGCCACCGACAGTAGAAAACGCAAAGAGCTTGCTTGTTTCTCGTTTCTTTGATCCGAAACGTTATGATCTAGCAAATGTAGGTCGCTACAAAATTAACAAGAAATTACACATTAAAAACAGATTGTTTAACCAACGTTTAGCTGAAACTTTAGTGGATCCTGAGACAGGTGAAATTTTAGTAGCAGAAGGAACAATCTTAGATCGTCGTACGTTAGATCGTATTTTACCTTACTTAGAAAAGAACATTGGTTTTAAAACAGCGAAACCAATGGGCGGAGTGGTAGACGGCGATGTTGAATTGCAATCTATTAAGATTTATGCTCCAGATGCAGACGGAGAGCGCTCTATCAATATTATTGGTAATGCGAATATCGACCGTGATATAAAACATATTACACCAGGCGATATTATTGCATCTATTAGCTATTTCTTTAATCTTCTATATAAAGTAGGAGACACAGACGATATTGACCATTTAGGAAACCGCCGTCTACGTTCTGTAGGGGAATTGTTACAAAACCAATTCCGTATCGGTCTTTCTCGTATGGAACGAGTTGTTCGTGAGAGAATGTCAATTCAAGATACAAATGCAATTACACCGCAAGCGTTAATTAACATTCGTCCGGTTATTGCATCTATTAAAGAGTTCTTCGGTAGCTCTCAGTTATCTCAGTTTATGGACCAAACAAACCCATTAGCAGAGTTAACACATAAACGAAGACTATCTGCATTAGGACCTGGTGGTTTAACGCGTGAGCGCGCAGGCTTTGAAGTGCGTGACGTTCACTACTCTCACTATGGTCGTATGTGTCCAATTGAAACACCAGAGGGACCAAACATCGGTTTGATCAACTCTCTATCTTCGTTTGCGAAAGTAAATGAATTTGGTTTCATTGAAACACCATATCGCCGTGTTGATCCAGAAACTGGACGCGTAACAACACGTGTAGATTACTTAACAGCTGATGAACAAGATAACTATGTTGTTGCCCAAGCAAACGCACGTTTATCTGAAGATGGAGATTTTCTTGATGAAGACGTTGTAGCACGTTTCCGCGATGAGAACGTTGTAGTAAAACGTGAACGTATCGACTACATGGATATCTCTCCAAAACAGGTCGTGTCTGCTGCGACAGCTTGTATTCCGTTCTTAGAAAACGATGACTCGAACCGTGCGCTAATGGGTGCGAACATGCAACGTCAAGCAGTTCCACTTATGAACCCAGAATCTCCAATTGTAGGTACTGGTATGGAGTACGTATCGGCGAAAGATTCAGGTGCTGCAGTAATTTGTAAACATCCTGGTATCGTTGAACGTGTAGAAGCTCGCGAAGTTTGGGTACGTCGTTATATCGAAGTAGACGGTCAACAAGTAAAAGGTGACTTGGATCGTTACAAAATGTTGAAATTCATCCGTTCTAACCAAGGAACTTGTTACAACCAACGTCCAATCGTAAGTGTTGGTGATCAAGTTGTAAAAGGTGAGATTCTTGCAGACGGTCCTTCTATGGAAAAAGGTGAACTTGCACTTGGTCGTAACGTGCTTGTTGGCTTTATGACATGGGATGGTTATAACTATGAGGATGCGATCATTATGAGTGAGCGCCTTGTAAAAGATGATGTGTACACTTCTATTCATATTGAAGAATATGAATCTGAAGCTCGTGATACAAAGCTAGGACCAGAAGAAATTACACGAGACATTCCAAACGTAGGGGAAGATGCGCTTCGCAACCTTGATGAGCGTGGTATTATCCGCATTGGTGCAGAAGTAAAAGATGGAGACTTGCTTGTTGGTAAAGTAACGCCAAAAGGTGTAACAGAGTTAACAGCAGAAGAACGTCTATTACATGCAATCTTTGGTGAGAAAGCTCGTGAAGTACGTGATACATCACTACGTGTACCACATGGTGGTGGCGGTATTATCTTAGACGTAAAAGTATTTAACCGTGAAGATGGCGATGAATTACCACCAGGTGTGAATCAACTTGTACGTGCATATATCGTTCAAAAACGTAAAATTTCTGAAGGTGACAAGATGGCCGGTCGTCACGGTAACAAAGGTGTTATCTCCCGTATTTTACCGGAAGAAGATATGCCTTACTTACCAGATGGCACACCAATCGATATCATGTTAAACCCATTAGGGGTACCATCTCGTATGAATATCGGTCAGGTGTTAGAGCTTCATCTTGGTATGGCAGCAAGATATCTTGGCATTCATGTTGCAACGCCAGTATTCGATGGTGCTCGTGAGGAAGATGTATGGGGAACAATCGAAGAAGCTGGTATGGCGCGTGATGCGAAGACGATTCTTTACGATGGACGTACTGGTGAACCGTTCGACAACCGTGTATCTGTTGGTGTCATGTACATGATTAAACTTGCACACATGGTTGACGATAAACTTCATGCTCGTTCTACTGGACCATACTCACTTGTAACGCAGCAACCTCTTGGAGGTAAAGCACAGTTCGGTGGACAGCGTTTTGGTGAGATGGAGGTTTGGGCACTTGAAGCTTA
>Ga0209025_1005660_pt1 | contig 10065 bp, 7 predicted proteins | sample AraplaMF_Col_mLB_FD_184256 | JGI IMG/M metagenome (GOLD analysis project Ga0209025, IMG submission 184256) | Arabidopsis root microbial communities from the University of North Carolina, USA - plate scrape MF_Col_mLB (SPAdes) (version 2) | ecosystem: Host-associated > Plants > Roots > Endosphere ...
TTGATCCAGTCGAAGTGAAAGCTCGTCCAGCCGAATTGATGCAGCGTCTGCTCAAGGCCAAGGCCCGGATCGAGGAACCATTTCCAGGCAACGCCGGTAACGATGAAGGAAAGCGCCATCGGGTACAGAAAGATCGGTCGCAGTATGCCCTCGCCGCGGATCTTCTGATCCAGCAAGATCGCCAGAAACAGTCCGAGCGCCAGGCAGATGCCGACATAGAGCACGCCGAAAATGCCCATATTGGTGATCGAAGTGTACCAACTGGAGGGCGGATCGCTTTCAAACGTCCAGCGCCAAAGCCGTTGATAGGCGCGCGGCCCCGTCAGGGCGTAGGACGGAAAGGTCTTGGAATTGGTGAAGGACAGATAGACTGTCCAGATGATGAAGCCGTAGACGAAAACAAGCGTGATGGCGAAACTCGGCGCGAGCACGATCTTCGGCAGCGCGTCCTGCAGCCGCGCGCGGATTGAAATTGGCGTTCCCCGGTGCGGCGCGAGAACGGTTTTATCTGTAGCGATGGTGCTCATGGGGTCATCTCCTCCAACGAGATCGTCCGTTGCCGAATCTTCCCCGCCACGAAGGGCGGGGAAGACCGTGGGAGGCCTTGATTACTTGGCGTCCTCGATAGCCTTGACGAGTTCTTCGACGGCCTGATCGGAGGTCTTGATCTGGCCATGTACGAACTTGGAGATGACGTCCTTGTAGGCATTCGCGACTGCCGGAGGAGCGCCATAGCCCTGCGCCAGCGAACCGAACAGCGTGCCGCCTTCGTTGGCCTTCTTCAGGTCGGCGATACCCTTCTTGCCGCAAGCGTCGAAGTCGGTATCCGGAACGTCAGTACGAGCAGGAACCGAGCCCTTGACGACGTTGAACGCAGACTGGAAGCTCTTGGACAGCGTTGCCTTGGCAAGCGCGACCTGCGCCGCCTTGCGATCATCAGGCACGTTGAACATGCCGAACATGTCGGAGTTATAGATCACGCTGCCGTCAGTGCCGGGGAAGCGGTAGCACAGGAAGTCCGTGTTCGGCGTCTTCTTGGCCGCAACGAATTCGCCCTTTGCCCAGTCGCCCATCACCTGAACGAGCGCATCGCCCTTGATGACCATAGCCGTTGCAAGGTTCCAGTCACGTCCGGAGAAGTTCGGGTCGACGTAGGTGACGATCTTCTGGAGATTGTCGAACGACTTCTTCATCGTGTCCGACTTCAGCGACTCCTCGTCGAGATCGTTCATGGCCTTCTTGTAGAACTCGGGGCCGCCTGTCGACAGCACGATCGAGTCAAACATGGTCGCTTCCTGCCAGTTTTGTCCACCGAGCGCCAACGGAACGACGCCGGCAGCCTTGGCCTTGTCGAGCAGCGCGATCAGGTCGTCGAAGGTCTTTGGCTCGGTGCCGCCGATCTTGTCCATGACGGCCTTGTTGATCCACAGCCAGTTGACCGAGTGAACGTTGACCGGGGCTGCAACCCACTTGCCGTCATAAACGGAGAACTTCTGCAGAGCCGCCGGAACCGCCTTGTCCCAGCCCTCGGCCTTCGCCGTCTCGGTGAGATCCCCCATGACGCCCGCCTGAGCATAGTCGAGAACGGTATAGCCGAGCATCTGCGAGGCCGTCGGATAGGTGCCTGCAGCGACCATGGCCTTGAGCGCGGTCATCGCCGCATCACCGCCACCGCCGGCGACCGGCACATCCTTCCAGGCAAATCCTTCCTTCGCCAGATCCTGCTTGAGGACGTTGAGGGCCGCAGCTTCGCCGCCCGACGTCCACCAATGCAGCATCTGCACTTCTTTCACGTCGGCGGCCTTGGCGGCGCCGAGGCCAGCCACCGTCATTGTCACCAAAGCAGTCGTCATCAAAAACTTGCGCATCGTTTTCCTCCCGGTTTGCAAGTTCACAAATGCGGAAAATCCGCGTTCAAAAGCCCGTGCACACTCCCCGCACAAAGGCTCTGGCTACCACGGCGCGAACGCCGCGTGGATTAATTTAAAACGTTATAAACTTAACCAAGTCAAGTGACCCGCTTTTCCTGTCCACGCTAGGGGCAACATTGATTTTGACCTGTTTTTGTTGATTTTTTAGACAAAGCTACAGAATCAATCGAGCTGAGTCCAAAATTTAAAACGTTTCCAGTCCAGCATTGCATCGGCTTCGCTGTCGCGTTAGTGTCCCGCCATCCGTCCCCTTTGGAGGAAAGCCGAGCGTGTCTCGCATCGCAATGCCGCCCACGACCAGATCGACCCGCAGGAGCGGCAAACCAACGCTGCGCACCATCGCGGACATGGCAGGCCTTGCCGTAACCACGGTCTCGCGGGCGCTGTCGGACGACCCGGTGATCAATCATGAAACCCGTAAGCGTGTCCGCGAGATCGCGATTGAGGTCGGCTATTCCCCCGATCGTGCCGCCCAGCGCCTGAAGACTGGCCGCACAAATGTCATCGCCATCCTGCTTGAGCCGCACGAGGAAATTCTCGGCTATGGTACCTCGATCATGTCCGGCATCGCCAAGGCGCTGCAAAGCACCGCCTACCATCTGATCGTCATGCCCAACCTGCCCCACACGACAAACATCGAGGCGGTCAACTACATCATGCGCAACCACATGGCCGACGGTTTGGTAATGTCGCGCACCGAGCCTTTCGACCCGCGCGTGCGGTTGCTGATGGAGCACGATTTTCCGTTCGTCACGCACGGCCGCACCGAACTCTCCACCCCGCATCCTTATGTCGACTACGACAATTTCACCTTCGCCTACGAGGCAACCAAGCGACTGATCGCCAAGGGACGCCGCAAGCCGGCCCTGATCAGCGGCCCGATGCAGTTCAGCTTCGGCAGCCATATCCTGCACGGCTTCATGACAGCCGTACGCGAAGCCGGCTGCGCCTATGAGGTGATCTCCGAAATAGACCTCGATCATCCGGCCGGCGCGATCCGCGACCGCATCGCCCGACGCCATGGCGAGCCCGATCCGCCGGACGCCTTCACGTGCGGCGGCGAAGTCTGCGCGCTCGCCACCATAACAGGCATGAGCGACTGGGGACTTACACTCGGCGTCGAGTACGACATCGTCGCCAAGCAGACCTCGCAGCTCCTCTCCGCCATTCAGCCCAAGGTCGAGACCATCTACGAAGACCTGACAGCCACCGGAGAGCAGATAGGCCGCATCCTCAAGAAACGGATCAGCGGCGAGACGGATATGGACCAGTTGCAGGTGCTGCTGACGCCACAGCCTCCCCTTTCCGTTGGCTGCAATTGACAGCTGCATTGAGAAACCGCGAGTGCCGGAAATGACGTCCAAGCGTGGCGGCGTATCTTTGTGCATCGCAAAGTCCCGGGACACAGCCGCGAGGAAGCGAGGAGCGCGCGACTTCCAACGCGCGAACGTCGCGCAACCTGCGAATGCCGACCCAGCCATATTACCCCTCCTTTCTCTCACTTGAGTTCCTTCGGCAACCTTACCGCGGCATCCACCAGCCGGTGCGGCCGCCGATATGCATGTTGAGCGTCTTGGTCTCGGTGTAATCCTCCACTGCGTGACGACCGAGTTCACGCCCGAGGCCGGATTGCTTGTAACCACCGAACGGCAGTTCGGAGGCCCCGTCCATGAAGGTATTCATCCAGATCGTCCCGGCTCTCACCTTGCGCCCGACAGTCAGGCAGGTATCGAAGTCACAGCTCCAGACGCCTGCCGAAAGCCCGTAGTCGATCGCGTTTGCGATCTCGATCGCCTCCGCTCTGGTTTCGAACGTGAGCACGGAGAGGACAGGGCCGAAAACCTCTTCGCGGGCAACCGCCATACCGGGCGTCACGGCCTCTAGAATGGTCGGCGCCATGTATTGTCCCATGCCGAGGTCGAGCTTCTCGCCGCCATGTGCGACTTGCGCGCCGCTGCTGGTCGCGCCGGCCACGTAGCCTGCGATCTTCTCCAAATGCTGCGGCGTGATGATAGCACCAACTTGCGTGGTTGGATCGAGCGGGTCGCCGACCTTGACGTCCTTCGAGAGTTCAGCGATGCGCTTGACCACGTCGGAAGCGATGCTCTTGTGCAGGATCAAGCGGGAACCGGCATTGCAGCATTCGCCGGCATTGAAATAGGCACCAAAGACTGCGGCGTCGATGAATGCATCGAGATCCGCATCGGGGAACACGATCTGCGGGTTTTTGCCGCCGAGTTCCAGCGAGACCTTCTTCAACGTCTGCGCGGCGTTCGTCATGGTTAGCTTGCCGACACCGGTGGAGCCGGTGAACGAAACCATATCGACCTCCGGATGGGAGGCGAGCACTGCTCCGACCTCGGGTCCCGTACCGGTCACAATGTTGACGACACCGTCCGGAACGCCAGCTTCTTGCAGGATTTCGCCAAGCACGAGCGTCGATCCCGAAGTGAGCTCCGACGGCTTGACGACCGTGGTGCATCCGGCAGCAAGGGCAAACGGAAGCTTTTGGCCGACGATCAGGAACGGAAAGTTCCATGGGGTAATGATCGAGACCACGCCGATCGCTTCGCGCAGCACGACGCCGAGCGTACCGTCTCCAAGCGTGTTGTAGCTTTCTCCGTGCAGATCTCGAGCGAGTGCCGCTGCATATCGCCAAATATCAACCGAGCCGGCTATTTCGCCACGCACCTGCGAGATCGGCTTGCCCGCCTCGATCGCATCCAGAAAGGCCAGTTCTTCCGCACGAGCCGCGATCAAGTCAGCAGCCTTGAGCAAGATGGCGGAGCGCTCCGAAGCAGTCATCCGCGGCCACGGACCGTGATCGAAAGCCTTGCGGGCGGCAAGGATCGCCCGTTCGGCATCCGCCTTGCTGCCGGTCGGGAAGCGGCTCACAACGACACCATGGCTTGGAGCAACGCGCTCGATCGGCTGGGCAGATCCAGCTTCCCACTTGCCGTCGAGCAGCATCTTGAAGTCGCGGGCCTTGTGGTCGCTAAGCGCTCTTGGATTGACCAGAACCGTCATTACCATTCTCCCTTGAATTTAGCCGGGCGCTTCTCGCTGAAAGACGCGACGCCCTCTTTGAGATCGGCGGTTTTCGCGACCAGGATCGACCCCAGGGCCTCGACGGCAGCGCCGTTGTCCTCGCCATTTGCCGACGCGATCATCAGCTTCACGATCTCCAGCGCCGCAGGTCCTCTCGACGCGACCCGTCGCGCATATTCCTTAGCGGTATCAACCGCGTTTCCGCTTGATGTGACCGCGTCAACGATGCCGAGGACACGCGCCTCCTCGGCAGTGAAAATCTCACCGCCCAGTGCCATGCGACGTACCACCTGCGCTCCGAAACGCTTCACAAGACGTTGCGTGCCGGACCAGCCTGGCACCATGCCCAGTCCCGTTTCCGGAAGTCCGATCTTGATGTGCTCTTCGGCGATGCGAATGTCCGCGACACCTGCAAGCTCCAACCCGCCACCGAGAGCGTGGCCATTCAGGGCGGCAATCAGCGGCACCCTCAGCGTCGCGAGCGTTTCGAAAACGCGGTGCCCATAGCGGACCCAAGCATGGCCGAACTCCTCCGGCCGCATTCCGCCCCACGCCTTGATATCGCCGCCTGCCGAGAAACCCTTGCCCTCGCCCGTCAGGATCGCGGCGCGCACATCGGCGTTCGCCTCGACTTCGTCGGCCGCACGCGCCAATGCCTTCAGCATGTCCAGGTCAAGCGCATTCAGCTTCTCGGGCCGCGAGACCGTCATGATCGCGACGTGATCCTCGACCTGGATTCTGACCGTGCCGCTAGCCATTGAAGACACCCTCCAGGATGCGGGCGCCCTTCTTCGGTAGAGAAATACCAATGTTCGCTTCGCCGAAGAGCATTGCATCCATGGTCTTGAGGTCCTTTGCCACGATGAGCGGGAACTCGGACTGATCGAAGATATGTGTCTGCAGGTCGATGCCAGGCGCGATTTCCGTAAGAACAACACCTTCCGGCGCCAGCTTCATCACACACCGCTCGGTGACATATGTGATGTCCTGCCCCTGCTCGATCGCCCGCTTGCCGGAGAAGGTGACATGCTCGACCTCGTTGACGAGCTTCTTCAGCTTGCCTTCCTTCTCGATGACCAGCTTGCCGTCAGCGATCGCAAGCTTCGCACCCGCATTGAACATGCCGGAGAACACGATCTTCTTCGCCCGCGCGGTGATATCGACAAAGCCGCCTGCCCCGGCAGTAACGTGAGGTCGGAAGGAAAGCTTCGAAACGTTGACCGAGCCATCCTTGCCGATCTCGAGGAACGAGAGGAGCGAAGCATCGAAGCCGGCGCCCTGGAAATAGGTGAACTGGTATGGCGACGGCATATAGGCATCCGCATTGGAAGCGCAGCCGAATGCGAAATCCAGCAATGGAACGCCACCGACAGCGCCCTGTTCGATCACCCAGGTGACCGAGCCGTGCAGCCCCTCCTCAAGCAGGATGCGCGGCACGTTGGCGGAAATACCGAATCCGAGGTTGACGCAGCTACCGGCCTCAAGCTCCTGGGCCACGCGGCGGGCGATGACCTTCTGGATATTGAATTCCGGAACACGGAACGTGTCGAGCGGCCGGAAAATTTCACCCGATATGGCGGGATCATAGAGCGTCTGCGTGGTCTGCTTCTGGTCTGGATCGACGATGACATAGTCGACCAACATACCAGGTACACGCACGTCGTGCGGTTTCAGCGAACCTTCCTTGGTGATGCGCTTGACCTGGGCGATGACGATGCCGCCATTGTTGCGGGCAGCAAGAGCCTGATCCAGACCGCCGAGATAGGCACCCTCGTGTTCGTATGTCAGGTTGCCGCGCTCGTCGGCCGTGGTTGCACGAATGATAGCGACCTGCGGCACGATCGACGGGAAGAACAGCCAATCCTCTCCTTCGAACACGACGCGCTTGACCACCGGCTCCTGGGCCCCAAGGTCGTTCATCGCGCAGCCCTGCCTTCTCGGATCGACGAAGGTGTCGATACCGACCTTCGTCAGGACGCCAGGGCGCTTGGCAGCAGCTTCCCGATGAATATCGAACATGATGCCCGACGGGATGTTGTAGGCCGGAATCTCGTTGTTGGTGATCATCTGCCAGATCAGCGGCGGCTCCGCGCTGGATGGACCCGATGGATAGGAACCACCGAGGATCTTCGTCAGCAGTCCCTTCTTGGCGATGTAGTCGACACCCTTGATGCCGCTCATGTCGCCGGCTGCGATCGGATGCAGCGTCGTGATATCCCGGGGATGGCCGGTGCTGTCGAAACGCTCGCCAATCGCCTTCAACATCAGGTCGGGGCATCCGAGGCCGCTCGATGACGACACGGATACGACGGCACCGTCGGGGATCAGTGCGGCAGCTTCCGCCGGGGTGATGTGCTTGCTCATTGAATTACTCAAAGTCCTGTTTCGATTTTCACGGCGGAACCACTTTTGGCCGCCTCGACAACAGCAAGGCCGGTCGCAAGCGACCAGATGCCATCCTCCGCCGTCGCCGAAGGACGGCCGTTGCCGGCCACGGCAGCGTGGAACGCTTTCAGTGCAGTTTCATAGAGATTGCTCGCATTGGTCGGCAGTTGCTGTTCGCCTTCGGCGTTCCTCAGCGTCACCGTTCCATCCGGGCGCTGGGTCATGACGTTGCGGCCGATCAGCGAGCCTTCGGTGCCATGCACCTCAAAGCCGGTTTCGGCATACTTGGTGGTGAAGGCATCATGAAACTGCGCGAGGACACCGTCCTCGAAACGCATCACGCCCATGACGCCATCTTCGACGCCCGGCTTGCCCATCCCCGCCGCCTGCGAGAACGCTACCACTTCGACCGGATCACGCCCGAGAACGAACCGCAGCGTGTCGGTGTCGTGAACGGTGATATCAAGAATGACGCCGGCACCAGCTTCCGGCTTATCCAGTCGCCAGCCTTGCAAGTGGGCCGGCAGATAGACGGCATGAAAGACCCGCGCGGCAAGCGGCTTGCCGATTTTGCCGGCCGCGATCGCGTCTCTCATGGCAATGTGGGTGGAGGCGTTGCGGAGATGGTGGTTCGTGGCGAGCACAACCCCAGCGTCCTTTGCCGCCTTCGCCATGTCGTGCGCATCTTGCAGCGACATCGCCAACGGCTTCTCGCAAAGAACATGCTTGCCGGCACTCGCCGCAGCGATCGCCTGATCGCGGTGAAGTTCGTTGGTTGTCGAGATGTAAACCGCCTCGACATCAGGATCATTCACGAGGGCATCGACGTCAGTGACGTGCCTTGGTATCCCGTTCTCCGTCGCATAGGACCGGCCGCGCTCGGCGCTGGAGCTCATGACGGAGACTATATCGCCATCGGTTGCGCGGATAGCCCCGATCACCCACTCGCGCGCAATGGTGCTCGCGCCAATCAGCCCCCAACGAACCGTCATGCCATCTTCCTTCCTGCATTCTTCTGCGCGGCTCCACAGCTCTCGCGAACGACAAGCCGAACAGCGGTCGTCACGCTTTCGGGCTCCGCCTTGCCTGCATTGATCTGTTTGAGCAGAAGCTGGGCTGCCCGCCGGCCCATGCTTTGCGGATCAACGGAAATGGTCGTAAGCGCCGGGACTGCCGTCTGCGCCTCGATCACGTCGTCGAAACCGACGACAGCAAAATCACGACCAGGCTCCAGACGACGCGCGCGCAGGCCGTCACACACACCGAAGGCGACCGCATCATTGAAGCAGACCGCTGCTGTTGGCCGATCGCCAATCGCTATCGCTCGCCCGATCGCATCGACGCCGCCCGCCCTCGACGGCGCTGACGAGACAACGAGTTCCTCATGAAAGCCGAGGCCGGCCGCGTTCATGCCGTCGGCATAGCCCGCAAGACGCTCCTCGAAGACCGCCGTATCAGGAAATCCACCGAGAAACGCAATTCGGGTGTGACCCAAAGATGCCAGGTGCTCGACCGCCGCGGACGTCCCGCCCTGATTGTCGGAAACAATCGACGAGACTTTCGCACCAGGCAGGCTGCGAACAACGACGACGACCGGAATACCTGCGGCAACGAGCGGCTTGAAATCCGCCGCCTCGGTCGCGCGTGCCGGAGAGACGATGAGACCCGAGATTCCGTGTTCTCTCATGGAGGCAACAACTTCCCGCTGCCGGTCGATGCTCTCGCTCGTATTCGAGAGGAACTGCACGAACCCAGCTGACTGCACAACCATGTCGACGCCAACCGCAAGTTCGGCAAAGAAGCTGTTGGTCAGGTCATTGACGACGACACCGATGATCTTCGATTTCGCGCTCGTTTGGCGCAGGTTCGCGGCCCCGCGGTTATAGACATAACCAAGCTCGCGCATCGCGGCATTGACCTTGGCTCGTGTCCCCTCGTTCACGAGCGGCGACCCTTGCAACACCAGTGACACCGTCGACTTCGAGACGCCGGCAGCCTTGGCGATGTCAATGACGGTCACCCGCCCCTTGGTCATGAATTCCTCCCGGCGTTCGCGCCAACTTGAATGCCACATAATTGGAACGTTCCAAATATGTCAAGAGCGATTTCCGATGAGCCGCAACGCTCAAACTCGAGGGCGAATACCATCTATCTTACTGTATGCGCAGTATTTATCCTCTATAAAGAAATCAGGATATCCTCGCTCTTAGTGGAAAAATATGGATCAAAAGAATCTAATTGAAATTTGGAACGATCCAAATTATTGCGTTGTCACCTGTCGAGGAGGATCGCAATGAGCCTGTTTTTAAATCTGCCGAACACCGACGACCGCCCCAGCGAGTACCGTCTTGTCGGGACGCCGATCGAGCGCCCGTCCACACCGCCGAAGTTCAACCGGATTGCGTACGCGGCCGCCCATGTCGTATCCGATCCTCGAAGGGAGCTCGACCCCTGGGGCCGCCCCGCGATCGACTGGGACACAACGATCGCCTTCCGCCGACACCTGTGGAGCCTCGGCTTCAAGATCGCCGAAGCAATGGATACCTCTCAGCGCGGCATGGGCCTTGATTGGGCTGGCGCGCAGGAATTGATCCGGCGCTCGTTGGAGGAAGCTCGCACCATTCAGGGGGCGGATCTTGCATGTGGTGCCGGCACTGATCATCTGGCGGCATCCGATGCGCGATCGATCCACGACGTCATC
>Ga0209025_1005666_pt1 | contig 10061 bp, 15 predicted proteins | sample AraplaMF_Col_mLB_FD_184256 | JGI IMG/M metagenome (GOLD analysis project Ga0209025, IMG submission 184256) | Arabidopsis root microbial communities from the University of North Carolina, USA - plate scrape MF_Col_mLB (SPAdes) (version 2) | ecosystem: Host-associated > Plants > Roots > Endosphere...
TCTCTAGGTTTTGAACCCATTTATAGGACCATTGATTAAATTGTTCTCTAGACATCTTTCCTTTAAGAACGTTCTCTAATTTATTTATCAAGTCTTTTTTAGTTGGCTGACTTTCAAACATTAATTTCGCCTTTCCTAAGTATTTATTAAAGTTACCATAATCAGCATTCTAGAAGTTTATTCAAAGCTTTCAGGAGACCAAACTGCTATATCATCGCCTGGAGTTGCTACTAAAAGCCAATCACAACTACCACCTGCAAAATGATCACCTAGTTGCCAGCACTCATAATTCGGGTTGTGACCGTTTACAAACAAGATGCTGCCTGATTCAAATGAAATAATGAGATCGGGCGACCGATGACCTAATTGAACATTGACTACTTTTTGTCTCTTAATATCCCAAATATGCTTAAAATGCTGTTCTTCGGTATGTGCGGGGACTTCTTTCTCTGAGGATGGGTAGACAAGTGGAACGTCATTATATACCGTCCACTCTGTTTCAATCGTTAAAACGAATGCATCATCTTCCTTTCGATCGTAGTGAGTAAAGGTCAGGGAAATGGCGGAAACCTCACACGTGAACCTTATTCCATCCATTTGACTACCCACAAGTAAATACTGTAAAGCTTTTTCTGCTAATCTCTGATTCTCTATCTTCAAAGTCGTTGTTCCTTTTAAAGTTTTTATCCTTATTATTTCATGTATGAGTGCATACATTTACAATTACCATGATATGCGTTCTAGGAATCTAAAACCTCTTTTAGCACAACTTTAAATTTGGGTCTAAATACTAAATCCATAATCATTATAAAACGGTCAATTCCTTGATCTATAAATAATCGAATTGCTTTGCTTTCTTTATTGTCATTCATGATTTCAATCTTTGTAACTGATTCGAGTCTGTAGTAAAAGATTTCATCATCTTCTAAATCCGTTACTGAAAGCGAGAAAAAATTATAGAATGGTGAGATTTTCACTTCGAACCTATTTATGTCGTTCGTAAAGATAAAAGTGGACTCATCGTACAAAAAGCTCTCATTTTGGTCCTTTTTAAGTGGAATACATTCAAATAATGAAATAAAGTCTAATTCTTCGGGACAATCTCGCATTTGTTTCCTCCTTGGTTGAAACTATCTATTTAAATAGATCCTTTTGCACAGTACTAAAAAAACAAAGATTCCTCAATTATTTTCCCATATACTTTAATACTCTTCAATTACCTATGTATACTCCATAAAAAGCTAGTTACCATAATGTGCCTTATCGGAAACAATTTTTTAGTAAAGGTAACTTATTTAATAAGGTCAATCCCAAAAGTTGAAAATAACTTCTCCAACCGTCTTTGGTTTCCAATAAAAGATTTGCTCTAACTCACTACTGTTCAGCTTGTTTTTATTTTCCAAGCTTAGCTTTCCTTTGCTTTTTCTTATATTTAAAGGTTCGCTAAGTTCCTCTTTACTTAAAACTTTATAGAATGGCATAAAATCCTTTGATAAGGCAGGATGATCTATAAAATTAATGTGTTGAAATTCAACAGTAGAAGCAAGAGCCAGAAAAGGATAATATGCATTAAGTAACACATAGAGCTCTTGGTTAGAAATATCCACTTTTACCTTTAAAAAATTGGTTGCTAAATTTGGTTCATCAATTTTTAATATTCTTCCTTGCTTTTTTCCAACCAAATTGAAGCATATATTCTTAAAATGTTTCTCATCTATTTCATTCGATTTATTATTTGTTGAACTATAAAAACCAGTTATTCCATTAGGAAGATTCATTAAGTAAATAACTCCTTTCTAAATGCTTAGATACGTGTATTCCATATGTATAAGGCATTCAGTTCTAGTACCATAATCAGCATTATTGGTAAAAAAAACTTTCCTAAATATGTATTTATAGTATGATACTTGTATATTACCGTTTAGGAAGTGATTTTTTGTTTGTTGCAATAATTCTAGCTATCATGTTATCTTTTCTTTCAATTTTAAATGCCAATAAGCTCATTGGTTTAAAAGGGCAATTGTCAGTAAAAAGTTTATCTATTCAAACCACCATTCTTATGGTAACACCTATAGTTGCTCTTATTATTCTTTCAATCGTAATAATTAACTTTCACTCTTTATACCAAGAAAGAATTCCTCATGCATTGCTTGTTTTGAGTATGTGGATGTTAATGACCAATTCCATGTTCATCTATAGGAACATTAAAGATAAGAACATAAATTTAATTACAACAATTGCATTGGGTTTTGTGAGTTTTTTAGCAGCTATCTATCTTACTCCTTTAGATCGCTACGATAAATTATTTAATAGCCATTATTACGTCGTTCCATTAGCTATTAGCCTAATCTCCATAGCCATTACATATATAAATTTAATCAGAATTAGAAAAGTATGTTTATCAATATAAATAAACTAATTACTAAAAAACAAATGTATACTTCATCATATACTTTCAGTTACCCTAATCAGCGTTATCGTTGGTGAATAAAAATAGAGTGTTTATTTACTTAAAATGCTAATATAAATTAACAAACTTAACAGGAGATTAATTTATATGATTAAAAAAATTATATCAACATTTGTTGCAATTTTATGTGGTAGCTTAATGTTTGAAGCAAGGTCCTTCGATCCTCAATATGAACAAATAACCTTTAATAATGTTATAGGGAGTTTAGTATTTGGACTGATATACATATCACCAATTGTTATAGTATTTGGAATCCTTCCTCAATCATGATTGATACCATAATACGAAACCTAAAAACTAAGTATAGACATGTGATTGAAATATCACTGTACGTTGTTTTTGGAGCAATAAGTACAGCAATCATTTTATTAATACTTGCTTTAGGTGATGGCATAAGTACCTTTCTAGAATTTGGCTCGTTCTTTATTCTTGCCTTAAGTTGCTCTGTACCGTTTGGATTGAGCTCAATTCTATTAGGCTATAGGATTAATAAGAGTCCCTCTAAGTAAAAAACATAAATATAATATAAAGGGTTAGTTACCATAATACAGCTTATAAGCACCAATTATTTTGAAACTAAAAAGGTTATCATTATTTTAAAATGAATACATAAGGTAGCTATAAAAAATAATAAATGAGGTGAATATATGGCTACTTTCGTTCTTTGTGATGGAGCTTTTGGTGGAGCCTGGGCATGGAGAGAAGTTGAAAAAGAACTAATAAAACAAGGACATGTAGTTTTTTCCTTAACCTTAACTGGATTAGGCGATCGAAATCATCTTTTAACACCTGATATTAACTTAGAAACCCATATTACTGATGTAGTAAATACCATACTCTTTGAGAATCTAAACAACGTCTATTTAGTAGGGCACAGCTACGGTGGTGGAGTTATTATTGGTGTCGCAGATCAACTACCGAATCGGATTTCCAAACTCATCTTTTTTGACGCTCTAATACTTGAAGATAATCAATCAATTAATGATTTATATTCAGAATCATTTATAAAACAAACGAAAGAGATTGTTCAATCAAAAGGAGAAGGATTCAGACTTCCAAAACCTACTAATGGACCTGCCTATAACACAGATCATCCTTTTAAAACATTTGAACAAAAGATTAAATTAATGAATAAAGCAGAACTGAGACAAATTCCGCGTGCATTTATTAATTGCACCCAAAAAAGTAGTCATCCTGTTCTGGAGCCCATCAATCAATTTGCTGACAGAGCTAAGCAAGAAAGATGGGAATACATTGAAATTCCCGCCGGACATAATGCGCATTGGGAAAAACCTGTGGAATTAGCTAAAATATTTATAAATTTGGTTGGTAAGAACGCTGTATACAATATACAACCGTAGTCAACATAATGTAGCTTATCGGTAGTAACAGATTATCCCCACCACATAGCTAAAATAAATAATGACCATAAAGAAACAAATAAACTAAAACCTAAGACAACAAAAAAATATACATATAGATTACTATTTCTTTTGTTGATTATGTAGGTAAATACAGTTGTAATTAGATATAAAAAGATGCTTAAGGACGTTATAGCAGTTAGATAGTAAATTGGATTTAACCTTATTAAGTTCTTATCCATCAAATAAGAAATATCTTGACCGAATATTGCTAATGAAGTAGCTAAAAATAGAAAAGTAAATATAAGTATGTTAGCTTTCATATTATATTACACCTCCAAAGCAAAAATTTAATAAATTATCAATTACACCAATAGTGTAATTTTACACTATTTTTTCGCTTTTTCAATGTAATAAAGAAAACTTATTAAGTATGTATGTTAACATAATCCATATTATAGGAATTTATCTGTACATGCGTAAGAGCCATTTAAGACTTATCTTAAGTGGCTCTTACAGTGTTTATGTTATGTTATTTCATTTACTCATCAATAATTATTGTATCAGCGTTTATATCCTCGAAACAAAGGTTTACTGTTCTTTGTTTCGCTCTGATTCTATGTACTGTTCCAGCTGATATAAGTAACGTATCATTCGGTTTTAACACGGCTGTATCTTTATCTTTAAAATCAATTAAAAGTTCTCCCTCCAAAACCATAAAAAGCTCATCTGAATTAGAATGATAGTGCCATTTGTATTCGCCTGAAAATACAGCTACACGAAGGCAGTGATTATTAATGTTCGATACAGGAAAATTCACGTGTTTATCTTTAATATCTTTTGTAATTTCTTGAAGATTAATCTTTTCCAGCTCTAATCTCTCTACCATTACAATTTCCCCTTTATATTTTATCTATAATAAATTCAATTTAATTTCCCCATATACACTAAACCATTTGAACGATTTCCATTCATAGTTGTATATTCTAATTTTTTGTATTCTAAGGTTTCAAATTGATCTACCCATTCTTTCACACGTTCTTCGCTATGATGACGTAAAATGGCCCCATCTGGTAATTCAAAAACCCCATATGTATGATACTTGGTGAGTCCCTTTTCATAGCGTAATTTATTTCTTTCATCACTATTCAATAGAAAGTCGTTGATGTAAATAATACCTCCTGGCTTTAGTACCCGTTTAATCTCATTTAAAATAGCATTTTGTTCCTCACTTTTATGAACACATGTTAAAACTGCAAAAAGTAAGACAACATCCAAAGAATCATTAGAAAAAGGAAGCTTCCCACTTTGAATTACTTGAAAATCGATTTCTACGTCATGAGACTTAGCTCTTTTAATCATTTCTTCCGAAAAGTCTACACCATGTAAATTGTTATAATCGTAACTTCTTAATTCCAATAAAGTCCGTCCATACCCACAACCATAATCCAATATGGCAGCATTGAGATTAACATGTGTTAGGAATAATTCAGATTGAAAAGGCGTAGTAAATTCTTTTTTATTAGCTACTTCATTCCAATATTCATCTTGTTTAATCATCTTTATGAAACAACCCCCTATTGATCTATCAACTTTTATTGCATCATAGCATGTAAAAACTTAAAATAATGTGAGATATCTCATATTTTTTATAACAATAGGAGAAAAAATGAAATTCTTAAACAACCCTATGCACAGTTACTATATCGAGAAATACTCTATTCAATCACTTTTTTCCTTTCAAATTACTCCATTTATTCAGGTCTGCGAATTTGAACGTGGTGAATTTATTTATAAGGAAGGATCCTATCCTCAATATATTTATTATCTTGTTGAAGGTAAGGCAAAACTCTATGTTACACACGAAAATGGGAAAGTGTCCTTGATTAATTTTTTACAAGCTCCAACATTTATGGGGGAAGTGGAACTATTAAATTCACAACGATATTCTAAAGCCATACAAACTGTCACAAAAACCATTTGTTTGGCTATTCCTATTGATACCTGTAAAAATAAGCTCTTAACAGATGTTACATTTCTCAGATATTTATGCAGTTTTTTAAGCGAGAAAGCAACTAGAATTTCAGCAAAGTATACACAAAATCAGGCCTATCCACTTGAGAATCGCCTTGCTGCTTTTATAATGTTGTCAGCTGATGATAACTTTTATAAAGAAAAACATACTGAAGTATGCGAATACTTGGGTGTATCATATCGCCATCTACTCCATGTACTAGCCCAACTATGTAAATCAAATATTATTGAAAAGCAGTCGCGAGGCTACATTATTACAGACAAAGAACGTTTGGAAAAATTAGCTGAATTAAATTAAAGACACTCATCATAACCTCGTTTCATAAGAAAGATAATTATATGTATATGATTGATATAAAAGGTAGTTATCATAATCACATGTATCGAAAACAGCCCAAAAGAGCCAGTCCCTTTATAAGTCTTGGCTCTTTTGGGCTAATTATATTTAATTCATAGCTCAATGATGGAATACACGTATACCTGAATGTGCCATGATCATTCCGTATTCATTTGCTGCCTGTGTAACTTGTTCATCTCGTAAAGAATTTCCTGTTTGAACCACATATTTAACGCCACTTTGAGCCGCACGATCGATATTATCACGGAAAGGTAGAAAAGCGTCGGATGCATAGGAAACGCCTTTTAATCTTTTTAGCCATTCTCGTTTTTCACTCTTACTTAGCCTAGCTGGGACCTCCTCAAAACATTGTTTCCATTGCTCATTTTCTATCTCAGTAATATCATCATTCAGCCATCCATCAATTGCATTATTCACTTCTACACGAGAAATGCCTTCTTTGAACTTCATGTTAAGGGCTCTTGGATGCTGTCTTAGCCACCAGTTATCAGCTTTTTCAGCTGCCAGCCTTGTACAATGAATACGAGACTGTTGTCCAGCACCAATTCCAATCGTTTGGCCATCCAAGGCGAAGCAAATAGAGTTTGATTGTGTATATTTTAATGTAATAAGAGCAACAAGAAGGTCTCTCTTTGCATGATCAGGGATATCACATTGAGTCGTAACAATCTGATTGAAAACTTCTTTCCCAATCTGTACATCATTTCTTTGTTGTTCTAGAGTAATGCCAAATATCGTTCTTTTTTCAATTAGATCAGGCACATAATTTGAATCAATCTCTAAAATTAGATATTTTCCTTTCTTTTTCTGTTTCAAAATCTCTAGTGCTTCTTGAGTGTAGCTTGGTGAAACAATCATATCAGAAACCTCTGTTTTGAGGAGATTAGCTACAGTTATATCCACTTCATCACTAAAAGCAGCACAATCTCCAAATGAAGACATCCTATCTGTCCCACGCGCTCTTGCATAAGCAATCGCTAATGGGGACAGGTCTAGGCCTTTAACAAAATAGGATTCAGTAAGTGTCTCATTTAGTGGAGAGTACACAGCTGCACCTGCTGGACTTACGTGTTTAAAAGAAGCTGCTGCAGGTTGATCAGTAGCCTGTCGAAGCTCCCTAACCAGTTGAAAAGCGTTTAATGCATCTAGAAAGTTAATATAACTCGCTTCTCCATTTAAGATTTTAATAGGCGTGTTTTTAGCATTCTGAACTTTAGCTTTACTTTGATTTGGGTTCATTCCGTACCGTAAACCAATCTCTTTCATGTAAAAAATCCCCTTTCTAAATAAAAAAAGTATTTGAACTCATGTTCAAATACTTTGCCCAGGCGTACGGCCGTTATCTATGTGCTTCCTCATGGTCCTCCATGTTTACGCCAGTAACACATAGTCTGTTTTATAAGAAAATTTTACATAATAAAAGTAATTTTAACAATACCTTTATCCAAATTTTTCTTTTTAAATTATATATCATATACAAATCTAATTTACATAACAGGTATTATAAGAACTATCTAAAGAATAAAAGCACTCGCTTAAATGAAAGGTGAGTGCTTTTATTTAAACTGAGAAATTCATGATTAAACACTTATGTTTTTAGCTGCTTGACCCCTTCTTTTATGTTCCATATAATAACACCAAACATAATTAGAATGATCAAAATGGTACCCCCACTAACTAATATGGAATTAGGTGTCTGTGTTCCAGCTAGTTTTGCAGATATGTAATAACTAATTCCTATTACGATAAGGGTCCCAGTTGGTATCAAATGAGATATAAAGGCTCTTTTTCCATGCTGCTTCATTTCTTTATAGCCAAATATTAGTGTAATAAGTGGAAAAACAATTGGAGCAAAAAACAAACTAAAATAGTTTAATGCGGATAAAAGACTACGATTAGAAAACATACCTGTTCCTCCCTTTACTTTGATCTTACCTTGCAAAGAACGATCTCCTTTTATTAACTCATCAAGACTAATTTCAAATAGTTCACTTAGCATGATTAGATTTTGAATGTCAGGGTATCCTTTTCCACTTTCCCATTTATAAATTGCTTGTCTGGTAACATTCATTTTTTGGCCTAACTGCTCTTGTGAAAGATTTTCGTTTTTACGTATCTTTCTAATCTGTTCAGCAAGTTTCATCTTAGCTACCTCCTTCATAATCAGTGTATGATTTTAATCAATATAAAGCGATAAACCCTTGGTTTACATATGTCAACGCTTAGTTTACATTGAAAAAAAGCCCACTTTTCATTAAGAATTTTTGGGTGAAATAAAAAGAAGACCTTTAATTAAAGATCTGCTTCTTTTTTTTGTTCTTTTTTCTTGAAAATACCAATCAATAACACTATAAGTCCTATTACGAAAATTATGGGAAAGATATACCACATTATTAAGGCTGCCCATCCGTCTTCTGTAATAACTGCGTATGTCAAACCAATTGCGAAAGATAAAAATGGTGCAATAGCCAACATTAGCGTTATTCCCCAAACAATATATTTTCTTTTTTTCGTTTTTCCCTTACTTAGTTGATAAGCTATCATCGCTCCTATGATGGCAATTCCATAACCTACTACAAATGGCATTCTATCATTCCTCTCTATTTAATTCCCGTAATTTTGTAATAATGGTAATTAGAGCACGATGAAGATTATTACTGGTTTAGAGTTATTATTGTATTTCTTATACAAAGTTAGTTAGCATAATGGATGTTCTAGGAACAAAGAAATAGAAGTCAAAATCTAATTTTAATATAGTTTCTGCTGCTCTTCAGAAGACGACCTCTGTATACCGGTAAAATAATAAATTAAATAACCTAAAATATTAAGCAATAAAAATACTAAAATCCATTTAATATGTAACCTTTTTTGATGGTGTGCATTAATAATTGCCCAAATAGTGAACAGCGTCCAGTAAATAGCTCCACCCATAAATATTAGAATTACCTGTAATTGATCAAAACTTCTACTCTCTATTAGTACAAACCATTGTTCATTTCCATTTCCAGACGTGGAAGAATCCACACCTAGCCATTTTAGAGCCCAAATCGTTCTTTGATATTGAAAATCTGGATTCTGTGATTTCCAATGATACTCACCAGAATTTTGGCTAACACTTCTTATATCTTTTGAATTATAGATAGTGACTTCAGATATATAATTCGTATCCTCTACTAAAGTTTCAATTTTCCTTTTCATACTAAAGGTCATAACGTCTTTGTTTTCTAATTCCTCAGATATTAATGTACTTGTTTCAGATAATCCTTGAGCAGTTGAATCGTCAATTTCCCAAAGAAAACTACCCATTGATATTGTTAATATTAAACAGACTATTGCTATGTAAAGCACACGCTTTGCAAATATTTTTTGTATCTCAAACAATTGTCCAATAACAGCGCGCATTTCTTTTTCTTCACCAAACCGTTGAATCGCAATTGTAATAGCTTGTTGTTCTATTTTTCCTTCTTCTTTTAACTCCTGAACTGATTCAAACAAATGATTTTTCATTTCTGCTTTTAATTCGTTGATTTCTTGTTTATCTCCGTCTACATTTAGATACATAGAATCCACAAATTCTTCTATTCTCTTCACTTCGTTCCTCCCCATAAAAATGAATCCATCATTTTCTTTATAAATTGCCATTCTAAACGCTTATCTTCAAAGCCTTGCTTACCTAAGGAGGTAAGCTTATAATACTTTCTTCTTCCGCCAGGACCTTGCTCACTACCCCAGTAAGAAGAAATCCAATTATTCTTTTCTAATCTCTTTAAAGACAAATAAAGAGTTCCTTCTTTCAGTTCAAATTGTTCATCACTTTTTTCTCGAACAATCTTAGCCA
>Ga0209025_1005667_pt1 | contig 10061 bp, 9 predicted proteins | sample AraplaMF_Col_mLB_FD_184256 | JGI IMG/M metagenome (GOLD analysis project Ga0209025, IMG submission 184256) | Arabidopsis root microbial communities from the University of North Carolina, USA - plate scrape MF_Col_mLB (SPAdes) (version 2) | ecosystem: Host-associated > Plants > Roots > Endosphere ...
ATTCAATGTTTAAAGAAATTAGGTGTAACAACAGTATTTGGCTATCCGGGCGGAGCTATTTTACCAGTTTACGATGCGCTGTATCGCAGTGGTTTGAAACATGTTTTAACGCGTCATGAACAAGCAGCTATTCATGGAGCAGAAGGGTATGCGAGAGCTTCTGGAGAGGTCGGGGTAGTATTTGCTACCTCCGGCCCTGGGGCTACAAACTTAGTTACTGGTTTAGCAGATGCGCATATGGATTCGATTCCTTTAGTAGTAATTACAGGGCAAGTAGCAACACCTCTCATTGGAAAAGATGGTTTTCAAGAAGCGGACGTTGTGGGAATCACAATGCCGGTTACAAAGCATAATTATCAAGTACGAGATGTGAATCAGCTATCACGTATATTGCAGGAGGCATACTATATCGCTAAAAGTGGACGGTCAGGACCAGTTGTTGTGGATTTTTGTGTAGAAGAGGGCGAAAACGTATTTCCAATGGTTCCTCCTAATAAAGGGAATCATGAAATGATTATGAAGAGGTGGGAAGAATGAGTCATACTTTTTCACTCGTTGTCAATAACGATCCCGGTATTTTATTAAGAGTAAGTGGGATTTTTGCTCGGCGTTGCTATAACATTTCTTCTTTAAACTTAAATGAAGGAGAAACAAGAGAAGTTTCTAAAATGAAACTTACAGTAGCTTGTACAGAAAAGGAAGCAGTATTACTCGTTAATCAGTTAAAGAAATTAATTGATGTTCTGCAAGTAAATAAATTATAAGGAGTGTATGTGAAGATGAAAACATATTATGAAAAAGATGCAAATTTAGAGGTATTAGCAGGGAAAACGGTGGCAGTAGTTGGTTATGGGTCACAAGGTCATGCGCAAGCTCAAAATTTACGTGATTCCGGTGTTCATGTTGTAGTGGGTGTTCGTCCAGGAAAATCTTTTAGCGTAGCGAAAGCGGATGGTTTTGAAGTAATGTCAGTTTCAGAAGCGGTAAGAACCGCAGACGTTGTACAAGTATTATTGCCAGATGAACAGCAGGCGCATGTATATCGAAATGAAGTAGAAAAGAATCTTCGCGAAGGACAGATGTTACTTTTCTCACATGGATTTAATATTCACTTTGGACAAATTCAGCCACCAAGTTACGTAGATGTAGCGATGGTTGCGCCAAAAAGTCCAGGACATCTTGTTCGCCGCGTATTTCAAGAAGGAAATGGTGTTCCAGCTTTAGTTGCCGTTTATCAAAATGCGACTGGAAACGCTTTTGATGTAGCTCTTGCATATGCCAAAGGAGTTGGTTGTACACGTGCTGGTGTAATTGAAACATCATTCCAAGAAGAAACAGAGACGGATTTATTTGGAGAACAGGCTGTATTATGCGGCGGGGTAACTGCACTTGTGAAAGCAGGCTTTGAAACGTTAACAGAAGGTGGATATCGTCCGGAGATTGCATATTTCGAATGCTTACATGAGCTAAAGTTAATTGTTGATTTAATGTACGAAGGTGGTCTAACGAATATGCGCCATTCTATTTCAGATACAGCAGAGTTTGGTGACTATGTAACAGGATCTAGAATTGTTACAGATGAAACGAAAAAAGAAATGAAACGAGTTCTTGCGGAGATTCAGCAAGGCGAATTTGCAAAGAAATGGATTTTAGAAAATCAAGCAGGACGTCCAACTTACAATGCGATGAAAAAGGCAGAGCAAAATCATCAACTTGAAAAAGTAGGAGCAGAATTACGAGAGATGATGACTTGGATCCAGCAGCCAAAGGGGAAAGAGTTAGTGAAAAAGTAGTAGGAGATAGATAAGTGAAAATGAACAGAAGGGACTTGAAAAGATGAGAAGTGACATGATTAAAAAGGGATTTGACAAAGCACCACATCGTAGTTTATTAAAAGCAACTGGTTTAAAAGATGAAGACTTTGATAAGCCGTTTATAGCAATTTGTAATTCTTTCATTGAAATTATTCCAGGTCATAAACATTTAAATGAATTTGGTCGTCTTGTAAAAGAAGCGGTACGTGCAGCTGGTATGGTTCCGTTTGAGTTTAATACAATTGGGGTAGATGATGGGATTGCGATGGGGCATATCGGTATGCGCTATTCGCTCCCAAGCCGTGAAATTATCGCCGATTCAGTGGAAACGGTAGTAAATGCACACTGGTTTGATGGGATGATTTGTATTCCGAACTGTGACAAAATCACACCAGGCATGATGATGGCCGCATTACGTGTTAACATTCCGACTATATTTGTTTCTGGTGGTCCAATGGCTGCAGGGAAAACATCAAAAGGAGAAGTAGTCGACTTAAGTTCCGTTTTTGAAGGGGTAGGTGCCTATCAATCTGGGAGAATTTCAGAAGAAGAGTTAAAGGATATTGAAGATCACGGTTGTCCATCTTGTGGTTCTTGTTCAGGTATGTTCACTGCAAATTCAATGAACTGTTTATGTGAAGTATTAGGGCTTGCGCTTCCTGGGAATGGTAGCATTTTAGCAACAGACCCAAGGCGTGAAGAACTAATTCAACAAGCAGCTGAAAAATTAAAAGTATTAATTGAATGTGATATTAAACCACGAGATATCGTAACAGAAGAAGCGATTGACGATGCATTTGCATTAGATATGGCGATGGGAGGATCAACAAATACGGTATTACATACGTTAGCAATCGCACAGGAAGCGGGACTTGATTATGATATGAGCCGAATTGATGCAGTTTCAAGACGCGTTCCACATTTATGTAAAGTGAGCCCAGCTTCTAATTGGCATATGGAAGATATTGATCGTGCAGGTGGTATCAGCGCTATTTTAAAAGAGTTAAGTAGAAAAGAAGGTGTACTCCATCTGGACCGTATTACAGCTACTGGCCAGACATTACGAGAAAACATCGCTCATGCAGAAATTCAAGATAAAGAAGTAATTCACTCTCTTGAAAATCCTCATAGTGAAGAAGGTGGTCTGCGTATATTAAAAGGAAACCTTGCAAAAGATGGTGCTGTTATTAAAAGTGGTGCAACAGAAGTGAAACGTTTCGAAGGACCATGTGTTATTTTTGGGTCTCAAGACGAGGCGCTTGCAGGGATTATGCTAGGTAAAGTGAAAAAAGGAGATGTTGTTGTTATTCGTTATGAAGGCCCAAGAGGTGGACCTGGTATGCCAGAAATGTTAGCTCCAACTTCAGCAATTGCTGGTATGGGATTAGGCGCAGATGTTGCACTATTAACAGATGGTCGGTTTTCAGGGGCATCACGCGGCATTTCAGTAGGACATATTTCACCAGAAGCTGCTGCTGGCGGAGAGATTGCACTTCTCGAGCAAGGCGATATTGTATGTATTGATGTAGAGGAACGTTTACTTGAAGTGAGAGTAAGTGATGAAGAATTAGAAAAACGGAGAAAAGAATGGAAAAAACCAGAGTTAAAAGTGAAAACAGGATGGCTTGGGCGCTATGCACAAATGGTAACATCAGCGAATACAGGTGCAGTGCTAAAAATGAAAAATTTTGATTAAATCCATATAAAAGAGATAAGGAATGATACGAGATGTTGCAAAATGTAAGGGAAAGAGTGAAAATCGAAGATATCCTTGTGGCTCATAATCATATGAAGGATATCGTCAATAAAACACCGCTCCAGCGGGATTCAGTTTTATCTGAGAAATATGAATGTGATGTATATGTGAAACGAGAAGACTTACAAGTAATTCGTTCGTTTAAAATTCGAGGTGCTTACAATTTAATTCAAAGCTTATCGAAAGAACAATTACACAATGGGGTTGTATGTGCTAGTGCTGGTAATCATGCGCAAGGGGTTGCTTATACGTGTAATTTATTGAATATTCAGTCTAAAATTTTTATGCCAACAACAACACCTAAGCAAAAAGTATCTCAAGTACAATTTTTTGGTGGTACTTATGCGGAAATTGTGTTAGTTGGGGACACATTTGATAGCTCTTTCCAAGAAGCGCAGCGCTATTGTGAGGAAAATAGCATGATGTTTGTTCATCCGTTTGATGATCCATATGTAATTGCGGGTCAAGGGACAGTCGCTGTTGAAATCTTACACGATATGGAGAAACATGTGGATTATGTCTTCACAGCAATTGGTGGCGGTGGTTTAGCATCAGGTATTGGTACATATGTAAAAGGTGTGAGTCCTACGACAAAAGTAATCGGCGTGGAACCAAAGGGAGCAGCATCGATGAAAGAAGCTTTTTTACAAAATGAAAACGTGGCCCTAGAAAAAATCGATAGTTTCGTTGATGGAGCAGCTGTCAAAAAGGTAGGGAAATTAACCTTTGAAACGTGTAAAGACGTATTGGATGATATTGTATTGATTCCTGAAGGGAAAATTTGTACAACGATTTTAGAATTGTACAAGAAAAATGCAATCGTTGCGGAGCCAGCTGGTGCTCTTTCAATTGCGGCACTCGATTTTTATAAGGACGAAATTAAAGGGAAAACCGTTGTTTGTACGTTAAGTGGTGGAAATAACGATATTGATAGAATGCAGGAAATGAAAGAACGCTCTCTCATTTACGAAGGGTTAAAACATTATTTTATTATTGAATTTCCGCAACGTTCAGGAGCATTGCGAGAATTTCTTGATAAAGGATTAGGACCAGAGGATGACATCACTCGTTTTGAGTATATTAAAAAACATAATAAAGAAAATGGACCTGCACTCGTTGGAGTGGAGCTAAAACATAAAGAAGATTATGAACCGTTAATTACCCGTTTTCGAGAAAATAATATTCAATTTATGGAGTTAAATAAAAATCCTGTTTTGTTTGATTTGTTAATTTAATATACAAAAAGAAAGGAAGCTTTTTAGTGAAAAGCTTCCTTTTTTCTAACTACGTTTATTTTTGATTGTTCCAGTTTCATCAATTTCTACATCAGTTGAAATGGTTTGTAAATATTGTAGTGTTTTTTTCTTTTCCTCAGGGGTGGCTGGTGAAATTTGATCATTACGAATGATATAAGGGTTAATTGACATTTGTACATCTTTTCCTTTAAATGTAAGGGTCAATACACCTGTTTCAGCACTTTTTCCTTTTACATAGTTAGGGAATAAGAAGTTTCCTAATGAATAAGCGACAGGGACTTTGTTGTAGTATTCAAATCCTTGTAACCAATGTGGGTGACTTCCAACAATCGCATCAGCACCAGCTTCGACTATTTTCGGTACATATTGTTTTTGGTAGTCTACAGGTCTATTAGATTTTTCAACACCCCAATGCATATATACAATCAGATAATCGGCGTCTTTCTTTTGTTCTTTAATCGTTTTTGTTACTAGATTGATATCATATCCATTTGCAACACCTGGCTTGTCTTTACCAGCTACCCAGGTAAAGTCAGGCATAAAACGAACAAAGGAAAGGAATTTAATTTTTTTCCCTTTTACTGTGATTTCTCTAGCTGTGTATGCATCATCTGCATTTTTTCCAGCTCCAATATAAGGGAGTTTTAGTTTTTCTACATGAGATATCGTATCCATTAAACCATCTTGTCCATAGTCGAGCGTATGGTTATTGCCAATATTCACAATGTCATAGCCTGTGTTTTTAATAGCTTGTAATGTGGAAGGATCGCTTTTGATCCAGAATGACTGACCAGGGGCCTTTTTCTCCCGTGTTGTAAATGCAGATTCCAAGTTTATAAAGGAAATATCAGCTTTGGTTATTTCATCTTTTACATGCTGGAACGGATAATCAGCACCGTTTTTTTGAATAGCTGGTCGTAAATTCCAATCGAACATCGTATCACCAGAGAAAGTAATTGTAATTTCAGGATTCTCTTTCTTCTTTGTGTCCGTTGCTTTTTTCGTTTTATTTTCTACCCCAGCTGTATCTTTTGCTTTTGATGTAAAGGAGTTATTTATCAATAAAACAATCGGTGTAATGAGAATTACTATTAAAATAAATCGTTTAAATAAAGGTGTCATAGTTATCTTTCCTTTTTCTTTTTATATCATGACTTCCTTTTAGAAAGTTCAATGATGAGAGTTTCATATAATATGTACAAAAATGAGTAAGTGCTTAATAGTTTATCCCGCTATTTATGGACAGTAACACTCCCGTCTTAAAATTCAGCGGAAGCAAAGAGGTTAAGGTGGGAGATGAACTGCCCGTAAAAGTCTGATTGGTGAGAGCTGATTAAAGTTTCACTTTATGTATGCTAGACATGGTATGTAAGATGAAAGATGCTTATGTCAGATGATAGCTATGTATTAAGAGCTCATCTCATAGTGTAATATTACGGTAACATGAAACGAGGAAAAAATACAATACATAAGTCGATTTTACTTGTAGAGTTTTGAAAATTCTGTTAAAATTCCGTGTATTTTGTTGTATGTTAGATATAAAAATTTGAAAAATAATGCTTGAAGAGGATGGAGAAGGCATAATGGTTATATTAGGAGCAGTAGTGAACGGAATTTGTATACTAATTGGTACTATATTAGGTAAACTATTAAGTAATATTCCAGAAAGTATGAAAGGGACAGTTATGCATACAATTGGTTTAGCTGTTACTGTACTTGGTCTTCAAATGGGATTAAAAAGCGAAAACTTTCTTGTTGTAATTATAAGTCTTGTTATTGGTTCAGTGATTGGAGAATGGTTGGAGTTAGAAGGAAAGTTAAAGAGTTTAGGGGATTGGCTAGAAAAAAAGGTTGGCTCAAAAGGAGAAGGGAGTATATCTCTTGGATTTGTGACAGCTACATTAATCTTTGCTATCGGAGCAATGGGGATACTTGGAGCTTTGGATAGCGGTATTCGTGGAAATCATGATGTGCTATTTACAAAAGCAATTATTGATGGATTTATTTCGCTTATTTTAACGACAACGCTTGGAATAGGCGTACTATTTTCAGCAATACCAGTCATTTTATATGAGGGAGGTATTGCGATTTTCGCGACGCAAATTAATAGTTTTGTACCAGAGAAGCTAATGAATCAGTTTATCGTAGAAATGACCGCGACTGGTGGGATTATGATTTTTGCAATTGGACTCAATTTACTTGGTTTTATTAAAATTAAAGTGGCAAATTTATTGCCTGGGATAGTGGTAGTTGGGATTATTGTTTCTATTATATATGGATATGATTTGTATGTTTAGTTAGGCTGAATAGCCCAATCCTGTTTTGAAACAGTTTTGGGCTATTTGTATGTAAAAAATTAATATGCTTTTTTCATAAAATGAACAAAGCCACCTATAAATACAATCACAAAGCTCCCGATTACGACAAATACTAGTGTTTGAACAGAGATATAAAACAGCCCAGAGCCTTCTTTAGGAAGCATAGCGAGAAAAGGTTGGGACCATGGATAGATGGGACCGAACCTTGCAGAATTCGCAATTATCATAGCGGGTATGGAAGCTATAACATTTAAAGCAATCGGTGCTGCAAAGCTGGACCAAATACTTGAAACCCATAATTGTAAGGCGATTAAAGGGAGGGTAGCAATCCAGCCGCCTACTACACTTTTTACTATAGTAGCTAGAGGGAATGGCCCAGGGACATGCAAAAGTTGTCCAACGCTAATATAACTTATAATGAAGAAGACTTGCATCGCACCTATAAATAAGAGAATAAAGAGAAATTTTATAATATAGACGTGATATCGTGATATAGGTTGTACTAAAAGTTGTTTCCAACCACCATTTGAATGTTCATATCGGCAAATAAATGCAGTGAAAATGCCTGTTAATAATGGAAGAAGCAACATACCATGTACCATTATCATGATATTATAAATTAACTCCCAATGTTTATAATCGGGATAGTTTGAGGCATTTGCATAAGCTATTACTCCTGCTAAAATCGGGCTTAAAAATAGTAATGTCCATATTTTGGTTTTTTTAATTTTATAAAATTCAGCTTGTATGGTTTTAAGCCAAAGCATTATTTATGCACATCCCTTCTAGTAAAATCTGCTGTTTCAATACATAACATACATATACCAACGATTAGGCCTATTGCTACACATAGAAGTGGAGACCCCCAGTCAATACGTAGGCTTGGCCATCTCCATATGAACCAATTGGGAAGAGCTACTGAAAACATTGTGAAAATAGTTCCTAAAAGTCCGATTGTAAATGCGATACTTTGGTTTTGAAATATGATAGCAATCCATAGTTGTAGCGCTACAATTGGCAGTGCCGACCAATAAGGATAGAAACTCATTTTAAATATAGAAAGCCATGGAATGGAAGCATCGAATTGTAATGCTAAACCCAATCCAACTATGCCAATTAATAATAAAGAACAAGATACAGCAAGCAGGAAAAATACCAGTATGAATTTTACTAGAAAAATATGTCGCTTATTAATAGGTAAGGATAAGAGATGCTTCCATGAACTAGAATGATGCTCTATGTGCGCAATTAAAGAAGTAACAATCGTAATTCCTAATATAAGAGTTGTGAGAGCAAGCGGTTGAGCTTCAGAAATGAGGCCGCTCCATAAGTCTTTCGCATATTTCTTTGTCAACCAATCATATCGAAGAAAGAAGTTACATGCTTGAAGAGAAATAACACCTATTGGTCCTAAAAAGATTAAAAACCAAATCCACTTCCTTTTTATTTTTAAAAGCTCAGATTGAAAGAGGCGTTTGTACATGTGTCTCTTCCTCCTTTATAAGCTGTAAGAATATCTCTTCGAGTGACTTTTTATTTTCTTCAATTCGGAATACAGAAATGTTATGTGTTACAAGTGTTTTTACAATTTCGCCAACAGTTTCATTTGATACATTTGATAGAATAATTCGCTGCTCTTCTTGCATAGAAGGAATCCCCTTAGCGAGAATGATTTTCCAAGCTGCATCTGATTTGTCTGTCATAAGTGAAATAGAGTGCTGAGCATGGCGGCGCAATGTTTCTATTTTGTCTTGAAAAATAAGCTTTCCTTTTGCAATGATACCAACATAAGTTGCCATTTGATCAATTTCACTTAATAAGTGACTAGATATAAGGATGGTAATTCCTCTTTCTTTTGCTAATTGCTTAATTAACGTACGAATCTCATGAATCCCCTCTGGATCGAGTCCGTTTGTCGGTTCATCTAAAATTAATAGCTGTGGATCACCAAGTAAGGCAATTGCAATTCCTAACCGTTGTTTCATTCCTAATGAGTATTCTTTTACCTTTTGTTTGGCAGCATGTTGTAAACCGACAATTTGTAACACTTCCTCAATTTTTTCTTTCGGAGCATTTCTTAAAATCCGGTAAACCTCTAAATTCTCAATGGCATTTAGGTGGGCATAATAAGATGGATTTTCAACGAGAGCTCCAATTTTAGATAATATGGATAAGCGTTCTTTAGCCAAATCTTGTTGAAATATCACGACCTTTCCTTGCGTTGGTTTAATAAGGCCTAATAACATGCGAATGCTAGTTGTTTTACCAGCTCCGTTAGGCCCGAGAAATCCATAAATCTCTCCTTTTGGAATTTTTAAATCTACGTTATGTACTACATAATCATTTCGATATCTTTTTGTTAACCCTGTCGTTTTCAAAATATAATTCATGTTCCTATCACCTCAAATCAAGTATAGGAAATAAAGGTTAATGATAATGTTAGAAGAGTTTAAGATTTGTTTAAATTTATACAGTATTCCCTAATTTTGGAGTGTGCTGGTTTTCAAATCGTGTTGTATTCCTTATGATGGAAGAGAAAGGTTAAATTTGTATATGAAGGTGAAGAAATGACACACATTTTATATGTTGAGGATGATCACGAGATTGGGGAATGGGTCAAAAGAGAACTGCAGAAACAAGAGTATGAAGTTGCATGGTTTACTTCAGAGAATGGTACGAATGAAGTATGTGAAATAGCAGATGTAATTGTTTTAGACGTTATGTTGCCAGGCCTTGATGGTTTTACACTAGGTCAACGTTTTAAAAGTGAATATCCAGATACCCCTATTATTATGCTAACTGCAAGAACAACATTAGAAGATAAAATATATGGATTAACATTTGCTGATGATTATATAACAAAGCCATTCCATCCAAAAGAGTTAATGGCACGTATTGAAGTTTTATTAAGGCGGTA
>Ga0209025_1005669_pt1 | contig 10060 bp, 9 predicted proteins | sample AraplaMF_Col_mLB_FD_184256 | JGI IMG/M metagenome (GOLD analysis project Ga0209025, IMG submission 184256) | Arabidopsis root microbial communities from the University of North Carolina, USA - plate scrape MF_Col_mLB (SPAdes) (version 2) | ecosystem: Host-associated > Plants > Roots > Endosphere ...
CATTTTCATCGTGTATTCCAGGCGTTAGTAGGCGATACAGTAATGGAGTATGTTCGAAAGAGGAGGTTAGCCCGGGCAGCTTATCAACTTTCTCATACGGATGAAAAAGTTATTGATGTCGCATTTGAGCATGGCTTTCAATCTCACGAAACGTTCACGAGAGCCTTTAAAAAATTATTTCAAATGACACCAAGTGAATATCGAAAACAAGAAATTGAAACACCAATGTATTATAGAGTGAATGTAAAACAAAGAAAATTAAATCCATATTTAGGGGGCATACAAATGGAATATCGTATTGTAAATAAACCAGAATTTTTAATGGCGGGTTATGAGCTGAAGACGACAAGTAAAGAAGGAAAAAACCATCAAGATATCCCAGCATTTTGGCAAGAATATTTACAAAAAGATCTTGGAACGACGATTCCGAATCGTAAAGATACGAGCCAATGGGTAGAGCTAGGATTATGTACTGATTTTAATTTAGAAACAGGGGACTTCACTTATATTATTGGAATGGAAGTTACAGACTTTGAAAATGTACCAAATGCAGTTGCAAAGCGTACATTCCCAGCGGCGACATATGCAGTATTTACAACGCCGAAAGTTCCTCATGAAGAAATGGTATCGTCTATTCATCAAACGTGGAATGCTGTATTCTCAGAGTGGTTCCCGCATTCAGGATACGAACATTGCGGCGTTAATGAGTTTGAGCTATACGATGAACGTTCCCATGCAGATAAAAGTGAGTTCGCTCAAATTGAACTTTGGATACCGGTGAAGAAGAAATAATAGAAAGAAAGACCGTCCAAAAGGTATTTTTGGACGGTCTTCTTTTATTAATAGGTTGCTACTACTGTCGTATTTTGTAGTTAAGTCGATATAATGGGAGTTGTGTACGATATCATTTCATTTACTAGCATGCTACACTGGAAACACAAGTATAATCGTCGTTCCTTTTCCAAGTTCACTATCAATGGAGATCGTTCCGTTATGAGCATGAACGAGCTGTTTTGTAATGGCGAGGCCAAGTCCAGTTCCGATGTTGCTTTCTTCTGTATTCGTTCCTCTGTAATATCGCTCGAATAGAAGCTCTTTCGTTTTATCATCCATACCTTTTCCATCATCTGAAATAGATAGTGTAAATGAATTTGCATTTTGCGAAAGTTTTACGATTACGTTTGTTGTTTCATTATTATGTTTTACAGCGTTTGCGAGTAGGTTTTCGATAATACGTTGGAACCATTTTTCTTCAATAAAATATTGGATTTTGCTTGAACTTGGCACAAATTCAATGTTTTGATTTTGTAGTGTCGGGTTATTAATAAATTGTAATAATACTTTTTGGACGAAATGATTAATTTCAACATTTACGTGTTGCGCAGGCAGAGTATCATTTTTTAATTGATATGTTAAGCTTAAGTCGTCAATTAATGTAGTCATATATTGAGATTTTTCTTTCATTACATGGCCAAATTGTTGAATGTCTTGATCAGTCCAATTATATTGCTTCGATTCTAGTAATAGTGCATAGCCGTATATAGAGCTAAGCGGTGTTTTTAGATCATGCGTCAGGCCGCTAATCCACTCTTCACGTGTTTGTTGCAGTACTTTTCTCATTGCATCGTTCTTTTTCAAAGTAATAGAAAGGTGCTCTAGTGAGTTTGTAACATCTTTAAATATACGGAACGACCATTTTTCTTTACCGGAGCGCCGGAATCGAACAGGTTTTCCTTTTTTACTAACAGGTTCTTCATATTTTCCTCCGGCTATGTTTTTAAGCCAGCGCATCGTGTGTAATAAAGGCTTTCCAAACTTATTTCCATACCAAATTGAAAGAATGACTAAATAAACAAACACAATAAGGAGGATTAAGCTGCATCCGATTAGAAGTTTTTTGGTAAATATATCATCTAATTCATCATCTGGATAATAATGAGCGTTTGGGGCGGATACAACGACGAGATGACCGCTATTTGAATCGTAAAAACTAGATGTATTTTCTTTATAATTCCACGGTTCTTTTTCATTAAGAGCCGTTTTTATAGCCGAAAATGTTTTTTTCTTCCCAGTTGGATAGGAAAAAACTTCTTCGCCATTGTTATTAAATACTTGCAGTTTTGCTTTTTCTTTAGAAATTAATTGTTTTTCTTGTTCAGTTAGTGCAAATTCATTTAATGATAAAGAAGGATGCCCTTGTTGTATCGTTTTTAGTAAAGCATTACTTTTTAGTTTGGCACCGTAAATAACGATCACTGGTTTCTCTTCTAATTTAATTTCCCAATAGTTAAATTTATAAATACTGTTGCTGCTATTCTGTAAATACGTAAGTAAGGATGTCTTTGTGTAAGAGGTAGGAACATCGTTAGGCGTATTAAAGTTGTAAAGGACCTTTCCATCTTCATCTACAATTTGAAGCCAATCACTCTTTTCTTTTATTAAATCTTTTACCTTAGATTTTAAAGTAATGTTATTGTCTTCAGAAGAAATATATTCGGAGATTGTAAAGGTATCATAATCAGAAATATTAGGTTCATATAAAGTACTATTAAGAAGAAAAATTAAATAAGAAAAAGAAGCGACTACTGCGATAAGTAACGTAACTAAGACAAAAACGTGTTGTAAAATAAACTGTATTATAAGTCGTTTATTAAAATTCATATCGTTAACCTACTTTGTAATGAACTTATAGCCAAGTCCACGAACTGTTTTTATGTATTCTGGTTTACTTGGATCTTGTTCAATTTTTTCACGTAGCTTTCGAATGTGAACCATAACAGTATTATCATCTCCATTATAGGCAGGTGCTCCCCAAACTTTTTCATATATTTCTTCTTTCGAAAATACGTAGTTCGGATTCTCACAAAAGAAGAGTAGTAGTTGAAAGAGCTGAGCCGAACATTCGACAACGTTTCCATCTACTGTTAGTTCCGCAGAATGTTGATCAATTTCAAATCTCCCAAATGAAATGGAGTGCGTTTTTTGTTCTTGTACGCTTTGCTGCATATGTCTTCGAAGTTGGGCTTTCATACGAGCCACTACTTCTAGCGGATTAAATGGCTTCGTAATGTAATCATCCGCACCGTATGAAAATCCAGATACTTTATCTAAATCAGAAGTTTTCGCTGTTAGAAAGAAGATGGGGCAATCCGTTTTTTGGCGAATGATTGGACAAATGTCAAAACCGGACTGTCCAGGAAGCATCACATCTAAAATGATTAAATCGTAATTGTTTTGCTCGGTGAGAGATAAGGCTAGTTCCGCAGATGTTGCAGTTGTAATATGAGAAAAACCTTCTTTTTTAAGAATGGTGGTTAGTAATTGTAAAATTGCTGTTTCATCATCAACAAGTAAAATATTTGCGTGATACATATATATGAATCCCTCCTAATTTCCTCGAATATCATATCATCTTTTTGTAACTTATGGAATTTTTAAGGAAATTTTAAGGTTTTCTTTCACAAAAAATTAAGATTCAAATGATATGATAAAAGTAACATGGGGAGGAGATGAATGTGAATCCGTTTCAAACGATGCGAGCTAGATATTTTTTAATTGTATTTGCATTATTAATTTTAGTAGCACGAAGTAGTAATGAAGTGCTAGAAAATACATTTCATATACAGAATTCATCTTTAATAAATATTCTTATATTTTATATCCTTCCAATAATATGGCTGTTTTACGGATATAGAAAGCATCGTGTTTCATTTTCATTATTTATTAATCGAAACGAAACATTTAACCTAGTGCAAGTTTTGTATATCGCAATTATGCTATGTATTTTTAGTTACGGCTATCTTATTCTGTATATGTACAGCTTTGCATGGATTACACCAGATTTTATTATGAATGCCTTGCATGAACCGATTATAGATAGTACCGGGGGATATGTATATCAATTTATTATGGTCGTATTTATCGCGCCTATTGTCGGAGAATTTGTTTTTCGAGGATTTTTACTACAGCGTTTTGCAGCGAAATGGGGTACTAGTATAGCAATGGTCGTTGTAGCACTTTTATTTGCGTGCTTACATGTTGATTTCCTTGGTGCAGTTGTGTTTAGCATCGTACTATCAATTGTATATATTCGTACGAAAAGCTTACTCATGCCAATTGCCATTCATATGTTAAACAATGCGTTTGTGCTTAGTGCTTCTTTTTTAGTAAGCAGAGAAAAGATAATGAGTTTTGCCGATTTTTCGAACTATACGACATTCTTTCCAGGATTAATTATTTTTATAGCAGGATTAAACTTAGTACTCATCTTTTTATTTGTGAATCGCAAATATTGGAGTAAAGAAGTGCCTGTTATATATGAGGAGAAGGAAAAGAGCTTTTCGAGCATAGTGGGGGATAAGTAAGGTAGAGAAGATGTTTGAGGAAATATTGAAGGAAATGATAGATTCCACCTCTATTAGACGTAAGTACTTCTCCATCAATAATGATTTCATCTTATCGTGTTAGGGACATTAATAATAGTTAGCTTTATTGTGGAAGAAATGATGAGGCGTATCTTCAGACAGTATGTAAAGAACGAAGAAAATTATGTTAGGGCTCATAAAATGTTTGAGAAAGTAGTGGGGACTTTTATTTTATGAAAACTAAATCATCATTAATTCGAAATTTGAAAGGGATGTATAAAATTATATGAATGAAACAATATCGTCAAATAAGTTTTTTTATTTGATTGTACTGAGTTTAGTATTGATTACGACAGTAAATGTTGTTCTTCGCTGGGAGGAAGCTTACTTTTTTATGTATTTAGCGCTCCATTTATTAGGGATTTTATGCATAACGGGCGGAGTAGTTGCTGAGAAAAAGCATGAAGAAAGTATTAATTATATGTGTGTGATGGGTCTTATTTTACTTTTAACTGTACAAGGTATTATGAAATATAGTTCATTTTCTTTGCAAGATTTTAGTTTATTAATAGATGTGCTTCCTTAAGAAGGATTTTAAGGACTATGAATATATACGATATGTAAAAGGCGCTGGTTTGTAAGTACATTTCCTATACCAGATTATGAGCCGAAGAAAATATTTAAAAACAGGTGAAACTCTTCTTGTAATAGAAGAGTTTTTTTATGTAAATGGAACGAGCTAGAACAATTCTCACGATTAGCTTGTTCTAATTTTGAAAGTACGAACTTACAATAATAATAGACAGGCAGCATAGAGGAGGGAATAGCGTGAGGAAAGTTATTGGATGGTCGCTTTTTTTGTACGTTGGGTTTGCGTTACTTATATATTGGTATTTATTTGGATGGAATCATGAACTCATTCCGGACATGTATAAAGGAACGAGGGCAGATCCAGAGACTTTTATGAATGCGAGGGAGCTTACGCTAAGCCAAGATTATTCGCGCGTGAAAAACTTACTGTACTTTTTAGCGACGCCTCTTGAATGGATTATTTTATTGTTTGTACTTGTGCTCGGTATTTCAAAAAAGTTTGAGAAATGGTCGAAGGAAACGACCAAAATAAATGTCTTACAAGTTGCGATTTATTTCTTTTATTTATCATTACTGACAACAGTTCTTGCATTACCGATGCAATGGATTGGGCGTAAAGTGTCGGTTGATTACGGTATTTCCACGCAAAGTACACAAAGCTGGATAAAAGATCATGTTATCGATTTTTGGGTGAATTATGCGACTATGTTACTCATTGTTACAGTTCTTTTATGGCTCATCCGTAAATTCCCGAAGAGATGGTGGCTAGCAGGGTGGGCGCTCTCTGTACCGTTTACAATTTTTTTAACGTTCGTGCAACCTGTTGTAATTGATCCACTTTATAATGATTTTTCAACGCTGAAAAATAAGGAATTAGAAACGAAAATCTTAGCAATCGCAGATAAAGCTGATATTCCATCTGAACATGTATATGAAGTAAATATGTCGGAAAAAACAAATGCGTTAAATGCATATGTAACAGGAATTGGAAAAAACCTTCGTATTGTAATGTGGGATACAACACTTCAGCAATTAAAAGATAAAGAGATTTTATTTATTATGGCCCATGAAATGGGACATTACGTAATGAAACATATATATTGGGGCGTTGCGAGTTATATTTTCATATCGTTTATAGGTATGTATTTAATTAGTCGTATTTTAAATATGTGTATTCGAAAATGGGGAGATACGCTGCAAATTTCCAAAATGGCATGTTTTTCAATTTTACCTTTATTTTTCTTAATTTCCTCTGTATTATCGTTTGCGTCACAACCAGCAACAAACTACGTTTCTCGTATAGAAGAACGAGCGGCAGATCAATACGCTTTAGATATGACAAAAGATGGAGAATCTGGCGTAAAAACTTTTCAATATTTATCAAAAACGAGCTTAAGCCAAGTAAATCCACCTGCGTTAGTGAAGTTTTTCTTATATACCCATCCACCAATTTTCGAAAGAATTCATACGTTTGAACAATATGAAAAAGAAAAGAAGCAGTAGTGTACTGCTTCTTTTTTTCATGGGTCATTCGAGTTTTGGAAAATTATAGTGTATAATATATGGAATATTCAGTGAAATATTTAGGAGGTTAATATTTTGTTTCATTCAAAATCAATGCCGGCTATAAAAATGATTCTCTCGATGTCTATTTTTGGATCGATTGGATTTTTTTCTGTTCAGACAGGTTTACCGTCTTTTGAATTAGTATTCGTTCGTTGTATTTGTGCGACTTTATTTTTAGCATTATGTTGGTTCGTAACAGGGCAATACAAAAGTGAGAAATGGAACAAAAAAGAGACCATACAAATATTAGCTTGTGGTGTATTTCTCGTTTTTAACTGGGTATTTTTATTTAAAGCGTTTGAAGTCATGTCGATTACAATTGCGATTTCTGTGTATCATCTTGCACCGATCATCGTATTAATAATTGGTAGTATTGTATTTAAAGAGAGGTTAACAGCATTTGCGGTTCTGTCCATTGCCATATGTTTCATCGGTACAGTTTTAGTAGCTGGGGTAGATGGAAGTATGTCGCTTGAGAAACTTATGTCGTCTGGAATGGTGTGGGCGCTTCTTGCAGCTTTATTTTATGCATTTACAACGTTGCTCGGAAAAGGAATTAAGCATACAAGTGCATATGCGATGACATTTTTACAAACGTTTTTAGGTATATTTTTATTGCTACCATTCGTAGACTTCGGGAAGTTTCAAGGATTAACAGAGATGAACTGGATGATGATCACAGCGACAGGACTTATACATACGGGATTTGTATATTACTTATTTTTTGACAGTTTAAGAGATTTATCGACGAGATTAATTTCGGTATTAGTGTTTTTAGATCCTGCGGTTGCAATACTATTAGATACAGTCTTTACCGGATTTAGACCGACTAGTATGCAAGTAGTGGGGATTATCCTTATATTTGTAGGAATGGCATTTACTTTTCGGAAGCCGCGAGATGAAAGAGTACAAGTATGCTCAGAAGCATGATTTATTCCAATAATTGAATAATATTGTAAATATTTAGAGTGTTCAATATAATCGAAAAAGAGGTGAATAAAGAAAAAAGGTGGATGACTAAAATGAAGAAGTTATTAAAAGTAGCTACATCATTAACGTTAATGGGGGGAATATTTGTAAGTGCAAATGGTGTATCTGCAAATACAGATGTTATCCAAAAATCTGGTCCTGATATTATGATAGAGTTTGATGATGTAACAACAGGTCATTGGGCATATGATGAAATTACGAATTTAGTATATCATCGAATTATGTATGGATATGGAAATGGTAAGTTTGGTGTAGAAGATAATATAACACGTGAACAGGCAGCGGCAGTGCTACATCGTGCACTTCATTTAAAGCGAAGTGTGTTTAATGAAAATCCATATGGAGATATTAGTGGGAAATCAACAATGTTTCCTTATGAAATTCTTCATTTAACAAATATCGGTATTTTTAAAGGGGACGAAAATGGAAATTTCCGTCCGAAAGATACACTGACTCGTGCAGAATTAGCACAAATTTTAACGAAAGCATATGAGTTAAAAGCGAAGCGTCCACATACATTTACAGATATACCAGAAAACCATTGGGCAAGAGATGCAATTAGCGCATTGCAGTCTAATAAAGTTGCGGTAGGAACGGGAGATGGCAAGTTCGAGCCTGAAATGCTCGTTACACGTGGGCAATTTGCGAAGTTTTTACAGCGATCAATTGATAATTCACCAGGGAAATGGGAATAAATAAGAGTATAAAAAAAGTACAAGTAGATTATACTTGTGCTTTTTGTCTGAAAGGTAAAGTTTTTACATAATGCAATTTTTAGATTCTATTTAAACGATTAATCAATGAAGCTGGAAAAAGCGCAAATATGATATTTGCGCTTTTTTTGTCTAGAAAGTGAAATTTTTATAAGTGAAGGACTTGATTAGTAGATAGTAGAATATTTTATATATAACATCTTTGCAAAAGCTTTTGTTTATCCTTTTTGAAAATCAAACAGAGAAACTAGAGCGAAAAGATGAGAATATATCTTCAAATGATTTGCATGCAATTCAGAATACCAATTGGAATTGAGAGCGAATTGGCTCTCCTAGTAATCTTCAAAATAATAGATATTAAAAATGCAATATATTACATAGGGCTTGCAAATACAGCATATGTAATATGGGGAAAGAATTTAGTCTATTATGTTCCACTTTTAATAAAGTGGAAATGAAGGAGCGAGGACAATGAAGAAAAAAATGTTCCGTGTAATGGCGGCAGCGACTATTATGGGTGGATTATTGGTAAGTGCAAATGTTCCTAACATAAAAGCAGAAGAATATCCTGAAATGATTGTATTTGACGATGTCCCAGTAAACCATTGGGCATATGATTATATTCTAGATGCAGCATATAATAAAATTATGCTAGGTTATGGAAATGGAAAGTTTGGTGTAGGTGATAACGTAACACGTGAACAAGTGGCGGCAGTACTATATCGCGCACTTAATATAAAACATGAAGGGCCGTTAAAAAATCCGTATAATGATATTTCTGAAAGATCAACAATGTTTCCAAATGAAATTTTAGCATTAACAGAACGCGGTATTTTTAAAGGTGATGAGAAGGGGAACTTTAGACCTAGAGAAACAATAACACGTGCAGAAGTAGCGCAAGTTCTTACACAGGCATATTCCTTTGAAGTGAAGCAACAGCATACATTTAAAGATGTACCAAATAATTACTGGGCGAAAAATGCAATTAGTGCCTTGCAATCTAATGATGTCATAGTAGGAACAGGAAATGGAAAGTTTGAACCGAATAAAATTGTAACACGTGAGCAATATGCAACATTTTTATATAAAGCTATTATTAACTTTCATTTAAAAAATGAATAACAATAAATTATATTGATATAGTATATTTTTTGAAAGAAAGCGCGAAGATAACGCGCTTTTTTCTTATTTTAAATTGTTTATTTGTATATTTATTCTGATGTTAACAGTGGGGTGAATAGTATAGAATGGAAAAAACAGGATAATCTTAGTTACTTTTTATGTTTAAAAAGTATGGTTTAGTAACTTCATTGTTCACTAAGTATAAAGATAAGTATATAAAATACAGTTCACAAATTAGACAAAACTTATATGGATAAGTGTATTGTTACTTTTCCGTTAATTCTTTATATTAGAAAAAAATATGTTTTTTTTAGGGAGAGAATACAGTGAAGAAAAAGATTTTAAAAGTAGCAACAGCTTTAACAATTATGGGGGGAATTGGATTAAGCGCACAAGGTACTACAGCAAAAGCTGAATTAGCTGCAAAGCCACAACAAGCAAGTCCAGCTATCTTTAAAGATGTACCAGCAGGACATTGGTCTTACGAAGCAATTCAAACTTTAGCACAAGAAGAAATTATGCTTGGTTATGGAAATGGCGTGTTCGGTTTTGGACATAACATAACTCGTGAACAAGTAGCTGCTTTGATTTATCGTACTATCGATTTCAGTGAAGTATTCGAGGAAGGCGATATCCTTGAGAATCCATACAAAGATATTAATGAAAAATCAACAATGTTCTTAGAAGAAATTTTAGTATTAACAGAGGTAGGTA
>Ga0209025_1005672_pt1 | contig 10057 bp, 7 predicted proteins | sample AraplaMF_Col_mLB_FD_184256 | JGI IMG/M metagenome (GOLD analysis project Ga0209025, IMG submission 184256) | Arabidopsis root microbial communities from the University of North Carolina, USA - plate scrape MF_Col_mLB (SPAdes) (version 2) | ecosystem: Host-associated > Plants > Roots > Endosphere ...
TCATTGCATTATTATCAGTGCCACAACCAGATAAAGCTAATGCAGTTATAACAGTACCAGTAGCTACGATTAGACCTTTTTTATTCAAAATAAAAACCTCCCTTTATCTACAGCTAATTGTAACACCGCAAAAGTATTACATAGTTAGGTTGACCAATTAGGAGATTTTTTAAATTGTTAATTGATGGGTTGCTAACAATTAAAAGGCAATCATAAAAAACAGACGATCTCTTATTAGAAATCGTCTGTACTAAATCAATCTTTTTAATTTTCGTCTTCCTCAAAGTACGGTACTCCATAAGAAGATTGGTTTTGAGCATATGGAGTAAATAATTGTGAATTCGGATCAAAATACGGATTAGGTTGACCACGATACATTGGGCCATTTGGTCCTTCTGAATATGGCGAAACAACTGGACCATTATTACCTTGGAACTTAGGATAATCCATTGGTCCTTGGTATGCTGGCAATGTTTGTGGGAAATTTTCATTTGGTCCCATATATGCTGGCATTGTTTGTGGGAAGTTTTCATTTGGTCCCATATATGCCGGTAATGTTTGTGGGAAGTTCTCGTTCGGTCCCATATATGCCGGTAATGTTTGTGGGAAGTTCTCGTTCGGTCCCATATATGCCGGTAATGTTTGTGGGAAGTTTTCATTTGGTCCCATATACGCCGGTAATGTTTGTGGGAAGTTCTCGTTCGGTCCCATATATGCTGGTAATGTTTGTGGGAAGTTCTCGTTCGGTCCCATATGCGCCGGTAATGTTTGTGGGAAGTTCTCGTTCGGTCCCATATACGCCGGTAATGTTTGTGGGAAGTTCTCGTTCGGTCCCATATATGCCGGTAATGTTTGTGGGAAGTTCTCGTTCGGTCCCATATATGCCGGTAATGTTTGTGGGAAGTTCTCGTTTGGTCCCATATACGCCGGTAATGTTTGTGGGAAGTTCTCGTTCGGTCCCATATACGCCGGTAATGTTTGTGGGAAATTATTATTTGGTCCATAAAATGCTGGTAATGTTTGCGCGTTATTTGGTCCCATATAAGATGGTAAAGTTTGTGAATTATTTGGTCCATAAAACGCTGGTAATGTCTGCGCATTAGGTGCCGGGATCGGAGCCGGAATTGGTGCTGGAATTGGTGCTGGTAATGGAGTAGGCGCACTTGGTACTCCTCCAGCTATCGGTTGTTGTGTCGCTGGTCCCGCAGCAGTAACACCAGGAATCATAGGCATTTGCCCAAAACTTGGGAATGTCGGTACAGCTCCCCCTGCACCTTCTCCTCTACCTGGATAAAATGGATAATTCTGATTTGGTCCCATATATGCTGGTAATGTTTGTGGGGCATTTGGTCCAAAATATGCTGGCATTGTTTGTGGCATGTTTGGTCCGTAATATGCTGGCATTGTTTGTGGTGCGTTAGGTCCCATATATGCCGGTAATGTTTGTGGGAAGTTTTCGTTCGGTCCCATATATGCCGGTAATGTTTGTGGGAAGTTTTCGTTTGGTCCCATATATGCCGGTAATGTTTGTGGGAAGTTTTCGTTTGGTCCCATATATGCCGGTAATGTTTGTGGGAAGTTTTCATTTGGTCCCATATATGATGGTAATGTTTGTGGTGCATTAGGTCCTTCAAACGCTGGCAATGTTTGCGCGTTATTTGGTCCCATATATGCTGGTAATGTTTGTGCTGCGTTTGAATTCGGTCCTGAATACGCTGGCAATGTTTGTGCTGCATTTGAATTTGGTCCCATATATGCTGGCAATGTTTGTGCCGCATTTGAATTTGGTCCTGAGTACGCTGGCAATGTTTGTGCTGCATTTGAGTTTGGTCCTGTATATGCTGGCAGTGTTTGTGCTGCATTTGAGTTTGGTCCTGTATATGCTGGCAGTGTTTGAGCCTTATTTCCTGTTTGAATTGGAGAGACTTGTTGATTTGGTTTTCCTGTTTGGACCGGCGAAACTTGTTGATTTGGTTTTCCAGTTTGAACTGGAGAGACTTGTTGATTTGGTTTTCCTGTTTGGACTGGAGACACTTGTTGATTTGGTTTCCCAGTTTGGATAGGAGATACTTGTTGATTTGGTTTTCCTGTTTGAACCGGCGACAACTGCTGATTTGGTTTTCCAGCTTGAACTGGAGACACTTGTTGATTTGGTTTTCCTGTTTGAATAGGCGATACTTGAACATTTGGCTTTCCCGTTTGAACAGGAGATACTTGCTGGTTTGGCTTTCCTGTTTGGACCGGCGAAACTTGTTGATTTGGTTTTCCTGTTTGTACAGGAGATACTTGCTGATTTGGCTTTCCTGTTTGGACTGGAGATACTTGTTGGTTTGGTTTTCCTGTTTGTACAGGAGATACTTGTTGGTTTGGTTTTCCTGTTTGTACAGGAGATACTTGCTGGTTTGGTTTTCCTGTTTGCACAAGAGATACTTGCTGGTTTGGTTTTCCTGTTTGAACAGGTGATACTTGCTGATTTGGTTTTCCCGTTTGTACTGGTGACACTTGTTGTTCTTTTGGATTAGATGTTGATGGAGAAACTAACGATCCTGGGAAGTAGTTGTTTTTCTCTGACATGTTTTGTCCTCCCTTGGTGTTCACTTTTAAATTACTTTCATTTATTGGTTTTTTATCTGCAACTGGCATTACAGCTTGCGGTATATTCGCATTTGGCTTTCCAGTTTGAACAGGAGATACTTGTTGATTACTATTATTTGTTGCAGGAGATACAGTTGGTTTCGCAGGCGGAATCGGTACTTGAATAACAGGTTTTATGTTTTTAGCAGGCGAAACTTCTACATTAATATTAAATGTATTTTCAACAGGCTTCGTTGTTGGTTGGACTGCTGGTTTGGGTTGTTCAGCTACAGGTGCTGGTTGTTCTGTTACAGGTTGAACTTGTTCTTTCTCTTCTACGTCCAATTTAATACTCGTTTTTGGTTCCTTTGAAAGCTGTACCTCTTTTTGAGAACCTAAAGGTGCCTGTTTTTCTTTCATTTTTTCAGGTACTTTAATCTTCATACCTGGATAGATCATTTCAGGATTGCTTAATTGCGCATTTAATTTTACTAATTCCTCATAATCGATGTTATATTTTTGAGCAATGCTCCAAAGGGTATCGCCCTTTTGAACTATATGAATTCTCACCTTTTCCCCTCCTGACCAATTGCCTCTACGTTGGATTGTACAGTTAGTACCTCACAACAATGTATGTCTGTAAATTTGTATTTATGATTGAAGGAATTTGAAAATATATTATAAAGCTTGTATAAGTATTTACTTTTTTCTAGCTTTTTCTATAAAAAAATCATTTAGCCAAATATGACTAAATGATTTATATGATGATCTATTTTTTCTTTTGTCTATGCAAGTTCAAGCATTTTATCAAGCGCTTTGATTGCATCACTTGCAGTTACTTTGTCTACAGTAATAATGTTTTGAATTGTGCCTTTTTCGATATTTTCTAAAGACCATAATAAGTGTGGTAAATCGATACGATTCATCGTTAAGCATGGACACATAAATGGATTTAGTGAAATAATTTCCTTGTCCGGATGATTTTTAATAATTCTTTGTACTAGGTTCATCTCCGTACCAATTGCCCACTTACTGCCTGCAGGTGCAGCTTCGATTTGGTCAATAATATATTTTGTTGAGCCATTATCATCACTTGCAGCTACAACTTCTCTAGAGCATTCAGGATGCACAATAATTCTCATATCAGGATGGTTTTTTCTGACATTCTCGATATTTTTTACTGTGAAGTTTTCATGAACAGAACAATGCCCCTTCCAAAGAATAACTTTTATATCTTGTATATCCCCATCATACTCTAATGTATCAGTAATTGGATTCCAAATAGCCATATGTTCTAATGGCACACCTAATTCATATGCAGTATTACGACCTAAGTGCTGATCAGGTAAAAATAAGATTCGTTCCTTTTGAGTAAATGCCCATGAAACTACTTTTTTTGCGTTCGATGAAGTTACTGTCGCACCATCATTTTTACCAACAAATGCTTTGATTGCAGCTGTAGAGTTGACATAAGTTAATGGGACAATCGTATCTCCGAAAAGCTCTTGTAAAGCTAACCATGCACGATCCGTTTGATGATGGTCGGCCATATCAGCCATTGAACAACCTGCTCGCATATCTGGTAAGATGACAATTTGATCTTCTTCAGTTAAGATATCTGCTGTTTCAGCCATAAAGTGAACGCCACAGAAAACAATGTACTTTGCTTTTTTATTGTTTGCAGCGACCTGCGCTAATTGTAGTGAGTCACCTGTTGAATCAGAAAATACAACTACTTCTTCTTTTTGATAATGATGACCTGGAATAAATAACTGTTCTCCTAGTCTTTCTTTTATCTCTCTAACTCTTTTTTCCATTTCTTCTGTTGATAACGTATAATATTCATCGGGAATTTGATATCCCTCGTTTTTTTGAATCATATCTAAAACGTTCATATTATTCCTCCATTCCCCTTTTACTTACAAATAGAAACTGATATCTAATGCTTTAACTGAATGAGTTAAACAGCCTAATGAAATTACATTTACCCCACAATTTTGAAAGCTTGCTAAATTATCTAAAGTAATCCCACCTGATGCTTCTGTTTTAATTGTTTCAGGTACTAATGTAACGAATTGTTTAATTTCTTCTGGCGTCCTATTATCAAACATGATTACATCTGCACCCGCTTCTACTGCCTCACGAACTTGGGCTTCATTCTCAGTTTCAACTTCAATCTTAATCATATGGCCAAGTTTATGACGTAGTGCCTCTACAGTATTTTTAATTGAGCCAGCATATGCAATATGATTGTCTTTTAGCATCACTGCATCATATAGACCAAAACGATGATTTGCACCACCACCACATGTAACAGCGTATTTATCAAATAAACGTAATCCAGGCATCGTTTTTCTAGTATCAACGATTTTTATATGATCATCATTTAGCGTTTCAACTGCATTGGCAGTTAATGTCGCTATTCCACTCATTCTTTGTAGTAGGTTTAACATAACTCGTTCACCAGATAATAAAACTTGTACCGGTCCCTCTACTTCTGCAATTAGCTGACCTTGTGTTACATAGTCACCATCTGCAACATGGCATGTTACTTTAATATCTTCATGTAATAATTTATAAGTGATTTCAATTAAATCTGTTCCACAAATTACTCCATTTGCTTTTGCTACAACTCTACCTGTAGAACGTTCTTTCATTGGAAAGATATGAATTGATGATACATCTCCTTCACCAATATCTTCTAATAAAAATTGCTCAATCATTTTTTTTGCTTTTAATGTATTCAAGATATTTCCCCCTATAAGTTAGCTGGTTCATTTACTAAATCGACAAAATGCGAGCCAATGCTTTCTTTACGATTTAAGGCAGCATTAGCAACTAACTTGCCAGTTGTGATCATATTGTATATTTCTAATTCTTCTAAAGTCATCGCACGTGTTTCTAATGTTTCAGAATCTAGATAGTACGTAAAATAATCGATTACTTTCGCTAAACCCTCTTCTGTTCTAACGATACCTACATACTTCATCATCATATCTCTAATTTCATCTTTAGTAGGTAATGTTCTAAACCTTGGGATGTCAAAATTCATTACATGGTCATCAATTATCTTGTAAGGTAAATTTGCTATGAATCTAGCAACTTTTTTTCCAAATACAATCCCTTCTAAAAGAGAATTACTAGCAAGTCGATTTGCTCCGTGCACACCAGTACAAGCTACTTCTCCGACTGCATATAACCCAGGGATATTTGTTTCCCCATTCGTATTCGTTTTTACGCCCCCCATATGAAAATGGGCACCAGGAACGACTGGAATGTATCCATTTGCTAGATCAATCCCATTACTTATGACATTTGATGAAATTGTTGGAAAGCGTTCTTCAAAGTTATCAATTAAGCTGATACATAAGTAAATTTCTTCACCATTTTTCATTTCATTATAGATAGCTCTACTGACAACATCTCGTGGTGCCAAGTCTTCGAAAGGATGAATACCCTTCATAATTCGACGACCGTTCTTTGTTACTAAATAGGCACCTTCACCTCGAACCGCTTCAGAAACTAAACCTTTACATTCTCCATTTACATATAACATTGTTGGATGAAACTGTACAAATTCTAAGTCTGCCATTTCACATCCTGCTCGGTATGCCATTGCAATACCATCGCCAGTAATCCATTGATTATTTGAACTGAATTGATACATCGAGCCTATACCGCCAGTTGCTAAAAGAGTTGCATTTGCATAGTACGTTTTTAACTCTCCATTTTCAGCCAACGCATAAACACCAACACATTTATCATTTTTTATAATAAAATCAATTGCCATTTCATTTTCAATCATTGTGACTTTATCTTTTATTCGTTTATAAATCGTTTCAACAAGATGTTTCCCAGTCGCATCTCCACCTGCATGAAGAATTCTATTTTTACGATGTGCCCCTTCTCTTCCTAGATGAAATTTCCCATTCGAACCCATATCGAATTTCATACCAAAAGAAACAAGATCCTCCATCGATTTTGTTCCACGTTTTACTAGCTCTTCTACAGCTATCTCATTATTTACATAACAACCTGCCTCAAGCGTATCTTGTTGATGTAACTCCCACGAATCATCGTCAGTCATAACTGCAGCAATTCCACCTTGCGCTAGCATTGAATTACTATCAAATATTTTTTTCTTTGTGAATAGAATCACATTTTTAGACTGACAAATTTCCTCAGCAGCCATTAATGCAGCAATCCCACTGCCAATAATGACAACATCTGCTTTTCGCATCGTTGCCCTCCTCCATTTACACATACATCTATTTAAAATTTATCTTATTAAAAAAAAAGCTGTCTTGACACCTATATTTACATATAATTAAACTAATGACAAGAAATTTTTTTAAAATGGAAGAAAGAGGGGCTACAAAATGATTTATTTAGACTATGCTGCTACAACACCAATGAGTGAAGAAGCTCTCGAGACATTTGTATCTGCCTCTAAACATTATTTTGGGAATGAAAGAAGTTTACACGATATTGGATCAAATGCATCTCTTCTTCTTGAAGCATGTCGAAAACAACTTGCAGGTTTTTTAAACGCTAGTCCAGCAAGTATTTACTTTACTAGTGGGGGCACTGAATCAAATATCCTCGGGATTCAAACTCTAATAAAAAGTACAAAAAAACCTGGACGTCATATTTTAACAACTACTTTAGAACATTCATCCATAAGTAATTATGTAAAAGTTTTAGAAGAACAAGGCTTTGAAGTTTCATATATACCTGTTGATAAAAATGGGATTGTTTCAGTCGATTTAATCAAAGAAGCAATTCGAGATGAGACAATACTAGGGATATTTCAGCACATTAACTCAGAAATTGGCGCAATTCAACCGATTGTAGAAATTGCTAATTTATTTAAACCATTAAATATTATGCTACACTGTGACTGTGTACAATCTTTTGGAAAATTGGAGATAAACGTTTCTGAATTTGATGTTTCAAGTATAAGTATTTCTAGCCATAAGTTATATGGTCCTAAAGGTGTTGGGGCACTTTATATAAATCCAAAACTAACTAGTCAACCAATATATCCAGGTACATCTCATGAAAGTGGTATTAGACCTGGTACTGTTAACGTACCTGCTATTGCATCTTTCGTAACAGCAACAGGCCATATCATCCATTCAAAGAATCTTGATCAACAAAGATACTCATCATTAAGACAAGTATTTCGTAATGAATTTAAGGATAGTCAAAAATTAGTTCGTTTTGAAGGTTCTGATGATCACTGTATTCCAAATATAATTGGAATGAGAATAATCGGTCTTGAAGGTCAATTTGTGATGCTAGAGTGCAATAGACATCAGTTTGCAATTTCAACTGGTAGTGCATGTGCAATTGGCATGCAAAAACCATCAGAGACAATGTTAGCCATTGGAAGAACTGAACATGAAGCAAAGCAGTTTTTCAGGATTTCAATTGGAAAAGACACAAAAGAAGAAGACTTAACAAAACTTGCTTCAACTCTTAAATTAATCTTGAAGCAAAATTTACTAACCGAGGAATTGAAAAAATGAATAAAAAACTTTTAGGAGAAGAGAGAAGGAATAAAGTCTTACAATGGTTGAAAGAAGCAAAAAGTCCACTTTCAGGTAACTCCTTAGCAAAACGTGCGAATGTAAGTCGCCAGGTTGTAGTCGGTGATATTACTTTATTAAAAGCCAAAAATGAGCCTATTTTAGCAACAGCACAAGGTTACGTCTATATGCATCCCGACACTGGATCAAACAAAATTCAAAAAGTGATTATTTGTCGTCACTCTAATATTGAAACAAAAAAAGAATTAGAAATATTAGTAGACCATGGCATTACAGTTAAAGATGTAATGGTTGAACACCCAGTATACGGTTATATAACTGCTCAATTACAAATTACAAATCGATACGATATTTCAATTTTTCTTCAAAAGATGGAAAAAACAAATTCAGTGCCACTTGCTAATTTAACGAATGGAATCCACCTCCATACAATAGAAGCCGAAAATGATGAGCAGCTTGAGCAGGCGTTGTCCGAATTGAAAAAAGAAGGAATTCTTGTAGATATGTCCTCATAAAAAAAGGTAAGCAATTAGATTGCTTACCCTTTTTTGCATTAATCGATAAATTCAAATTCATACTCAGAGATTTTAACAATATCTCCGTTTTTCGCACCACGTTCACGTAATGCTTCATCAATACCCATACCTCGCATTTGACGAGCAAAACGGCGAATTGATTCTTCGCGTTCAAAGTTAGTCATCTTGAATAGTTTTTCAAGCTCCTCACCTTTAACAACAAATGTTCCATCACTTTCACGCGTAATTTCAAACGTTGGTTCTTCTTTTTGATACTTGTAAAGAACACGTAATGGTTTGTCTTCTGCTTCATCATGAAGTGGGAACTCTGGCGTAGATTCCACTAAATCTGCAACCGTAAATAATAATTCACGAAGACCTTGTCTAGTAACTGCAGATATTGGGAAGATTTGCACTTCATCTCCAACTTGCTCTCTAAATTTAGCTAAGTTTTCTTCACTTTGCGGAATATCCATTTTATTTGCAACGACAACCTGTGGACGCTCAGTTAATCGTAAATTATATTCTTTAAGCTCTTGGTTAATTGTTAAATAATCATCATAAGGGTCGCGACCTTCAAGACCAGACATATCAATTACATGCACAATTACACGTGTTCTTTCAATATGTCGTAAGAATTGATGTCCTAAACCAACACCTTGGTGAGCTCCTTCAATTAATCCAGGTAAGTCCGCCATAACAAAACTACGATTATCTTCAGTTTCAACAACGCCAAGATTTGGAACAATTGTTGTAAAATGATACTCAGCAATCTTTGGACGTGCAGAACTTACAACTGATAATAAAGTTGATTTCCCAACACTTGGAAATCCTACTAAACCAACATCCGCTAATACCTTTAACTCAAGTTGAATATTGCGCTCTTTACCTGGCTCACCATTTTCAGCAATTTCAGGTGCAGGATTTGCTGGAGAAGCAAAACGACTGTTTCCTCTACCACCACGTCCTCCTCTTGCAATGATTGCTGTTTGGCCATCCATTGTAAGATCGGCAATCAATTCACCAGTATCAGCATCAGTTACGATCGTACCAGGTGGTACCTTAACAATCATATCCTCAGCGTTTTTACCATGTTGATTTTTAGACATACCGTGTTGTCCACGATCTGCTTTAAAATGACGCTTATAACGGAAATCCATTAATGTTCTAAGTCCTTCATCTACTCTGAAAACGACATTTGCACCTTTACCACCATCGCCTCCAGCAGGACCACCTTTAGGAACATACTTTTCTCGACGGAAAGCAACCATACCGTTACCGCCGTCTCCACCTTTTACATATATCTTGACTTGATCAATAAACATAAATCCACCACTCTTTATTTATCCATTTTAAATTCTATACTGCATTCTTCTGTTTCACAAAAATATGACATCATTTGAATCTTTGAATGAT
>Ga0209025_1005674_pt1 | contig 10055 bp, 5 predicted proteins | sample AraplaMF_Col_mLB_FD_184256 | JGI IMG/M metagenome (GOLD analysis project Ga0209025, IMG submission 184256) | Arabidopsis root microbial communities from the University of North Carolina, USA - plate scrape MF_Col_mLB (SPAdes) (version 2) | ecosystem: Host-associated > Plants > Roots > Endosphere ...
AATGAGTTCCTGGGCGTGCGCAAATTCAACTACGGCCGCGCCGAGCAGCAAAACCAGGTCGGCCAGGTCGTGGGCCTGGCATGGACCGAAGTCGGCGGCGACCTGCTGACCATCGAGGCGGCCATCATGCCCGGCAAAGGCGTGATCACGCGTACGGGTTCGCTCGGCGACGTCATGAAGGAATCTGTGGAGGCCGCGCGTACGGTGGTGCGTAGCCGCGCCAAGGTGCTGGGCATCAAGGACGAGATGTTCGAAAAGCGTGACATCCACATCCACGTTCCCGACGGCGCAACGCCCAAGGACGGCCCGAGTGCCGGCGCTGCGATGACGACGGCTTTTGTCTCGGCGTTGACCGGCATTCCTGTGCGCGGCGATGTGGCCATGACGGGTGAGATCACGCTGCGCGGTGAGGTCACGGCGATCGGTGGCCTGAAAGAAAAACTGCTGGCAGCTTTGCGCGGTGGCATCAAGACTGTCTTGATCCCCGAGGAAAACGCCAAGGACCTGCAGGAGATTCCCGACAACGTCAAAAGCGGGCTGGAGATCGTACCGGTGAAATGGATAGACCAGGTGCTGCAGGTTGCGCTCGAGCGCCAGCCTGTTCCCCTGACGGATGAAGAGGCCGCTGTTGCCGCGTCTGCTGCTGCGACTGCGCCTGCAGATGCCGCGGGCACGGTTAAACATTAACTCTTTCGCAAAGTTTTTTTGGACAGTTTGGAAAAGCCGAAAAACTACGCTATAATTTGAGGCTGTTAACGCGGGAGTAGCTCAGTTGGTAGAGCGCAACCTTGCCAAGGTTGAGGTCGAGAGTTCGAGACTCTTCTCCCGCTCCAATTTAAAGGGCAGCACTTCAAAATGCTGTCCTTTTTCATTGGGGATTCATACAAATAATCGGCAAGGCCGTAGTGCCCAAGCCGATGGCAGACAGAATACGGCGCGGTAACAAAGCGGTTATGTACCGGATTGCAAATCCGGCTAGCCCGGTTCGACTCCGGGCCGCGCCTCCATCAAACCCTGCAATCAGCCCCAGCCATGGGGCTTTTTTGTTTGACAATAGCCTGCGAGACGCGGGGCAGGATGTTTGGATGGCGCCTTGTGAAAGCGTTTGAGCCTGAGTGGTGAAATAGGTAGACACAGCGGACTTAAAATCCGCCGCTTCGTGAAAGCGGGCGTACCGGTTCGATTCCGGTCTCAGGCACCACAGCACAGCGGCTCACCCATGCGCCGGGCACGCCTTCGAAAACTGGGTAAGATAAATTCCATCATGTCCCGTTACAACACACCCTTTGAAATCCACGTGCATGGCGAAGTGCCATTGCGTGGTGAAGTTACCTTTGAGCAGTTGCAGGAGGCCCTGAAGCCGCTGTGGAAGTACACGGGCTCCAAATCGCTGGCGGCCGCCGCCGCGAGCGCCTATGAAGAAGAGCCGGGCATCCGCTTCGACGTCCACAAGCACCTGCTGCAGATGTGCTGGACGGTGCCGGGCGACGAGGATTTCCGCCAGGCGCTCGACGAGATGTGCATGGGGCTTAACGACCTTGCCGAGTCGGGTGCTCCTATCGAAGTGACCTTCTACGACTCCGACTTCGACGAGGAGGAGAGCGGCGAGGACGAGGAGGCGCGTGACGACTTCGCGATGTACTTTGTCGGCCCCACGCCGGCCGCCATCATGCAGGTCCAGCGCGACCTGCTGGTGCAGGACATGATTGGGCTGATGGAGCGCCATTTCGACGGCTCCGAACTCGGTGAAGTCGTCGCCGCGGTCGACAGGCTGTTCGAGCAGCGCTTTGATGCCTTGGTCAACTCCATGCAGCTCGGCAAACCGCCACGGGGGCTGGGCGGGCCGCAGGGCGGCTCAGGCCACGGCGGCGGGCGCAAGCCGAGGCATCTGCACTAGGCTATGGCGTTGCGTGTTTCTCCGGGGAATCCCAGGCCGCGCAAATAAACTTCGATCGCGCATTGGCCGACCTCCAGCAGGTCAAAAGCCTGCGGGTCCAGCAGCCAGTTCTGGATCAGTCCGTCGATGAGGGCATGGAGGCCATGCGCGCCCACCGATGCCGGCACCGGCAATGTCAGTTTCATCTGGCCTGCCGCGGTCTTCAGGCTCTGCTCAATGCGTTCCACAAAGCCGTTGCGCACCGCGAGGTGGCGAAGCCGGACGGCCTGAAGCTCCTCCACATATTCGACTTTCTGGGTCGCGACCTCGAACACCCGGCGGGTTTGCATATCGGTAACGATTTGCCGCAAGGCATTCACGGTGGACACCCGTATCCTGTCTATGGCATTGAGGCTGGGCTCCCCGGCGATTTCTTGCGCTTCATTCTCGTGGTTGAAGGACTCTTCCAGGGGCAGCGTAACCCGCTCCATCATTGCGTTGAACAAGTCCGCCTTGTCCTTGAAATGCCAGTACACCGCGCCGCGGGTCGCACCGGCGCGGCGCGCGATGTCTTGCAGGCTGGTGCGCGACACCCCCTGCACTTGAAACAGGTGCTCAGCCGCGTCCAGCAGCTTGTGGCGGGTGGCTAGAGCCTCTTCTTTTGTTCGACGGGCCATGGCTGCCTCCAATGTAAAGTTCTGGATTTTTGTTATACATTCACAAATGTATGTAAACTATAACATTCGCAAAAACCCTTATTCTTTTTGTTTTCGGCGAAGAGGCACTGCCCCAATCGCCGACTACGCCTTCAGCTTTGCGCTTTTTTCCCAAAAATCCGAGGAATAGCATGCCCAAGTCTCGCGTTGCCCATTCGTTTGTACTCCCCTCGTTCCTGAAATACCAGCCTCTCGCCGCCGCAACAGCGTTGGCCCTGCTTCTGGCCGGATGCGGCAAAGGCTCCGGCGCTCCCGGCGGGGCGCCGCCCCCAGCGGAAGTCGGCGTGGTCACTGTCACCCAGGGCGATGTCGGCTTGATCACAGAACTGCCCGGGCGCCTGGAGGCTTCACGTGTGGCTGAAGTCAGGGCGCGCGCCGCCGGCATTCTGCAAAAGCGTTTGTTCCGCGAAGGCAGTGACGTCAAGGCGGGCCAGCAACTGTTCAGCATCGACGCCGCGCCTTACGCTGCGGCAGCTGCAAGCGCCAAGGCCAGCCAGGCGCGCGCCGAAGCCAACCTGGCGCAGGCAACCGCGCTGGCCGAACGCTACAAGCCGCTGGTGGAGGCCAACGCCGTCAGCAAGCAGGAATATGCCAACGCCGTGGCGGCGCAGAAGCAGGCCGAAGCTGACGTTGCCGTGGGCAAGGCCAGCGTGCAGACCGCCAGCATCAACCTGGGCTACGCCTCGGTGACGGCGCCTATCTCGGGCCGCATTGGCCGCGCACTGGTCACTGAAGGCGCGCTGGTGGGGCAGGGCGAGGCCACGCAACTCGCGGTGATCCAGCAGATCAATCCCATGTATGTCAACTTCACGCAGTCAGCGCCTGAAATCATGAAGCTGCGCGCCGCAATGGACAGCGGCCAGTTCAAGCGCGCCAGCGGCGCGGAAGCCGCCAGCGTGCGCATCGTGCTCGAAGACGGCAGCGAATATCCGCGCCCGGGCCGCCTGCTGTTTTCCGACCTGACGGTGGACGCCACGACCGGGCAAATCACTTTGCGCGCCGAAGTCCCCAATCCCGGCGGCCAGTTGCTTCCCGGCCTTTATGTGCGCGTGCGCCTGGAGCAGGCGCAGGTCAGCAATGCCATCACCTTGCCGCAGCAGGCCGTCACGCGTACGGCCCAGGGCGATTCAGTCATGGTGGTGGGGGCCGACGGCAAGGTCAGCCCCCGCCCCATCAAGATCGGCTCGGCCCAAGGCAACCAATGGGTGGTGCTGGATGGCCTGAAAACGGGCGAGCAGGTCATGGTCGATGGCTTCCAGAAGCTGCAGCCGGGCGCCACGGTCAAGCCCGTGCCGTGGCAGGCACCCGGCGCCAAGCCCGCCGCGGGCGCGGCTTCAGGCCCGGCGGCGTCGGCATCGGCCGCTTCCGACGCGAAACCCGCCGCTTCCGCAGCATCTGCGGCAGCGAAGTAAGGAGCCCAGTACATGGCCAAGTTTTTTATTGATCGGCCGATCTTTGCCTGGGTGATCGCACTGTTCATCCTGGTGGTGGGAGGCGTGTCGATCACGCAGTTGCCGATCGCCCAGTACCCACCCGTGGCGCCGCCTTCCATCGTCGTGAGCACCGCCTACCCGGGCGCTTCGGCCCAGACGCTGGAGGACAGCGTGCTGTCGGTGATCGAGCGTGAAATGAACGGCTCGCCCGGCCTCATTTACATGGAGTCGGTCGCGCAGGCCGACGGCACCGGCAGCATCACGCTGAGCTTTGAGCCCGGCACCAACGCCGACCTGGCGCAGGTGGACGTGCAAAACCGGCTCTCGCGCGCCTCGCCGCGCCTGCCTGCCGCGGTGACGCAGCAGGGCGTGCGCGTCGACAAGTCGCGTTCCAACTTCCTGCTGTTCACCATGCTCGCGTCCGACAATCCGGCGCACGACCCGGTGGCACTGGGTGACTACGCCTCGCGCAACATCGTGCCTGAACTGCAGCGCGTCAAAGGCATAGGCCAAGCCCAGCTGTTCGGCAGCGAACGCGCCATGCGCATCTGGCTGGATCCGGCCAAGCTGCAGGGCGTCAGCCTTTCGGCTAACGACGTCAACACCGCGATCCGCGCCCAGAACGCCCAGGTGTCCGCCGGCAGCATTGGCGACCGTCCCAACGTGGCGGGGCAGGGCATCGCGGCCACGGTGGTGGTCAACGGCCAGCTCGCCAATGTCGAACAGTTCGGCAACATCGTGTTGCGCGCCAACACCGACGGTTCGTCGGTTCGCCTGAAAGACGTGGCTCGCATCGAACTGGGCGGCCAGTCCTACGCGACCTCTGCGCGCCTGAACGGCAAGCAGGCCATCGGTATCGGTGTGCAGCTCGCGCCCAGCGGCAATGCCCTGGCTTCGGCCCAGGCTGTGCGCGCCAAGATGACCGAACTCGAGCGCTTCTTCCCGCAAGGCATGAAGTGGAGTATTCCCTACGACAGCTCGCGCTTCGTCAAAATCTCAATCTCGCAAGTGGCCGAGACGCTGTTCGAGGCCGTGGCGCTGGTGTTCCTGGTGATGTTCCTGTTCCTGCAGAACTGGCGCTACACCATCATCCCGACTATCGTGGTGCCTATCGCGCTGCTGGGTACCTTCGCCACCTTGCTGGCGCTCGGCTTTTCGATCAACGTGCTGACCATGTTCGGCATGGTGCTGGTCATCGGTATCGTGGTGGATGATGCGATCGTGGTGGTCGAGAACGTCGAGCGCATCATGACCGAGGAGGGCCTGCCGCCGCTGGAGGCCACACGCAAGGCCATGCAACAGATTTCGGGCGCCATCATCGGTGTGACCGTGGTGCTGATTTCGGTGTTCGTGCCGCTGGCCTTCTTCGCCGGCTCGACCGGCAACATCTACCGCCAGTTCTCGGCGGTGATGGTGTCGTCTATCGCCTTTTCCGCCTTCATGGCCCTGTCGCTCACGCCGGCCTTGTGCGCCACGCTGCTCAAGCCGGTTGAGGCCGGGCACCATCACGAGAAGAAAGGCTTTTTCGGCTGGTTCAACCGAAGCTTCTCGCGCACAGCCAAAAGCTATGAAGGCATGGTTGCCCGCATCCTCAAACGCGCGGCGCGCTACCTCATTATTTACGTGGCCATCATTGGCGCGGTTGCGGTGGTGTACCTGCGCCTGCCCACTTCCTTCCTGCCCAACGAAGACCAGGGCAACCTGATCGTCAACGTGCAGCTGCCTCCGGGCGCGACTTATGAGCGCACGCTGTCGGTGATGGAAAAGGTCGAGGGTTTCATGCTCAAGCAGCCAGAAGTCCAGAGCATGGTCGGCGTGCTGGGCTTCAGCTTCTCCGGCCAGGGGCAGAACGCGGCATTGGCCTTCGTGACGCTCAAGGACTGGCACGAGCGCGACGGCGAGCAGCATTCCGCCAGCGCCCTCGCCGGTCGCGCCTTCGGCGCGCTGATGGGGGTGCGCGACGCCTTCATCTACCCGCTGAGCCCGCCGCCGATTCCTGAATTGGGCACGGCGTCCGGCTTCAGCTTCCGCCTGCAGGACCGCGGCGGCGCCGGCCACCAGGCACTCGTCAATGCACGCAACCAGTTGCTCGGCATGGCTTCCAAGAGCCCCATCCTGGCGCAGGTGCGTCCCGACGGCCTGGAGGACGCGCCGCAGCTGCAGATCGACATCGACCGCGACAAGGCCAATGCGTTGGGCGTGAGCTTTGACTCGATCAATTCGGTGCTGTCGACCTCGCTGGGTTCGAGCTATGTGAACGATTTCCCGAACCAGGGCCGCCTGCAGCGCGTGGTGGTGCAGGCCGACGCGCCGGCCCGCATGCAGCCCGACGACCTGCTCAGGCTCAACGCCAGCAACAGCAAGGGGCAGCCCGTGCCGCTGTCGGCTTTTGCCAGCACGCGCTGGATCACCGGCGCTATGCAGACGGTGCGCTATAACGGCTACCCCGCGATGCGCATTGGCGGCAGCGCCGCGCCGGGCTACAGCACCGGGGCTGCGATGGCCGAGATGGAAAAACTCGCGGCCCAGCTGCCGCAAGGCTTCGGTTTTGAGTGGACCGGCCAGTCGCGCGAGGAAAAGCTCGCCGGCTCACAGGCCACGCTGCTGTACGGTTTCGCCATCCTCGCGGTCTTCCTCTGCCTGGCCGCGCTGTATGAGAGCTGGAGCATCCCGCTGGCGGTGATTCTGGTCGTGCCGCTGGGCGTGATCGGCGTGCTGCTGGCCACCTTGCTGCGCAGCTATTCGAACGACGTGTACTTCCAGGTCGGCCTGATCACCATCATCGGCCTGTCGGCGAAGAACGCGATTCTGATCATCGAGTTCGCCAAAGACCTGCAGGCCCAGGGGCGGGGCGTGATCGAGTCCGCTCTCGCTGCAGCCCATCTGCGGTTTCGTCCCATCGTCATGACCTCGCTGGCCTTCGGCCTGGGTGTGGTGCCGCTGGTGATCGCTTCGGGCGCGGGCTCCGCAAGCCAGCGCGCGATCGGTACCGGCGTGATCGGCGGCATGATTACCGGTACGGCGCTCGCGGTGATTTTTGTCCCCGTGTTCTTTGTGGTGGTGCGCGGCCTCTTCAAGGGCAGCGAACGGCAAAACAGGATGTATTCCGAGCATGCCAAGGCGGCAGGCATCACCGGAGAGGAAGGAAATGAAGGTAGGCCCCATGCGTAAATTCCCATCCAGGTTCCCGCAGCTTCTGGCGGTGGGCGCGGCGGCCTTGCTCGCCGGTTGCTCCATGATCCCGAAGTACGAGCGGCCGGCCCTCCCCGTGGCCGACCAGTACCCCACCACCTCAGGCTGGATCGCCGAATCGGCGCAGGCGAGCGCCGGCAGCCCGGCCGCGGCCAGCACGCCGGCCGCGGCCGACATCGAGTGGCAGACCTTCTTCAGCGACCCGCAGCTGCGCAAACTGATCGAAGCGGCGCTGCGCAACAACCGCGACCTGCGCATCGCCGTGCTCAACATCGAGCAGGCGCGCGCGCAGTACCGGATCCGGCGCGCCGACCAGTTCCCGACCATCAACGCCGGCATCACCGGCTCGCGCCAGCCCAATGCCAACGGCAACGGCAGCATCACCAGCGCCTACACCGGTGGTTTGATCATGACGTCCTACGAGCTGGACTTCTTCGGCCGCGTCGCCGCCCTCAAGGAGTCGGCGCTGGCGCAGTACCTGGCGACGGAAGAAGGGCGCAAGACGACCCAGATCAGCCTGATCGCCTCGGTGGCCAACACCTACCTGAGCCTGCTGGCCGACGAGGAGCTGCTGGCGATCACGCAGCAGACGCTGGCCACGCGCGAGGAGTCCTTCAAGCTCAGCAAGCTGCGCTTTGACAACGGCGTCACTTCCGAGCTGGACTTCCGCCAGGCCGAGTCGCTGACCGAGGCGGCACGCGCTTCGCTGGCCCAGCAGGTGCGCCAGCGCGCGCTGGACCAGAACGCCCTGACCTTGCTGATAGGCCAGCCACTCACCGGCGAGCTGGCCGTCGCCCTGCCGGCCGGCAAAGGCCTGGCCGATGCGCCCATGATGGTTGACGTGCCCGCCGGCCTGCCTTCCGACCTGCTGACGCGTCGCCCCGACGTGCGCCAGGCCGAGCAGCAGCTACTGGCTGCCAATGCCGACATAGGCGCGGCGCGCGCGGCCTTCTTCCCGCGCATTTCGCTGACGGCCAGCGCAGGCAGCGCCAGTTCGCACCTGAACGGCCTCTTCAAGAGCGGCTCCTATGGCTGGACCATGGCGCCTCAATTGATACTGCCGTTGTTTGATGCGGGCCGCAACCGCGCCGGCCTGGATTCGGCCAATGCCGGGCGCGACATTGCCATCGCTCAGTATGAGAAATCCGTCCAGACGGCTTTCCGTGAAGTGGCCGATGCCTTGGCTGGCCGCGCCACCCTGGGTGAGCAGTTGCGCGCACAGCAGGCCCAGGCGAATGCGGAAGCCACGCGCTTCAAGCTGGCCGACCTGCGTTACCAGAACGGTGTGGCCAGCTACCTGGATCAGCTCGATGCGCAGCGCGCGTTGTTCACTGCGCGCCAGGCTGTGGTGCAGACCCGCCTGGCCCAATTGCAAAGCCAGGTCACGCTGTACAAGACGCTGGGTGGCGGCTGGAAAGAGCCGCCCCCTGAGCAGGCCCTCAGCTTGAAGGCCGACACCCAGCTCAGCCGCTGAACCTTTGCCGCGAAATAGATCGCCCGCCCCCTGTTCAGGGGAGGGCTTTTTTTTGTCCGCTCCCAAGGCCACGCTCCCGCCGTGGCAAGGCGAGGCAGTTGTGAGCAAGTGTGCCGGATGTATCCAGATATCCCTGCGCAAATTTCCAAGCTGGACACAAGTCTCCCGGGCGACAAGGCATGCTAATTGCTGAAGGGTTACTCCCTACGGAGCGCTGTCTGGGGCGGCGGTAATATTCGCGCCGACCGACAGGCCAAACGTCAAGCCTCCTTCACGGGAGGCGAGATGCTCCATCCACCGCGGCGGGCCACAAGCCCGCCGGTTTTTTATTTCGGGAGTGCAAACAAGCATGAACTCAAACTGGACGATGAAAACCCTGGCCGGCGCCATGCTGCTGGCCTCAGCTGGCCTGGGCGCCGCGGCCACCGTGCCCGCGGGCGTGAAACTGCATGAGACCCAGGAGCTGGTCCGCAACAACGGCTCCGAACCTGAAACCCTGGACGCCGCGCTGGCGACCGGTGTGCCGGCCAACAATGTGATCCGCGACATGTTCGAAGGCCTGTGCGCCGCGGACAACAATGGCAAGATCGTGCCGGGCGTGGCGGAGAGCTGGAAACAGGTCGACCCGCAAACCTGGGTCTTCAAGCTGCGCAAGAATGCCAAATGGTCCAACGGCGACAACGTGACCGCCGATGATTTCATCTACAGCATGCGCCGTTTCGTCGATCCCGCGACCGCGTCGAAATACGCCTCCACCTACGGCGTCTTCCTGCTCAATGCGAAAGAGATCATTGAAGGCAAGAAGCCCGTCACCGAATTGGGCGTCAAGGCCGTCGATCCCTACACCCTGGAAATCAAGACACCGTTCCCAGTCAACTTCCTGCCCGAGGTGGTCTCCAACCCCCAGCTCGCGCCCTTGCACAAGGCCACCATCGAAAAATTCGGCAAGGACTGGACACGGCCCGCCAACATGGTGAACAACGGCGCCTTTTCGCTCAAAGACTGGCAGGTCAACAGCAAGATCATCCTGGCCAAGAACCCGACCTACTGGGATGCGAAGAACGTCCAGCTTAGCAAGGTGACTTACCTTTCGGTCGAGGACGGCAATGCCGACGTCAAGCTCTATGAGTCGGGGGAAAACGACTGGGTCTACCAGCTCCCCCCCGGTACCTACGACAAGTACAAGGCGCAGTACCCCAAAGAGATCCGCAACACGGACATGCTGGGCCTGCGCTACTACTCGCTCAACAATGCGGACCCGGCCCTCAAGGACATCCGCGTGCGCAAGGCGTTGTCGATGGCGCTGGACCGCGACATCCTGGCGCAGCGCGTCACGGCCGACGGCCAGACCCCGGCCTACGGCG
>Ga0209025_1005677_pt1 | contig 10052 bp, 5 predicted proteins | sample AraplaMF_Col_mLB_FD_184256 | JGI IMG/M metagenome (GOLD analysis project Ga0209025, IMG submission 184256) | Arabidopsis root microbial communities from the University of North Carolina, USA - plate scrape MF_Col_mLB (SPAdes) (version 2) | ecosystem: Host-associated > Plants > Roots > Endosphere ...
ATCAAGAATTTCTGCGCGATAAAGCCTATGTATACTTCCGAGAAACGGCGGAATGTGTCCAGCGCTGGCTCGTGCCAGGCGAAGATGGCAAGCTGAGGCTGCCGCTATCAAGCTCGCCGGAGTTCCATGATAACCGATTAGAGGCATGGCTCGATCCCGTGAGTAACTATGACTTGTCCCTGTTAATCTATCTGTTCCGCCGTCTGAGAGATATGGCCGGACAGTTAGAATACTACGATGACGCCGTCCAATGGGCAGATGTACTCGTAAATCTGCCAGAGCTTGCTGTTAACAAGAACGGCGTACTGATGATTAACCCGAAGGAATCACTGACGGAGAGCCATCGCCACTTTTCGCATATGATGTCGATATTCCCATTGAAACTGCTCAATCGGAACACGTCGACGTGCGATCGCGACATTATCGATAATACGATCTCTCATTTGGAAGTACTAGGCAAAGGCCAATGGGTCGGTTATTCATTTGCATGGGCGGCAGCAATGTATGCATGGCAAGGGAATGGAGAAGCCGCACTCTATCATTTGCAGCAAATGTGGCGGTATACATGCTCACCGAATGGATTCCATTTGAACGGCGATTACAAGCATGCGGGGGTATGCATGTTCCATTACCGCCCTTTTACGTTGGAAGGCAACTTCGCGGCAGTAAGTGCCCTGCAGGATATGCTGCTGCAGGTGGATGAAGGAACGATCCGCGTATTCCCGGCAATTCCAGCAGCATGGGCTGATCGCACAGCCGAGTTCCGCGATTTTAGGGGTGAAATGGGTGTACTCCTATCGGCAAGGTTAAGTGGAGGTAAGCTAGATTATATCAAGCTGCGTACAGAACGGGGCGGCTCCTTCCGAGTCCAGAACGATTTTGGTTGTGAAGGTCTGTTGATTATAATCGGGGATCGATCTAATGAGATCAATTGTACGGCTGGTAAAGCGTTCCGTGTTGATCTGCATGCGGGAGATGAATGTAGGATTACAGGCATCGGATCTCCAATTCCTGTACGGTAATCCTTCATCAATACCAACCATTGATTAAGGCAGCGAAGCTTCAAGCGGAGTCTTTGCTGCCTTTTTGTATTTCCATCTTTTGTGGTGCATGTTTCAATACCTGTGTTATATTATTACAACTAGATGTATGCGCATTCATTCTAGATGGGAGGGTCCCTATGAAGCATTGGGTCACAGCGTTTCCCCGTAAGGCGACAGCCCAAATGAAGAAAAGAACGCTGATTGCCATCTTTATGCGTTTCTTCGTGCTGATTGTGTTGCTCCTCATCTCGTCCAGTACCATTGCCGTTTATTCGAATTATCGAATGATCGATGACGCTCGTGAAGCAAACAGTAACTATTTGCGTGCGGCCTCGTCTTCACTTGACGGCTTACTTGACAAAATGAAGGACCAGGGGTACAGCATTTCGTCTGATCCGAGCTATTTGAATTTATTATCCATGAGAGATAAGTCACAAATCCATTACGCTTCAACGGCGTATTTGCTAAGCAGCAAGCTGTATGACCTTTTCGTAAGCGATAGCGCCGTGGACGATTCCTATATTTATTTTTCCAACCTGAACACAATCTTAGCAGGCTCCGGCTCCTATGAACCCGCGTTCTACTTAAGCAAGCGCTACCGATTCAAGGATTATCCATTGGCTTTCTGGGACGAGCAATTCAAGCATGGCATCGTATCTACCATACTACCAGCGACGGAAGTGTACAGAGAGATCGGTACGGGAAGCGAGAAGAAATACAAGACCATTATCCCGCTAGTTCTTAACATAGAGAGCGTGGTCGGATCACGCAGCTATATGGTTGTTAATATTGACGAACAGAAGATCTATCAAATAATCAACAATATGAACATCACCAAAAAAGGCGACATCTATCTAATTGATACGCTCCACAACCGCATCATTAGTGCAACCGATCGCGATAAGCTCGGCGATACGTTCGACATCGGTAAGCTTCAACTCAATGCTACAGGCGGATTGTCTGAATCAGAAATATCGATTCATGGTGACGATTACATATTAACCTATCATCCTTCTTCCTGGGACAACCTCGGCTTTCTCGTCGTAACGCCCGAGAAGGTATTGACGGCTCCGGTCTATCAGTTCCTGTATATGACGATAGGTGTCATCGCTTTATTCATGCTGGTTGGGGTCGTTGCTTCCGTTGTATTCTCACGTGGCATTTATTCGCCGCTCGCTGAGATGGTTCATGTTGTCAAACGCTTTGCCATAGCTCCCTTCGAGAGCAACAAATCTGAATATGATTATATCAAAGAGAGCATTACGACATTGCATCAATCCCATCAGGAGTCGATGCCATCACTGCTGCAGATTTTTTTGTATCGAGCACTTCATCAGCAACTGAACAAGGATGACATTGAACGGCTGTCGCAGAAATATGAATTTTTTCGCGGAGGCGGCAGATTTGCGATTGCTGTCGTTAGGTCTGATTTCGCAAGAGATCATCAACTGCAAGCGGCTGAGCTTCATACGCGTATGACTCTACTTCACAAACCCGTCCTGGATTTAACCAACAATGAGATGGTGCTGTTCTTACAAGAGCAGAATGATGAATCAATCGATCTTTTCGTGTCACAACAGATGCACCCACTCTTATCCAATTATGAAGAAGAATTGGCAGGTGAGATCAGTCTTACGGTTGGCATAAGTAGAGTCTTCGATAAGCTAGAGAATATTCAGCAAGCATATAAGGAAGCGACTGATATACTCGATATGCACAGCGTAGGGGAGAACCGTATGATTTACCACGCATCAACCAGTACGCCCGGCGCGATTGGCGCTATTTTCTCCTCGGATGTGAAGGAGACAGCGCGCAAATATTTAGAGAACGGCTATGTGGATGGCACTTCAGAGCTGCTAGATCAGCTGTTTGAAAGTGCGAGAAGCCAGCAGATGCGATTTGCGGTATTCCGGCAATTCGTAAGTGATCTGCTCTATTTCGCCGCTGAAACGGTGTATAACCGTCGAATCGACGAGGAAGCAATGTTCGGTATGCCTGCTGGCGAGATGATTGCATACGTCAATGCGCTCAATCATCCACGCCGAATTGAAGAAGCCTGTCGTAGCGTTTATGAGCATGTAACCGCTCAGGTCCATTCCCAGCAGCAATCGTCTCAGGCCATAACCGGCATGCTGGAGTACATATCCTCTAATCTGGCTGAAGCGAATTTAACGTCAATCTCTGAACGATTTCATATGAACACGAACTATGTATCGCAATACTTCAAGAAGCATCAGGGCGTCACGTTTACCGATTATATCAACCGCCTACGTATTGACAAAGCGAAGGAACTACTCCTTAGCACCGATTATACAGCGTCTGATATCGGCAAGCTCGTCGGATTCAATAATGCGAATGCGTTCATTCGTATGTTCAAGAAGCTGGAAGGCACCACACCGAATGAATACCGCAAGAGCGCCTTCACCATATATAACAATTCGTCGCTAGAGGGGGAGTAAAGGATGTGGATGCGCCGTAGAAAACTGGTAATTTGGATCTGTGCCGGAATTCTAGTAGTCTTGTCTGCCATATGTTTGCCCTATGATGAACTCGTGTCTGGCACACCCCCGATAAGCCCGGTCGTTATTCATGCTGCGGTTCCTGCGTTTGATCGTGACCGGAATACGCCAATCGATAAGGAATTCGAACGGAGGACGAATCTGACATTCGATTGGATGCAGTTTCCCGTCAACGAATATATGAAGCGAATCAATCAAGTACTAACCTCGGCTGGTCAGAAACCGGATATATTTATCGTTAATAAAGATATGGTTCAGCGGTTCGGTCCGATGGGACTACTGCTAGATTTACGGCCTTACCTCGACGAAATGCCCCATTTAAAGCGCTGGATTGAACGGTATCCCCAGATTGTTGAGGATATGATGACCGAAGATGGTAAGCTATACGGCATAGATGGTCTGAACACGTACGGTCAAATGCCGATCGGTTATATCCTGCGTGAGGATATCTTCTACCGCAATGGCATGCTGCTGCCTAAGACATTCGATGAATTATACGTGTCGTTGAACCGGCTCAAGCAGATTTACCCCGATTCCAAGCCAATCTCAAGCCGTTCGGGCCCGGCTAATTTGTTCCAGCAATTCTATATGGCTTACCATACCCAGAGCGGCGTTTATTTCGATAATGACGAGATGACGTATACATTCGGTCCCGCCGAGCCTAACTTTAAGAAGGCTGTCATGATGGCACGTAAATTTTATCAGGCGGGTCTAATCGATCCTGATTTCGCGACGGTTTCCGAAGCGCAGTTTTATGAAAATGTGATCGGAGGCAAGACGTTTGCCTTATTCGGAGAATATTTTATCGAGATGGATGGCTGGATAGAGAAAGGGGTAAAGAGAGATTCCTTCTATAGCTTGAAAGCAGTGCTGCCACCCATGACAGATCAAGGCTTACAGGCGCTGCAGCCCGTTCAGTATCCGAATTCTCGCGGGAATTGGGTCATTGCCATCCATGCGAAATCTCCGCATATTCGAGAGCTGATTGCACTGTTGGATGCGCAATATTCCGATGAAATTGTGGAATTGACGAACTGGGGAATCGAAGGCGATACATTCAATCGAGTCAACGGGGAGAATCGATACACGGCTCGATTGCAGACCAAGCTAAATCCATACGGCGAGGTTACACCGCAGGATGCGGGCGTGGACGGACGATCTGGGATATGGGTGCCCTATGATCAGGATGCGGAATACGCGAGAAGATGGGGCGCCGTTGGACTCGAATCCCAGCAGTTGTATACCGCAAATGCAGACAAAATCGGGTTCTTCGCAGGTCCCTCCATCCCCTTTACGTCGGATGAATTCATTGAGATTACGAAAACCATGTCGCCAATCAAAAACTTCGTTACGTTGAAAGTGATCCAATTCGTAACGGGAGAACTCGGGATGAATCAAGACTGGGATGTCTTTCAGGATGAGCTTACTAAGATGGGGGCAGGGCGCGTGCTTAAGCTCTACCAAGATAAATATGCCAAGCTGCCGGATGAGAGGAAGGTTCTTCAGAAGTCGCTTCGGTAGATTTGATTTCACCGATGGCGCCAATGCCAGTTGAGCGCCGCTTTTTCAATTTTTTTGACAAAACCATCTTTCCCAACACTGAGGCGTAGTAATTAGCATCCGAACCGCTGTATAATATCATAGATATGAACGTAAAAAAGGGACGATCCTATGTGCTGAATGCAGGCATGGGGGTGGTTCCTTTTTGATTTGGTTCCTAACTTGAGACTACTCGGGCATAGCCAAAAGCTCCTAATCGGTATAAAGTGGAAGATGAGTAGGATTCAACCATTCATACTTATCAGAGATCCGACGTACGTTGATAAAGGAGTAAGGAAGTAAGAGAGATAGGAGCGATAATCTTGATTGAAATAACATCATCATTCGTGGATTCACTAGCTTCGAATACCACGGCGATAAAGAATGCCCAAGGTCTGGTGAAGAAACGCAGTTTCGTGCAGCTGCATCAATCCGAAGATGGTACATTGTTATTTGCGGAATGCAAAGGAAGCGGAAGTTCGAATTACCAATGTTCAGCAGATTTCATCCAACCTGATAAACCGATACTACGTTGTTCTTGCCCAAGCAGGCAATTGCCATGCAAGCATGCGTTGGGAATCTTATATGCCTACATTGGGGGAGAAACATTCACTACCACCGCAGTACCGGATGACATTGCTGCCAAACGTGAAAAAGCGGAGAAGCGGGAAGAGAAGAAGTTGCAACAGACTAGTGAAGGGGCGGAGCCCAAGCCGAAGAAGGTGAACAAGACGGCGCTCAAGAAAAAAGTCCAATCACAGCTCGAAGGATTGGATGTCCTCGAGAAGTTGCTTCAATCATTGGTACGTAACGGTCTGGGCACGATTGATAAGAAGGTCATCAAGACGATGCAAGAGCATGTGAAGCAAATGGGGAATTATTATCTCACGGGTGCGCAGACGGAATTACGACGGCTTACCTTACTGCTCTCGGAAGCAGACGATCGTGAGCAAGTATACACGGATGTCGTGGAGCAATTGGCAGTGATGCATGCTTTTATTAAAAAGGGACGTGCATATTTAACAAGCAAATTAGCTGATCCAACGTTGGCGCTTGATCATGAATCGACGATCGAGGAATGGCTGGGACATGCATGGCAGCTTACAGATCTGAAGGAATACGGGTTGATGAAAGAACAGGTAGAGTTGGTTCAGCTCGCATTTGTGAGCTATGACGATTCAGCAAGACAAGAGTATGTCGACGAAGGATATTGGCTGGAACGAGACAGCGGTGAGATTCATCGAACCATTCTATATCGGCCTTACAAAGCGGCGAAGCTGATGCGTGAAGAGGACAGCTTATTTGATGCTGTGCGTGTTCCCTCCTTATATCAGTATCCAGGAGATATGAACCGAAGAGTACGCTTTGAAGAGATGGTTGTTAGACCATTGGATTCGCATGAGGTCGTTGATATATCGAAATATGCCCAACGATCGTATACAGATGTCATCAAAAAAGTGAAAAACCAGTTGAAGAATCCGTTGAGTCACGCCAATCCGCTCGTATTGCTTCATGTGGCCGAGGTTTTGCAATCCAATCAAGATGAAGTTGTTATTGCAGATGAAACTGGCCAACATCTCGTACTACGGGATCAAGTATCTGATGGTCATCGGACTCTTCCAATGTTAACACAATTGTCAGCATCGCAATTGGAGGATGTAAGCATGCTGGTTCGGTTCGAGCACGATATGGATACAGGGCGGTTAACGGCAATGCCCTTAACGATATTGAAAGATGCGGATATGCTCCGTCTCTTGTATTAGGAGGAATGAACATGAGTACAGCATTATTACAGGAACTCCATCAAGAGTTGCGCCGAATCTACATCGCTGGAAGCGATCTGGCACTCGGAGATTACCGGCTAAAACGGATGCTGCCGCAATTCCAGCAGCTTGGTGAGCGAGCTCCGATTTTTAAGAGATTAGGTGAAGGGATTGCGGCTCTGATTGAGCCTGCGGACATGGAAAACAATCAATCTGCAGAACAGCTGCAGGATCTGAATCTACTCCTGACTTCCGTGCTTCGTACACAAGGTACGACGGCACCGCAGGGTGATCTTAGACCGCTAGAAAATCGCCCTGTTTCCTTATCTACATTTCTTTCGTATCGCAAGCTGGCTGCCGTGGAGGAGGCGCTTACGACGACTGGGAGCAATCGGTATGAGGTGGTTGTTCACGCATTCGAAGAGGGAATGTTCCGGGATCTTCGTCTGCTGGCCCTTGCCGTTCGAGCACTTGGGGATCCCTATTCGGAAATAGCTGAATTTGCAATGCAGAAGATCCTCCCTTCCTACGGAGCCAAGGTCGTTCCACATTTGATCGACAGCTTTGATCCGATGGGAGGCAGGGTAGAGAGCCGCAAGCTTCAAGTGATCCGGCAGGCAGGTGGAGAAGACGTATTGGAGCTGATCTTTCAGGCAGCTGAATCCGGGTCTGAGGAAGTTCGGGTTACGGCGATTCGTCTGCTCGCAGCTCATGCTTCTTATGAGTCAGCATTGCTGTCTTGGACGAAAGATAAGAAGAAATCGATTCGTGTAGCTGCTTATCATGCCTTAGCAGTAATAAACTCCGAGGCAGCGGTTGAACGGATCTATGAAGCTTTTGCGGGCAAGGACATCGAAATCGCAGCTGAAGCCGCAGCCAAATGCAGCTCGGAACAATTAACGGCATCGCTAGTTCGTGGTCTCGGTGTTGAGCTGAAGCATGCACTAGAGTACAAAGAAGATAAGAAGAAGGCAGAAGCATCGCAGATAAAAATATCTCACTTTCTTACCGCTTTGGAAGGGAAACGAAGCGACGCGTTATATGAGATATTTGCTGGGGTTATAAGACAATATTCATTGTATATCTCTTCTGTTGGACTGGATCTTATGGATGCCGCAGCACATTATTTCGAACATGAAGATTCCTTGGAAGCCTTGGAAGCTCTTCATGTTTTGGAACAACATAATACCAGGTATTTATCCCATGCCTTCCGTGCGTCGTTCCGGCAACTCTCGCCATCCGTGTTGTATGAACACTATGTGCAATCCGTTCGAAATAAATGGAAGATGAAGACCAATAAGGAGACGCAGAAAAAGCTGAAGCAGCTCCTCTCAATCATTGAGCAGCAAGTGATTGCGTATCCTTATCAGTCCTATCCTAATCTGTGGAGTTCCCCCGAAGAGACTACCTACCTGCGGAAGGTGGAATTGATGCCTGCAGAACAGGTTGCACAGCAATGGGATTCACGTTGGTTAGATTGGCTGGTTGAGGTCCATGCTACCCATCTCGTCTGTGTGTTCGCGCGGCCCGACCATACGGAATCGCAGTCATTCCTTGTGGAACGGATGCAAGACATGGCAGAACTGCGTCATCAATCCATTGAAATTCTGCTTCTTGGCCTTGAACGTGCGGATGTAGATGCTCCGCTCCTATTGGAATTGCTCATGAAGGTGCTTGAACATAAGTGGAGCAGCAATCTCTATGTGTTCGAAGGCCATCTACTGGAATATTTGTATCAGCTGCCTTTCACCTATCAAGATCGGCTGGCTGATATGATCCAAAAATATCGGTATACCGCTCGGGAACAACTGCAATATGTATGGAATGAGATGGAGAAAAAGAAGCAAGAAGCTTTTGTGGTGGATTCCGTGTGATTTCGATCGTTATAACATAAACAGAATGAGGATCATGAGGAGATGAGAAAATGGTTACAAATCAAGAGCAATGGCAAGAGATGATGCGCTTGTCCGCTGAGCAATTATATCAAGAAGAAATAGCTGCGTTGAAGAAAGCAGATAAGGGGAAGATCCCCGTAGGCTGGCAAATGTCGCCACAATCGGTACTTACGTTCATTACCGGAGGGAAAGTCGGTAAAACGGTGATCACGCCAAAATATATTGGCAACAAAAGACTGATCGAAATGGCTATCGCGACACTGGTCACCGATCGTGCGCTACTGTTAATTGGGGAGCCAGGTACGGCTAAATCCTGGTTATCCGAAAATCTAACAGCCGCCATTTATGGACATTCGGGCCTTGTTGTTCAGGGGACGGCGGGTACCAGTGAGGAGCATGTTCGATATTCGTGGAACTATGCCATGCTGTTAGCGAATGGGCCGACACCTGAGGCACTTGTGCAGAGCCCTGTGATGCGGGCGATGGAAACCGGTGGCATTGCCCGATTCGAGGAAATTTCACGATGTGCATCCGAGGTACAGGATGCGCTGATCTCGATTTTATCGGAGAAGACGATTTCGATCCCAGAGCTGGGGCGAGAGGTTGGTGCACGGAAAGGGTTCTCGATTATCGCCACGGCGAACACGCGGGATCGGGGCGTAAATGAGATGTCGGCGGCCCTGAAGCGTCGTTTCAATATTCTGATCCTGCCGACACCAAACGATATGGACACCGAAGTCGAAATTGTGAAGAAAAGGGTACGAGAAATTGCTTCCTCTTATGATCTGCAAGCCGCTGTTCCTGCGGATGAGGCGCTGATTAAGGTTGTAACCATCTTCCGGGAATTGCGCAACGGTATGACATTGGATAAGAAAGAGAAGCTTAAATCTCCTGCGGGCGTGATCTCCACGGCTGAGGCGATTTCCCTGCTGACGAACTCCATGGCTTTAGCGGCAAGTTTTGGTAACGGCGAAATTACGGATGAAGATCTTGCTGCAGGATTACAAGGAGCCATCGTCAAGGATGACGTGAAAGATAAATTGGTCTGGAAAGAGTATCTCGATAATGTGATGAAGAAGCGCGGCGCAGAATGGCGAGGTCTATACACAGCTTGTAAGGAGATGAACGAGTGAATAGCGTAGCGACGGCCGCTGTACATATATTTGGTGTGCGGCATCTGTCACCCGGCGGCTCCTTGCATCTTCTGGAGCTGCTGCAGGAAGTGAAGCCAAGCGCCGTACTTATTGAAGGACCATCGGATGCGAACTCGGAGATTCATCATCTAACGAATCG
>Ga0209025_1005684_pt1 | contig 10046 bp, 9 predicted proteins | sample AraplaMF_Col_mLB_FD_184256 | JGI IMG/M metagenome (GOLD analysis project Ga0209025, IMG submission 184256) | Arabidopsis root microbial communities from the University of North Carolina, USA - plate scrape MF_Col_mLB (SPAdes) (version 2) | ecosystem: Host-associated > Plants > Roots > Endosphere ...
CGCTGCAGGCCGATGCGCACGTTCTCGCGCACGGTCAGGTGCGGGAACACGGCGGAAATCTGGAACGAGCGAATCACGCCACGCCGCGCAATCTGCGCCGGCTTCTCGCGCGTGATGTCGATGCCGTTGAAAAGGATGGTGCCCGTGGTGGGCTCCAGGAACTTGGTCAGCAGGTTGAAGCAGGTGGTCTTGCCCGCGCCGTTCGGACCGATCAAGGCATGGATCGAGCCGCGACGCACCTGCAGGTCCACGCCGCTGACCGCCGTAAAGCCCTTGAAGGACTTGGTCAGGTTGCGGACTTCCAGTACGTTGGTTGTCATTCGATAGAAAAATAGGGCGCTTAATTAACTGCCGGTTTGCTCCCCTCTCCCGCAAGCGGGAGAGGGGCGGGGGAGAGGGGCGGGGTTCTCAACTCGCGACGTTTGGCAATTGGAACCGCTTTGCCCTCTCCCCCAGCCCCTCTCCCGCCGGGGCGGGAGAGGGGGGCAGACTTACTTCTTCACCAGCGGGCAGCGCGATTGCGACAGGGGCTGGAAGGCTTCCTCGGCCGGCACGGTGGCCACGAGCTTCAGGTAATCCCACGGCGACTTGGAGTCTGCGGGCTTCTTCACTTCCATCAGGTACATGTCGTGCATCATGCGGCCGTCGGCGCGGATGTAGCCGTTCTTGGCAAAGGCGTCGTTGATCTTCGCCTTCTTCAGTGCGGCCATCACGGTGTCCGAGTCGTCGCTGCCGGTGGCCTGCACGGCCTTCAGGTATTGCAGCACGGCCGAGTACGTGCCGGCGTGCACCATATTCGGCATGCGCTTCATGCGGGCAAAGAAGCGGCTGCCAAACTCGCGCGTCTGCGGGTTCAGGTCCCAGTACCAGGCATCGGTCATCTTCATGCCCTGCGTGAGCTTCAGGCCCAGGCTGTGCACGTCGCTGATGGTCATCAGCAAGCCCACCAGCGTCTGGTTCTTCGGCAGGCCGAAGTCGTTGGCCGCCTTGATCGCGTTGATGGTGTCGCCGCCGCCGTTGGCCAGCGCCACGACTTGCGCCTTCGACGCCTGCGCCTGCAGCACGAACGACGAGAAGTCAGAGGCGTTCAGCGGGTGCTTGACCTGGCCTGCCACACTGCCGCCCGACGCCTTGACCACATCGGCCGTGGCGGTTTCCAGCGACGCACCGAACGCGTAGTCGGCGGTCAGGAAGTACCAGCTCTTGAGGCCCTGCTTGACCATGGCCTTGCCGGCCACGTTGGCCAGCGCGTAGGTGTCGTACACGTAGTGCACGATGTACGGAGAGCATTCCTCGTTGGTGTGGCGCAGGTTGGCACCGCCCGTGATCAGCGAGATGCGCTTCTTCTCCGAGGCAATGCGCGAAACGGCCAGCGCCACCGACGAGTTCGGCAGGTCGACGATGGCATCGACGCCGTCGCGGTCGATCCATTCGCGTGCCTTTGCGCTGCCGATGTCGGCCTTGTTCTGGTGGTCGGCGGTGACCAGCTCGATCTTCTTGCCCGGCAGGCCGTTGCCGAAGTCTTCGATGGCCATCCTGGCGGCTTCGACGGAACCCTTGCCGGCATAGTCCAGGTAGACGCCGGACAGGTCGGTCATCACGCCGATCTTGACGGTATCGCCGGAAATGGCGGCGCTGGCCGCGCCGGCAAAGGTGGTCAGGCTGAGCGCCAGGGCGGACAGCAGGGTGGCTCGCTTCATCTTTTCTTCTCCGTGGTGGTGTGGCTTGAAATCAGTCTTGGCTCGCGACGACGGCCGTGTCAGGCGGCCATGTGCGGATAGCGGTAGTCGGCCGGCGGCACGAACGTCTCCTTTACCGTGCGCGGCGAGACCCAGCGCAGCAGGTTCAGGGCCGAGCCGGCCTTGTCGTTGGTGCCGCTGCGGCGCGCGCCGCCGAATGGCTGCTGGCCAACCACGGCGCCGGTGGGCTTGTCGTTGATATAGAAGTTGCCGGCGGCGAAGCGCAGCGCGGCCGACGCCTGCGCAACGGCGGCGCGGTCGGTGGCGAACACGGCGCCGGTGAGCGCGTACGGGCTGGTGCCGTCCACCAGCGCCAGCACTTCGGGCCACTGGTTGTCGGCGTAGACGTAGACGCTCAGCACGGGCCCGAACAGTTCGGTTTCCATCAGCGTGTGGCGCGGGTTGTCCACTTCGAGCACGGTCGGGTCGATGAAGTAGCCCACGCTGTCGTCGGTGCGGCCGCCCGTGACCACCTTCACGCCGCTATCGCCCCCCGCGCGCTGCAGATGGCCGGCGATGCGGTCGAACGCACGGCGGTCGATCACCGCGCCCATGAAGTTCGTGAAGTCGGTCACGTCGCCCATGCGGATCGTTTCCACCAGCGCCACCAGGCGCTCGCGCACCTGCGGCCACAGCGAGGCGGGGATGTACGCGCGCGAGGCCGCGCTGCACTTCTGGCCCTGGTATTCGAAGGCGCCGCGCAGCAGCGCCACGGCCAGCGTCTCGGGGTCTGCCGAGGCATGCGCCAGCACGAAATCCTTGCCGCCCGTCTCGCCCACCAGGCGTGGATAGCTGCGGTAGCGCGACACATTGCGGCCCACCTCGCCCCACAGCGTGTCGAAGACGGCCGTCGAGCCCGTGAAGTGGATGCCAGCCAGTTCCGGGCGGGCCAGCACGGCGTTGCTGACGGCCACTGGGTCGCCCGGCAGGAAGTTGATCACACCCTTGGGCAGGCCGGCGGCCTCCAGCAGTTCCATGAACAGGTAGTTCGACAGCGACGCGGTGGCGGCCGGCTTCCACAGCACGGTGTTGCCCATCAGCGCCGGTGCGATGGCCAGGTTGCCGCCGATGGCCGTGAAGTTGAACGGCGTGACTGCGTAGACGAAGCCTTCCAGCGGACGGTATTCCAGATGGTTGCGCAGGCCCGGCGAAGAAATCGGCTGACCGGCGGCCAGTTCATGCGCGAACTGCACGTTGAAGCGCAGGAAGTCGATCAGCTCGCAGGCGGAGTCGATTTCCGCCTGATAGGCCGTCTTGCCCTGGCCGAGCATGGTGGCCGCATTGAGCCTGGCGCGCCACGGGCCGGCCAGCAGGTCGGCGGCTTTCAGGAACACGGCGGACCGGTCCGCCAGCGAGGCCTGGCTCCAGTCGCGCTGCGCACGCACGGCGGCATCGATGGCGGCCTGGATGGTGGCGGGGTCGGCGTTGTGAACCTGGCCCAGCTGCTGTGCGTGCGCATGCGGTGCGCGCACGGCGGTGGTGTTGCCGCTGGACACGCGCTCGCCATCGACCACGGCAGGAATGTCGAGCACGCGTGCCTGCTGCGCGCCCAGTTCGGCAATCAATGCCTGGCGCTCGGGGCTGCCCGGCGCGTAGGCCAGAACGGTTTCATTAGTGGCTTTTGGATAGAGATTGTTTGCAGACATATACGACTGAATTGCTATTGGATATGTGTTTTGAAAAATTGGATCCAATATAGCAGCGCAAATATTCAGGCACAATAGGGACCTCACTCGAATCGCACACCGATCTCCAGCACCTCCCATGTCCACGCAAACGGGCCGCGCAAGCGCTCCTACCAAGGGTTTACCCCAGATCATCCGCGACCAGCTTCGCTACGAAATCCTGAAAGGCACGCTGGCAGCCGGCGTGCAGTTGCGCCAGGACGCCCTGGCGGAGCGCTTCAATGCGAGCCGCATTCCGGTGCGCGAGGCACTGCGTCAGCTCGAAACGGAAGGATTGGTGACCTACCAGCGCAATCGCGGCGCGGTGGTGTCGGGGATGGATGTCACACAGATTTGCGAACTGCTCGATATCCGCGTGGCGCTGGAATGCCATGCGGCGCGGCTGGGCGTGCCGAACATGGTCCAGCAGGATTTCCAGCAGATGCAGGAGATTCTGGACGCGTACTCGCAATCGGAATCGCTGGTGGAGTGGGCCGAGTACAACCGGCGCTTTCACCTGGCGCTGTGCGCGCCGGCCAACAACAAGAAGCTGCGCCGGCTGATCGAGGAGTTCTGCCTCAATACAGACCGCTACACGCACGAGCAGATGTCGCTGGCTACCGGCAAGGAAGGGCCGCAGGCCGATCACTACGCCATTCTGGAGGCGTGCAAGGCACGCGACGCGGGCAAGGTTGCCGAACTGCTGGAGGAGCACATCCTCGAGACCAAGCGCAACCTGCTGGCCAGCGAACGGATGAAGGAAGCGGACTGAGCCGCGGGTTGTAGCCGGGGTGCCAGGGCGCGCTCCGTTCCGGACCCGTTACTTGGCCGTTAGGTGGCCGTTACGTGGCCGTTACGTGGCCGCCCCGGTTCAGTCCGGCGCGGGTCATGCCATGGGCGTCAGCCCGGATGTACCACCACCAGCAGCGCCGTAGCCACGCTCTTGCCCAGATTGGCAATCGCATGGGCCACGTCCGCGCCGTAGCGCGCGGTTTCGCCATGCTTGAGTTTCTTCTCGTCACCCGCTGACCGAACGGTCATGGCGCCGCCCAGCACCGACAGGTGCTCCTGCGTGCCCGCCTCATGCGGCTCCGAAGCCAGCACACCGCCTGGCTGGATCGTCAGTTCATACCACTCGAAACGGCCGGCCAGGTCGATCGGGCCCAGGATGCGCAGCTCGCAGCGCGCATCGGGGCTCTTCAGCGCCGGGATGGCGTGCGCCTGCACCACGGCAATGGCGGGGGCCGGCGCTGCCGCAGCGCCCTGGGCCAGGAAGTCGGTCAGGCTCACACCCAGCGCATTGGCCAGCCGCCACAGCACGGCCACCGTGGGATTGGCCAGGTTCCGTTCGATCTGCGAAAGCATAGACTTGGAGACACCGGCGCGGCGCGACAGGTCGTCCAGCGACAGTTGCTGGCTTTGCCGCAGGGCCTGCAGCGCACTGCCCACGGCGGGCGGCCCCTCCGGGGCAGCGGGTACTTTGGCGGAAGAGGGTTGCGTGGTCGTCATGTGTTCGTTATAGTGCACGACACGTTCGTTATATAGAACACGTTCGATTTATCGATCGAGCGATCCGAGACACTACCACCGGGAGTCTGGCCATGTCGAGTGCCGAGGCTTTTTATGCATCGATCCGCGCGGAGCTGGATGCCATCCGCGACGCGGGGCTGTACAAGCGCGAGCGCGTCATTGCCACGCCGCAGGGCGCCACCATCCGCACCGTTGACGGACGCGAGGTGATCAACCTGTGCGCCAACAACTATCTGGGGCTGTCGTCGCACCCCAAGGTCATGGAGGCGGCCCACGCGGCGCTGCGCACGCATGGCTATGGCATGTCGTCGGTGCGCTTCATCTGCGGCACGCAGGACACGCACAAGGAACTGGAGGCGCGGCTGGCCCGCTTCCTGGGTACCGAAGACACCATCCTGTATGGCTCGGCATTCGATGCCAACGGCGGGTTGTTCGAGACGCTGCTGGGCGCCGAGGATGCCGTGATCAGCGACGCGCTGAACCATGCCTCGATCATCGACGGCATCCGGCTGTCGAAGGCGCGCCGCTATCGCTACGCGCACAACGATCTCGATGACCTGCGCGCCCAGCTCAAGCAGGCCGACGCCGAGGGCGCGCGCTTCAAGCTCGTGTTCACCGACGGCGTGTTCTCGATGGACGGCACGGTGGCGCGGCTCGACGAGATCCGCAAGATCTGCGACGAACACGGTGCCTTGCTGGGCATCGACGAGTGCCACGCCACCGGCTTCATGGGCGCGCGCGGCCGTGGCACGCACGAGGCGCGCGGTGTGTTCGGCAAGATCGACATCATCACCGGCACGCTCGGCAAGGCGCTGGGCGGCGCGTCTGGTGGCTTCACCAGCGGGCGCAAGGAAGTGATCGAGCTGCTGCGGCAGCGTTCGCGTCCGTATCTGTTCTCGAATACCGTGGCACCCGCCATCGTGGGCGGCAGCCTCGCCGTGCTGGACCTGCTGGAAGCCAGCACCGAACTGCGCGACAAGCTGGAGCGGAACACCCGGTTCTTCCGCGAGGGCATTGTCAGGCTCGGTTTCGACATCAAGCCCGGCGATCACCCGATCGTGCCGATCATGGTCTACGACGCCGAGAAGGCGCAGCAACTGGCCGAGCGGCTGCTGGCGTTCGGCGTCTACGTGGTGGGGTTCTTCTATCCCGTCGTGCCAAAGGGCCAGGCGCGCATTCGCGTGCAGTTGAGCGCGGTGCATGACGAAAGCACGCTGCAGCGGGCGCTGGATGCGTTTGCCAAAGCAGGGCGCGAGCTGGGGCTGGTTCCATGAGTGTGCCGAAGATTCTGATCATCGGGGCCAATGGGCAACTCGGTTCCGAACTGGCGCTGGCGCTGGCCGAGCGATACGGCCGCGAACAGGTGGTGACATCCGACGTGGTGCCCACCGGGCGCCATGTGCAGATCGCCCACGAGATGCTGAACGTGACAGACCGCGGCGAACTGACCACCGTCATCGAGCGCCATGGCATCAACCAGATCTACCTGTTGGCCGCCGCGCTGTCGGCCACCGGCGAAAAGGCGCCGCAATGGGCCTGGAACCTGAACATGACCGGCTTGCTGAACGTGCTGGAGGCCGCGCGCCACCATGGCATCGAGCGGGTGTTCTGGCCCAGCTCGATTGCCGCGTTCGGGCCCACCACGCCGCGCGTGCAGACGCCGCAGAAGACGGTGATGGAACCCACCACCGTCTATGGCATCTCCAAACAGGCCGGGGAGGGCTGGTGCCGCTGGTATTTCGAGAACCACGGCGTGGACGTGCGCAGCGTGCGCTATCCGGGCCTGATCTCGCACAAGACGCCGCCCGGCGGCGGCACCACCGACTACGCGGTGGACATCTTCCATTACGCGGTGCGCGGCGAAGTCTATCCGTGCTTTCTGCAGGCGGACGAGCGCCTGCCCATGATGTACATGCCCGACGCCATCCGCGCCACGCTGGAACTGATGGAAGCGCCGCGTGAATCGGTGCGCGAGCGCGGCAGCTACAACCTCGCCGGCATGAGCTTCACGCCGGCCGAGATTGCCGCGTCCATCCGCAACCGCGTGCCGCGGTTCGAGATTCACTACGCCCCGGACTACCGGCAGTCGATTGCCCAGGGCTGGCCCGACTCGATCGACGACAGCGCGGCGCGCGCCGACTGGGGCTGGCAACCGCAATTCGGCCTGGAGGAAATGGTCGACGACATGCTCGCGAACCTGCGGGTGGGCCGAGCGGTGACGGCACCGGCATAGGCCGAAGGCAGGGCGGCGGTGTGATGTCGGCGCCGCAGAAGTGCCAGATGTGACTAATGCGGTGCGAACCGATAGCGCAAACTAGTTTGCAAAGAAATCATTTGCATCCTAATTAATTCACGTCTATCATTCGGCCCATGCCAAACATCGACGCCCTCCGTTTCGCCTTCACCGGCCAGCTCATGCTGTCCGGGCGCCAATGGCGACAGATCAGCCAGGCTGCGGTGACCGCGCACGGCATTTCCGCCGCCGCGGCCGCACCCCTGCTGTTCATCCGCCGCCTTGGTGGCGGTGTGCGCCAGGTGACGCTGGCCGACTACGTGGGCGTGGAAGGTGCCACGCTGGTGCGGCTGGTAGATCAGCTCTGCGCGGCAGACCTCGTGCGCCGCGAAGTGGATCCGAGCGACCGGCGCGCCAACGTGCTGTCGCTGACCGAAGCCGGCGAACGCATGGCCGAGTGCATCGAGGTGGAACTGAAGCACCTGCGCGCGCAAGTGTTCGCCGAGATCAGCGAGGCCGACATGGCCGCCACCCTGCGCGTCCTGGATGCGCTCTCGCGCGCCGCCGCGTCGGCATCGGGCAAGCAGGAGTCCTGAGGCCATGATGAGCTGGCCGTCCACGCGGGACTGGATCTTCTCTTTCAAGGCCTTCATCGCCGCGATGCTGGCCCTGTGGATCGCGATGTACCTCGGCTTGCCGCGTCCGTACTGGGCGATGGGCTCCGTCTATATCGTGGCGCACCCGCTGACGGGCGCCACGCGCTCCAAGGCGCTGTACCGCGTGCTGGGCACGCTGCTGGGAGCCGCCGCCGGCATCGCCATGGTGCCGCCGCTGGTGAACTCGCCGCCGCTGCTGATGGCCGCGGTGGCGGTCTGGGTGGCGTGCCTGCTCTACGTGGCACTGCTGCACCGCACGCCGCGCAGCTACGTCTTCATGCTGGCGGCCTATACCTTGCCGCTGATCGCGCTGCCCGCCGTGGACAACCCCGCCGGGGTGTTCGACCTGGCCGTGGCGCGCGCCGAGGAAATCAGCCTGGGCATCCTGTGCGCCGCCGTGGTGGGCGCGGTGGTGCTGCCGGCCAGCGTGGCCAACGTGCTGCGCGACAAGTCGCGCCAATGGATGGCCGACGCCGGGCTGTGGGCGGGCGACATGCTGTCGCCGGCGCCCGGCGCCAACGTCTCGCGCCATCACAGCCGTCACCGGCTGGCCGCCGACATCCTGGCGCTGGACCAACTGATCAGCCAATTGAGCTACGACGCGGAAACCGCCGAGCGGGTGCGCGCCGCGCGCGAGTTGCGTGGCCGCATGACGATGCTGCTGCCGGTGCTGGCATCGCTGGCCACGATTGTCGAATCGATGCAGGCGGCGGGCGGCGTGCCCACGCCGCTGGCCGCGCAGATGCGCGAGGTGAAGGCGTGGATCGAGGCTGGTGCGCCGGACGACGCGCGTCCCACGCTGGTGTCCATGCCGCTGCAGGCCGGGTGGGATGCCGCGCTGGTCACCGCGTTGGAAGACCGTCTGCAGCAGATGGTGGTGCTGTGGCACGACTGCGTGACGCTGTGCCAGCGCCTGGGCCAGAAGCATATCGAGGGCGGCTGGGTGCCCCAGTTCCTGCGCTGGGAAGTGGGCAGCGCACGCCACTACGACCACGGCATGCTGATGTTCTCGGTGGTGACGGTGGCCATGGCGATCTACGCCATGGGCATGATCTGGATTCACACCGGCTGGGCCGACGGTGCCGGCGCGGTGGCGCTGGGCGCCATCTCGTGCTGCTTCTTTGCCGCGCTCGACGAGCCGGCGCCGATGATCCAGTCGTTCTTCAACTGGAACGTGGTGTGCCTGCTGATCTCGCTGGTGATGCTGTTTGCCGTGCTGCCCGTGGCGCACGACTTCGAGATGCTGGTGCTGATGTTTGCCGTGCCGTACCTGATCATCGGACTGCTGGTGGCGCAACCGCGCCTGGCGATGATCGGCATGCCGCTGGCCGTGGTCACCGCCAACGACATCGGCATCCAGGGCGCGTACAGCGCCAACTTCCAGACGTTCTTCAACAGCAACATCGCCGGTATCGCCGGCATTGCCTTCGCGCTGGTGTGGACCCTGGTGGTGCGCCCGTTCGGCACCCAGGCGGCCACGCGCCGGCTGGTACGCGCGGGCTGGCGCGATATCGCCGAGAACGCGCTGGGCAAGCATCCCGACTCTCATACGCGGCTGCGCGCCCGCATGCTCGACCGGCTGGCCCAGCTGGTGCCGCGGCTGGCGGCCAGCAATAGCGAAGTGTCGACCGACGGCTTCAGCGAGGTGCGCGTGGAGCTGACCGCGCTGGCGCTGCAACGCGAGATGGCCGGGCTGCCCGCCGACGAGCAGCACGCGGTGCGCCGCGTCCTGCGCAGCATCTCAACGTACTACAAGGCCCGGCTCGACGGCGCCGCCAGCGCGCCGCCCGCGGCGCTGCAGAAGCGGCTCGAGCACGCCCGCCAGAAGGTGCAGTCGCGTGTGGCGCGCGCCGCGCTGGTCGATATGCAGGTGGCCCTGTTTCCGCCGGCGTTGCCGGCACCCGTTTCCGGAAAAGCATGATGCCCGGTGAAATCAGTATCTATGGCGTGTTCATTCCCAGCCTGCTGGTGTGGATGCTCGCCGCCTTCGTGATCACGAGCGCCGCGCGCGCCGTGCTCACGCGCGTGGGCTTCTACCGGCTCGTGTGGCACCGTTCCCTCTTCAACCTGGCGCTGTACGCCATCATCCTCGGTGGGGTGGTGGCGCTGGTGCCGTCGCTGCAACCATGAAACTCAGACTCTCATCGCTCGGGCCAGTCGTGCTGACGCTGGCCGTCACCGCCGTTGGCGCGGTCGTTGTCAAACACCTGTGGGACTACTACAC
>Ga0209025_1005687_pt1 | contig 10038 bp, 8 predicted proteins | sample AraplaMF_Col_mLB_FD_184256 | JGI IMG/M metagenome (GOLD analysis project Ga0209025, IMG submission 184256) | Arabidopsis root microbial communities from the University of North Carolina, USA - plate scrape MF_Col_mLB (SPAdes) (version 2) | ecosystem: Host-associated > Plants > Roots > Endosphere ...
GCTTCAGGCGCCGCCGAATCTTACGGTTGTCTGCATCATCCTTGTATGTGCGGTCTCTGTTGCGGGAGCGGTATTTCTGATCGTGGACATGGCGCACCCCTACATTGGCGTGATTCACGTCTCGGACGAACCATTGAAATCCGCCCTTGCTAGCATTGGCGAGAGGTAGTGATTGATTCAAATGGTGGCGTCAGGTGGGGAAAAGCTTCGTCGGAGTCCTCATGCCCCGCGCCCCCGGCGTTCTCGGCGACAGGAACCGTGCCCGCAATCGATCGCGCTCTGCAGTTGCAATCATCTCCGGATCTTTGCCCAAGAATTTGCAGCTGACGAACGTGTTCTACCGCCCGGAACGGGTGCTATTTCACGTCCACGCGGAATTATAGCTCCACGCTTCGCAGGCTTTGACGTGGGCATCGTCGGCAGGCATAAATTCAAGCGAAGTCAGTTCCGTTATCTTGTAGGTGCGCCGCGTGCCGCAGATCGTGCCGCGGTTCGCGAAGACCTCAACAACACCTCGGTCAAAAAACAGCGTCAACCGTTCGAGCCGCAGCGGTGCCGAGCAATATTTGATCTCACCAGTATCCTCCGCTACCGCCAACTCGAGTCGGCCATCGGTGTGAACCAAGCTGAAACTTTCGCCCTCCGCGCCCCGCCCGACGATCCGAATTCCATCCAGATCACCTGCCATCGACAATTCAATTGGCCGACCCGGCTCGCAATCAAACCCGAAGGGGGAAGTTTGCGGGAGTGCGGCTGCCCGCAGGCCCTGATAACCCTCTTCCGGAACCATTGTGAGACGCGATTGGACGTCGAGACCGAGCACCCGCGGTAGGGAGAGTTCACCGCTATACGGTGAACCAGCGGGCTTGCGGAATTCCCAATTAAAAAGCCAGGCAAAGGCTATTCGTCGCTCTCCCGCCCGGAAACTCTGCATCGCATAAAAATCGGTGCCGAAGTCCAATTCCTGCAGCTCGTCCGACAGCAATGCGAAGCGATCGTTCTCGAAATTCCCGACCTGCGCGTAAAGGAGATTGTGGCGTCCGGTCGCTGGTTCGGTATAGCCGACGAAGCCCATCACGATCACAAACCGACCATCGAGTTCGAAGAAGTCCGGGCACTCGACACAGCGCGCGCCATGCTGCCGGAAATGTTCCGGGGCTCGATAGAGAACCGACAGGAATTTCCAGTCATTACCGTCCACGGAGCCGTAAAGAAGGACTGCCGGGTCGCCATCGATCGCTGCCCCAAGCACCATTCGGTAAGCCTGGCGCTCCTCGTCGTACCACACCTTGGGATCACGAAAATCATGAGAGCTGCCAGGGGGACCGTCGACGAGCACCAAACGATTGGCTTCGGGGCGAAGCAAATCGTTTGATGGCACGACCCGTTTCTGCACTTCCTTGTAGTCTTTGAAGAGGTCATAGGCCGGCAGGCGTTCGGTGTAGTAGAAACTCAGTTTGCCATCGGGACCGACAAAGGCGCTGCCGGAAAACGCACCGCCCGTGGCCCCCAAAGACCAAAGGTTCTGTTCGGAATGCAGGAACACCGGAAGATGGCTCCAACGATAGAGATCGTCGCTGACGGCATGACCCCAGTGCATCGGCCCCCATTCGGACTCGACCGGATGGAATTGGTAAAAGAGATGGTAGCGACCGTCGATGAAACAAAGGCCGTTCGGATCGTTCATCCAGCCTTTAAAGGGCGAGAACCGCAGCTGCGGCCGGTTGGCGTCGCTTTCGTACCACTCCGGCCAGGATGCCTTGGACCGAGCTATGAGGCCGGCTTCGCCAACATCCAGGAAAGTCACGCCCTTGTCGGTCACTTGCGCAGGATCGAAACTATAAAACAGCGGTATTTCGATCGCGCTGTCGTCCCATTCCAGCTTTAGCGGACCTTCGGCATGATGCGTGTAGGAATAGAACTGGAAGTATGGCGGCAATGCCGCAATCCGGTAAACGACCCAATCGCCGACGCGCAATACGAAGGTCTCGTCGGTTTTCTCGATATCGGGTTTACCTGGCTTTTGCCGAGCCCAGATTTCGAACCGCGTCCCTCGCCGGGCATCCAATTGCACTCTGTTCTTCATTGGCGCCTCCTGTTGCGCAGACAGTGCTCGATAGCAGCGGTGACAAATGTCGACCTCGATCCCGAGCGTGATACAGTGACAAGGTCCCCCGCTCCCTTGCCATGATTTCGGCCTTCCCAGGTGAGGCGAAGCGAAAGTCCTTGTTGCCCCCGGCGATATCGTAGCTCGACGGCCGTTTTGACGTGACGCCTGAGCGCACGATCGGTAGCCCAGCAAAGCGACTCGTGGCCGGAAATTAAGGTGTCATTGCAACCTTTCTTTTCTTGCTCGGGTTCCGATCAAGGATTGGGAACGGTTGCGTTCAAGGTTCCGAGGTCGGAGAGTTGAGACTTTCGACTATGTCCCAAAACTTGGAGTGGCCCTAAATGCATTCACTATTTTGTCCATCTCAACATGTTCGTCACCGCCTGAATCTAGGACCACATTTCGTACCGATCCCTCTTGCACCAGGACTGCCGTTACTTCGAGCGCCTTCAAACTGTTGGTTGAAAGCAATGCGCCCACCTGTGTTGAAAAGCAGGCACTGTCTGGTGCATCACTGATTTGCGATCTCTCAGTCGTGGCCACAATGTGATTATTGGCTATGTAATTTCCGCTACCGGAAACCACGTTGATAATCACCGGCTTTGCGGCGATCGGCTTGATGTATTGAGTATCTATTGTTTCCGAGATGTGGTTCGCGATTACCGAGTTGTTGCTCCCGTCAATTCGCAAAAGACCGAACAGATCATCCAAGCCGTTGTCGTAATTCTGCATGGGCGCCCATGGTTCGCGATCTCGCAGAAAGTGATTTGAGGAGACCAGATTCTCGCAACAGTTATCGGCAAGAACCAACATTCCAGGATAAAAGGAGTGAAATCTATTTCCTGTCACCGAGGAACGGACGACGCGGGAAAAATAGACACTGCTAGCTCCTCGAGGAAATACGTTGTTTGAGGATACTAGAATGCCCCCGTAATTTTCAGCGTAAATGGAATGTCCCCTATAGCCGGCCCCTACAAAATTATTTGCTATTCTTGAGGCCTGACCCATGCCTTTCAGTTCGATACAGCTGCCGCACTCTGCAATGAAATTGTTGTCTATCGCGAGCGCATCTGCATTATGAACAGTAACTCCATGCTCCAGATAGACGAGACCCATCCCCGTTATTCGGAATGAGTCATTGGCGCTGCCTACATAGATTCCCGTTTTGCCATTCTTGTATGTATTTTCCGCATGGTCTTGCCCCGAACCATCGTCAATGAAATGCAGGCCGTCGATGCAAAAGTCAGCAAACTCCACAGAGCTTATGCGAGGATTTCCGGTGCGCTTAACATGAAACGCGGCTCCGGCCGCCTCACCGTCGGCGGCGTCCGGAGATGTGTCCACGCGTATGCGACTTCCGCCCGGCCACACTTCATGCCAGTGTGTCAGTTCGTTTGCTGGTACGTTGAAACGGATGCTCGAAGACGTGAACCCGTGTCCAGAGCCCACAATCTTCAGATAGCTGACGTCGATGACGACTTGAGTAACAAGGCGATAATCGCCCGGCGGTATATAGATAACTGCTCCAGGCTTTCCGCCATCATTTAAATCGGAAACCGGTTGCCTGCTTTTGATATCCGCAATGATGCTATTGATGACCGCTCCAATATCCTCATAGGGATTGCCTGCGGGATACTTCGTTACGTCGAAACAGTTTTCTCTAACCATTGTTAATGTTTCCTCGGACATTTCTTAGTCCACCACGAGGGTAGACTGATGTTCTGACTTGGTTGTCCCGAAAGGCGCCTTGGGAAATGCGTTCAGCACTCCGTTTGATCACCAGATGCTGGTGCGGGTGTCCGGATTAAAGAAGTGAAGTTCTTCTGCATCGACGGCGATGCGCGCGATGTCACCTGCGCGCACTGTGCTCTTCGGAGAAAAGCGCGCAACAGCAGCTTTTTCGTCGCCGATGTCGGTGACGGCGTCCGGGTCGCCAGCATCCACCCATGGTGCGTCGATATTCAGATGCACCATGGATTCACAACCTAGCGCCTCAACAACAGTGACCGGGGCCGAGATCTCGACCGAAGAAGGCTGGATTGTGGCGTCGTTCATGTGCTCGGGCCGCATACCGACAATGACTGGACGGTTAGACGCACCGTTCAGCGACGGACGGTATTCAAAGACCCGGTCAGGGAGTTCGAAACTGTTGTTGCCGAGCGTCAGCGTCCTTCCATTCAGAACGGCCTCGTACAAGTTCATTGAGGGCGATCCGATAAAGGCGGCGACAAAGACGTTGTCAGGGCGATTGTACAGGTTTTGTGGTGTGTCGACTTGCTGCAGCACGCCGCCTTTCATGACAGCGACGCGGTCACCCATCGTCATAGCCTCGACCTGATCGTGGGTCACGTAAATCGTAGTGACATTCAGTTTTCTTTGCAGGCTGGCGATCTCGCCGCGCATCTGCACGCGCAGTTTGGCGTCGAGATTGGAAAGCGGTTCGTCCATCAGGAATGCTGCCGGCTTGCGAACGATCGCCCGTCCCATTGCAACGCGCTGGCGCTGGCCGCCCGAGAGCAGCGCTGGTTTACGGTCGAGCAGAGCGGTCAGTTCGAGGATGCGCGCCGCCTCGTCCACGCTGCTGGCAATGTCGGATTTTGACCACCCTGCCATTCGCAGTGGAAAGGCGATGTTTTCGCGGACCGTCTTGTGGGGGTAGAGCGCGTAGGACTGGAACACCATTGCGATATCGCGATCCTTGGGATCGACATGGTTGACAATCCTGTCGCCGATCCTGAGTTCGCCGCTGGAAATAGTCTCCAGGCCGGCGATCATACGAAGCGCCGTCGACTTCCCGCACCCCGACGGGCCCACAAACACCATAAACTCGCCATCGCTGATATCGAAGTTAAGGTCGTGGATGGCGTGAAAATTGTTGCCGTAGACCTTGTTGATATTGCGCAGCTCTATGCCGGCCATGCTTCTGTCTCCCTCATCCCTTCACGGCGCCGAATGTCAGGCCGCCGACGATCTGTTTTTGAAGTGCGAGCGTTACGATGATGACGGGCAACGAATAGAGCACCGCGGCCGCCGTCATCGCGCCCCAGGCAAGCCCGTAGACTGAGTTGTATTCGGCAATGACGATCGGTGCCGTCTTGGTCGCTTCCGATGTCAGCAGCAGCGCATAGAGGAACTCGTTCCAGCTGGTGATGAACGTGAAGAGCGCGGTCACTGCGATCCCGCCCGTCATGACCGGAAGGATGATCTTTCGGAAGGCCTGGAGCCTTGTGCAGCCGTCCATGCGCGCGGCCTCTTCAAGCTCTTTCGGGACGCCCTCGAAAAATGCTGACATGAGCAGGAGTGCCAAGGGGGCGGCCGCAGAAGTGTGGGCGAGAACAAGCCCTGGAATAGTGTCAAGCAGACCGATGGACTTCAAAAGCTGGAACAGAGGCACGCCCAGCGACACCGACGGCACCATGCGCGTGACCAGGGCGAAGAGCAGGAAAAGTGTTGTGATCCGGCGCCGATACTGGGTGGCGACGTAAGCAGCGGGAACGGCCACCAACAGCGAAAGCGCCGTCGTCAACACCGCAACGGTGAGAGAGCTGACGAAAGCTCTCGGCAAGGTCGAGGATTGCAGTACCTCACGAAAGTTCTCCAGCGACAGAACGGCAGGAAAGAAGCTCGGAGGGATCTGCTGGACATCGGCGGCCGGTTTGAGGGCAGTCATCAGCAAATAGATGTAGGGCACCGCATAGGACAGAACGAGCACAAGGGCTGCCGTGTTGATCAGGACTGCGCTGATGTCGAGGCGGGGAGCTCTATGCATGGGCCGGTCTCCAAATCTTCCAATAGGCAGCCGCCGCCAGTAGCATCATAACGATGAGGAACAGGGTGCCGGAAGCGGATGCCTCGCCGAGATCGCCGAAACGCACCATGCGCTGGTAGATGTTCATCGAGAACACTTCCGAGGCGTGGCGGGGGCCACCCTGTGTCTGTATCCAGATCAGGTCGAAGGTCTTGGCGGCATCTACGCCGCGGACAATGACGATGACTGCGATAACTGGCCGCATCAGTGGCAAGGTGACATGCCAGAACCGCTTGAATGCATTCGCGCCGTCGATCCGCGCAGCCTCAAGCAAGTCTTTCGGAACGTTCATCAACCCAGCATAGGATACAAGAGCGACAAAGGAGGTGGTCAGCCAGATATCGGCAAAGGAAACAGAGTAAATGACGATATCTTCGTTCGACAACCATGCGATCGCGTTCGGATCGCTGATCAGTCCCAAGCGGGCCAGGCCATAATTCAAGATGCCGATATTGCCGACCAGAAGAAATCGCCATAGCAGGCCAGCAACAATTGGCGGAACCATTAGCGGCAGAGCGAAGATCGTGCGGTGCCAGCGCGCACCCCCAGCCAAGGCCGAAAACAATAGCGCGGCGCAGAAACCGAAGGCGAACTCGAAAAACAACGCGAAGATCGAGTATTGAACGGTCCTCAGAGCGCTCTCCGCAACCCGTTTCGACGTCAATGCGTCGACATAATTCTGCAGCCCGACCCATTCGCGTATTTGAGGCGTGATCGTATCGACCTTGAAAAAGGAGTCGAATATCAGCAGACCAACCGGGTAAGCGACCAGCAGACCGAGGATTAAAGCTGCTGGCGCAAGCATGCAGAGCACAAATCGGTCTTCACCCGACATGTCCGTCTCCGAAAACTGATTGCGCGGGTGGCATCTTTGTCCTCCCGCGATGTTGAGGAAAGTGACGGATTAGTTGAGGATGCCCTCAATTGTTTCCTTGGCTTCCTTCAATACCTCCCCGACGTCTGCCTTGCAGGTCAGCGCTTCCTGGACGGCGGGCAGGACAGCCTCGTCGACGATTTCCTGATATTTCTCGTTCATCGGCCGCCCCTGCGTCGCAGGCGCCCCCAGCGTCTCAAGCAACGGCGTGAAGTGTTCGTAGCCGGGTTTGCTGGCATAACTGCTATAAGCCGAGTTCGTCGCAGCAAGGCCGAGCGGAGCTTCGATACCCAATGCATTGTTGGCAATCGCGAAAGCAATGAACTTCTTTGCCGCATCCTTGTGCTGAGAGGTCGACGGAACGACATTGTACCAGGGGCCAGGAACGGCGGCGATCCCTGCATCGCCGGCGAGCATGGGCGCGACGCCGACCTTGCCGCTGACTTTGGAGTCCGCAGGCGTCATCTTGTAGGCGTGCGCCCAGAATTTCATCATCGCAGTCTTGCCCTGATAGAATAAATTCTGCGCTTCGCCCCAGCCGATCTCGTTGACGTTTTCCGGGACGGAATGATCGGCGCAGTGGGGCGCGATGTAGAACTCAAGCGCCTTCTTGTGCGCCTCGTTGTCGATGATGACCTTGCCATCATGATCGAGGATCACGCCGGGCGAGCCCGCCTGCAGCACATGCGCCATCCACTCCTCCGAGAAGGTGCCGATGGTGTCGGTGCCCCAGAAGTCTACCTTGCCGTCGCCGTCAGTGTCACGCGTGAAGAATTTTGCCATATCGCGCCACTGCTGCCAGGTCTTGGGTGGCGCAAGCGGATAGCCATATTTCGCTTGGAAGGCCTCTTTTTCCCCCGGCTTGTCGAAAAGGTCCTTGCGATAGAAGACGATCTCTGCATTGGCCCATGTCGGCATACCAATCATCTTGCCGCCGACCTTTGCGTCGGCGAGCAAGACCGGCGGCAGATCCTTGCGCACGGCGTCTGTGAAAAGGGTGGAGAGGTCCTCGACATGGTTTGCGAACTTCGCGTTCCAGACCACGTCGATCGTCACCACATCGAAGGCCGATGAGCCCGATGCGATCTCGGCCGAGAATTTGTCGAAGACGCCCTGATAGGGTACGACGGTGAACTTCACTTCGATGCCGGTCTCGGCAGTAAACTTCTGGGCGACCGCCTTCTGAAGCATTTCGCCGCCACCTTCGACCAGGACATTGATGGTTTCGGCCTTAGCGGAGGCCGCAATGCAAATGAGCGCGAGCGCGCTGGCGCCAAGCAGTTTCTTCATCAGTTCCTCCCTCATTCGCCTGAAGCACTTGCATCAAGCTTTTTCCATTGGCGAGACCATAATCGCCATATGACGACGTTGTCAACGTGGATTGTCGACGTTGTCATAAAAAAATGTCGACGTTGTCATGCGTCTAGTTTACAACAGGTCCTTACATGGAGAATTGGCGGACATGGTGAGCATCGTCAGCGTCGCGAAGGCGGCCGGGGTTTCAAACAAGACAGTCTCTCGCGTCATCAATGGCGAGCCCTACGTGACCGAGGAAACCCGAGAGAGAGTGGAAAAGGCTATCCGGCACCTCGGCTATGTCCCTAATATGGCGGCACGCCAGATACGCTCCAGCCGCTCCAACACATTCGGGATCATCACGGACTTTGTTTCGACGACACCATATTCGGTAGATATCGTCCGCGGAATCCAAGATTGGGCCAACGCAAACGGGAAGACTATCCTGATGGCCAATACTGGCGGCTCGTCCGAACGAGAGGCGGAGGTCTGGAAAACTTTCCAGGCTCACCGGATCGACGGGGTTCTCTACGTGACGATGTACCATCGTATCGTCGACCCGCAGGCCGGCGACGTCAGCATTCCGACAGTGATGATCAACTGCCGACCACGGACAGATCAGCTATTTCCATCTATCGCGCCCGACGACTTTCAAGGTGCCAGGGATCTCACCCGCTACCTGCTTGAACGGGGGCATCGCAGGATCGGCTACATCAGGCTCAATCCCGTTCTCGTCGGGGCGCAGATGCGCCTCAATGCCTTTCGTCAAACCGCGCGGGAATTCGGCCTGGGGGAAGATGACCTTTTTATCCGTCTTGGAATGGAGGGACCGGTCGGGGCCGAGGAGAACTATGTTTTTTCGGCGGCGACCGAGCTGCTGCGACAAAGGCAGCGACCGACCGCGATCATGAGCGGTAATGACGAAATGGCGATCCAAATTTACATCGCTGCCTTGTCCCTAGGATTGCGGATTCCGCAGGACGTCAGCATCGTCGGCTTCGATGATTTCCGAACGGTTTCCATGGCGCTGAAACCGGAACTGACGACAGCGGCATTGCCATATTACGACCTCGGATTCCAAGGGGCGTCGTGGTTGAATGGAGTGGTCGCAGGCGAGGAGGTTGCCTCCTTTAGCCGCGTTGCGCCTTGCCGACTTGTCGAGCGCACTTCTGTTTGTTCGGTGTGAGCCCCTGCACATCGCGATGCTGATCCCATTCGCCTTGAGGGACTCGAGCCAACAATCAGCGAGGAGCCAATCGAGTGAAAATTCAGGCCCTTGATCTTCGGCGTATCGATATGAAAATCCCACCATGCGCTCCGGCTTGACGCCCGAGCAGAGCGGTCCTACAAGATAGACCATGGCAACACACCTCTGATTGACCGCGCCCAGCGGCATTGAGCGAAGCCCAGTCCTGCACGACACGGGGCCACTTCCCCACTTGCCAAGCCAATATCAGAGATTTTAAATGCCCACGCTCTACCTCACTTGTGGTCTGCCCGGTTCTGGCAAGACGTCGCTCGCCAAGATCATCGAACATGAAGCGTCCGCCCTCCGCCTGACCGGAGACGACTGGATGCACAAGCTTTACCCTGGCATCTCTACTCCGGAAGCCGAAACTGGTCCGTGCCGAGGTAGAGTTGAGAGCCTACAATGGCAGATCGCTCTGTGTGCCATCAGACTTCGGTGTAACGTTGTCGTGGATTGGGGAGTGTGGTCACGGGCAGAACGCGACGCCTGCCGGGAGGAAGCTCGCGCAGCTGGTGCGCGCGTCGTCCTCTGCTTCCTTGACGTTCCCTTTGATGAGCTTTGGGACCGGGTCTCGCGGCGAAACGCCGAGCTTCCAGTCGGCACGTTCGAGATCTCGCGGGCGGACCTGCTTAGATGGACGAAGCTGTTCGAGCCGCCAACCGCCGAGGAGTTGGCGCTTTACGATCGGCAAACTCATCCAG
>Ga0209025_1005690_pt1 | contig 10037 bp, 8 predicted proteins | sample AraplaMF_Col_mLB_FD_184256 | JGI IMG/M metagenome (GOLD analysis project Ga0209025, IMG submission 184256) | Arabidopsis root microbial communities from the University of North Carolina, USA - plate scrape MF_Col_mLB (SPAdes) (version 2) | ecosystem: Host-associated > Plants > Roots > Endosphere ...
GACGTCGATCGAGGGATCGGCGAAGATCTTCTCGCGATCGATCTGCGGCGCATCCGGATAGGTCTTCTCGAACATTTCGCGGATCGCAGGCACCGATGTCTGCGGGCAATAGCCGACGAATTCGGCGCCCGCGGCAAGCAGTCCCTTCACATGATCGAACGTGTGCCCATGGTCGATCCCAACGACGGCAAATCTCAGCATCGCAGTATTTCCTCCCGCGAAATTTCCGGAATCGGCAGCCGCCGACCCTTCTCCATGGTGCAAAACAGACAGCGAAAGAGAAGCCCTGTCAAGGCAAGATCAGCGGCAAAACTCTTTTGCCGCATTGGTAAATATATGAAATAGAACGGTTATTTTGTATCTAAATAGTTATAAGTTATGATGAAATGCCTCTCGGATGCTCCATTGCGTCGCGGGCGCAAGCCGCCGATGCGAACCGCCTTTCGTCCGTTGAGACTTGCTCTTAGCCAGTGAATATGCTCGATTTTCGGGAGCCGTCGGGTAGGAGGACGGCAGCTATCCCATTCTGCAGGAGCGCTCCCCGCTCCGCCCTGTGACGGAAGATCACCATGTCTCAATCCCCCTTCGATGCTGCCGCTTCGGGCGGCCTGTTTGTAGGCCGCGTCTGGAACCCTGATGTTACTGGGCCGAGCATCGTAACGCTGCGCGACGGCGCGCTTGTCGATATTACCTCCGCCGAGGCGCCGACGCTGAGCGCGCTGCTGGAACGATCAGATGCGGCAGAGTTCGTCCGCGCCGCTTCTGGCAGGACGCTCGGCACGCTGGAGGCGATTGCCGCCAACAGCACAGGCAAGCCCGATGCGAGCAAGGCCTATCTCCTGGCGCCGGCGGACCTGCAGGCAATCAAGGCCTGCGGCGTAACCTTCGCCCAGTCGATGATCGAGCGCGTCATCGAGGAGAAGGCCGCCGGCAATCCTGACCGCGCTGCCTCCATCCGCGAGCGCGTCAGCACGCTGATCGGCGGAAGCCTCACCAACATCAAGGCCGGTTCGCCGGAAGCCGCCAAGGTCAAGGAGGCGCTGATCGAGGAAGGCATCTGGTCGCAATATCTGGAAGTCGGCATCGGCCCGGATGCGGAAGTTTTCACCAAATCGCCGGTTCTCTCATCGGTCGGCTGGGGTTCCGATGTCGGTCTTCATCCGATCTCGACCTGGAACAATCCGGAGCCGGAAATCGTGCTGGCGGTCAACAGCCGCGGCGAGATCAAGGGCGTCACACTCGGCAACGACGTGAACCTGCGCGACGTCGAGGGCCGCTCCGCGCTGCTGCTCGGCAAGGCGAAGGATAATAACGCCTCCTGCTCTATCGGTCCCTTTATCCGGCTTTTCGATGCGGGTTACAGCCTCGAGGACGTGCGCAAGGCCGAGCTCGATCTCAAGGTCACCGGCGAGGATGGTTTCGTCCTGCATGGCAAGAGCTCCATGTCGCAGATTAGCCGCGATCCGACCGATCTCGTCAAGCAGACGGTCGGCGCCCACCATCAGTACCCCGATGGTTTCATGCTGTTCCTCGGCACGCTCTTTGCGCCGACGCAGGATCGCGACGCAAAGAACCAGGGTTTCACGCACAAGATCGGCGATGTCGTGGAAATTTCGTCCGCCGGCCTTGGCGCGCTGGTCAATACGGTCCGGCTTTCCACCGAATGCCCACCATGGACCTTCGGCATCTCATCCCTGATGGGCAATCTCGCAAAGCGCAGACTGCTCTAAGCTACTGGTTCCGCCGGATCCCCTGCAGGAGGTCGAGAACGGAGTTCGCGGCCTCCAGTACATTGGTACCCGGACCGAAGACTGCAGCAACGCCGTGTTCATGCAGGAATTCGTAATCCTGTCGCGGGATGACGCCGCCGCAGACGACGATGATATCGCCACCGCCCTGTTCCTTCAGCCGTTCGATCAGTTGCGGCAGCAGGGTCCGGTGACCGGCCGCCAGCGACGAGACGCCGACGACGTTGACCTTCTCGCCGACCGCCATGCCGGCCGCCTCTTCAGGCGTCTGGAACAGCGGGCCGGCGAGAACGTCGAAACCGACATCGCCGAAGGCCGAGGCAATTACCTTGGCGCCACGGTCGTGCCCGTCCTGACCGAGCTTGGCGACCATGATCTTCGGCTTGCGGCCCATGGCTTCGGTCACTTCAGCCATGCGGGTTTTCAGGACGTCGAGCTCGGGTTCGTCGCGATAAGCGCTGCCGTAGATGCCGCTTATAACCTTGGGCGCAGCGAAATGGTCGCCGAAGACTTCGCGCATCGCATCGGAGATTTCACCGACGGTGGCGCGTGCCCGGGCAGCTTCGACGGCTGCTGCAAGCATGTTGCCGTCACCGCTTCGGGCGACCTCAGACAGTGTCGCCAGCGCTTCCTTCACCTTTACGCCATCGCGACGGCGCTTGGTTTCCTCGATGCGGCGGATCTGCGCGGCACGCACTGCACTGTTGTCGATCTCCAGAATATCGATTGGATGTTCGGCCTCCAGCCGGTACTTGTTGACGCCGACGATGACCTCGTCGCCTTTGTCGACGGCGGCCTGACGACGGGCGGCAGCTTCCTCGATCAGGCGCTTCGGCAGGCCTTCGTTGACCGCCTTCGTCATGCCGCCGAGCGCCTCGACCTCCTCGATCAACGTCCAGACCTTGTCGGCCAGTTCCTTCGTCAGGCTCTCCACGTAATAGGAGCCGGCGAGCGGATCGACGACGTTGGTGACGCCGGTCTCATGCTGCAGGATGAGCTGGGTGTTACGAGCGATGCGAGCGGAAAATTCCGTCGGCAGCGCAATCGCCTCGTCGAAGGAATTAGTGTGCAGCGACTGCGTGCCGCCGAGCACAGCCGACATCGCTTCGAAAGCCGTGCGAATGATGTTGTTGTAAGGATCCTGCTCCTGCAGCGAGACGCCCGAGGTCTGGCAATGGGTGCGCAGCATCAGCGAGGAGGTCTTTTTCGGCTGGAATTCCTCCATGATGCGCGTCCAGAGCAGCCGGGCAGCGCGGAGCTTGGCCGCCTCCATGAAGAAGTTCATGCCGATCGCGAAGAAGAAGGACAAGCGCCCCGCGAAGTCGTCGACGTTCAGTCCCTTGGCGATCGCTGCCCGCACATATTCGCGCCCATCGGCAAGCGTGAAGGCAAGCTCCTGCACCAGCGTCGCGCCGGCCTCCTGCATGTGATAGCCGGAGATCGAGATCGAATTGAATTTCGGCATCTCCTTTGCCGTATATTCGATGATATCGGCAACGATGCGCATCGAGGGTTCCGGCGGGTAGATATAGGTGTTGCGGACCATGAACTCCTTGAGAATGTCGTTCTGGATGGTCCCTGACAATTCCGCCTTCGAAACGCCCTGCTCCTCGCCGGCGACGATGAAATTCGCGAGAATTGGGATGACCGCACCGTTCATGGTCATGGAAACCGACATGTCCTGCAGCGGAATGCCATCAAAGAGGATCTTCATATCCTCAACGCTGTCGATCGCCACGCCTGCCTTGCCGACATCGCCGACGACGCGTGGATGGTCGCTGTCATAACCGCGATGGGTGGCGAGGTCGAAGGCGACGGAAAGCCCCTTCTGGCCCGCGGCAAGATTGCGGCGATAGAAGGCGTTGGACGCTTCGGCGGTCGAAAAACCGGCATATTGCCGGATCGTCCATGGCCGGCCGGCATACATGGTAGCGCGCGGACCGCGGGTGAAAGGTGCGAAGCCGGGGAGAGTGTCCGCGCCGGCGCCGTCGATATCGGCGGCCGTATAGAGCGGTTTGACGTCGATACCTTCGGGCGTGTGCCAGGTCAGCGTTTCCGGTGCTGCGCGCAGCTCCTGTTCCGCCAGTGCCTCCCAGTCCGACAGCGTCTTCTTCGTCATCTCATCCTCCGGCATTGTGTGCGCGCCACGCTACCACCTCGCGGTTACGCGGCGCGATACAGCCTTAGGATAATTTGATCGCCAAGGCGATGATAGACCTTCAGCGATGTGCTGCCCATGGCACGAGGAAGCGTTCGATCAGCCGTGCCAGGATCTCCAGCAGGAAGGCGATCGCAGCGATGACGATGATGCCGCCGATGACGATGTCAGTCACCAGAAACTGTGCTGCCGACTGGATCATGAAGCCGAGGCCCTGACTTGCCGCCACCAATTCGGCTGCGACGAGCGTCGACCAGCCGGCGCCGAGCGCAATGCGCGTACCCGTCAGGATCGACGGGATGGCGCCCGGAAGAATGACATGCAGCAACACCTGCAGCCGGCTGGCACCGAAAGATCGGGCAGCATTGATGAAATCCGCCGGAGCGGATTTGACGCCCGAAACCGTCGACAGGATGATCGGCGGCAGCATGGCAAGCGAGATCACCGTGACCTTCGAGGCCTCGCCGATGCCGACCCAGATGATGATCAGTGGCAGATAGGCCAGCGGCGGCAAAGGACGCAGGAATTCGACGACCGGATCGAGGATACCCTTGCCGATACGGCTCGTGGCGATGGCAAGGCCTGCGGGCACGCCGATGAGAAGCGAGACGGCGAGTGCCGCGAAGATGCGCAGCAGGCTCGCCAGAGTATGTTCGGCAAGCGTGGAATCGACGAAACCGTTGACCGCCACATTGGCGAGCGATTTTGCCACGACAAACGGTGACGGCAGGAAAACTGGTGAGACAGCGCCATAGGCCGAAGCGAGGCTCCAGGCGGCGATGATGACGGCAATTGTTACAAACGAGATCCGCAGCGTGCCACGACCTTTCGGTCGCATCTCGGCCGGCTGGTCGGAAACTGCAGTCGTGAGTGTTTCTGCCTCGACGCTCATGCGGCAATCTCCTCTTCATCCGCGTGGATAAGCGCGGTCAACTCGTCATGCAGGCTCTTGAATGCCGACAGCGCCTTGATCTCCTTTGCGCTTTTGTTGCCGAGCAGCGCCCTGCCGAAATCCGTCTTGATGTCAGCCACGATGCGACCGGGATTGGGCGCCAGCACGATGATGCGTGTGGCAAGCAATAGGGCCTCGTCAATGCTATGGGTAATCAGCAAGGCACCAGTCTTGCTCTCGGTCCAGACATTGAGCAGGAACTGCTGCATGCGGCTGCGCGTCAACGCATCCAGCGCGCCAAGAGGCTCATCGAGCAAGAGAAAACGCGGGCCGGAGGCAAGGGCGCGGGCGATGCCGACACGCTGGCGCATGCCGCCGGAGAGTTCCCAGATATTCTTGTCGCCCGCACCGTCGAGCCCGACTTTCGCAAGCAGGTCGGTCGCACGACGCTGTCTCTCACCTCTCGAGATGCCCTGGAGCTTCAGCGGAAGGGCGACGTTGCCGGCAGCGGTAAGCCAGGGATAGAGCGCATCGTCCTGAAAGACGACGGCCCGGTCCGCGCCTGGGCCATCGATCTCCCGGCCATCGACGAGCACACGGCCTTCGCTCGGCTCAGTGAAACCCGCCGCGAGATTGAGAAGGCTGGTCTTGCCGGAACCCGAACGGCCGATGACGACAACGAATTCGTCTGAAGCGATATGCAGGTTGATGCCCTCAAGCACCCGTCTTTTCCGACGGCTGCCCGTCTCGATGTAGTCGAGCGACAAGGATTGCAGAGAAAGTATGCTCATGGACATCACCTATGGATGAAAACCGGCGCGGCCGGAGCCGCGCCGGGACCCTTGGGAGGATCAGAGACCGGCCTTAGCGGCTTCCTTGACCCAGCGGTCGGAAACATAGGGGCTGTAGTCTTTCAGCACGCCGGGGATCTTGCCCTGTTCCAGAAGGAAGGCCGAGGTTTCGGCAATTGCCTTCACCGTGCCGCCGCCCAGGAGATCGGCGCTGGCCTGATCCTTCAACGTTGGGAAGGTATAACCCTTGAGGAGAGCAGGCACTTCATCAGCCTTGGCGCCCGTCAGCTTGGCGATCTTTTCGGCTTCCGGGGACGTCGCGTTCCAGCTGTCCGGATTGGCGAGATAGGATGCGTAAGCCGCACCCGTCACCTTCACGAAGCCGGTGACGACTTCGGGATGAGCCTCGGCGAACTTCCTGCTGACGATCCAGGCGTCGAAGGTCGGGCCGCCCCATTTAGCAACGTCGGCAGAAGTGGCAAGCACGCTGCCGCTCTTCTTGAGTTGCGCCAGCACCGGGTCCCAGACATAGGCGCCGTCGATATCACCGCGCTCCCAGGCGGCGGCGATTTCCGGCGGACGCAGGTTGAGGATCTGCAGTGACTTCGGGTCGACCTTCCAGTGTTTCAAGGCCGTCAGCAGGCTATAATGCGCTGTCGAAACGAAGGGGGTGGCGATCTTCTTGCCCTTCAGGTCCTCTGGCTTGGTGATGTTCTTGACGGCAAGCGCTTCGGCCTCGCTGATCAGGCCGACAACATAGATCGTCTCGATCGGCAGTTCGCGGCTGGCAGCCGCGGCAAGCGGCGACGAGCCGACATAACCGATATCGATGGAACCGGAGGCGATGGCTGCGATGACATCAGCGCCGCCATCGAATTTCTGCCAGTTGATCTTGGCCCCGGTCTCTTTCTCATAGGTACCATCGGCCTGCGGCACGCGCGACGGCTCGACGATCGGCTGGTAACCGATGTTGAGAGTGACGTCGGCAGCGTGGGCCGCATAGCTGGTGAAGGTGAGGACAGCGGCAGCAGCCGTGCCCAGCAGGTTGCGTCGGTTGATTTTCATATCCCTCTCCCGCAATGTTCAAATTCATTCCGCCCGGAATGTGAATAGATCATTGTAAAATTCATAGATTTTATAGAGATAAAAAATTTCCGGAATCGGGCATGAAGGATAATTTGCTTCTAAATTGAGGAGGGAAGCGGTGTTTTCCGATCTGCTCACCAATTCCGCCAATATGACCGACGAAAATCTCAGGACAGTATTCAATGAAGAAAATGCAGATCTACGCCTTCGACATGAACTGCGTCGGCCATATAAACCACGGTATGTGGACACATCCGCGCGATCGTTCGGTAAACTATACCGATCTCGACTACTGGGCGAATTTTGCGCGCACAGCAGAACGCGGCAAGCTGGACGGTATATTTCTTGCCGATATTGTCGGCGTCTACGATGTCTACAAGAACAGCCCGGCCCCGGTTATCGAAACGGGCGCGCAGATCCCGGTCAATGATCCGCTGATGCCGATTTCGGCGATGGCCTACGTTACGAAGAATCTGGGCTTCGGCGTGACGGTCAATACGACCTATGAGCCGCCCATCCTGCTGGCACGACGCATGTCGACGCTCGACCATCTGACCAAGGGGCGCATCGGCTGGAACATCGTGACAGGCTATCTTGACAGTGCCGCCCGCAGTATGGGCTTCGACAAACTGCCGGAGCATGATGCGCGCTACGACGCCGCCGAGGAATATCTCGAAATCCTCTACAAGCTCTGGGAGGGAAGCTGGGACGACGATGCCGTGCTGCGCGACCGGGAGCGCGGCGTCTTTGCGGATGCCTCCAAGGTCCGCGCCGTCAGCCATCAGGGACAATATTACAAGATGGAGGGTATCCATCTCTCGGAGCCCTCGCCACAGCGCACGCCCCTGCTCTTCCAGGCCGGCGCGTCCGCACGCGGGCAGGATTTCGCTGCCCGCCATGCCGAATGCGTCTTCATCGCCGGGCCGACACCGCAATCGGCACGCCCGACTGTCGACGCGCTTCGTGCCAAGACGCAAGCGAACGGTCGCGGCGCGGATGCGATAAAGATCCTGAGCCTGATGACCGTCGTCGTCGGAAAGACGGAAAGCGAGGCAGAAGAAAAGCTCGCGGAATATCGCCGACATGCGAGCGTCGAGGCCTCGCTGGCGCATTATTCCGCCTCCGTCGGCGTCGATTTTTCGAAATATGACCTCGATGACGTGATCGACCAAAGCTCGACGAATGCCAACCAGTCGGCGCTGGCGGCGATCACCAAGCAGGCGGCAAAGCCGGTGACGAAGCGGCAGATCATCGACCAGATGGTGCTCGGCAGCCGGATGAAGCCGATCGTCGGCTCACCGGAGCAGATTGCCGACACCCTGCAGCACTGGATCGAAGAGGGCGGTATCGACGGCTTCAATCTGGCGCGCACCGTAGCGCCGGAAAGCCTCAATGATTTTGTCGATCTCGTGGTGCCCGTGCTGCAGGAGCGCGGCCTGTTCAAGGCCGATTATGCGGAAGGACCTCTGCGCCAGAAGCTGTTCGGCGGAAACGGCCGGCTGCCAGCCGGCCATCCCGCCGCACAGTTCAGGCGCTAGGCTGAGCGATGATCAAGGCGGGCGACCAGCCGGTCGCCCAGCCATTGAATGCCGCAGACGAGAACGATAAGGACGACCACGACTGCAATCATCACGTTGGTTTCGAACCGCTGGTAACCGTAGCGTATGGCGAGGTCGCCGAGACCGCCGGCACCAATGGCGCCAGCCATTGCCGATGCGCCGATCAGCGTCACCAGCGTGACCGTGAAGCCGGCGACGATGCCCGGCAATGCCTCAGGCACCAGAACCTCACGAATGATCGTCCAGCGATTGCCGCCCATGGCCCGCACGGCGTCGATCAGGCCGCGATCGACCTCGCGCAGCGACACTTCGGCGATGCGCGCATAATAGGGCGTGGCAGCGATGGCGAGCGGAACGATAGCAGCCCACGTGCCGATTGCCGTACCGACGATCAGCCGCGTCAGCGGGATCAGCGCGACCAGCAGGATGATGAAGGGCACGGAGCGGAAGCCGTTGATGACGGCGCCGAGGATGCGGTTGATCCAGGGATTTTCGGCAATGCCGCCGCGGTTCGTCAATACCAGCGCCAGCCCGAGCGGCAAGCCGGCAACAAGCGATATCACACCGGAAGCCGCCGTCATCAGTACAGTCTCCCAGAGGGAGCGCAAAAGTAGATTAATCATGATCGGTGTCATAACCAAGCACCTCCACCCGGGCGGACCGGGCCTTCAGAAATTGTTCGACCTTTTCGGCAAGCACAGGATCGCGCGTGGGAATGGCAATGAAGAACCGCGCCACAGGCTGGTTCTGGATGTGGTCGATGCCACCATGCACGAGGCGGAAGGAATGCGGCAGCGTTGCCGACAGATCGGCAAAGAGCGCGCCCTGGGCTTCCGGACCGGAGAGATCGACGCTGAGGATCGCTTCCGTGCCGCCCGCCTGCGACAGGCGCGCGGCGATGTGTTCGGGAAGCTGCGGGCGGATGCCGCCGAGCAGGCTCCTGGTGATCGCCGTCTGCGGATCGCCGAAGATCGACCAGACTTGCCCCTCTTCCACGATGCGACCGGCATCGATGACGGCGACGCGATCGGCTATGCCGCGCACCACTTCCATCTCATGGGTGATCAGCAGGATCGTAAGCCCGAGCTTACTGTTGATATCCTTCAGAAGCGCGAGGATCGAGCGTGTCGTTTCCGGATCGAGCGCCGAGGTCGCCTCATCCGAGAGCAGCAGGGCCGGGCGGGCTGCGAGTGCGCGGGCAATGCCGACGCGCTGCTTCTGGCCGCCGGATAGCGAAGACGGATAGGCCTTGGCCTTGTCGGAAAGGCCGACGAGTTCCAGCAATTCATGCGCCCGCTTCAGCCGCTCGGCCTTGGCGAGGCCTTCGATCTTCAGCGGCAGCGCGACATTCTCCTCAACGGTCTTGGCCGACAGAAGATTGAAGTGCTGGAAGATCATGCCGATGCGGCGGCGCAGCGGCTGCAGTTCCTGCTCGGCAAGGCCCGTGATGTTGCGGCCCTCGATGACGATCTCGCCGCTGTCGGCCCGCTCGAGACCGTTGAGGCAGCGGATCAGCGTCGACTTTCCGGCGCCGCTGCGACCGATAATGCCGAGGATTTCGCCCTTCTTCACACTCAACGAAATGCCATCGAGCGCTGGTGTCGCGCCGAACCTGCGCCTGACATCCTTCAGCCGCACGACCTCTTCGGCATCAGCCGGTCGCGTCTCGATCCTCAAGGCGGAGACAATTGAATTCATGCTCGTTCCTTCACAAATGCTGAAGGCGGCCCTGGCAGAAAGACCCGGGCCGCCTCTGTTGTTGACGCCCTCCGGAGGGCGTGTGGATCAATAGGCGCTGAGGCC